>Ga0209317_1002163_pt1 | contig 14775 bp, 15 predicted proteins | sample RifGroB2_FD_183994 | JGI IMG/M metagenome (GOLD analysis project Ga0209317, IMG submission 183994) | Soil microbial communities from Rifle, Colorado, USA - Groundwater B2 (SPAdes) (version 2) | ecosystem: Environmental > Terrestrial > Soil > Unclassified | place: Rifle, Colorado | collected... | reverse complement strand
CAGCTCCGGGCCGGACAACCTGCCGTCGCGGCCAATCGCAATCTTGTGTTGCCCGCGTGCCGCCGCTTCCGAGCCGATGGCATGGCCGATGGCCTCCACCACTTCTGGCGTCAGCGTCTTGCCGACGATGCCGCGGATGTCATAGGCCTTGAAAATTTCTTTGGGTAAGTTTTGCATTATGGCGACCTTGTTTTTTTAGCTTAAAAAGCGGCTGTCCGCAGATTACACAGATTCACGCAGATTTTGAAAAAGCTGTTTGCCAATTTTTTAATCATGGTTAATCTGTGTAATCTGCGGATCAATGATTTTTTCCAGAATCAACTTTCCCCACACCAGATCCGGGGTAAGTTGCATCATGCAGTTGAAATGTCCCAACGGGCATTCGCGCTTGAAGCACGGGCTGCACGCGATATCGAGCTTGACGACCTGTGCCTGCGCCGACAGCGGCGGGGTGAACTGCGGGCTGCTCGAGCCGAACAACGCGAGCATCGGCTTATCCAGTGCGGCGGCCAGGTGCATCAGGCCGGAGTCGTTGCTGATGACCAGTTGCGCGCTGGCCAGCAACGCAAGCGCGTCGCCCAGATCGGTGCGGCCGCACAGGTTGATGCATTGCGCGCCGGCGAGCCGATCGATTTCATCCGCGACCGGTTTATCCTTGCCTGAGCCAACCAGCCAGACCGCATAACCATGTTGCCGCAAGCGTTGTGCGATGTCCGCATAATAGGCTGCCGGCCAGCGCTTGGCAGGGCCGTACTCGGCGCCGGGGCAGAATGCCGCGACGGGTTGATCCAGCGCCAAGTTGAACTTGTGCAGGGTCGCATCGCGCTGTGCATCGGAAATCGTCAGCTTCGGATTCGCCAGCGGACGCGGAATTTCGCCACAGGGTTCCTCGGCGAGTTGCGCGAAGCGTTCCACCATCAGCGGTAGTTTTTGTTTGTCGAGCCTGCGCGCATCGTTGAGCAGGAGATAACGCGACTCGCCGACAAAACCGGTGCGCAGCGGGATACGCGCAAAGAACGGCACGAGCGCGGATTTCCATGAATTGGGCAGCACAATGGCCTGGTCGTAGCGCGCGGCGCGCAGTTGTTCGCCGAGCCGGTAGCGCGCCGCCGGTTGCAGCGCGCCGTGCGGGAACGGGTTGGCGATGACATCATGCACCTCCGGCATCGCGCGCAGCAGCTTTTCCGTCCACGGCGGAGCCAGTACGTCGATACGGCAGCCGGGGTGGCGTTGCATGAGGCGCATCAGCATCGGCTGCATCAGCATGCAATCACCGACCCAGCTCGGGCCGACAATCAAAATTTTGCGCATTGTGGTTTTGGGCATCTGTAGGGTGCGTTTCACGCACCATGGTGCGCAAAGCGCACCCTACGCAATGCTTCGTGAACCGGAGCGGGCATTGAGTTAGTGATGCGCCTTGGACGGTTCGCCCTTGAAACGGTACAGCGTGGCGCAATATGGGCAACGCGCTTCGCCGCCGTGATTGAGCGGGATCATCACTCTCGGGTGGGCATTCCACAAACTCATGTTCGGCATCGGGCAGGTCAACGGCAAATCGTGCGCGGTGACTTCGATATAACGCTGGGTAATGTCCTGTTTGCTCATTGGTGACCTCCTTATACGTAATCGAGCCAGTCGATGTGCTGCGGATGCTTGCCCGCCACACAATCAAAGAAAGCCTGCTGCAATCTGGCAGTAATCGGGCCGCGTGAACCGCCGCCGATGGCGCGGCGGTCGAGTTCGCGGATCGGCGTCACCTCGGCGGCGGTGCCGGTGAAGAAGGCTTCTTCGGCGCAATAAATTTCGTCGCGGGTGATGCGTTTCTCGATGACTTCGATGCCCATTTCCTTGGCCAGCGTGATCACGGAATCGCGCGTGATGCCTTCCAGGCAGGAGGTCAGATCGGGCGTGTAGAGTTTGCCCTTCTTGACGATGAAAATATTTTCGCCGGCGCCTTCCGCGACGTAGCCGTCCACATCCAGCAGCAGCGCTTCGTCGTAGTTGTCGTTGGCGGCTTCCTGGTGCGCCAGGATCGAGTTGGCGTAAGTCGTCACCGATTTGGCGCGGCACATGTTCACGTTAACGTGATGGCGGGTGAAGCTGGAAGTCTTGACGCGTATGCCTTTCTGCATGCCCTCGTCGCCGAGATACGCGCCCCACGGCCAGGCGGCAACCGCGACATGGGTGGACAGCGTCGTTGCGGCGATGCCCATCGCTTCAGAACCGTAAAACGCAATCGGGCGGATGTAGCAGGATTCCAGCTTGTTGGCGCGCACCACTTCGCGTTGCGCTTCCATGAGGGTCGCCTTGTCCCACGGCATCTTCATCTGGAAAATATGCGCGGAATTGAACAGCCGCTCGGTGTGTTCACGCAAGCGGAAGATCGCCGTGCCTTTCTCGGCCTTGTAGGCACGCACGCCTTCAAATACGCCCATGCCGTAATGCAGCGTGTGGGTCAACACATGAGTGGTGGCGTCGCGCCACGGCACGAGCTTGCCGTCATACCAGATAAAACCGTCGCGGTCAGACATCGACATAATGGGGCTTCCTTTGATGGGTCGGTTGCAAAGCGGCGATTCTAGCGTTTTCCGGCAGGTTTATGAAGCAGCCGTGACATTGCTCTTAATTTACATTGGATTATTGTGTTGACTGGTTGACCAAAACGCCGCCAGCCTTTATCTTACGCGATTCTTTGAGATTGGCAGGAATACAAGGTGATTGAGATGGAGTTGACCGGCGCGGAGATACTTATCCGCTGTTTACAAGAGGAGCAGGTTGAATATGTGTTTGGCTATCCCGGCGGGGCGGTGTTGTTCATTTATGACGCGCTGTTTCAGCAGGACAAGGTCAAGCACATTCTGGTGCGCCATGAGCAGGCAGCGGTGCATGCGGCCGACGGATATGCTCGATCTTCCGACAGGGTGGGCGTGGCGCTGGTCACCTCCGGACCGGGGTTGACCAATGCCGTGACCGGTATCGCGACCGCTTACATGGACTCCACGCCGATGGTTGTCATCAGCGGCCAGGTTCCGACCGGCGCGATAGGTGAAGATGCCTTCCAGGAAGTCGATGCGGTGGGTATTACCCGTCCGTGCGTGAAGCACAATTTTCTGGTCAAGGATGCGAAAGATATCGCGCTGACCATCAGGAAAGCGTTTTATCTGGCCAAGTCGGGCAGGCCTGGTCCGGTGTTGGTGGATATTCCCAAGGATGTATCCAATCAGAAGGCCGGCTTTGAGTATCCGGCCAGTGTGAACATCCGCTCCTATCATCCGGTCAGCAAGGGTGACAGCGGGCAGATCAGGCACGCCGCGCAGATGTTGCTGGAGGCAAAACGGCCGATGATTTATGCGGGTGGCGGCGTGGTATTGTCTGACGCATCCGCGCAGTTGACCGGCCTGGTGCGTTTGCTGGGCTTTCCATGCACCAATACGCTGATGGGGCTGGGCGGTTTTCCGGCCAGCGACAAGCATTTTGTCGGCATGCTTGGGATGCATGGCACCTACGAAGCCAACATGGCGATGCAGCATTGCGATGTGCTGTTGGCGGTCGGCGCGCGCTTTGATGATCGGGTGATCGGCAATGTCGAGCATTTTGCCGAAGTGCCGCGCAAAATCATTCACATCGACATCGACCCATCGTCGATCGCCAAGCGCGTCAAGGTGGATGTGCCCATCGTTGGCGATGTGAAACTGGTGCTGGACGAGTTACTGGACGTATTGCGCAGCAGCAGGCAAAACCCGGATGCTTCTATGCTGGATGCATGGTGGAAGCAGGTAGGTAAATGGCGCGCCGAGGGTGGCGGGCTGCGTTACAAGAATTCCTCCGAGATCATCAAACCGCAATTCGTGATCGAGAAGTTGCACGAAATTACCGGCGGCGATGCGTTTGTCACCTCAGACGTGGGGCAGCATCAAATGTGGGCTGCGCAATATTACAAATTCGACCAGCCGCGACGCTGGATTACTTCCGGCGGTTTGGGCACGATGGGCTTCGGTCTGCCGGCGGCAATGGGCGTGCAGATGGTGAACCCCGGCGCAACCGTTGCCTGCGTGACGGGCGAGGGCAGCATCCAGATGAATATCCAGGAGTTGTCCACCTGCAAACAGTTTCGCCTGCCGATCAAGATTGTCTCGCTCAACAACGGTTATCTGGGCATGGTGCGGCAGTGGCAGGAGCTGTTCTACGGCAACCGTTATTCCGAAACCTATATGGACGCGCTGCCGGACTTTGTTAGGCTGGCCGAAGCTTACGGGCATGTCGGTATGCGCATCGAAAAGCCAGCGGATGTTGAACCGGCGTTGAGAGAGGCATTCGCGCGCAAGAGTGATCTGGTATTCATGGACTTCAAGACCGACCCGACGGAAAACGTATACCCCATGGTGCCCGGCGGCAAGGGTTTGTCCGAAGTGATTCTGGCGGAGGAATTATAATGCGGCATATTATTTCCCTGCTGATGGAAAATGAATCGGGGGCGCTGTCGCGTGTGGCAGGGCTGTTTTCGGCGCGCGGTTATAATATCGAGTCGCTGACTGTCGCGCCGACTGAAGACCCGACCCTGTCGCGCATGACCATCGTCACCAGCGGGTCGGATGCGGTGATCGAACAAATCAACAAACAACTCAACAAGCTGGTGGATGTCGCGGCATTGATGGATTTGAGCGATGGCGAGCATATCGAGCGCGAACTGATGCTGGTCAAGGTACGCACAAATAGTTCGGCGTGCGAGGAGTTGAAGCGCGTGGCAAACATTTTCCATGGCCGTGTGATAGACGAATCGGAGTCTACTTGTACCATTGAACTGACCGATACCGGCGCCAAGCTGGATAGTTTTTTGCAGGCAATCAACCGCGACCTGATTCTGGAAACGGTGCGCACCGGCGCTTCCGGCATCGGGCGCGGCGAGCGGATTCTGAAACTTTAATTTTTTACAAAGAGGGCAACATGAAAGTTTATTACGACAAAGACGCAGACCTGTCCCTGATCAAGGGCAGGCAGGTAACCATCATCGGTTATGGTTCGCAGGGGCATGCCCATGCGCAAAACCTGAAGGAATCCGGCGTCAACGTGACCGTCGCGCTGCGCAAGGGCGGGGCGTCCTGGGCCAAGGCCGAGGCCGCCGACCACAAGGTCGCCGAGATCGCCGACGCGGTGAAGGGCGCAGATGTGGTGATGATGCTGTTGCCGGATGAGACCATGCCGGAGGTGTATCACGCCGACGTGGCGAAGAACCTGAAGTCCGGCGCCGCACTGGCGTTTGCGCACGGCTTCAACATCCACTATAACCAGATCGTGCCGCCGGCTAATGTGGATGTGATCATGATCGCGCCGAAAGGCCCAGGCCATACCGTGCGTTCCGAATACCTCAAGGGTGGCGGCGTACCGACCCTGATCGCGGTGTATCAGGACAAGTCTGGCAAGGCCAAGGATATCGCGTTGTCTTACGCGGCGGCCAATGGCGGAACCAAGGGCGGCGTGATCGAAACCAACTTCCGCGAAGAAACCGAAACCGACTTGTTCGGCGAACAGGCGGTGCTGTGCGGCGGCGCGGTGGAACTGGTCAAGGCCGGTTTCGAGACGCTGACCGAAGCTGGCTACGCGCCGGAAATGGCCTATTTCGAGTGCCTGCACGAACTCAAGCTGATCGTGGATTTGATGTACGAGGGCGGCATCGCCAACATGAACTACTCGATCTCCAACAACGCTGAATACGGCGAATACGTGACCGGTCAGCGCGTGATCGCCGGCGAAGCACGCGCCGCGATGAAGGAATGCCTGAAGAACATCCAGAACGGTTCCTACGCCAAGCAGTTCATCCTGGAAGGCCGCACCAACTACCCTGAAATGACCGCGCGCCGCCGTTTGAACGCCGAGCATCCGATCGAAGTAGTGGGCGGCAAGCTGCGCGCGATGATGCCGTGGATCGGCAAGAACAAGCTGGTCGATCAGTCCAAAAACTAGGAAGTGGGAAGTGGAGAGTAGGGAGTGGGAAGTAGGGGGTATCGACTTTTCACTCGCTGCTCTTTAATTCTTCGCCGTACTTCTCCCACTCCCTACTTCCTACTCACTACTCCCTATGAATAAATATCCTCATCCCATCATCGCCCGCGAGGGTTGGCCGTTCCTGATCGGCTCCATCGCCATTGCGCTGCTGTTATCCGCATTTGTCGGCGGCATCGTCGAACTGCTGTCCTGGATTGTCGTGCTGTTCGTGGTGCAATTTTTCCGCGATCCGCCGCGCGCGATCCCGCAGGATGTCGGTGCGGTGCTGTCGCCCGCCGACGGCCGGGTCATCAAGGTCGAGCGCACGCAGGATCCTTACGGGCAACGCGAAGCGATTTTGATCAGTGTGTTCATGAACGTGTTCAACGTGCATTCCAACCGCAGCCCGGTGGACGGCACCGTGGAAAAGGTACAATATTTTCCCGGCAAATTCGTGAACGCCGATCTCGACAAGGCTTCCGCGGAAAACGAGCGCAATGCGGTAGTACTGACCACCAATGATGGGCAGACTGTAACTTTCGTGCAGGTGGCGGGACTGATCGCGCGGCGCATCCTGTGCTACATCAAGGCGGGCGATACGCTGGCGCGCGGCCAGCGCTACGGCTTCATCCGCTTCGGTTCACGCGTCGATGTGTACCTGCCATTGGATGCGAATGTGAAAGTCAGCATCGGCGACAAGGTCTCGGCGACCACCACCATCTTGGCAATACTGCCGTAAAGCTGATAGTCTCCGCGCATGGACGAATTCGATACCCGCAAATCGATGAACCTGCGCAGGCGCGGCATTTATCTGCTGCCTAACCTGTTCACCACCGGCGCGCTGTTCGCCGGTTTCTACGCGATCGTGCAGGCGATGAACATGCGCTTCGAATTCGCGGCGGTAGCGATTTTCATCGCCATGGTGCTGGACGGGCTGGACGGCCGTGTGGCGCGGCTGACGCATACGCAAAGCGAGTTCGGCGCCGAATACGACAGCCTGTCCGATATGGTTTCGTTCGGCGTCGCCCCGGCATTGGTGATGTATGAATGGGCATTGAAAGGACTGGGCAAGTGGGGCTGGTTCGCCGCGTTCATTTACTGTGCCGCCACCGCGTTGCGCCTGGCGCGTTTCAATACCAACATCGACGTGGTCGACAAGCGCTATTTTCAGGGCCTGCCCAGCCCGGCCGCTGCCGCCTTGGTAGCGGGGTTCGTCTGGGTGATGCTGGATTACGGTTTCAAGGGCGGCGAACTGCGCTGGTATGCGGCGGCACTGACGGTGTTTGCCGGGTTGAGCATGGTCAGCAACCTGCCGTTCTACAGTTTCAAAGACCTGAACATGCGCAAGAGTGTGCCATTTTTGGTAATTTTTCTGATCGCGCTGTTTTTCATTCTGGTGTCCAGCTATCCGCCTGGCGTGCTGTTCCTGCTGTTCCTGGGCTATACCTTATCCGGCTACATACTATGGGCATTGCGGTTGCGCAAAAAACAACAGCCCATTGCCTGAGGCGATAAAACTGGTAATATTCGCCCATGCATTTTTCTACGCACATCGCAATACTCCACTCCACGTTCAGCTTGCTGGCCGCGCTGCTGCTGCGCGGTGCGCGCTAATTATCCCCCACAACTTAAAGCAATAAGCGCGGCAACCTTAAGCGGTTGCGCAGGTTTAACCTATTCGCATTGGAGTTTTTATCATGACAGACAAATTGATTATTTTCGATACCACCTTGCGCGATGGCGAGCAGAGCCCCGGCGCGGCGATGACCAGGGAAATGAAAGTCCGCATCGCGCGCCAACTGGAAAAATTGGGCGTGGATGTGATCGAGGCGGGCTTTGCCGCCGCGAGTCCGGGCGATTTCGAGGCGGTGAAGGCGGTCGCCGAGATCGTGAAAAATTCCACGGTGTGCTCGCTGGCGCGCGCCGGAGAGAATGACGTGCGCCGCGCCGGCGAAGCGATCCGCCCGGCCAAGTCGGGGCGTATCCATACCTTCATCGCTACCAGCCCGATCCACATGCAGCACAAGTTGCGCATGAGCGAGGATCAGGTGGTCGAGCGCGCGGTCAGCGCGGTGAAATGGGCGTTGGAATATACCGACGATGTGGAATTTTCCGCCGAGGATGCGGTGCGCTCGGAGATGGACTTTCTGGTGCGCGTGTTCGATGCGGTGATCCAGGCCGGCGCAAAGACGCTGAACGTGCCGGACACGGTAGGTTATTCCATTCCCGCCGCGTGGGGCGAACGCATCAGGCAATTGATCGAACGCGTGCCGAATTCGGACAAGGTGGTCTGGTCCACGCATTGCCACAACGACCTGGGCTTGGCGGTAGCAAACTCTTTGTCCGCCGTGATGAATGGCGCGCGCCAGGTGGAATGCACCATCAACGGCCTTGGCGAACGCGCCGGCAACGCCTCGCTGGAAGAGATTGTGATGGCGGTGAAGACGCGCCGCGATATATTCAACCTGGACACGCGCATCGATACCACGCAGATCGTGCCGACTTCCAAACTGGTTTCCAGCATCACCGGCTACCCGGTGCAGCCGAACAAGGCGATTGTCGGCGCGAACGCGTTTGCGCATGAATCCGGCATCCATCAGGACGGCGTGCTCAAGCACCGCGAAACCTACGAGATCATGCGCGCTGAAGACGTGGGCTGGAATGCCAACAGGCTGACCCTGGGCAAGCTCTCCGGGCGCAATGCATTGCGCCAGCGCTTTACCGCGCTAAACATCGAGTTCGATTCGGAAGAGGCATTCAACGCCGCGTTCCAGCGCTTCAAGGAACTGGCGGACCGCAAGCACGAGATTTTCGACGAGGACTTGCAGGCGCTGGTCAGCGACGGGGTAGTGGCGCAGATCAGCGAGCATTATCGCCTGGCTTTCATGCGCGCCCATAGCGAAACCGGGATATTGCCGGTTGCCAAGGTGGCGATCAGCATCGATGGCGTGCAGCACGAAGCCGAGGCGCAAGGCGGCGGGCCGGTGGACGCGACCTTCCAGGCCATCGAAAAAATCGTGCACAGCGGCACCGAGCTGCAATTATATTCGGTGAACAACATCACCAGCGGCACCGATGCGCAGGGCGAAGTGACGGTGCGCCTCGCCAAGGGCGGGCGGATCGTCAACGGGCAGGGCGCGGACACCGATATCGTGGTGGCTTCCGCCAAGGCTTACCTGAACGCGCTCAACAAGCTGCACAGCAAGCTGGAACGGGCGCATCCGCAGTTGTGAACTTTTCGGTAAATTGCTCATCAGCGTATGCGGCGCACCTTTGGTGCGCCGTTTTTACGCTGAGAGTAGGCGTAGGTCGGGCACCCCGAGTGCCCAACAAAATGAAACTCATGCAATGCTGGTTGCCGGCGATCCCCTTAAGCATCTCTTAAGTCGGCTGTTTTATCTTGCGAACATCTTATTCCATAAACCTTATTGGGGATTAGCATGAAGAAAATTTTGTTGGGTTACATGTTATTACTGGCCTCGCTGGAGGCTCATGCGGCTTGGGGTGATTGCTGGATTATCCCGAAATCGCAATGCCCGCATGCCGAGTTGTCGGGCAGAAACCTGGTTGGCGCAGACATGCATGGCGCACATTTACTCGAGGGCAACCTGTCCAAGTCCGACTTCTCCAAGGCGAATCTCAAGGAGGCGAATATCTTCCGCGGCAAGCTGATGGGCGGCAATTTTACCGAAGCAGATATGACCGGGATTACGCTGTATTACGCCGACCTGACCGGCGCAAACCTGACCGGAGCGAATATGACTCGCGCCAAACTCAAGGGTGCAAACCTCAGCGAGGTTAATTTTACTGACACCGATCTGACCGATGCGGAGATCGACGGCGCAAAGCTTAGCAAGGCGGTTTTCTGCCGCACGACAATGCCGAACGGCATCATAAACAGCGACCCGAACTGTCCTGCCAAGAAACCCGCCAAGGCAGATCCGACAAGTACGGTAGAGGGTTCTATCAACGGCTGCGCGATCCAGCCGCGCACGGTATGCATGAATGCCGCGCTGGCCGAGGCCAATCTCGGCTCTGCCAATTTGTCCGGCGCGCAACTTTTCATGGCTAATCTGGCGCAGGCCAATTTGTTCAAGGCCAATCTCGGTAAAGCTAATCTGACGGAAGCCAATCTGGCGCGCGCTAACCTGACCCGCGCCAACCTGTCGCAAGCCAATCTGACAGACGCCAATATGAGCAAGGCCATACTGCGAGGTGCGCAACTTGAACGTGCCAATTTGACCGGCGCGATCCTGCTGAATGCCGACCTGACCGATGCTAACCTGACCGGTGCTAATGTTGCCAATGCCGCGCTGACCAGCGCAATCTTGTGCGATACAGTCATGCCCAACGGTACGGTGAATAACAGTAGTTGCGGAGTTGGAAGAAAGGAAACCATTTCTGAGCCAGTGAGAACGAAACCGTGAAAACCTGAGGTTGTTGCTTTTCCACGGAGAGCGGGCATCTTGCCCGCCTTGTGATTATGGCTTCACTGTTGATCAAAACGCGATAGCCCATGTAAACCAGCGGGCAAGATGCCCGCGTTTCCAAAACCCCATTGATTCTTCCGCGAATTTTGCTTGACCAGCACTTCACAAGCACTTCCGCCGCGCGTGCTCTTTTGTTTTTCCATTATCATACGGGCTCATCTAAGAATTCGTCATTCCCGCGAAAGCGGGAATCCAGCTTGTTGATTTAACTGGGCTCCCGCTTTCGCGGGAGCGACGAAAACAAATTTTTAGAGGTGCCCATGCGTAAATTGTAGGGACTTTCGCATAACTGCCGTACCTGGCGACACTTCGTCCAGGGAGGCTCAAAGTCCTTTACCGGTGTGAGGTGGCTAACCATGCAAAAGAATTGGCGGGATTTTCTGAATTTCATGCGCTTCATCGCGGGGCGTTTCAATCAGGATCGCTGCATACAGATTGCGGCGAGCCTGACCTTTACCACGCTGCTGTCGCTGGTGCCATTGATTACCATTGCATTGGCCTTGTTCTCGGCGTTCCCGGTGTTCGAGGATTTTTCCCTTCAGATCAAGATATATTTGCTCAACAATCTGATGCCGGAGATGGCGGGAAAGATCATCACTGAATACACGCAGCAGTTCGCCGAAAGCGCAATGCGCCTGACGGCGGTTGGCATCGGCTTTCTCGCGGTGACGGCGATGCTGATGATGCTAACCATAGATCGGGCATTCAATACCATTTGGCAGGTAGTGCATCCGCGCCCGTTGCTCAAACGATTGGTTATTTACTGGGCGGTGCTCACCCTTGCGCCGTTGCTCATCGGCGCGAGCCTGTCGCTGACTTCGTGGCTGGTCGGGTTGTCGATGGGTTATGCGAAACACATCCCGGTATTCGGCGTCGGCACGTTGAAAATATTGCCGGTGCTGTTCACCACGCTGGCGTTCGCCATATTGTTCAGGCTGGTGCCGAATCGTTATGTGCCGCATACGCACGCATTGATCGGCGCGCTCGTGGCTGCGCTCATATTTGAATCTATGAATCGCGTATTCGGTTATTACGTCAGCCATTTTCCCACCTACAAATTGGTATACGGCGCATTTGCCAGTGTGCCGATTTTCCTGATGTGGGTTTATTTGTCCTGGCTGACCATCCTGATCGGTGCGGTTATTGCGGCATCGCTGTCGCACTGGCGTGCTCCTGCGACGCAACGCTTGTCGTCGGCCACACAATTATTGAATGCGTTGCGCGTGCTGCAAATCATGGCGGACGGTTTGCAGCAAGGCCGGGTGAGCACATTCCAGGAATTATCCAGGTCGTTGTATCTCGGCTATGACGTGCTGGAGGAAATCCTTGAGAAGCTGGCAAGCGCCGACATGGTGCGCAAGGCGGAAGGGCAGGGCTGGTTGCTGATGCGTGATGCGAACCACATTCGCGCCACTGAATTGCTGCGCCTGTTTGTGCTGGATCCCGGCTCGCTACCCGTTGGGCGGAATGATGAACCGTTGCAGCAGTGGCTTGTCGGGTGTGCCGGACAGTTGGAGCAGAGTACCGACCTGACCTTGCAGCAACTCTTTGCGCATGGCGTTGAGCATCACAAGCCATGAGATAGCCACTATCTGCATTGCGCCATTAGCGACACTTCATTCTGCTGTCAGAATTCCCATCATACGCTGCTTTACACATGTAAAGAATTGCTTTACAGTGGCGGCCATGATCCAATCATTCATGCACAAGGGTCTGGAAGAGCTTTTCGAAAAGGGTAAAAGCGCCAAAGTGCAGACATCATTGGCAGATCGCGTATCGCGACGACTGGATGCCATTGATACAGCAAAGACACTTGAAGCGCTAAACATTCCGGGCTTTGGTTTTCACCCACTGTATGGCAAACCAAAGCGTTACAGCATCCACGTAAATGGCCCGTGGTGCATCACCTTCGAATGGGAAGGCGAGAATGCGTTTCGGGTCAACTTGGAAAACTATCATTGATAAAACAACCAGCCATCCCACTAAGTAACCAAAAAACGGTTGCCAAGTGGTTGGTTATAGGAGGCGTCATGCGTACACGCAAACCAACCCACCCCGGCGCAATTTTGCGCGAAGATGTTCTACCCGAACTCAATATGTCAGTTAGCGCTTTTGCCCGCAGCCTTGGCGTTTCGCGTCAAACCTTGCATGCTGTACTGGCGGAACGCAGTGGTATTTCTCCCGAAATGGCACTGCGCTTGGGAGTGTTATTGGGCAATGGCGCTCAACTATGGGTGGATATGCAAACAAAATATGACTTGTGGCAAGCTGAAGCCAAGTTGCATGACGTGCTGCAACGGATGCAACGCATTGCAGTCGATCATGTAGTAGCTTGATGAACCATCGTTAGACATTTGCGCTATTTGCCACGTCCGCGCAATAGACTACCGTGGCGCAGAGGTTTAGCGGTCTCTTCAGTTGCCATTCATCAATAAATGCTCCCGGTAATGATATTGCAAGGAACGAGAGGGAACTCCGTGCCAGAAGCTGCTATTCAGATGATCTACATAATTTAGCTATGACTCCGTCCTTGACTTGATGCGTCTCTATGCTATTTTCAGCTATCCTATTATCCATTAAGGTATTTCGTCACGTAATCCATCATGGGAAAAATTCTCAAGTTCTTTCTTATCCCGCACTACCTGCTATACCCGGCAGTGTTCGTGCTTGGGCTTACTATTGGCATCCAGTTCGATGTGGCCGGGATGTCGGTATTGCCGGATGGCGCGCGCAATTTCTTGCAGCCTGCCCGATATGCCGGCCCTGCCGTCGGCGAGAAGGAAGCACGGTTTGAATGGGCATTTCGCACCAGCGATGGGGTGAGCGTGCTGAAGGAAAAACTTTTCAACGGCGCGCGCGAGCGCATTTGGGTAGCCAACTGTAGCCTGATGTCAACGCCGATTTAAAATTGATACACTTTTACAACAAACGCCGATTCAATTCTGATACACCCCCATGCTTCCGTAAACTGCTCAGGCGACTGTAGCAGCCTCTTTTTTACCCTTCACCATTCCCGCCGCACGCTGGTTTTTGAGACGATAGCTTTCGCCGGCAATCGGCACGATGCGCGCGTGGTGCAGCAGGCGATCGAGCAGTGCCGCAGTCAGCGTGGCATCCTGAGCGAAGGTCATATCCCATTGACCGAACGGCAAGTTGCTGGTGACGATCAAACTGCCTTTTTCGTAGCGTGCCGCGATCACCTGGAAGAACAGGTTGGCCTGCTCGCGGTTCATCGGCAGGTAACCGATTTCGTCAATGATGAGCAGGCGATAGCTGTTGATGGCCCGATGCATGACGCTCTTCAGCTGGTTCTGCGTGTGTGCGGCGGTCAGTGTCAGCAACAGATCGGCGGCGGTGGTAAAGCGGGTCTTGATGCCGGCCTGCGCCGCCCGGTAACCCAAGGCAATCGCCAAATGGGTCTTGCCCACCCCCGAGGGGCCGACCAACACCACATTCTCATTGCGCCCGACAAAGCCCAGGCCTGCCAACTCCTCAATCTGGCTCCGCTTCACGCCTTGGGCAAATTCATAGTCGAAGTCATCCAGCGTCTTGATGGCCGGAAATCCGGCCAACCGGGTTAGCATGTTTTGTTTTCTCACGTTGCGCCCCGCCGCCTCGGCCCTGAGCAACCCCTCCAGGTAGTCGCTATAGGCCGTTTCCTGTTGCACGGCATCCTGTGCGGCCATCGGATATGCCTGAGCCACAAACGGCAAGTTGAGTGTCTCGCATAACGACAGCATTCTTTCGTGTTGGAGATTCATGCTGCCACCCCTTGCATATCGCGGACTTGATCAAGAAGTTGCTCGTAGATCGCCAGCGGGTGCTGCAAGGGTGAGGCTTGGGCAATCCGCTCGATCACCACCACGGGCCGTTCTGCGAGCCTGGCCTCTTCTTTACGCTGGGGGCGCGCCGCGCGGATATCGCCACGCCAAGGGGCAGGTATTGGTTGCAAGCATTCTTCCGGCAAGCGTTGGGCGGGGCGCATTTGCGTCGTGCCATGGACGCGTTCATTGGCGATGTCTTTGAGCCAGCGACGCACTTGAATGTTGGCGGTCACCGCATCCAGTGTCAGCCCGGCCTGCTTGAGTTGCGCCACCAGCGGCACGTAGAACGAGCGCCGCAAATAGCCGTTGAAGCGTTCGACCTTGCCCTTGGTCTTTGCCCGGTACGGACGGCACAGCTTGATCACAAAGCCGCAGTGGCGGGCGTAATCGAGAAACCCGGCGTGGAACTGATGCGCATTCCCACCTGTGGCATCGCGCTCGATCACCACGGTCTTCATGTTGTCGTACAGCACGCGTTT
>Ga0209317_1002162_pt1:0-12500 | contig 14794 bp, 11 predicted proteins | sample RifGroB2_FD_183994 | JGI IMG/M metagenome (GOLD analysis project Ga0209317, IMG submission 183994) | Soil microbial communities from Rifle, Colorado, USA - Groundwater B2 (SPAdes) (version 2) | ecosystem: Environmental > Terrestrial > Soil > Unclassified | place: Rifle, Colorado... | reverse complement strand
AAACGGCGCTTTCCGACCTGGATGATGTATTCGCCGGCACAGTCAATCTCCTGGTTTTCGTCGGAGATCTTCTCCCCGTTCACTTTTACACCTCCACCCTGGATAGAGCGGCGCCCTTCGCTGTTGGACTTTGTCAGGCCGGCTTCTGCCAAAACCTTGCAAAGCATGACCTTACCCCCCTCCGGCGCCCGCACGAATTCAGGCATATCTTCCGGGTTTTCATGATTCTTGAAACGCCTGATGAAATTCTCATCGGCCAGCACTGCCGCATCATCCCCGTGGTAGCGACCTACCATTTCGCGGGCGAGTTGCTTCTTCGCCGCCATCGGGTGCAGCGTGCCGTCTTTGAGTTCAGCTTGCAGCTTATCCAGCTCAACCACGGTCAGATCGCTCAGTAGCTCATAGTAGCGCAGCATCAGCTCATCGGAAATTGACATGATCTTGCCGTAGATCTCATCTGCCGGCTCGTTGATGCCTATATAATTGCCGAGCGACTTGCTCATTTTATTTACGCCGTCCAGCCCTTCCAGAAGCGGCATGGTGATAACTGTCTGCGGGGCCTGCCCCCATTCCCGCTGCAGTTCGCGCCCGACCAGGAGGTTGAACTTCTGATCGGTTCCACCCAGTTCGACATCCGCCTTGAGAGCTACCGAGTCGTAGCCCTGTACGAGCGGATACATAAATTCGTGGATGCTGATCGGGAGCTGGTTTGCGAAGCGGTTGCTGAAATCCTCGCGCTCCAGCATGCGGGCTACCGTGCATTTCGAGGCAAGGCCGATCATGTCGGAGGCGGAGAGTTTCCCCAGCCACTCAGAATTGAAGACAACCTCGGTAAGTTTTGGATCGAGGATCTTGAATACCTGCTCTTTATAGGACTCCGCGTTTTTGAGGACGTCTTCGCGGGTGAGCGCCTTGCGGGTCTCGGACTTACCAGTCGGATCGCCTATCATACCGGTGAAGTCGCCGATCAGGAAGTAGACGTCGTGTCCCAATTTCTGAAATTGACGCAGCTTGTGCAGCAGCACCGTGTGCCCCAGATGCAAATCCGGGGCGGTCGGATCGAAACCGGCCTTGATCTTGAGCGGGACTCCGGTCTTGAGGGATTTGTCGAGCTTTTCGACCAACTCCTTCTCCACCAGTATCTCGACGGTCCCTCTCTTGATTATCTCCATCTGCTCTGCAACGGTCATCAGTTCCTCCAAAGGAAGCTTTATGTATATTCACATTGAAACTGAGAGGATCAAATCGTATATCGATCGTATCCTGAATAAGAAAGTCCCCTGTCCCTGTCTATACATCTAGAGGACGAGGGGACTTATTTCGAGACCTACGACTGCAAGTTACATTACTGCCCTAATGGGCAATCAGTTGTTCGCCGGCTCAGCTCCTCCAGCGGGTTCAGTCGTTATTTCAATAAATCCTCGCGCCTGCGACTCTACCCACAGGCTACGTTGATTCTCTCGATGCCCAGGGAAAGTCCTGTCTTCTCGTCCACCTCGATCACCACCGCGTTGATACGGATGTCCTTCTTGGCGACTTCGAACTTGGAAGGACGCTGAGTGATGAACTTCAGAATCGCTTCTTCTTTCTTGACTCCGATGACCGAATCGAAAGCGCCGGTCATCCCCGCGTCTGTCAGGTAGGCAGTACCTGCCGTCAGTATCCGCTCGTCTGCGGTCTGCACATGGGTATGGGTCCCTATCACTGCGCAGACCCGGCCGTCTAGGTGCCAGCCGAGCGAGATTTTTTCCGAGGTCGCCTCGGCATGGAAGTCGACGAATACAATCGGGGTCTCTTCCTTCAGCTTTGCCACTTCACGGTCGGCACAGCGAAACGGGCAGTCCAGGTTGTTCATGAAGACACGGCCTTCCAGATTCAGAATACCAACCTTGACGCCGCCCGGCGTCTTCACTACGGTAGCCCCACGGCCAGGTGTCCCCTCCGGATAGTTGGCGGGGCGTACGATGCGCTCTTCTCTCTTGATGTATTCAAGTGCATCTTTTTTATCCCAGATGTGGTTTCCGGAGGTGATCATCTGCACACCGCACTTGAACATATCCTGCGCCGTCTCCTCGGTGAGCCCGAAACCGCCCGCGGCATTCTCGCCGTTGGCGATCACCAGGTCTACCCGGTGCCGATCCACGATCCTGTGCAGTTCGCGGGAGAGCGCCTCGCGCCCCGGCTTTCCGATGACGTCGCCTATGAAGAGGATCTTAACGGGCATATTCGGTTGCCCTGGTTTCACGGATGACATTAACCTTTATCTGTCCGGGATAGGTCATCTCGGTCTCGATCTTCTTGGCGATGTCCTTGGCGAGGAACAGCGCCCGGTCGTCGGTCACCAGGTCGCTCGAGACCATGACGCGGATCTCGCGCCCTGCCTGGATGGCGAAGGAATTGATGACGCCGTCGAAGGAGGTGGCGATCCTTTCCAGATCGTCCAACCGCTTCACATAGGTTTCCATCATCTCGCGGCGTGCTCCCGGACGTGCGCCGGATAGTGCATCCGCCGCCTGCACGAGGATCGCCAGGACCGTTGCCGGCTTTTCGTCTTCGTGGTGGGCCATGATGGCGTGCACGATTTTCGGCGACTCCCCGTATTTCTTGGCGATGTCCGCCCCGATGACCGCATGGGACCCTTCTATCTCGTGGTCTACCGCCTTGCCGAGATCGTGCAGGAGACCCGCCCGCTTGGCCTGCTTCACGTTGATGCCAAGTTCGGCTGCCATGATGCCGCACAGGAAGGCGACTTCCAGCGAGTGCTGATATACGTTCTGGCTGTAGGAGGTGCGGTATTTGAGCCTGCCGATAAGTTTCAGAATCTCCGGATGGATGCCGTGCACGCCCAGGTCGAAGGCAGCCTGGTCTCCGGCCTCTTTCATGGCCTGCTCGATTTCCTCGCGGGACTTGGCGACCACCTCTTCGATGCGGCCGGGGTGGATCCTGCCGTCGGCGATCAGCTTTTGCAGGGAGAGTTTGGCGATTTCGCGCCTGACCGGGTTGAACCCGGAAAGGATGACTGCTTCCGGGGTGTCATCGATGATGAGGTCGATGCCGGTTGCCGCCTCAAGCGCCCTGATGTTGCGACCTTCGCGCCCTATGATGCGCCCTTTCATTTCGTCGGAAGGAAGCGTCACTACCGAGACGCTGCGCTCGGCTACATACTCGCCGGCATAGCGCTGCATGGCTAGCGCCAGAATTTCCTTGGCCTTCTTGTCGGCGGTCTCTTTTGCTTCCTCTTCCATTGCCTTGATCAGCTTGGCGACGTCCAGTTTTGCCTCGTCCTCCATGGAGTCCATCAGATATTTCTTCGCCTCGGCGGAGGTCATTCCGGCTATCTGCTCCAGCTTTGCCTTTTGCTCGCCTACCAGGGCCGCTACGTTCTCTTCCTTCTGAGAGAGCGCCTGCTCTTTGGATACCAGCGCCTGCTCCCGAACAGCCAGCGCCTGTTCTCTTTTCAGAAAGTCGGCGTCGCGCTGATCGAAAACGTCAGTCTTCTTGTCGAGATTCTCTTCTTTCTGCTGCAACCGCTTCTCAAGGGTCTGCAGGTCACGACGTTTTTCACGTGACTCCTGCTCGAACTGCTTCTCCATCTCCTCCTTGGCTTGGTACACAGCATCCTTGGCCTGAACCGCGGCCTCCATAGCCATGACTTCAGTCTGGCGCTTGGCGTCCTCGATCATCTTGGCCGCCAGTCCCTCTGCGTTGGCCACCAGGGAATCGGAAAGTCTCTTTCTCAGCAGATTGCCAACCACATAGCCAGTGCCCGCTGCCACGAGCACCAGGATTATCGTAATAGAAATGTCAACTGTCACTGTCGTTCCTCCTAACGTATATTTTTATTAACGCGAACCACCCTCAACTCGGTGACGATCATATCCATCGTCACGTCATGTGGTTCGCCGACTATCTCCTGGTAAAGTTGAAAATCATAACAAAATGCGACCAGCCTGCCGCTTCCTTCCAGTCTGTGCAGGCATTTGTCGTAGAAACCCTTGCCGTAACCGATACGCCGACCGAAGAGGTCAAAGGCGACACCGGGAACGACAATAAGATCGGCATCGTCTGGGCTGCGCGTCCCGCCTTTCGGCTCCGGAATACCGAATCGGCCCGGGACAAGATCGCTCAAGGCAGCTACTCGGCGAAACTGGAGACCGTCTCCTTGCACGGCGGGGTACAGCAAGGCTCTTCCGGTCGAAAGTGCGGCGGCTGCCACGGCCGACGTCTCCACTTCGTGGTGGATCGGCGCATAAAGCGCAAGCACAGATGCGCGCCGGAACTCGGGGAGATCCAGGAAACGCAGTTGCAACTCCGAGCTGAGCGAGGTCACCTGCTGCGGTGTCAACTCCCGCCGTTTGGCGAGGGACGCGGCTCTCAGGGTGCGCTTAGGCATAACCAGCTGTTTCCATTGACAGAAAGGAGTGGACGGATGGCCGCCCGTAAAGACAGGTACTCTGATGAGGGAATGCGTATGGAGGGACGGTGGTGCGTTGACAGTATCGGTAGAAAGGGCCGCCGCGTTCAAATGAAGCGCCATTGAACTCTATATTAATGCAGCCATCAACCCCAGACATGAATTTAAGCGTCTTTAGGCTACCTATCAGCAATCGTGAAGGCGTTGGAAACACCCCACGCTGGTTCTGGCAAAGCTTTGCAACCGTACTTCCATAAGCTATATGTTGAATCTCCCGCAAGAGACCTGAAACTCTAAACCGCCTGTTGATCCAGCCGTCCGATCAGCCCGGCGACCCGCACCCTGCATGCCGTACGTTCTGCCTCAAGCTCTTTTTGTGCCGCCAGGCAAGCCTCGGCAAGGTTCATCATGGCCAAAACGACGATGACCTGGTCGTCGCCTCCGGTCACAGCTGCACCAGCCTCAGCCAGCTTCTCGTTGACCAGGCCCTCGACCTGCGCCACATGCTCGGGGGTCGAAACACTCTTAACCTGGAGATCTCTCCCCAACACCCTGATGCTATGTGTCGAGATCAAGCTGTCAGACCCCTTCCAATTTCTTCAGTATCGAGTCGATGCGGGACTTGAAACGTCCCCTCTCCTCGCTCAGCCGGTCATTTTCCTGTTTCAGCCTGCCGTTTTCGAGTCTCAACTCGCTCACCACGGCGATCAAGTCGCTGACTCTTCCCTCTAATTCATCAAATAATTCTGCGCTCATCTTTTCCACCTTTTGCGAAAAAATATTATGAAATAAGTACGCAAAAGTCAAGCCAATTATTGGAAAAGTGCGTCCACAAATTGAGCCGGATCGAACTCCCGCAGATCCTCGACCGACTCTCCTACGCCGATGAAACGAATGGGGAGTGCGAACTCGTGGCTGACGGCTACCACTATCCCCCCCTTGGCGCTGCCGTCCAGCTTGGTGAGGACAACCCCTGAGACAAAGGCGGCCTCCTTGAAGAGCTTCGCCTGGGAAAGCGCATTCTGGCCGGTTGCGGCGTCCAGCACCAGCAGCGTCTCGTGGGGGGCGTCCGGGATCTCGCGGGTAAGCACCCGCCGGATCTTCTTCATCTCCTCCATGAGGTTCACCTTGGTGTGCATCCGTCCGGCGGTGTCGATGATCAGCACGTCGCTGTGGCGAGCGATGGCTGCCTTGCAGGCATCAAAGACGACGGCTGAAGGATCGGCTCCCTCCTTGTGCCGCACAATATCGGCACCTACCCGCTGCGACCAGAGCTCAAGCTGTTCTGCTGCGGCAGCGCGGAAGGTATCTCCCGCGGCAAGCAGCACACGCTTCCCCTCACCTGCATACCTGGCAGCAAGCTTTCCGATGGTGGTGGTCTTGCCGACCCCGTTCACCCCGATAACGAGGATCACGAAAGGTGTTTTCCCCGATACAACAAGCGGTGAGGCGTGCGCCATCAGGCGAAGCTGGATCTCTTCCTTAAGCGCCTTCTTGAGCGCGGCGCCGTCCTGCAGTTCATTCCTCTTCAGGCGCTGCTCCAGTGTCCTGATCAGATCCACCGTAGTCTTCACCCCGAGGTCCGCAGTGATGAGGATCTCCTCAAGTTCTTCCAGGGTGTCCGTATCTATCTGCTTCCTGCCAAGCAACAGGGTGTCTACCCGGCCGACTATGCTTTCGTGCGTCTTACTGAGACTTCGCTTCAGCCGCTCGTAAAAGCTCGGCTTGGCTGCCTCCTCGGCGGTCGGACGAGTCGGAAACGGCGCGGCTGGCTGCGGGGTTGGTGTCGGAGTCAGAACCGGAATCCAGGAGAATCTCGGAGCCTGCGCTAGAGCCTGCGCTAGAGCCTGCGTTTCAGACTGAATTTCAGCCGAGGCAGAAGTCGCTAGCGGAGCCGGAGCTGTCCTTTCGGCCGGGCCCTCAACCGCCCCCGAAGCCAGAGCGGGCTTTTCAGCCTGGGCATCAACCGGAGCCGGAGACGAAATGGCCGTCCCAACCGGAGTATCTGCTATCGATTTCTCCGCATCGTTTTCTGCGGGAGCCTCCTTGGGACCAACGCCAAGCTTCTTGAAGAGTCCTTTGAAAAATCCTTCGTTCTCTTCCGCCATCTAGTAGATCTCCTTATTCAAAAGCTCGGCAGTTTCCCGAAAAAAACGGAGCGCCATGAGTGGTAAAGCGTTTCGGTTCATGGTCATCACCAGGGTGTATTCTTCACCAATGGCGCCAACGATGACGTGCTGTTCATCAGTGGTTATCACGCTCTGCTGTACGCGCCCAATGGGATAAATCTCCTGCAGCCCCTTCAGTCGGCTGAGTAGAATTCCCCAGTGTGCAGCAGTCACCTTCATCTCGAATGGATCGAGCTGGGAGTGCTGCTCAACCGCTTCCCCCTCCCAATCAGCCAGAATGGCGCCGCTCGCCCCCGGCACGGCCTCAACAAGTTTGGTCAACAGTATCTTGAAAGGCACACCTGGCTCCTTGAAAACAAGATGAACACTAAATAGCAATTCGGCCGGCTTGGAAAGCTGCCTTCAGTTCCATCCGAAGACGGACCCCTGACAGCACCTATGGCAATTTTACTCTGAAACGGCAAACAGTGATGGTATTTCTTCCAGTCGCCTGAGCGCACGGTGGCAACCAGCCGGTTCGGCCTGCCGATGTTGTTTCCCTAGCAGTTCAGCCGCACCGAAACGAGCTTGGAGACGCCGGGCTCTTCCATGGTGACGCCGTAAAGGGTATCGGCTACGGCCATGGTTGCCCTGTTGTGGGTGATGATGATGAACTGCGAACCGGAGCTCATCTCCCGCACCATCTCATTAAACCTGCCGATATTGGCATCGTCCAGCGGCGCGTCAACTTCGTCCAGAAGGCAGAAAGGAGACGGCTTGATAAGAAAGATGGAAAAAATCAGGGCCACGGCGGTTAGTGCCTTCTCGCCACCGGACAAAAGCGAGACGTTCTGCAGCTTCTTGCCTGGCGGCTGCACGACTATTTCCAGACCGGTCGAGAGGAGATCCTCCTCGTCGGTGAGCCGCAGCTCTGCATGACCGCCGCAGAAAAGCCTGGGAAAGACCTGTTTGAACTTTTCGTTAACCAGCTCAAAAGTTTCCAGGAAACGCTTTCGGGTGGTGCGGTTGATGCGCTGGATGGCCTTCTGCAGCGCGTTCATCGACTCCTCGAGATCGTCCTTTTGCCCGGACAGAAAGGAGAACCGCTCCTCCATCTGCTGGAACTCGTCGATCGCCATCAGGTTCACCTCACCCATCTCGTCGATGGACCTCTGCAACTCGGCCTGGCGCCCCCCGCGTTCGGCTTCGTCCCACTCAAGAGGGCCGTAGGCGGAGAGGACATCCGAAATATCCATGCGGTATTTTTCCAGCAGGGTCTCCGCGAGATGGCCAAGCCTCATGGTCACCTCGGAGTGCCTGAGGCCCCTGGCATTCAGCTGATCGCGAAGCGCGGCGGCATCGCTGCGCCCGGCCTTCAAGCGCGCATCCTCTTCCTGAACGGCCGCGGCCTCTGACTCGTAGCGCTCCCTGACACAGCCTAGCGCCGTTTCGCTTGTCAGCTGACGCGCCACAATCTCCCGCAGCGCCTCTTCACCGTTGGCGATTGCCGCTATCAATAAGGCACTATCGGCGGCGGAGCCTTGCAACTCCTTAGTGCGGGAGGCGATACGCGTGGTGAGATCGGCACAGAGCCCCTCGACCCGCCGGTGGGCCCGCTGGGCGGCCTCCCCCTTTTCCTTCAGGGCGGCCACCCGCACCTTGAGAGAAGTGACCAGCTCGCGCGCTTCTTCCATCTCGAAGCGGGAACCCTCCAGGCGGCCCTGCAATGCATCAACACGCGACTCCATGCTGAGCTTGAGCTCCTCAGCGTGGCTCATTTTGGCCTCTGCCTGCGCGAGCTCGGCCGAAACAAGGGCCTTCTCTTCAACGAACTGCTCCTCCTCCATCTCGCGAACGGATTCGCTTTCCTCGATACGGCTGCGTTCTGCTGCAGCGCTTTGCAGGTCCTTTTCCGTGTTGAGCATCCTGATTTCCAGACGGTGCAGACCCTGACGCAGTTCGAGCCGCTCTGCCTCTGCCTCGGCGATCTCTTGCCTTCGGGACTCGCGCCTCAGTGTAAGCTGCTGAACTTCCTGGGAGAGCCTCTCCACCTCAGCGCCCAGCCCCTTGATCTCTCTTTTCTTATGGATAATGCCCTGCTGCGCCTGCTCGCTGGATCCGCCGTTCACGATCCCGCCGGCATGCGCCAGATCTCCCTCAAGGGTCACGAAGGTGGATGCAGGAAAGGAGCCGGCGAGAGCGATGGCGTGAGCCAGATCGCGGGCGAGATAGGCGCTAGCCAGGAGCGGTTCCACGAGCGAAGCGAGGTGGGCCGGCACCGTGACCCTGTCGGTGAGGGGCTCCGCATCCGGGGGGGCGCCTCCCTGAGAAGTGCGCCAGGGTGCAGAGGTTACGAAACTGCAGCGACCGCCCGAGCTGACCTTCAAGTGCTCCACGGCCTCAAGGGCCGCTGTCGTCGACCCGCACAAAAGGTACTGCAGACGCTCCCCCAGCACCGACTCCAGCGCCACCTCAAAATCCTCGTCAACCTCCAGGGCGTCGGCCAGCATGGTGAAGGGCGCATTCTTGAAAGGTTCGGAAAGCAACAGGTTACGCACGCCCTGGCCGTACCCCGCGAACTGTGCCTCCAGCTCCTGAAGCGAGACAAGCCTGGACGCGGCTGTCGACAGCTCGTCCCGGCGAAGTTGCAGAAGCTTGTCCGACGCTTCCTGATCATGCTTAAGGCCTGCCTCGCGACTGGTCGTAAGCGTCAACTCCTCTGCGGTGACTGCCTTGCAGCCTGCCATTTCCTCAAGCTCTACCTTCAACGCGTCCGCCTTGCGGCTCGCCTCGGAAAGCCGCTCGCCAAGAAGCACGCGCTCCCTGGCGCTTGCCTGCAGGCGATCGCCGATCGAGGAGAGCCTTTTCAGGGCGGCTGCGTGCTGGTTTGCGGCCTGGGCGCCCTCAGAGAGGGCCGCAAACATTCCGCGCCTCGCCTCGTCAAGTTCGCGGGAAACGCCGGCCTCGCTGGCTGCCATCTCCTCCAGCAGCGCTTCCCGATGTTCTAGGGATTCGCCCTCACGGGAGAGTTCCTCAAGAAACGATCCGCGCTGCTCCAAAAGGGTGACAAGTTCGCGCTCCGAGCCGGCCAGCTGGCCTCTAAGCCCCTGCAGATCCTCCTCGAAGCGTGCTCCATGACGCTCCAGGTTGGCAAGCTCGCGACACTGGAACTCCAGCTTGTTTTCCCCGCCCTGCAGCTCGGCCTTCCAGCGGAAAATCTCTTCCTGGGCAGCCGTCAGCTGGCGCTCGGTCTCAAGGAGCGTAATTCTCTTTCCCTCGATGTTTAGCTCGGCCTCGTTCAGCCTGGCGGAAAGCTCAGTCACCCTCGCCTCAAGACCGGAAATCTGCTTCTCAAGATCCAGGCGTTCCTGCTCGATCGTGCCGTACCCCTTGGCGGCGAATAGGAGCTCGATCTCCTTCAGTTCGAGCCGGATCTCCCGAAAACGCTCCGCCTTTTTCGCCTGACGCTGCAAGCCGTTCATCTGCCTCTTGATTTCGGAGACGATATCGCCGATGCGAAGCAGGTTCTGCCGGGTCGCCTCGATCTTCCTCATGGCAACGACTTTTCTTGCCTTGAATTTAGTGACTCCGGCCGCTTCCTCGATCAGGAAGCGGCGTTCCTCGGGCTTGGCGTGCAGGATCATGCCGATCTTCCCCTGCTCGATGATCGAATAGGCACGCGCGCCGATCCCGGTGTCCATGAACAGTTCTGCCACGTCGAGAAGCCTGCAGGGGGTTTTGTTAAGAAGGTATTCGCTCTCACCGTCGCGGTAGAGCCTGCGGGTCACCTGGATCTCGGAGAAGTTCAAATATTTGGCGGGGATGCGGCCGTCTTCGGTGGAGAAGAAGAGTGACACTTCGGCCATTCCGAGCGGCCTTCTGAACTCGGTGCCGCCAAAGATGATGTCTTCCATGGACTTGCCGCGCAGGTTCTTGGCGGACTGCTCCCCCATGACCCAGCGGATGGCGTCCACAACGTTTGACTTGCCGCAGCCGTTGGGGCCGACCACGCCGGTGATGGCCTGGGTGAAGTCGAGGGACGCCTTGTCCTGGAATGATTTGAAACCTTGAATTTCTAGCCGTTTTATCTTCATGAGCTCAACATTCTAACAGATAGGGTGTTTTAATGTAAAGCCAAAGATGGTGTGGAGGGCGGGAAGACCTACAGGCGTTGACTTGGGGGATGAAGGGGCGGCCCAGTTGGAGCAGATTCTTACAGCAGTTTTGCCACAGCAGTTTTAGGTGCGTAATGACGACGCAATACAAAAAGAGGCACGGTTTCCCGTGCCTCTTTTTATAATCTGCATCAGACTGCTCGGCCTAAGCCTCGCTGGTCTCTGCTGCGGTTTCTGCTGCCGGGGCTTCCTCGACAACCGCGACGGGCGCGACTGCCTTGGCAACCTTGGCCGGGGCCGGTTTATTAGAAACCTTTCTCGGCTTCATCTCAGCCTCTACCAGTTCGATCACGGACACAGGTGCCGTATCGCCCGGGCGGATGCCGAGCTTGATGATCCTGGTGTAGCCACCGGGACGATCGGCATAACGGGGTGCGATGGTTGTGAAAAGTTTGGTCACGACTTTCTTATCGCGGATGTAGGCGGCTGCCTGCCTGGTCGCGTGGAGGTCACCCTTCTTGCCCAGGGTGATCATCCGCTCGGCGATGGAACGAAGTTCCTTTGCCTTGGCGTCTGTCGTGGTGATCTTTTCGTGTTCCAGAAAGGATGTCACCATGTTCCTGAACATAGCGATCCTGTGGCTTGTGGTCCTGCCTAATCTTCTACCCGCGCTGTTGTGACGCATATCTTTTCACTTCCTTTCTATCTATAAATGAAAGTCTTTAGCCGACTATTCTTCTTTTTGCTCGCCTCTTAAGCGCCTCATGATCTCGGGATCCGGGAAATTGTCCAGCTTCATGCCCAGAGTAAGCCCCATGTCGACCAGGATGTCCTTGATTTCGTTCAGCGACTTCCTGCCGAAGTTCTGGGTCTTCAGCATTTCGGCTTCGCTTCTGGATACCAGTTCACCGATCAGCTTGATGCCCGCATTCTTCAGACAGTTGGCCGAGCGTACCGAAAGCTCAAGCTCGTCCACGGAGCGGTAAAGGTTCTCGTTGAAGCGCTCACGCTCTTCCTCGGGCTCTGCCTCTTCCTGGGGCTCCACGTCTTCATCGAAGTTGATGAAGATGGAGAGCTGGTCCTTCAGGATCTTGGAGGCGTAGGCCACGGCATCCTGGGGCTTCACGCTGCCGTCGGACCAGACCTCTAGGGTCAGCTTGTCGTAGTCGGTGATCTGACCCACGCGCGCATTGGTGACCGTGAAGTTCACCTTGGAGATCGGGGAGAAGATGGCGTCGATCGGAATGGTTCCGACCGGTGCCTTTTCGTCGCGGTTACGATCTGCAGGGACATATCCCTTGCCGACCTTAACCAACAGATCCATCTCCAGATTCGCGTCCTTCGAGCAGGTGGCGATGTGATGCTCGGGGTTAAGAATCTCCACGTTGTTGTCCGTGATGATGTCCTTTGCCTTTACCACCCCTTCACCCTTCTGCACGATCCTGATCATCCTGGACTCGTTGCCGTGCACCTTCAGGCGCACACCTTTGAGGTTCAGAATTATGTCAGTCGCATCCTCGGTAACACCGGGGATGGCGGAAAACTCGTGCAGCACACCCTTGGCCTTGACGGAGACTATGGCAGCTCCCTGCAGGCTGGAGATGAGAACCCGGCGCAGACCCGTTCCGAGGGTGGTGCCGAACCCCCTTTCGAAGGGTTCGGCGAAGAACTTACCGTATGTATTTGTGAGCGATTCTGTCTCAACCTGGAGCTTCTTCGGTCTGATCAGATCGCGCCAATTTTTATACATTTAGATCCCCCTGTATCGGTTGTAGTCAGCCTTTACTTGGAGTAGAGCTCGACAATTAACTGTTCCTGAATCGGCATTGTGATGTCTTCGCGTACCGGCATAAGCTTAACGGT
>Ga0209317_1002159_pt1 | contig 14822 bp, 11 predicted proteins | sample RifGroB2_FD_183994 | JGI IMG/M metagenome (GOLD analysis project Ga0209317, IMG submission 183994) | Soil microbial communities from Rifle, Colorado, USA - Groundwater B2 (SPAdes) (version 2) | ecosystem: Environmental > Terrestrial > Soil > Unclassified | place: Rifle, Colorado | collected... | reverse complement strand
TTTTGCTGAATCATCCATATTTAAGTTTAAGTATATGGTAAAAGCCATTTACTAATCAACAAAACAAGGAGCCCTGCTTCCGAGGAAGCAGGGCTCCTTATCCTGTCTATTAAAATTTATTTTTTACGCGCAGACTGCCGCTTCTTTAAGCCACAAAAGCCTTGAGCCGTTGATGACCGAGGCGTTGACGGACTCTATCATCTCATCGACTTTAACATCGAGTCCCTCTTTGCGTTCGAACGGACTGAATACTGCCTTTACTTTGACTTTGGCTAACTTTTTAGTCTCACTCTCTTTTGCCTCCTTCATGTCCGCGCCCATCGCCTTCGCAATATCCACGAATATCTCTCTATGCGATTTAGCGTCGCCCGCAGGCTCGACCACTTTAGCTACATACTTAAGCCTTCCATTGTAATCGACCATTGTCCCGTCAGCATCGAGGAATGCGGCAGACGGAAGGACTACGTCGGCCTGCTTCGCAAGCTCCGTCATATGAGAGTTCTGAACAACGAGAAAACCGGCATCCGGCTTATTGTTTAAAGGAACCTCGCCCACTGCATAAAGGATCTCAAGCCCTCCGGAAACCATCTCTTTATAAGATTTTCCTTCTGTGGTAAGCCCCATCATAACTGCACCCTTTGCGTTGCTCTCTACCGGCACAGATACTGCAACGCCCTTCAAGAGCGTGATATTTGCAGATGCCTGATACATTGCAGGAGACGAAAGGATTACGGGATTTTTGGCCTCTATGTAAAGCGTTGCCGCCTTTTCCATTGCCTCAGAAACGGATGCGTTTTCAACCGCCGATGCCAATTTTTCATCTCCGGAAAGCCCTTTATCCATCAATGCCTTTGCGAGAGACTTTAGAGCCTCCGCCTCGTTCTCTATAAGGTTTATCGTTGCAACCGATGATATCTTAGGCTCCGATGAATTTATAACGATCAGCTTCGCGCCGTCATTTACCCTTCTCCTTATGACCGCATCGATTGCGGGCAATACCCTTTCCCACTGGCTCGGATTTAAATCAACGAGTACGAATAAGTCTGCCGAATCAAGCTTTGCGGTTCCGGAGATCAATGTATCCACGCTTCCATAAAGGCTCGCCGTGGTATCGGCGTTCTTTGTTTTTACGACATCGGACGCAAATTTCTTTAAGGTAAGCGCGTCTTCGTTAAGGATTCCCGCTGTCGATATAAAGCCGGCATTACTGCCTGCCTTTTTCAACATATTTGCGACTGTCTCTAAAGCGTCCTTCCATGTGGTCTCTTTAAGTTCTCCGTTCACGCGCTTCATAGGCGCTGTAACGCGGTTGTCGGCCTCGATGCAGTCGAAACCGAACCTTCCGTAGGCGCAGATGTATTTTTCAGGCGAACCCTCTGCCGCTCCTGCGTTTATCTTCATGACATGCCCGTCTTTTGTGTTAACCGTTATGTCGCAGCCGTTGCCGCAAAGGAGGCATGTGGAATTTATTTTGTCATATTCCCATTCTCTGCCCTTTCTCCATCTGTCAGACTCGAGAAGCGCGTTAACAGGACATGCGTCAACACAGCTTCCGCAGAATGTGCAGCCCGATTCCTGAAGGGGTTTGTCGTCCGCCGTAACGACCTTTGAGCCTACGCCTCTTCCCATAAACTCAAGGACATTTGTTCCCTGATTCTTGCAGACCCTTACGCACCTGCCGCAGAGCACGCAGTAATCCGGATCGCGCTTGATAAACGGATTTGCTTCGTCTATCGCAAACCCGAATTTTTTTCTCGTAAAAGACGATTCCTTCAACTCAAAATCGTAGGCATACTGCTGAAGGTTGCAAACACCCGCCTTTGTGCAGGTCATGCAGTCGAGTGGATGCATGGAGAGTATAAGGTCTATGACGAATTTCCTTACCTCCTGAACTTTTTCGGTCTTAGTGTTTACCGACATGCCTTCTTTAACCTTAGTAGTGCAGGCTATCATCGGGGACTTCATGCCCTCTATTTCCACGAGGCAGAGCCTGCATGCCCCGATGCCCTTCAATCCCTTGAGATAACAGAGATTGGGTATATGGATGCCGCCTATTTCAGCGGCATCTATCAGGTTCGTGCCTTCGGGGGCCTTTATTTCCTTTCCGTCTATTTTAAGATTCACCATGTTTGCCATCTATGCCTCCTTTATATCGAACTGTTTAAACCGTTTGAACTGTTTGAACCGTTTTTGCCTTTACATCAACTATTACAATCGCATCGGTGGGACAGACCGGCAGGCAGTCGCCGCACTTTACGCACCTCTTCTGCCTTATCTCAAAAGGCAGGTAACCGCTTTTATAAGATTTTTTCTTTTCGCCGAGTACAGCGCCGTGCTTGCAGGCATCCTTGCAGAGGCCGCACATAATACATTTTTCAGGGACTATCCTGTATTCTATAAATGCCGCGCATTCCCTCGAAGGGCATCTGCCTTCGATATGTTCCTCATAGACGCCGGTTCCCATCCATTCGAGTATGAACTTGGCGGTGTTTTTGCCCTTCATGCATAAGGAGCCTTCGAGCATGTCTTCGGCAATCCTTTTAACCGCCGACAAATCCGCCGCCGTTCCCCTGCCTTCCACAATGTTCCGGAGCCTTATCTTCGCCTCATACGTGCCGAGGGCGCAAGGAAAACACCTGCCGCACATAGGTCCGGAAATGAATTCGGTAACATAGTAAAGCGCCTTCTGTACCGGACAGCCCTTTTCCTCTGCCGATTTTTTTATATCCTCAACCTTTAATTCCTTTGCCTCTGTCATGCGTTACCTCTAATACATCTCTTCGGCCATGTAAACTATTTCCGGAAGCACATACGAGACCAGGTCCCTGTATGTAATCATCCCGACAATCTTATCGCCCTCGACAACGGGTATATGCCTTACCTTTTTGCCGGCGACGACCGATATTGCCGCGCTTATCTCCGTTGACGGGTCGAAGGTTATCACGTTTTTGCTCATGACGTTATCTATCGTCTCGGTGTTAAAAGAGACATTCGCCGCAAGACACCGCACTGCGTCCCTTTCGGTAAACAAGCCGACCATTTTATTGTTTTCGTCGACAATCACCACCGCGCTTATGCTTCTGTCGTTCATCAGCTTTATCGCTTCGGTAACCTTAGAATTTTTATGCAGCCCGATGATCTCAAAAGGTTTTGTCTTCAATATATCGCCTAAAGTCATCTTTGCCCTCCCTTCGATAATTTCTATGCTCTCGGAAGGTATCTTGAACTCCTCCTCAAGCTTCAGATGTCTCGGTTTTCTGACCTTAACCGCGCCTATAGGACACGCGCTCCAGCATGCCTTGCAACTCGTGCAATACTGCCGGTCTATGAAATATTGATCCCTCGTCTCCTTCACCGCGTCAAAGGCGCACGCCTCTTTACAAAGGCCGCACCTGAAACATTCGGTCTGGTCTATAACAAAGGCTCCGAGTCCGCTGCAGGCCTTTGCCCTGCAGTATTTGTCGTAGATATGCTCTTCAAACTCTTTTCTGAAATATTTTATTGCCGAAAGCACCGGGTTCGGCGCGCTCTGGCCGAGACCGCATAAAGATCCCTTCTGAACGAGTTTGCCTATATTTACGAGCTTTTCTATATCTCCCGGCTTTCCATCGCCGGCTGTAATCTTTTCGAGTATCTGAAGCATCTGGGACGTGCCGATCCTGCACGGAGGGCACTTGCCGCACGACTCGGATTGGGTGAAGGAGAGGAAATATTTCGCCACGTCCACCATGCAGGTATCCTCATCCAGAACCACCATGCCGCCCGACCCCATTATGGAACCGACTTTTGCGAGAGAATCGAAATCAGCCGGCAGATCGAGCCAGCTTGCCGGAATGCACCCTCCCGAGGGGCCGCCGGTCTGGACCGCTTTAAACTCCTTGTCGCCTAATATACCGCCGCCTATGTCGAAAATAATCTCCCTTAACGTGGTGCCCATAGGAACTTCCACAAGGCCGGTGTTCTTAACCTTTCCGGTAAGGGCAAAGACCTTGGTTCCCGGAGATGTTTCCGTGCCTATGCTCCTGAACCAATCCGCCCCCTTTTCTATTATCGGGGGAATGCAGGCATAAGACTCTATGTTATTTAAGTTGCTCGGATACCCCCATAAACCGCCGCCCTTTTCCGAAAGCCTCGGAGGACGCGGCCTCGGGAATCCCCTTTCTCCTTCGATGGACGCGACGAGCGCGGTGGATTCGCCGCAGACGAAAGCGCCCGCCCCTTCCCTCACGTCGAGGAAAAAGCTGAAGTTCGTTCCGAGTATATTCTTGCCTAAAATGCCTAATTCCTCCGCCTGTTTTATCGCGTTTTTTAAATTTTTGACCGCGAGCGGATATTCATGCCTCACATACACATACCCGTATTGAGCTTCGATTGCGTATGCGCACAAAAGCATTCCTTCAAAAAGGCTGTGCGGATCCCCTTCCATTATCGACCTGTCCATGAATGCACCGGGGTCTCCCTCGTCTCCGTTAGCTATAACAAATCTTATCTTTTCGGGAGAGCCTTTTGTGTGCTTCCACTTCCTGCCGGCAGGGAAACCGGCGCCGCCCCTTCCTCTCAGGTTAGCCCTGTCTACTTCGTTAAGCACATCATCGGGCGTCATCGAAGAGAGCGCTTTTTCGAGCGCCTTGTATCCTCCCACCGCGATGTAATGGTATATGTTTGTCGGGTCTATCTTGTCGTTGTTTCTCAGGGCGATCCTTACCTGTTTTTTGTAAAAAGGCAGGTCCATCATTTCGAGCGCCGGCTCCTTAAGGATGTCTTCCCTATAAAGCGCCTGTCTGTAAGGCATTCCGCCGCCGAAGGTATAGCTCATTAAGGACGATGCCTGTTCGGGCTTTACCTTCTGATAAAAAATACCGGAAGGCTCGGCCTTCATAACAGGGCCTTTCTGACACATGCCCTGGCATCCCGTCCTGACTATTTCTATATCGACTCCCTTTTTATTTGCCTCTTCCTGAATGGCGTCTATCACTTTATGGGAACCTGTTGCCGTGCATGCCGTTCCGCAGCAGGCCCTTATCCTCGGCTTATCGGGCGCGAACATCTCCGAGGAAAGTTTTTCACTAAGCCTCTTAAAATCATCTATGTTATTCAGTCTTTCCATCATCAGCTCCTCTGCACTAAGACTTAACCTTATCTGCGGACTTAACCCTTTTTATTATCTCGTTGACCTTTTTCGGCCCTACGTCTCCCACGACTTCTTCGTTAACCGTTACAACAGGCGCAAGGCCGCAGCACCCTACGCATCCTACGGTCTCGAGCGTCATGGATAAATCCGGCGTTGTCTCGCCTTCCTTAACGCCGAACTCCTCTTCGAGTTTATGAAGCACCTTTGACGCGCCGCGCACGTGGCAAGCGGTGCCCACGCAGACGCAGACAACGTTCTTGCCCCTCGGCTTGAAATAGAAATGTTTATAGAACGATGCGGCGCTGTAGACGTCGGCAAGGGGAATGTCCAGCTTCTTCGAAAGTTCCCTCAACTTGTCTTCAGGGAGATAATTATGCTCCTTCTGTATCTGCTGAAACGCATATATGAGAAGGCCCCTCTTTTTCTGATCCGTTGTGAGGACCTCTCCCGTCTCTTTATAGTGTTTGTCGATATCTATTTCCTGTATCTCCATCTAACCTCCAATTACAATCCTATATGCGGTTTTGCCGCCCTTTCGATCTCGCGGCGCGCGGCCATATCCATGAGCACGCGCTCTGCGCCGAATTTGCCGGGCTCGTATTTCTTAAGCTTCAATGCAGACCTTGCCTTGTCAATGTAATCAAGGGTGAGTTCGAGTATTTTTTCGGGATCAGGCTCGAAATGAAGCGCGCCCCTGAACCGCTCAAACCACACCTCGGTCATAATCTTTGTTACCTCTTCGCTCGCGCCGACAGGAGATTCTCCGCCGAATATCACCGGAAATCCGGACGCCGCAAAGTAGCAGCCGATGGCAATGGCCTTTTCCGACATCCATTCAGGAGCTATGCCTACGGCCGGCATTCCTCCTATCTCGTCCGAAAGCCCGCCCTCAGCGGCCATGGCGCTGGCAATGGTGAGGATTCTCGAATTATCTACGCAGGCTCCCAAGTGCAGTATCGGAGGTATTCCTATCGCCTCGCATACCTCACGCAAGCCGGGGCCGGCGTTTTCAAGCGCCATTTCAGGAGTAAGATACCCGGCTGTGCCGCATGCCGCGGAGCCGCAGCCTGTCGAGACGATAAGCACGTCGTTTTTTATCAGCTCCGTCGCAAGGAACCTGTGGAGTCCTGTTGAAGGAACCCTCGGATTGTCGCATCCGGCAAGGCCTACAACGCCGCGCACCCTTCCTGCCATAATCGCGTCGTTCAACGGCCTGAAAGACGCCCTCCACCTTCCGCCCTGCATATACTCTATATATTCGTGCGAGAAGCCGGCTATTACGGGGAATTTATCCGTAACGTGGCTGCCCTTTTTGGTTCTATTGGGAAAATTATCGCAGGCGATCCTGACGATATTGCGCGCCACATCCTTTGCGTTGTGTTCGTCGTATTCCACATGCATAGCGCCCGGCATTTTCGCCTTTTCGGAAGTAGTTATAACCTTCGTGTGGAACTTCTTAGAGAGTTCGGCGACTGCCGGCATTATGCACTGGACATCGACCGTCAGCGCGTCCACAAGGCCGGTCAGGATGCCTAATTCCTGATTGGTAAATCCGCCTGCCGTAGGAATGCCGTGCCTCATCAAAACTTCATTAGCCGTACAGCACATGCCGCCGAGATTTATTCCCTTTGCGCCTTTTGACTGAGCGTAGGCGATAAGTTCCGGCTCCGATACCACTTCAACGATCATCTCCGCGAGGGTCGGCTCATGTCCGTGAACAACCAAATTCACTTCATCTTCCTTGAATATGCCGAAGCTCGCCTCGGCCTTAACAGGCGCCGGTGTTCCAAAGAGTATGTCGGTAATATCGGTGGATATCATGCAACCGCCCCAACCGTCCGCAAGGGCTGTCCGCAGACCGCCCATAAGGATGTGGTCGGGCTCATGATCCACACCCATTGTGGTTCTGTGCATGACCTCCACCACCTCTCGGTCTATGCCTCGCGGCGCGATGCCCCATTTCTTCCACCGCTCCTGCGTCTTTTTCGGCGCCCTGCTGAGATAGTTTATCTCTCCCTTCTGGCGGCCGAAATCTTCTATCAGCTTCACGGCGACATCCCGCGCCACATCGTTCACGGGCCTGCCTTCAAATTCTATATTGAGATAACCGGCAACCCGGTAAAGTTTCTTCACGTCGGTTATCTTAAAGTCCTTAGCCTCCCCGTCGGCAACGGCAAGGAGGGTATACGCCATATCCCGCGCATGGTCGCTGTGCGCCGCTGTTCCCCCGGCAATCATTCGGGCCATATTACGGGCCGCGACCGTCGGAAGGGTTGCGCCGCATACGCCGCGCGCTTTCTCCTCGGCATCCTTGCCTACAAGCCTGCACGGCCCCATGTGGCAAACCTTGCAGCATGCGCCGGAAGATCCTATCGGGCAGGGCTTCATCTTCTCGGCCCTCTCGAAACAGGTCTCTAATCTTTCAGCCTCGGCCCACTCTATTATTCTTTCCGCCGTCTCATCGGCGCTCTTTAAATGTTTATTCATTCTTACCTCCATAAACGGTTTTAACTGTTCAAACGGTTCAAACTGCTTTAAAACATCGGGTCCATCTCCAGCGCAGGATGACCGACGCTGGTGAGATACTCCAGAAGCTTCTCGGAATCTTCGCAAATCGTCTCATCCGCTATCTTATCGAGAAGATCGGGAACGCCCGCATCTTCAGCGTTTCTCTTAAAGTCTTCCGCTATCCTCTCTTTCAACGCCTTCGGCATCCAGACAATCCTCTTTACGCCTCCGTCGCCGGAAAGAAATTTCTTGCTCGTTATGAAATTCACTCCGATTCCCATAAATCCGGGCGTCTGCGCTCCGCCGCCTACAGTTCCCGCAAGCGTCGAAAATTTCATGCCGATAGGCGTCATCATGGTCGCGCCTCTATTTACTATCATTACCCCGTTCGCCTCCGGAATAATCGCGACTATGCACTCGAAACACCCGCATGAAGTCATCGGGTTTTCCATTATGGTGTAAAGGTTCAGCGTCTCGACAGCGCCGCCTGACGCCTTTTTAAGATAGTCGTCAACACCCGTATATCTTCCGAACTTCGGATCGAGAAGCTCTCCCTTGGGCACCGGCTGGTTTCCGCCTGTGGGGTCTATCTCGTATGCCGCCTTTCCGTCGAGCCAGTTGTATGCACCGCAGAGTCCGAGCCTTTCCGGTGTGATAACACAAACATGAGCCGGAGCAAATGACTGGCAAAGCAGGCATGAATAAAATGTGTCGACAGCATCGTCGGTAAGCGCTCCAAGCCTGTGGTCTCTTTCTTTATAGGCCGCTCGCGCTTCATCTCTCAACCTGTTAACATCGGCTTCGTCGGTATATAGAGTCACCTGAACTTTATCTACGATTGACTTAAAGCGGTGTTTGACCATAGTTGCCTGTATGATCCCTATATCTTCGAGTGTTATACCGGAACCCTTTGCCGCCTTGCTTATCCTTACCCAGTTAACATCCCTCTGTCCCATGTGCCAGAGTCCCTGCGCCTCGTTTATATTGTGATGTATTTTCCTTTCTACTATGGACTCGAAGTCCTTCTGCATCTTTCTGCCGGCGACATCTATCACTATGCCGAGGGGCATCTGTCCGCCCTGCTCATATCTTTCCTGCACGTTAGCGCCGACAATGGCAATCTTTCCGTCTTCCACATCCTCCAACTCTCTCATCCTTGCCCATTCGAACGCGGGAGTCCTCTGTCCGCCGAATTCGATGAACATGTCCTCTTTCCTGATTCTTTCACCTTCGAATGCGGGACCGTAGGCAACAGGAATCGGAGGCTTTTCGACTATAATCTTGAGCCCTCTTACCTCGATCGCCTTCTGGACAATCTTTGCGTGATCGAATTCTTTATCGACCTCTTCATATATGCATACGCCCGTGGGATGTATAACCGGCACATCCGTATCGCATACCGCGGGGAAGCCCATGTTTATCGCGCCTGCTCCTGTAGACCATTTAATATCATCCGGCGGGCCGAGCACGACGGCAAAGGCGAATACCCTGTCCTTCTGGTATTTGAGATGTTCCTTGAAATCTCCGGCCTTTTTGCCGCCGAATATCAGGGACGCCCTGATCGCCCAGTCGAGCGCGTAAAGAGTGTGCTCGGTGTCCGGGCCGAGAGGGACTATTCTCGTATCCCATCCTAACTCGATGCCCTTTCTCTGGAGTTGTTTGGTAACGCTGTCGCCGTTTGACTGCCCTGAAAGAAACGTAAGGATATTCTTCTCCTGAAGCTCACGGCATATGTTAACGGCTATATCGTCGGTCGGAGCCGCTCCGATAATCGCCGCAAATCCCGGCATTGTGCCGTCAACGAGCTGTATGCCTAAGTTTCTCTGTATCGTATCCGTAATAAAACCGTTATAGACGTAACCCGTATCCGGGTCTTTGACGGGCTCAAGGCCGTAGATGTATTTGATCGCTAATATTATCTCCTCCGCAAAGAGGGTCGCCATTCCCGAATCGAGGGCCTCGCCCAGATATGGTTTCCATATATTATCTTCAGGCTCATCGTGAAGAAGCTCCTTCGCAAAACCGAGGGCTGCCTTCATGTCGCCTACGGTCTTTACCGGGAATCCGGTCATTGCGTATATCATCGGCAGATAATATGCGGTATCCGGAAATTCAAAGGCAAAATCCTTTCCCTTTTCGGCTATTGCCTTTTCTACCATTTCTTCGGCCTGCGCTACGAGACCATTAGCGCCCCTTATAGCGGCCGATGCGATCAACTTGGACATCCTTACCTCCTGTGGCTCAAACTATTGTATAAAAATTTTTATAAACCTACCATACAACTTCTATCATCGGGACTTCAAGAACGCCGGAAGCGCGTTGGCTTCTCTCGGCCCCACCGTAACCTTCCACCCCGGAAGCTTGTCTTCGATGGCGCCGCTGAGAATCGCTACATAGCCGGGTATTATCAGTTCCTTATGGCTTATTTCATTCTCTATGCCGCTCTCCTGAATGAACTGCGCGATCTTGGAGGCGGTGAATTTGCCGGCAGCCCATGCCGTAAGCACCGAAAGGCCTTCGCAGTCCATTACCGCAAGCCTTGTGGGAACCTTGCTGTTTTCGATCTCGCCCGAGACTATAAAATAGGTAAGCGAGAAATTCGTGGTAATGGTAAGCGGAGATTCCGGCGTCGCCTCTCCGATCTTGTATACCTTCTGCTCCACCTGCATCGGCACCTGAGGGTCCGTGTATATGTTCTGTCTCAAAGTAAAGAGAGCAAGGTTCTTCCATTTCTCGATGCTGCTCAACACAACTATCGATGAATACTTTGTAACGCCGAGTACAGCGATGAGCGCTTCGACCATTTTGTCATCGCGCTGCGCCAAGGTTATGACCGGATAACCGAGCGCCTTGAAATTCTTTTTTATCGCGGCCCTTCTTATATATGTGTTCGCCTCTATGATTTCCTTTGCGGTCCTCGCGCCCGGATCGATAACCATATCTTCGACGCCGAGGCCCTTTATCTTTTCCGTTAATGCCGTTAACGCGTCAAGGCCCTTTGCCGTAACGCCGAGCGGTATTTTATGCGTCTTAGCGATATTTGCCATCGCATCCGCATTGGATTCGTCGGCTCCGTAAAGAAGCGGCTTTTTATCGGCAACCGCCTTTACTGCGGCCTCTGCCGCCGCCGGATTGCCGGTCGCGATAATTAAAGGCACTGCGGGAGCCTTCGAGGCAATTGCCTTTACGACTCCTTCGAACCTTCCCGCGTCATTCGACGCGTTGCTTACTAATATGGCGTCGATCCTCAATTTCTGGCCGACCCTGTCTATCTCGGAATTCAAGACGCCGTCGACCGTATTATTTATCTCGTCATCTGACATGGAATCCTTCACTTCAACCGCAAAGGCGCACGGATTAACGAACCTCTTCTCATGCCTGAAAAGAACGTTTTCCTCGCCCATCTTAACGGCCTTATCGCCGGAGCCTAATGCTATAGAACGTATAGGCGGAGCCGACGCCTCGCCTAAAACCTTTTTTGCCTCTTCGGAAACGTCCGGACACGCATCGAGGGATGCCTGCCTCTGCGCCAGCTTCATAGCGAAGGCAAGGCACGTTGGGTGTCCGCACTTTTTACAGTTGGTCTTTGGAAGCAGCTTAAATATTTCAACGCCCGTTAAAGCCATTTTCAACCTCCCTTACATTAGCTCGTCAATAAATTTTTCTACTGCCTTCGCCGCCTCCGGATGCCTCATGATCAGAAGCTCAGCTCCGGACATAAGCAATGAGCCGGCCGTTACGGCCTCCCATGTAATTCCGCGCTCCGCGAGCGAACCCCACTGCGGGAGATCCGTCTCCGACGCCTGTGTCTCCTTTATCTTCCATACATACATCCCTACGTCTGCCAGCATGGGCGGCTGCATGGTCGTGTCGTTCTGCGTCAGCGCAGCGAGCCTGATCCTCTCCATGACCGAATAGGTATACTCAAGCCCGTATCCGAGGGCCGAACACATCGGGTCGGTTATCAGCCTTTCCTTGTCGAAGCCCATCTGTGTTATAAGTATGTTCAACTGCTTTGAAAGATTTATATCGAGCTCAGACATGGCTATCAGCTTATGGTTGTTCGCCATTGCCGCTGCGGCAATGGTCTTGTAATTGCCCTCTTGAGCCTTTCCTATAATGCAGTTCTTGCCTTTCGCAGCCTCCGAAACGGACACAAGCACTGCCGAATCTTTTTCTATTTGATTGCTGCCGAGTATGATAAGCGGGACGTTTATCGCGGCAAGCACGTCCTTCACGGTCTTTGCCGCGTCCTCCGGAGAGCGGTTCTCCCTGTCGGGATGCGTGCCGACAAGCCTCAAGGCTATCGCCTGAGCGTTTAACGTGTCCTGACAGTATTTAGCCCATGTCACCGGATCGTTGGAAACCCCTTCATAAACCTTCTTAACGGTTTCCGGCCAATCTTCGGGCGGCACGTCCTGAACCTCATAGGCTATTACCGGCCTGTGAGGAGCATTACCCTCAAATGAATGAAACGGGAGCACATTCTCGCCTCCGAATACGGCGGTCTTGTCGGCCCCTATTGTAACCTCAAATACCTTTCCCGAATATGTCTCGTTAGGCGCAGCAAAAGCCATGTCATCCTCCTACATTTCTAAGTATGAATGTGCGTACAAAGTCTTGCCCATGATAACATCGAGCGTTTTTGTTATCTCCGCCATTTTCTGAGCGTCGTCGATCTTTTTCCCTGCAAGGACATCGTCGATCAGCTTCTTTTCCTGCATCGCTCCCGCCATCTCATGCGCATCCGCAATGGCGGCGGTCAATCCGGCGTTCATCAGCATAATGAAATAATATTTGTTCAAAATCGGTCTGAGCGCCTTGGGGCATCCGTTGGATATATTGCTCAGCCCCACCACGGTCTTCATGGGGGGATCGTTCATCTCCTGAAACATCTTGATAGCATCGATAACCTTCAGCGCGTGATCCTGAGAGGTCGCAATCTGAAGCACCAGAGGGTCAAGGTAAATATCTTCGAGCGGCACACCGTATTCCATCGCCCTCGCCATTATCTCAGCGGCAATCGCCGCCCTCTCCTCCGCATCGGCGGGGAGACCGCCTTTGCCTACGGTCAGGCCGATTACCTGTGAATTGTATTTCGCGGCGAGTTCGAGGATCGGGAACCTTTCGGGATCATTGGACGTAGAATTGATAAGAGGCTTTCCCCACTCGTTATTATGCACCTGCAGTCCGGCCTCCAATGCCTTCGCATTGGTCGTGTCCAGACAGACCGGAAGGGGTACAACCTCCTGAATGGTCGTAACCATCCACTGCATTAACTCCTCTCCGCCGTCTTCGGCAGGTCCGATATTAGCATCGATCATGCCTGAGCCCTCTTTCCACTGCCGGGTCGCGATCTCCTGTATCGGGCCTTTATCCCGGCTGAACATCGCTTCCCTGACCCGTTTCGCAATAATGCTTAATTTTTCTCCTATAATCAGCATGCTTTCTCTCTCCTTTCGCTACAAAATGTAATGCCGGCGTTACAAAAGGTAAAAAATCGGATTAAAACTAAAGTTTTTAAAAATAACACAAAATACCTATCAAGTGTAAAGAGATTGCGTATTTGTTTATTTTATAAAGCCATAACGCAAGCAGCTACGGTATTTGCAGCGAATCGAGCACGCCGAATACCCTCCGCACCGATTTTGCATCTTCAGGAAGCTCAAAAACAGGCTTGCCTTGCAGATCGAATTTAAAAATCATCTCATCCTGCGGTATAAGTCCTGCAACTTTGATGCCGAACCCTTCCGCCATCTTCCCGAGTTCATGTCCTTCATCCCCGACAACCCTGTTTATAACCAAGACTCTCCTATCTATTTCAAGATTAAGTTCGTCCACAAGCTCGTTTATTCTCTTTGCCGTAAGCATGCCTTTATACGTAGGGTCGCTTACTATTATTAATAAATCTATTTTATGGGTCGTCCTTCTGCTCAGATGCTCCATTCCCGCCTCGTTGTCTATCACAACATAGGGATATTTCTCGGATAAAATGTCCGTATACTTTCTGATGATATTATTCGCGGCGCAATAACATCCGGGGCCTTCCGGCCTTCCCATGACCATCAAATCAAAACCCTCAGCTTCTATAACGGACTGCTGCACCTGATAATCGAACAACTGCTCCATAGACATGCCGCCCGGCCTGTCTCCGCCGCCCCTTACGGCCTGAAGCGACTCCTCGCGCAGTTTTCCTATAGTCGCGTGAATTTTAACTCCGAGCGCCTCATTCAGGCACGCGTTGCTGTCCGCGTCAACGGCAAGAACAGGACCGTCTCTTTTGCTCAAGAGATATTTTATTGTCAGGCCGGCAAGGCTCGTCTTTCCCGTGCCTCCCTTGCCCGCAAACGCAATAACAAAAGCCATTTATTAAAACCTCCTTAAAACCTCGGTTAACTCATCCATTCTATTTATTATAACATCCGCGCCCCTCAATAGCTCTACCGGCCTATAACCGTAGGTCACCGCAATAGTTTTAATCCCCGCCGCTTTGCCGGCCTCGATATCGAAATTACTGTCTCCGACTATAACGGCATTTTCAGGCTTAACATCCAGTTTTGAAAGGGCATAGATAAGCGGCACCGGAGAAGGCTTCCGCTCGGAGGTCGTATCGCTCCCCACAACCAGATCGAGATATTCTAAAATCCCGAACTCTTCGAGTGTCCTTCTTGAAAGAACCTCTCTTTTGTTCGAGATCACGGCTTTTTTATAGTTGTTCAGTTTTTTAAATGTCTCTATGACTCCGGGGTAGACGGTTGTATTATCTATAAGATGGGCTGAATAGTGATCGAGAAACCTTTCGGTCAGTACATCCCTGTCCGCGCTTATGCCTTCCCTTTCGATTACTTTTTCCATGAGCCTCGTAATGCCTTCTCCAACGAGCCTTATGGTCTCCTGCGCGGTTAAAGGTTTTGCACCGTAAGGCTCGACCGCGTAATTGATGGCGTTACATATATCAATGCTCGAATCAACGAGCGTTCCATCGAGATCGAATATTATGAGCTTTACAGGCATTTATTAATGTAATTGAAAGGCATTGAAAAGCTCAATATTTCCCTGTAACGCCAAAGTGATAATGTCCTAATATACCAAAATGAAAATGTCCTATTTAGAGACTGTTAAACTGTCTGATTTAAGAGGAGGACAGGATGGCAGGAAAGGACATAATCATGGTAAGGCAGAA
>Ga0209317_1002158_pt1 | contig 14830 bp, 17 predicted proteins | sample RifGroB2_FD_183994 | JGI IMG/M metagenome (GOLD analysis project Ga0209317, IMG submission 183994) | Soil microbial communities from Rifle, Colorado, USA - Groundwater B2 (SPAdes) (version 2) | ecosystem: Environmental > Terrestrial > Soil > Unclassified | place: Rifle, Colorado | collected... | reverse complement strand
CTCTCGCCGGCTTGACTATCGATCCAGGTCTGCTAAAAACTCATAATGCGCGAAGGGGGCCGTCATAAGGAGGCAGATATGGAGAAGCAGATGGTGAAGATCAATTCCTGCAACGTGACGCAGTGTGCCTATAACAAACACAACGCCTGCCACACGATCGCCATCACGGTTGGCGGCCCCGGCGATATTTGCCCCAACTGCGACACCTTCATGCAGGGGAGCCATAAGGGCGGCATCATCGATGTCCAGGGCGGCATCGGCGCCTGCAAGGTCGAGAGCTGCAGCTACAACCAATCCCTCGAGTGCTCGGCGCCCGCCGTCGACGTCGGCATGCACGAATCGCATCCCGACTGCTTTACCTACAAGCCGAAATAACCTCGCCGGCAGAGCGCATTCCCCCTAAACCCACAGCCCCCTTCCGCATACCAGTTTGCACATACTGCGCGCCACCCGTTCGACATTTTCCGATCATCGTGTATCTTTTACCCGTTTGCTACCATTGATCTGAAAGGGAGAATGCCGATGCCCAACAAGGTGTACGTCGATCAGCAGGTCTGCATAGGATGCGGGCTCTGCGTCAGCATCGTGCCGGAGGTGTTCCGCCTGAACGACGCCGGCGTATCCGAGGTTTACGACCAGGAAGCTGGAGAGAAGGAGCAGATCCAGCAAGCGATAGACAGCTGTCCGGTTAACTGCATCAGTTGGGGTTAGCTCCGGGCGGCGAGGAGGAGGGGGCGATGACATCGGAAATGAGAGATGAAAGGCTGCAGGAGCTTTCCCAAAGCAACTACCTCATGCTGAAGAATGCCTACTGCTCGATGCAGCAGTTGAAGGAGCTGATAGACCGGCTGCACGGCACGTACCTCGAGCAGGGGATTGCCCGGGAGATGGACACGGTGATGGCGATCAAACTGACCGCCGACCGCCTATACGTCGAACTTGAGCTCTATCTCCGCCCGGAGTGCGACCCCGACAGCGCCTTTGATGCCGCCCGCCCCGAAACGGAATGACCCTCAAGCTCTCCCTGGCCTCCGGAGAGGGGCCGGGGTGAGGGGGGTGCCGGGCAAAGGAAAGCCCGCTGTTGCCAGCGGGCTTTTTCGTGCTCTTGTGTCGGGTGGATCTGGGCCTAGAGCTCCTTCAGATTGCTGAACTCACCCCATGCCAGGTAGGTTCTGGGTGTTTCCACGAAGGAATAGATGTTGGCGACCTTCTGCATGTGACGGCGCTCCTCCTCGGCCAGCATCAGGAGGCTTTTGCGGGTTCTTTCATCGTGCGCACGTGTCGCCAGTTCCTCGTAGAAGCGGATCTCCTGCTCCTCGTTGCCTACCGCGAAGCGGTACAGGTTCGGGTCACGGTCCGCCTCCTCCAGGAGCTCGCGCTGGCTCAGTAAAGGTCTGAAGCTGCAGGTGCTGCCGTTCAGGTCTTCGAGTTGGGCGGCGCTGATTCTCTTTCTGAGCCTCCTCAGTTTGTTTTGGTGTTCCTCTTCCGAAGCCGCCAGCATGGAGAACAGCACTTTCATCTCAGGCTCCCTCGCTTCGGCTTCCAGTCCCTCATAGTACGCCTTGGTCTCTTCCTCTATTTTTATGGCGCAATCGAAAACGTTCATGGTGTACCCCCTTGCTGTAACTCCCTTGCTGTAACCGAACATCTGACAGGCACCTCTTATGCCTATGCCTAATTATACCAAAATGTTCGCCACAAAAGATACCTTCCGACTCAGTGGCCGCTGCGGCGGCTCTGTTGCCAGATCCCTCTGGAAAAAAGCGCCGGATTCGGTTATTGTTCTCCTCCCATGACCGCAACAGGAGGGACCACCAGCTGCCTGCTTTTACCGGACAACTATTTGCAATCCTCTCGGCCCTCCTCTTCGGGGTATCGCCGGTCTTTTGCAAGCTGCTCATCGGCGACATGTCGCCGGCACTCCTCGCCGGGCTTCTCTACCTGGGCTCGGGGCTTGGGCTGCAGTCCGTTCTCCTCTTCCAGCGCAAGAAGTCGCTTGAGGAGCTGCGCCGGCTCTCGCCGCGCCACCGGCTGAAGCTCGTCGGCGCCATCATCTCCGGCGGGATCGTCGCGCCGGTGTGCCTTGCCTTCGGGATCAAGTACGGGACCGCCTCCGAGGTGTCGCTCCTTCTCAACCTCGAGACGGTGGCCACCACGCTGATCGCTTGGCTGGTGTTCAAGGAGTACATAGGTCCCTACGTCTGGTCCGGAAAGGTCCTGATTCTCATAGGCGCCTGCCTCGTGGTGCTCAGGGCGGAAGGCGGCCTCAGCTTTTCGCTTTCCGGGCTCCTGGTGATCATCGCCTGCATCTTCTGGGGCATCGACAACAACCTGACCCGTGACGTCGACGAGATCTCTTCCATGGTACTGGCCTCCGTGAAGGGGCTTGCCGCGGGACTCTTCTCCGTCGTCCTGGCACTGCTTTTCTCCGGTGGTCCGGCCACGCCCGGACAGGTCGCCGGGACCCTGGCGGTCGGCGCACTTAGCTACGGCCTCAGCCTGGTCCTTTTCGTGGAGGCGTTGCGCAAGATCGGGGCAGCCCGGACCGCGACCTTCTTCGCCGTGGGGCCGTTCTTCGGGACGCTGCTCTCCGTGGCGCTCTTGGGAGAGCGTCCTCCCGCGCCCTACTGGATCGCCACCGTGCTGATGCTGGCCGGCATCTTCCTGCTCTACCTGGAGGTGCACCGGCATCGCCACACGCACGAGGAGCTGGCCCACAGCCACAGTCACAGCCACGACCACCATCACGATCACGAACATGAAGAGGGCGAGGCTGCCAAGGCGCACGATCATTTCCACGTGCACCGGCCGGTCACCCATTCCCACGTGCACTGGCCCGACCTGCACCACCGGCACGATCACTAGCCGAGGGCGGCCCCCCAAAGCGTCACGTTCCGAGGAGGTACATGAATGGCGGAAGAAAAGAAAGAACCCTGGTTCAACTATCTCGCCTGCTCACCACCGGATAGTTGCCGCTGTCCTGGTAGAAACAGGCATTACCTGTTAGTGTAAGTTTGCAATGGTGTAGGAGTGCTATAGACTTTGTGCCGCAGATGATGTCTGTGATCCCCATTTGGTCCGGTAATCGGGCCCAGGCGCAGAGGAGGCAGTCATGCACGTGGAGATGGATCTTGTCAATATCGAGTATCCGGAAGGATGCAACGTTATCATCGGACAGACGCACTTCATCAAGACGGTGGAGGACCTGTATGAGATCGTAGCCACGACGGTGCCCCAGGCGCGTTTCGGCATAGCCTTTTCCGAAGCATCAGGCCCCTGTCTGATCCGGACCGAGGGAAACGACGACGGGCTCTCCCAAGCATGCGTAACCGCGCTGCAGGCAATCGGTGCGGGCCATGTCTTCTGCATCATCCTGCGCGACGCTTACCCCATCAACGTACTGAACCAGGTAAAGAACTGCCCCGAGGTCTGCCGGATCTATTGCGCCACGGCCAATCCCCTTCAGGTCATCGTGGCTTGCACCCCGCAGGGGCGTGGCGTCCTGGGCGTCGTCGACGGATTTTCCCCCAAAGGTGTGGAGCAGGATGAAGACCGGCAGGCGCGCAGGGAACTGCTGCGCCGGATCGGCTATAAGCGCTAAACTGCTGTGAGGGCGGGCGACTCCCCATACTTCCCCTAAGCTCCCAAAGCCCCCCTAAAGCCCCAGACACAAAAAGAGCCGGCATTACTCTTCGCCAGCTCTTTGCTCTTTCACCCCTTGAGGTTTTAGATTTTAGAAGGTGTCTCTGATGAAACCGCTAACTACTTCTACACGCGCTCCGTCATGGAAACGTGGGAGCAGAGGCACCCTGTTCGTTTTCACCTTCCCTTTGATATTATGTTACGTCTTTCCGATAAAAAACACCAGTAAATTGTCTAGTTAGCCCTTTGCTTGCCGGGGCGGTGCCGCCGATGAATTTCCGGCTAAAATGCGGCGTGTTCGGGGGCGATGAGACACCTGATCAGGTTCATGTAGGTGCGCATATGGGGATCGTCCGCATCGATGTCGCTGTACCTGGCGAGGTTTCTGCTGATGCTTTCGAAGTCCGGCGAAACGTAAAAAGACCGGCGGTATTCGGTGAGCGGCAGCACGTGCTGAAACCCGCCTGCTATGTTCGAATCGGTGCTGAGCTCCGAGACGGTGCTGAAGAAAGGAAAGCACAGAAACACCTTCAGCATCTTCTGCTTAGCCAGTTCCCTGATCCTGAGATCGTAGGGCGTCTCAGCCGGGAATTGGTGCTCCATCATCTGCACGAACTTCTCGATACTGTTCTTGTTCACGAAATACGAGCTGGCGCAGGCGAATTCCCAGGTGCCGATGTCGAAAAAGGATAGGGAGCCCGTTGCCGAAAGTTCCCTGTAGCTTTTATGCAGATGCTTGAAGAGATAGACGTCGGGCGGCACAAAGATGTCCGTCATCAAAACATCCCACTGATCCTCCTGTTTAAGCGCCACGAAGTTTTCCAACACCCGGCCGATCTCCGGGTGCAGTACTGCGTCATCCTCCAGTATGTGGATATGCAGGTCCGCCCCCTGCTGGCTTTTGATCAAGCTCAGGTGGCTTAGCGTGCACCCCAGTGCCGCCGACCCCGGCAACGCTTCAGGTCCGTATGTTATGGTACGGCCATCGATGGCGCAGAACCTTTCGTACCTGCCTGCAAGGCCCGCATCCGCCAACCGCTGCTCCATCTGCTCCCTTCTTAGGACAGCCCTGTCGAGATTGATGTAAAAGCCTCGGTACAATTTGTGTTCCTCCTTGATCTCATTCTCTGCCGTCACAAGTCACAAACCCGGGGTCACTTTGCCGGCCGGTACCGCCGCACAGGCTCAGCACCGCGTCCATGGCGCCCTCGTCTATTTTATGGCCCGTGTCGCAGATGACGTAGCGGTAATCGAAGCCGTGACTGAAGCTGAGCCAGGCGAAGCAGTCGAGGATGTAGTTTTTCGGGAAGATCTCGACCACCCGGCAGGGGGGCTCGGACCAGACCAGGTTGGACAAACCCGCGCCGTGGGTGCCGACGACGACCTCGGCGTCGTGAAAGACGCGTATCTGGTCAGCGAAGGAGAGATCCTCGCAGTGCAGTATGGTGAAGCCTTTTCCCCGCAGCCTCTCCTCGAGCAGATGCTCGCCGGCAAGGCGGCGCCTGCTTTTTTGTCTCGATACGTAGATCTTCAACCCGGGGCGGTGCCGTCTGGCGCCGGAAACCTCCTTCCCGACAACCTTGGTCTTCACTTCGCATTTGAGTAGTTTCGAGACCTGCGGATCGGTGAACTCCGGCTGGGAGTGGTACTGCGGCATGACAAGCCTCTCGACCCGGACCGGGTTCGAGCAGAAGATGAAGTTCTTGCTCGCCTCGGGGCCCAGTGCTGTTGCGAGCCCGTCCATGACGTATACCGGGCACTGTTCCGGCAGCACGATCTTGAGGTCCGGAAACCTGGCAACCGCGAACAGGAGGTTTGGCAGGACTTCCAGCAGCCAATGGTAATAGCCCGCGGGATGACAGGCGATCACGGGGTTCTGTATCCGCAGATCCGTCACAGGCAAGAGCGGTTCATGCAGTACGTCCCCCCAGTCCATGATGCGGCGCAGAGAACCGACGCTCTCTTCGAGAATCTTGTTCTCGATCCAGGCCATTCCCGAAAGCGGAGAAACCGTGGCATCCCGTAACAGGTAGTGGTTGCGCTTCCCGAAAACAGCCTCTCTTCTTATGAACGGGGGGAAGGTCGCATCGATGTCGTGTTTCACTATGCGGGCATCGGTAACAGGGATGATGTCCAGGATGTGCTTCCGGATGTTCGCATAGAAGAAAGCTTTTTCGAGAGACTCGATGCTCGACTTAGGCATCTTGCCCACGATCGGCCCTAACAGGTCGGTGGAGATGAAACGCAGCAGTTGTTTGCGCCGCTTTGCAGTTGCTTCGCTTAAAACCGTCATGGGGGCGATCCTAACATAGGAACCGCTTTCTTTCCACCCCGTTACATCCCCGTCGTGTTTCCGCAATTATGTTCAAGTAACAGGTGGTCTTTGCCGATACGGGTAGTCAGGCTGATAAAGAGGAGGGGACGTGATGGCAAACGATGCTGCGATGAGGATACAGTACAGCTTTCTGTTTGAGGACGGGAGTCGGAAAGAGTTCGACGTCTCGCTGGAGTTGGGCGGGCTCAACTGCGCTGCCGACGGGCCGACTCTCCCCGACTGGGTCTCGTTGGGGCAGAACCAGTGTCCTTCCTGCCCCCTCTCCTCGGAAACAACCCCTTACTGTCCGGCCGCCCTGCAGTTGGCGCATGTGGTGACGAGCTTCGCCGATTGTACGTCGTTTGAAGAAGTCTCCGTCACGGTCCGCACCGAACAGCGCACCTATACAAAACGCATCACGTTGCAGCTCGGCGTGAGCGCGCTCATAGGGCTGGTGATGGCCACCAGTGGCTGCCCCGTGCTGGAATACCTGAAGCCGATGGCGCGCTTCCATCTCCCTTTTGCATCTGCCGAAGAGACCGAGTACAGGATGGTTTCCATGTACCTGGTTGCGCAACTGAAGCGCCAGGCGAAAGGGCTCGATCCCGACTGGAGTCTCGAAGGGCTCAAAGGGATCTACGCGAAGGTGACGGAGATAAACGCGAGCTTTGCCAAGAGGTTGAGGGAGGCGGCCAGCAACGATGCCAACATGAACGCTTTGGTGAACCTCGACTGTTTTGCCAAGTCGGCGCCGTGGGTGGTAAAAACCAAGCTCAACGACCTGGATCCGCTGTTCGAAGCGTACCTGCGGTAACGGGAAGGCGATAGTCCCCCTTAGCCTCAACCGGGTCCCATGGCTCAAGGCGGCCGAGGCTTCTGTCCGATACCGGACAGCCGTTGCATTCCCTGAGGAAGCCGGTACCTTAATAGCACTGCCTTCATCTCATGAGAGTGCCTCCGCAATGTCGGTTCACCGCGGCAGGCGAGCGGCGCATTCGGCGTGCCGTTCAGACGATGTGGGCCAGCCAGGGGGGATGCACCATGATCACAACGCTTTTAGAGGGGAACAAGCGCTTCGTGGCGGAGACGTTCGAGAAGGAGAAGGAATTCTTCACCATTCTCGCCAAGGACCAGAAGCCGACGGTCCTCTGGATCGGGTGCTCCGATTCGCGGGTGCCGGTGAACACCATCACGCAGACCAGGGCAGGCGAGGTCTTCGTGCACAGAAACGTCGGGAACATCGTGGCGACCAACGACTGGAACCTAAGCGCGGTGCTCGAATTCTCGATCAATCACCTGAAGATCCCGGACATCGTCATCTGCGGACATCACGGCTGCGGCGGCATCAACGCGCTGGTCAACGAGAACAGCGACGACAAGTACATCCCGATCTGGCTCAACAACGCCTTCAAGGCCAAGGAGCGGGTGGACGAGAAGATCGCCGCGCTGCACATCGAGATCCCGCAGGAGCAGCGCATGAACCTGATCGTCGAGGAGAACGTCCGCCTGCAGCTTGAGCACCTGCAGGAGTACCCGTTCGTGAGGAGGGCGATGCTGGAGAAGAAGCTGAAGATCCACGGCTGGGTCTACGATATGGGGACGGGGGAGATCAAGATCGTCAAACGGTCCGCCTTTCCGGGGGAGTGACCGCCATACGGGGACGGGATGCAGGGAGTAGATTCAAAATTTCCGGATGCATGGTCCGGCCTCGGGAATAAATTCGAAATCTGCCCCCCCTATATCCTTGAGTCTTTCTGAGGCACGTTTTTCAGGAAAAGCACCGCGAGCAGGGGGAGGGTGATCAGGAAGCAGTAAAAGAGGAGGTAAAAACTCCGGCCGACCCCCACCTGGTCCGCCAGCTTTCCCACCAGCGGCCCGGTGACCACGAAGAGGAGCCGGAACGCCACCGACTGAAGGGACAATGTCGCCGCCCGATTGGCGCTGGAAGACTCCTTTTGGGTATGGGCGAGCATCATCGGTCCCCGCAGGCCCCGCATGCAGGTCAGCAGGTAGTAAAACAGGAAACCCCATATCCCCCCCGCAAGCCCGAGCCCCAGGTATCCCACCGCAACAAGTCCCAGAAAGAGCAGGATCATCCCCCGGTCGCCCAGGCGGTTGTGCAGGCGATGGCTGGCAAGGGCGCACAGGGCCACCGTCAGGTTGGCCCCGGCCCAGACCGGCCCGAACCAGGCAACCGGCACCCGGGCGTGCTGCATGTAGGGCTGGATCAGCCAGACCGGATAGAACGAAGCTATTCCCAGCACCATGTTGAGCAGGATCGTGTAGCGCAGATGCCGATTCTCCCTGAAAGCGTAACGGGCCGTGGCCAGAGCCTCGGCCAGATGGGAGCGGGTCGGCGCGTGCGCCCTGGGCGTCTCCACCAGTTGCCTGGTGACCAGGAGGCCGGCGCCCCAGACCGCCACCTGGAGGACAAAAGGCAGCCTCGGCTCGAAGGCGTATATCACACCGGCCAGGACCGCTCCGGCGGCCTCGCCGGCCTGTGCAAAGCCGTGCATGCGCCCTTGGTGCCGAGCATACGACCTTTCCTCCCCCTGCGCCCGCAGCGTCTCGTACAGAAGCGCGCTGTCGGAGCCGCTTATGAAGGAAAGCGACATCCCGAGGGTTATCTCGGCCAGAAGTACCGATGCGAACGAGTCCGCGTAGATATAAATGCCCCAGCCGGCCATCCCCAGGGCCGAGGCGATGTTGAGGGCGCAGCGATAGCCCAGGCGGTCGCTGATGTATCCGGCGGGGTAATCCAGCGCCAGCGTCGCGACCGAGAAGATGCTCTGCAGGAGCAGGATCTGCGTCAGCGACAGGCCGATGTGGTCCTTCCAGAAGAGCGTGATGATCGCCATCGGAAACAGCGTCATCTGCAGAAAGGAAAAGAGGTAGAGCTTCCGTATATTGCCGGGGAGATCTTTCATCATTGCATCCGTACCTGCTCCGCCGGCATTTTGCAAGGAGATTCAGGCGGGAATTGAGGGGACGGGGGCGAGAGCCAACCGGCACAACACGAGGTACTTCTGCGTTTTCAGGGGGATACTTAGTACTCCAAAGCCGGATCAGTGTAGTCGCACTGGGGATTTTCCTTGACGTGTACGAAATGTGCCACGTGCTTGTCTCCAGCAACACGCGGCCGGACCGGCTTGCCACATTTATCGCACTCGAAGAGAAGGGCTTTTTTGTATTCTGTCACTGCGCCATCTCTGATAGCGAGTGCCTTTTCAACGCTGATGATGTGGCCAAAAAACTTACACTGCAATGCCTTACCCATTTTTCCCTACTCCTTTACAGCCCAGTGTTGATAGTGAGGAGCAAAACGACAGTTTGGAATAACAGCTCCTGGTGTAGTGAGGACCATCATCAATATATAAAAAGTTGCCGGAATAGTACAGGATTTTGTATGTATATCACCGTCTTTTTTGTGGCATGGTGGGAGGCATGATCCTTAACGAAGGAGAGGCTGCGCGGAAGTGGAGGGGAGCAGGAGAATTAAGAGCAGGGGGACGTGTCGGAGCGATCTCCGAGTCCTGGCTCGCTTTCCCTCAAGTTATTGCTTATCCTGCCGATACTTGATCAATAAGTCCGTGGTTCAGCAAGGCTCGCTCTGGAGCGGTACGGGCCGGCCACGGCACGGCTCGACCTCTACAGCAGGGGGGACGACCTCGCCATCTCCACGCGCCGGAGCAGCAGGAACATTCACGCCCTAATGGGCTTAGGAGGAACGACCATGCCCCAAGACAAGAAGGCACTCAAGAACAGGATCACTGTGATCCTGGCTGACAACCTGTCCATTGAAGAGCTTCAGGTCGTGCTGGAAACTTACGACCATCAGGACCTCTTTGACGTCGCGGCAGACGCCCAGGATCTGGCAGCAACTCGCAAGACCGACCCCGAACTCATCCAGCGGAGGCTGGCAACCATCTGAAACGCGGCCCTTCAGGGTTCACCAGCTCGGTGATTCTTTTTTACATCACCAGTGACAGCTAGAGCCGCTTCACGCCGTTTTCGGGAAGAACTCCTCCGTTCTTTCCGACTGGACCTGCAAGGTAACCGGCTTTCCTGAGAAGTCGGCCAGGCACTGTGCCGCTCGGGCGCCGTCCGGGATGATCGGTTCGAGCTCGGTACGCCGCGCGAGCACGACCTTTCTGCCCAGTTTGTCGTACGAGTACACCTCGAATCCCTTCGGCGACGATTCGATGTGGATGATCATTTCCGCAATGATGCCCAAGACGCTGCGTTTTACCTTTGCCACGGTATCCCTCCTCTGTCGATGACGACCTTCAACCCGTTGCTGTATCACAGGCAGCGTATCGCCACAAGAAAAAGAACCACCGCGCCCGCCCCCGCCTAAATCAAAACGTCCCCCAGCTAGTCAGCATTACAAGCTTCTGGAAGGGGTATGCCGCCTGGGAGTATACTCTTCTGAGGAGGAAGGATTTTTCGATGAGAAGGAGGGACAGACTCAGCGAACATGAGGGGGACCGGCAAATGAGAATAAGAAAAGTAGGCATCATTGGATCAGGCAATATCGGCGGCAATCTGGGAATTCTATTCGGCAAGGCCGGATACGAGGTTTTCTACAGCTCGAGGCATCCCGAGAGCTTGCAGGGCCTGGTAGAAACCACCGGGCCCACGGCCCGCGCCGGGACGGTTGCCGAAGCAATCGCCTTTGGGGACGTAATCTTGCTGTCCGTGCCGCTGAAGGCGTATAGGGAGCTGGATAGCGAAACGAAAGAGGCGCTGAAAGGGAAGATCGTCATCGACACTTCGAACCCTTACCCGGACAGGGACGGGGCGATAGCGGTAGAGGCGAAACAAGACCCGGGAGGAATGGGGAGTGTTGTGGCTCGCTTACTTCCTGGAGCAAGAATAGTGCGGGCCTTCAATACGGTCTATTTCGAGGACCTGAAGGAGACGGTGAATAAAAACGGCGACAAAATCGGTATTCCGATAGCCAGTGACGATCAGGAAGGGCTGGATGCCGCAGTCGAGCTCGCCCGGAAAGTGGGGTTAGACCCCGTCGTGGTGGGAGGGTTGAGCAAGTCCAAGCTCTTCGATGTTGGAACACCCGTATATGCAACGAGTGCCTCTGCACGGGAAATCAAAGAAAAGTTGAGATTAAGGTAGATCCCGCCCCAGCGAGAGCGGGGAGCGGGGAGGGCAGGCTTGCGTTGTTGCAACGTTGGCTGCGAGAGCATTAAGAAGAGGACCTAATCCTGTTTTAGCGCTGGAAGGGTCTTCAGCCACAGCTTCCGAACCTTCCCTCGAGGGTTTATCCATGAGTGAGAAGCCAAGAATAGTCGCCGCTCTCGGGGAGCACCGCCTGCTCCTCCCCACCCTTCTCAACGAAGCGCTCGCTGCCAACGATCGGGCAAAGTACCGCTTGACCCTGCTCCCGACCGCTAAGGCCCATGCCGATGCGCCGGATGCACCGTTCTCCGACATGCGCACAGAACGGCTGGCCTGCGGCATCGCTGATCCCTCCTACGACGAATTCATCTCCGCCGCTGTGCGGCAGGAATCTGACAGCTACCTGATGCCCCAGGTGCCGGCACTTTGCACGAAATTGCGCGAGGACCTGCTGTCGATGCTCGCCCCTCTCGAGGCGGCGCAAAAGCCAGAGGCTGCTTCGTTCCAGCAACGCTTGCAGCTCCTGTCGGAGCACGCGTGGTGCAAAGAGGACGGCAGCATCAGCGGGTCGGACATCGCGGCGCTTTGCTCCGGAGAGCCCAGCCGAGGCGACAGCGTCCACCTGATGGTGATGGACATGCACAAGGCTATCAACAGGATGCAGGCGGAGACAGCAACCGAGAACGTCGAAGGAGCTCTGGCCTATGGCTTACGGGCGGCCGAGCGATCGACCGTGTCTGCCTTCATGAAAGGGATCAAGAGGACCCAGGCTCTCAAGTTCGACCATCCCGGCCTGGGCACCACCGCATCCAGGATCGGCCCAAAGCTGATCATCCAGAACGATATCGGCACCACCGAAGCCCATGTCCTGGTGGTGCATGTCGAGGGGCTGCGGGTAACGGTCACCTGCACTGACAACCACCTGCCGCGCCTGTTGTTCTTCCAGGGGATGTTCCGGGACTGGGAAGTCCGATGGGGAGAGGTGCAATCGCGCACCGACCAGTCCTTCGAGGGAGGGGTCTACCACCTTTGCGTCGGCATCTATACGGCGAGCGACAAGGCCGACCTCAAGGCCTACCTGGCGCACCTCGGATCGCGGCTGGTCTTCCTGATCGATTGGAACCGGGCGCGCAAGCGCTTGCAGAACCTGGTTTCCAGGCAGTCTGCACTTTCGCTTCTCTCCTGGGCTGCGGCCAACGACGTGGGACACATGGCCTTTCTCAAGGCGGGAGGGGAGCGGATGATCTTCGATGCCCTGAAGTTCGTCGCCGGGGGAACGCTAGCCTACGGCGTGACGCTTGACGAGTTGCTGGGGGGGGAGGCGGCGGAGTCGTTTCTGCGTTTCATACTCAAAGCCTGCACCCAGGGCCTGCTTAAAAACAGGCCCCTGGCACTCATCCGCGACGAGGTGCGGGTGGAGTTGTACAAGCACTACCATGCCGCCCAGCAATACCTGCTCGACCTGGTAAGCAACCATGCGGCACTTGCGGTAGAGATCGCTGCCGGCATACGCGACGGACTGCTCGTGGTATCCCAGCCCGAGGCGTCGCTGGGCTTCGAGCGCATCGGCATACGCTGCAAGGAGTGGGAGCGCAAGGCCGATGAGCTGGTCATCACCGCCCGGGAACTGGCCAACCAGTCGGAGCAGGCCGATGCCATACGGCAACTCCTGGAGGCGGCGGATGACATCACGGATGAACTGGAGGAGGCGGCCTTCCATTTCACCCTGCTCACCGATGAGGTGCTGGGGGAAGAGATCCGCCTCCCCCTGGCCACCCTCGCGCGGCTGCTTCTGGAAGGAACGCAGGAATACGTCAAGGCGATCGAGAACGCCCGTGGCATACAGATAAGCGGCTCCCCCGACAATATGCACGATTTCCTGGGGGCGATCCACCGCCTGGTCGCCGTAGAACAGCAATGCGACGTAGCACAGCGCGAGGTGCGCAAGGCCCTGGTCAATGCGGCGCAGGACTACCGGCAGGCGTTTGTCGTCGCGGAATGCGCCAAGAAATTGGAATCCGCCTCCGATGCCCTGATGCATACCGGGATGATCCTGCGTGACCAGATCCTCAGCAAGCTTATGGGGCCGGTATGAAGCACGACGGCATTTTCAGGATCGGTCCCCATCCGCCAGGCGCGCTAAAAGGCGACGCGGGGGTAATGGGAGCCAAGGCCTTTAATCTGGCTCGCTTGGTTCGGCTCGGGCTCCGCGTGCCTCCCGCCGTTGTGCTGGGAACGCCTCATTGTCGACGCTGGTACCAGGAGCCTGAGCGGTACAAAAAGGGGCTGGCAGCCCAGATTGAAGAGGAGATGCGCTGGCTGCAGTCGGTTTCCGAGTTAACCTTTGGCGACCCGCGCAAGCCGCTGTTGGTTTCCGTCCGGTCCGGCGCCCCGGTTTCCATGCCGGGGATGATGGACACCCTGCTCAATATAGGGCTCTGCGATACCACGCTGCACGGTCTGTTGAGGATGACCGGCAATCCGCGCCTCGTGTGGGATTCCTATCGCCGCCTGATCCAGAACTTTGCCGAGGTTGTCTTTGGCGCCCCCCCGCAACCGTTCGCCGCGGCGCTTGAGGAGACCTTGAACCGGGAACAGGCGCCCCGCGTTCAGGAACTCGATTTTCTGAGTCTGGCCCGCCTCACGGAAACCTACCTCCAGCTTTTCCTGGAACTCACCGGGAAATCGTTTCCCCAGTCCCCCATCGAGCAGCTTCAAATTGCAGTGCAGGCCGTCTTTGCCTCGTGGAAATCGCCGCGCGCCGCCGAGTACCGAAGCCTGCACGGCATACCCGATGATCTCTTCACCGCGGCCACCATCCAGCAGATGGTGTTCGGCAACGCCGGGGGGACGTCCGGTTCGGGGGTGGGGTTCACCCGTGATCCGGACACCGGAGAGAAAACGCTCTACCTTGATTTCCTTTTTAACAGCCAGGGGGAGGACCTGGTTTCCGGGCGCAGCACCGGGTCCGACGCGGAAAGGCTTTTCTTGGCCCTTCCCGAGAGCAGGACGGTGTTGGAGTCGATATGTTCCGCACTGGAGGGTGGCTTCCGCGATGCCCAGGAGTTTGAATTTACCATCCAGGACGGGACCCTCTACCTGTTGCAGTCCAGATCGGCCAAGAGGACGCAATGGGCGGCCCTGCGGATCGCGGTCGAGCAGGTTGAGGAGGGGTTGATTGAAAAAGAGGAAGCCTGGGCCCGTCTTGAGGGTATCCCCTTGGAGAGGATCAGCCGGCAGCGATTACTGGTAGAGGACGAGCAGCCGCTATGCCAAGGACAGCCGGCCGGGATCGGAGTAGCCATCGGAAAGCTCGCGCTCGACGCCGATGCCGCTCGCATGTTGTCCGCCGAGCAAGGCCAAGCGGTAGTGCTGGTGCGGGATGGGATGAGCACGGCCGACATCACAGGCATCACCCTTTCCGCCGGGGTGCTGACCGCCCGCGGTAACCGCACCTCGCATGCCGCGGTGGTAGCGCGGCAACTCGGAAAGCCGTGCATCACGAGCTGCAGCGGTTTGCGGATCGATCCGGTCCGGCGGGTAGTCGGGTTCGGGGAGCGGTCGATCTCAGAGGGGGAGCCGATCACGCTCGATGCCAATACCGGTCGCGTGTACGCCGGCGAGGCTCAGGTGGCCATCGACCATCCTTCCCGCTGGCTGGATCAAATCAAGAAATGGAAGGAGTCCCGCCGGCAGGCAGATTGAGGGTGCTTAAGGCATTGAGTGACGCAGCATCCT
>Ga0209317_1002157_pt1 | contig 14833 bp, 13 predicted proteins | sample RifGroB2_FD_183994 | JGI IMG/M metagenome (GOLD analysis project Ga0209317, IMG submission 183994) | Soil microbial communities from Rifle, Colorado, USA - Groundwater B2 (SPAdes) (version 2) | ecosystem: Environmental > Terrestrial > Soil > Unclassified | place: Rifle, Colorado | collected... | reverse complement strand
ATAATACCCCGCAGACCTATATCCGGAAACAGACACTCAAAAACGCAGAACGTTTCATTACCCCGGAACTCAAGGAATATGAAACAAAAGTGCTGACGGCTGATGAGCGTGCAAAGGATTTAGAGTGCGATTTGTTTATCCAGATACGTGAACAGGTCAGCGGTTTTACGGCGCGACTGCAAAGAACGTCTGAGGCAATTGCATTGCTTGACGTATTGTCTACCCTGGCCAATCTTGCTGTAGAAAATCGGTATATCATGCCTGAGATTACCGATAGCCTGGAATTAAAAATAATCGACGGACGCCATCCCGTGCTGGACAGAAAATTTGCCAACGAAAGCTTTGTACCAAACGATATCAATCTGGATGGAACTCAGGATACGATAATGGTAATTACCGGGCCAAATATGGCGGGGAAAAGCACGTACATTCGCCAGGTAGCGCTTCTGATTCTCATGGCACAGATGGGGAGCTTTATTCCGGCAAAAGAAGCAGTCATTGGAACGGTTGACAGAATTTTTACGCGGGTAGGCGCCTCGGACGAACTTTCGAGGGGGCAGAGTACCTTTATGGTGGAAATGAATGAGACGGCAAACATCCTGAATAACGCCACTGAACGCAGCCTCATTATTTTAGACGAGGTAGGGCGCGGCACGAGCACCTTTGACGGCGTCAGCATTGCCTGGGCAATTACAGAATACATCTACCAGCACATTCATGCCCGAACGCTCTTCGCTACCCACTATCACGAACTTACCGAACTTGCCTTGCTCTTTGCGGGAATCAAGAATTTTAATATCGCCGTCAAGGAGTGGGGAGACGAGATTATATTCTTAAGAAAAATTGTAGAAGGGGGAACTGATAAAAGTTATGGAATCCACGTTGCGCGCCTTGCGGGGATACCGAGGGAGGTCATCCAGAGGGCGCGCATTATCCTGAACAACCTTGAGGCTGCAACCCTGGATCTAAACGGCAAACCAAAGTTTGCGCCACTGAAAACAGCCCAAAATAGCAAACAACATGCGCAGTTAAAACTTTTTTTGTCGAAACAAGACATGGTAATCGAAGAAATCAGGAAGCTCGAAACGTCCAGAATGTCACCCCTTGAAGCGCTTAACAAGCTCGACGATTTTAAAAAGAAATTAGAAGAGGATAATGGTTTGTAATTATTCAATTATTTTAACAGGGGAAATTATATGCAATATCTACCGCTTCTTACAATGTCCACAAAGGTCTCCATTTTCGTATTTATTATAATCTTTCTCTGTATCCTTTTATTTGCACTCGTTATCTTCAAATACGGATGGCTTTACATTAAGTCCGTTGCATCGGATGCCCCGGTATCTTTCCTGCAAATGATTGGTATGGGCTTTCGGCACGTCGACGCCCACACCGTGGTGGAATGCCGGATTATGGCAAAGAAGGCGGGAATAGATATTGCCTCCTCATCTTTGGAGGCGCACCAACTGGCAGGCGGCAATGTTACGAATATAGTTCGTGCCCTTATTGCGGCAAGCAAGGCAAATATTGAACTGAGCTTTGACCGCGCCTGCGCCATCGATCTTTCCGGGAGGGACGTGTTCGATACCGTAAAGACCAGCATTAATCCAAAGGTAATTGATTGTCCCGACCCTGCTAAGGGTTCTGGCGCACTGGATGCTGTAACAAAGGACGGTATCCAGCTAAAGGTAAAGGCGCGTGTAACCATACGTACAAAGATTGACAGGCTTGTGGGGGGTGCAACGGAAGAAACCATTATTGCCCGTGTTGGCGAAGGCATTATTACGGTCATCGGTTCGTCTGAAACGTATAAAAAAGTGCTGGAAAAACCCGATTCGATATCAAACTTTGTCATGGCAAAGGAACTTGATGGAGATACGGCATTTCAGATTCTTTCGGTTAATATCGTTAGCATCGACGTGGGCGACAACATTGGCGCGAAACTGCAAGCCGATCAGGCAGAGGCTGACAAGCGGATTGCCCAGGCAGAGGCTGAGAAACGGCAAGGCATGGCCAATGCGCGCGGACAGGAGATGAAGGCGCTTTCAGAAGAAAACATGGCTAAGGTACTCGCAGCCGAGTCTGAAGTGCCCAAGGCCATCGCCCAGGCATTTCGTGAAGGGAACCTCGGTATTATGGACTATTACCACATAAAAAATGTCCAGGCCGATACCGAGATGAAGACATCGATATCAAAAACCGGGTTACCGCCAAAGACGCCGTTATAAATATAATAGAGGAATAAAATTATGAATTGTAGCAGGACTTATAGTAAAGGCAATAAGTAAGTAGACATAAAAATATAAGGCTTGTCATTCCCGCATGCTCCCCGCTAACATCATGCGAGGACAAGCTTTAGCGGGAATCCAGACTTGTCCTCAACTTCGATCGGGGACTTGTCCTCCACTTGGCTGGAGAATGGCTAATGTTTAATAAATATTTTGTATATATTTTGGCAAGTAAGCGGAATGGGACGTTGTATACTTGTCCTCGTAAAAACGGGGATTGGAGTGACCAATAACTTGGAAAGGCGCGTGTATGAACATAAAAACAACATTGACTGTGCTGGTTCAGTGCTTGTAGCCTGAACCGAAACATTTTGGTTCAATCGAGGACGATTGATAACCAGCAAAAAAATATAGTGTCCATCAACTTGTGTATTATGAAGAGACAAATGACATATAAGGTGTCTCTTATTTATTGCCTTTACTATACAATTAAATTAGGCCTTCGGCGACTTCTATAACATCGTAGTGGCAAGGCGCGCCTTGCCACTACATGGTCGGTTTGAAATTCCTGTACATTAAATTAGGTCTTCGGCAATTTTTTATGCCACACAGAAACCATGTAGGGGCACGGAGCACCGTGCCCCTACTTCGTGACATTGTGGCTAGAGGGAAAATACCCCAGATTATCAGTACCAGCCCTCATTTCGTTAGAAAACATGGTTTTGAATATATCAATCTTAAAGATGAAGAAGATAACCCAATTATTGGTTGAGTGGTTTTTAGTTTTAGAAAGTGTAAATAACGTAACGTAATTTTATAAATATATTATGAAAGATACCATTCTGCAAATAATAGGTCTCATTATTATCATAACGCCAATTTCAATAACAATTTGGAGTTTTATCAGATCAAAGCCCTACGCCAAACCCATGCTCTTAGTTAGCGTAATTTCTGTTTTTATCGGTTTACCCTTGATTATTATTAATCGTATAACAGAAATTACTGTCGGGCGCGTTGGAACTATAAAAACTGCTACAAAACAAGTTACTTCAGATGCTAAAGAAGTATCAAAACTTAAAGAACGGATTGTATCACAAGGTGCAACCATAGATTTAGTCGCGCAGAATTCTATAGATGCTAAAAACCTTTCCACAGAAGCTAAAAGTTTATATGAAGAGATTTCAAATAAGAATATTTTGGCTGATAAAGAGCTCAAAAATATTAGTAATAAAATCTTACCTTTGGAATTAAAGGCAAAATCTTTATCAACTCTTATTAGAAAAATGCGAAAAGAACTATTACCTCTTCAAGAAATATTGAAAATACAACAGATGACAACTGCTGCTAAAGCAGGTTCACGCAAAGATTACGAAGAACTAAATAAAATATCAACGAAAGATCCAAGAATTCAAACTTACGTTAAGGCATCTCTTAACGATATCTTTTTTTATTTCGATGCTGAAAAAAATATTAAGGGAAGAACTTTGTTGGAAACAACTACGGGAAAACCTATTATATATTCAGTAGATGAAGTAATTGATATATATTACAATGCAGATCCTGTTCTAAATTTGCCCGAAGCTGCTATTAACACTCTGGCAATATTGCAACGAGATACTGCTGTACATGATATTTGTGATTCCATATATAAGGAACAAAACCTACGGGTTATTGCAAGAATGATTAGAGCTTTATGTATATTAACAGATGAATATTTTGAAACTCTTGACATAAACAAAGTAAAAATCTGGTGGGAAAACGATACGAACAAAGAGAAATACAAATCATATTATAAAGGTCTACTTGAGGCTCGTGCTCTCGAGAGAAGGCCATCTTTTGGAAGTAACGAAAATGATTATAAACAAGTTGTCTCTCTTTTAAAACAAACTACAGAAGCTGATACCAATGCGCTTTATTCAAAATGTTTACTTGGATATTATTATACTCTACTCAAAGACTTTGTTAATGCTAAAAAAGAATTCGATGAAGTTGAGCCCCTCGGTAACAATAATTATCATTGGTTCTTTTTCTATAAAGCAGTATTTATTTTACTCCAAGAGAATCCAGATATTGATGCTGCTATAGCGTCGCTAAATCGCGAAATGGAAATATCTCTTACCGTCGAGACAATCATCAAAAGTTCCCCAGTATTTAAAAACTTACTAGAAAATCCACAATTAAAATTCCCAAGCAATAAAAAATAATATTTATATAAGACTCATTACGAATAGGCATAAACAATCAACGAATAGTATAATTCCCCTTTAGTAAATAATGTGAAATTCCAAACGTAACCTTTTTAAAAAGGAAGATAACTTATGTTGACAGCTTATATCAATGCTGCTATGCGAAAAGCACATTATGAAATTTTGCCTGATAATGAGGGATATTCCGGCAAAATCGAAGGCCTTCAAGGAGTCTGGGCAAATGCAGACAGTCTCGAAGCTTGTCGGGAAGAATTAAGAGAAGTTCTGGAAGAATGGATTCTCTTAGGTATCAAGATGGGTCAAGTGTAAAAAGACCCCCCAAGTTTACGTTTCAAACAAATCTATCCAAAACATATCCCGGAATTTTGTCTTACACATTTTATCTTGATTACTACTCCATATATGGTATGATAAAACCATCATGAAAGCAGAACTTGTTTACTATGAGAAGAGGTATTTTACTAATAGTTCACTTCAAGAAATAAAAATATGGAAGATACCTGAAAGTAAAGATATACCGCATGGATTTAAATATTCCTTTGTGTACATTATCAATGGAAAAAGAGTCATTGGTTACGACAATGCAGAAAGTAAAGGCGACCATAAGCATTACAAAGGGACAGAGTATCCATACAAATTTCAGGGACTAGATAAACTTTGGAAGGATTTTATGCATGATATCGAGCGACTTACGGAGGAAGACTATGAGGGTTAGAAACATAAAAATAGCAATCAAATCAGATGCAGAACTTTTTAACGAAATTAAAGAAGTGTGTGAAAAACTGGAGAGGGGAGAAAAGGTAAAAAAACACGAGGGTGTTTCATTTAAGGATCTTGAAACAATGAGAAAGGTCCTTACAGAAGAACGTTTAAGAATATTAAAGACCATAAAAAAAGAGCATCCTCCCTCAATTTATAAACTTGCAAAAATTCTTAAGAGAGATATTAAAAACACCTTTGACGATGTACAATACCTTGCAGAAGTGGGTCTTCTTGAACTTAAAAAGACAAAAGAGGGCAGAGAAAAGATAACTCCGCTCGTGAATTATGATAAGATACTCCTCGAAATACCTGTTTAAGAGATTTTCTTACCGAGTCGCCTTTTTTTTATAAACCAAAACTCTTGCTTATAACCATCCTGGCATACTTTCTCATTGCATTATTTTAGGGAATTTGGTTTAATTCTAAGAGTTTAAATCTATATAATAGTTTTGCTCACCGCAGAGAATGCCGAGACTTCGTCGTGAGCTCGGTCGAACGATCGCAGAGGCTGTAAGAGAAGAAACAGAAAAATACGGGGATTCTTTCCTTTATTTTGTTATTTCTCAGCGTTCTCCGCGCCCTTTGCGGTGAACTATTACGAATATTTTTATGCCAGAGTGGTGGAATTGGCAGACACGCCAGACTCAAAATCTGGTCCCCGTCACAGGGGGTAAGGGTTCAACTCCCTTCTCTGGCATTTCTTTTAAAATAATATATTTACATAAATAGAATTTTGAGTCCTTTGGCTTAAGGTAACTAACCTTAAGCCTTTTTTGTTTGTCACAACTGTATTCACTTCTTTTCCAAGGTTAACGGAGTGGGGCCATCTTACAATATCATAGCGGCTCTAATGTTCTGGAATTTCAAAGTTACCGTTGTAGTGCGAACTTTAGTTCGCATAGGATATAAGCGAACTGAAGTTCGCGCTACATTTATAAAGGAATGATACATGTTTATCATCATAATAGAACGTTTTACCTTTTACATTGGGCTATTCGGGTATGTCGTTATTTATTGGGGCATACTAAAATCCCTGTACCAATTCTTCCAGGCAGAACTTTACAAAAAACAAGACGTGCACAACAAATCACTGGATCAAATACGGTTGATGCTGGGAAAATATCTGAGCTTCGGCCTTGAAATATTCATAGGAAAGGATATTGTAACAACGATCTTGAGTCCGACATGGCAGGAAATTGAAAGACTCGGCGCCATTGTTGCAATCCGAATTGTCCTGAACTTTTTTCTTAATCGTGATATAAAGCTATTAACCACAAAGGAACAATAGTCACATAACAACAGAAACCGCAGACTTCGTCGTGAGCGCTCAGTCGAACGATTTCGCAGATTACACAGATAAAAGATAAAAAAGTTGTAACAGATTAGTTTTTTGAAAAGCATCAACAGTTGAAAATGCCTTTGTGCCTGTATGTAGGGGTAATTCATGAATTACCCCTACATTGCATGATAACCGCATCATTACAGGAATTTTTAAAAAAACTAAACAGCTACAAATAATTTATAGATTCCGTGATGTACAATCTGTGCAATCTGAGAAATCTGTGGTTCCAAACTCTTTATTCAATCTGAGGTTTTTATCTCGTTAGTGGTTTAATTCTCTCTATGGCAAGCATACAATCCACCGTTATAGAAATGTTGCATCACGTCTTTCCCCAGCATGCTAACCCTGCAGGCACTTTATATGGGGGATGGATGATGAACTGGATCGTAACGGCAGGGAATCTCGCTGCTTCGCGGTTAACCAAGAAACCCCTCCTTCTGGCATCTATCGAGGATTTATTCTTTCTTCAACCCGTAAGAATTGGTGATGTAGTTACGGTCAAGGCCATGGTCGGATATGTGGGAAAGACCTCCTTGGAAGCGGAAGTCGTGGTATTTTGTAAACCATTAAACGGAGAAGAAAAACTCTGCACCCGTGCGAGGATGTCCTTTGTCTCCAGCGATGTTCATGGCAAACCAGTGCCGATAGAACAGCGTATCGAACCTGCTGATGAAAAGGAAATGAAAATCTACCGGTACGCAAAGGAGATACGGGAAGGAAGGCTTATGCGAATTGCTCAAAGAAAGCAAAAGGTACAGGATACAAATCTGGAAGACATTGGGCAATTGAGTCTTCGGGTGTATCGGCTGGTCTTTCCGGAAGACGCTATTTATGGCAACCTCATGTATGGGGGAAAACTCCTCCTCATACTCGATGAGATTATGGCCATCATGGCAATGAAGTTCGCCAAAGGCGCTATCGTAACGGCTTCACTGGACGCCCTGGATTTTTACCATCCCATCTATGTTGGTAATATTCTAGTACTGGCGACATCTTTGAATTACGTAGGCAGGTCTTCTATGGAAATTGGCGTAAAGGTGCTGGCAGAAGACCCGGTAAACAACACCGTTCAACATACCTGTACGGCATTTTCTACCTGCGTTAAGGTAGACGAGAACGGCAGACCCAGACTTCTTGAGCCATTTACGCCCGTAACCGATGTGGAGAAGAAACGCTGGGCTGAAGCTGAGCAGAGAAAGCAGCATCGTATGCAAAGATTGAAGGAACTACAAATGGGCGTTTAGTGTAATCAAAAGGAAATAGAGGTCACCTATCGCTCTATTAAAAATTAATAAACTTCATCGTGCTTTCCTATGTCAACAAAAACTGCTTTATCTTTTTGTGAAAAATAAAATACTACTCTTAAATCATGCTCACGGTAAAACTCCACATTCCTTCTAATTTTCCAGAAAGTTTGTGAGTTCTTAATTGTGCGTCAAATCCTTTAATCTTTTTATATCACCTGAAAATTCTAACTGTTGTTCAATTTCTCTGACTGAACTTTTCTTAAATATTTGACTTCAAATCTCATTCGCTGGTTCACTCGTCCTCGATTGAACCTAAACATTTGCTTTTTCTCGACTGATATTTATTCAAAACCCACAGCCAGTTAGAAATATCTGGTTCAATCTGCAAGAGTGAACCAGCCTTGTAGGAAACGAAGCATTTTAGGATCAGGTCTTCGTCTCCTCTTCTTCCAGCTTGATGTCATAAGTATCCAGGATCGTTCCCTTGGCCTTTTCCAAATTCCCCAGGGATATCTCATAATCAATAATCGCCTTCGCCTCATTACCTTCCGCAGTAGCCAAATCCTCCTGTGCACGCAGGATTTCCAGACTCGTTGACCTTCCTACGCCGAACTTTTTCCCCTCAACCTCTAACCTTTTCTGCGCCAATTCCCTCGCCTTTCTCGTGGCGTTAACCCTTTCGATGTTGGTCATCACCTGCCGCACAGTTTCCCGCACCTCTACGACAATATCCAGTTCCTTTCTTTTAATATTTAAACTGGCCTGTTGTTTCTTAAGCTTCGACCTATTGTATTTACTTCTTGCCGACCTGTTTCCCAGGGGAATCTCTAAGGCGAGGGTAAAAAACTCTCCCTGAAATTCCTCTGAGAATGTAGAGTCGTTGACATCTTCTATATCTTCCCCAAGGCCTGTGTAGCGCATGCCGGCAGTGAAATCAAGCGCGGGATACAATTCGTTCTTTCTCCTCCTGGTCTGCATATCTGCATTTTCTGTCCTGAGCTGCAATTCCAGCAATTCGGGACGTTTTCCCATGGCTATTTTGATGGTTTCTTTCAATTCGACCTTTTTCGGTTCGAAGTCCAGCTTATTGGTTGGGATGACGGCGGCGTCGGAGATAATGTCAGTGTCCGCAAAATTCATGATCTTTTTGAGTTCGTCCTCTTTGTCCTTAACCGCATTTTCCGCGGAAATGATTGCCTCGACCCTTGATGCCACGCCGGATTCTGCGTCAATGATCTCAATAGGCGCAAGGGTGCCCGTTTCTACCTGTATCCTGTTCTTTTTCAGCAAGTCTTCCGCGCGTTCCTTGGATTTATTTGCTACCTTTAAATCCTCGATTGCCTTCACAAGATTCCAGTATGCTTCCTGAACAGAATTGGAAACTTCTATTGCTTTACTTTTGAATTGAGCCAAGGAAATCTTTTTGTTGTTTCTCGCAATATAAATGAGGCTTCTGTTATAAAACCAACCAGCGCCTTTTAACAAAGGTTGTGTAATCTTTGCCTCCACATAATTTTCATAGGCTGGATTGAGTAACCGGAAAGGATTGGGGTCTACAAAATCACGGAATAAATTGTATTCCAGGGACAGCGTCGCACCTGTGGGAATCATCGACTGAATCACGGCGTCTGCCGTCTTTCCCTGTTCAATAAAAGGGCTGATAGAGCTTGTTTCAAGGCCACCGACCAGTCTGCTGTTAATGGGTACGTCGTCATTTTCGATATTACCTTCCAATTTCAGTGTGGGGTCGTATTTTGCCTTTTGTACGGTAATTTCATAGTCTTTCATATTTGAAGTTAGCCTCGAAATCTCGATATCAAAATTATTGCGCAGGGCGTAGACGATACTATCTTTCAGGCTCAGGCTGAGAAATTTCAAGTTCGATCCCATTTCGATATTTGATGGTGGTGTTTGAGATGTTGCGGAAGGTGTCTGTCCCTTAGATTTACCCTTGCCGGCAAAGGAAACACCCCCCAGGAACAAAACCATGCATAAGGCAACCGGTAAAGAGGCACTGATAACTATAAATTTTCTTTTATATGATGTTGTTGTCGTCATGGAGGATATTTTCTAAATACGAGAACAAAACGAGAAGAACATTTGAAACCACAGATACTTCGACAGGCTCAGTACAGGTTTCGCAGATAAAGATTTTTAGTGACCCGTGATGAGCGCCATGACCTCTGCGCGAGTCGCCGGGTTATCACGAAAGATACCGCGCACTACAGAGGTCTGCACCCTTGTGCCTGGCTTTTTAATGCCTCTCATGGTCATACAGAGATGTTCGGCTTCGATAATAGCAAGTACCCCTTTGGGCTTCAATGCCTTCATGATTGATTCTGCAATATCTGTGGTGAGTCTTTCCTGGACTTGCAGTCGCTTTGCCTCTATTTCAACAACCCTTGCCAGTTTGCTGATCCCCGTTACCCGGTTCCCCTGTGGAATGTAGGCTACGTGCGCAACGCCGCTAAAAGGGAGGAGGTGGTGCTCACACATGGAATAAAAGGGGATGTCTTTTATGAGTACAATTTCATCGTACTTTTCAGATTTTAATACCTTGATCTCCGTGTGCGAATCCTGCCCGATACCTGCATATATTTCTTCACACATATCGGCAACCCGTTCGGGCGTTTCCAAAAGGCCTTCCCGTTTAGGATCGTCACCGATACCCTCTAAAAACAAACGAACGGATGCTATAATCTTTTTTTTGTCTATCAAAATAAAACTCCTTTTGTGATTTGCGATTTACGATGGACGATTTACGATTTAAATTCTAAATCGTAATTTTAAAATCGTAAATCTAAAATTTAACACGATTCCTGATTTACTCTGGTTTGACATGTTAGTATGTTAATCCATAATCTTTCAAGATATTAGCCAATTTATTCTCATTTTCTTTCGTCATATCGCAAAGCGGTAAGCGCATCTCCCCGTTTATTCTCCCCAATAACTTCATGGCGGTTTTTACGGGAATCGGATTGGTTTCGATAAACATACCCTTGCACAGCGGGAAAAGTTTGTGGTGGCATTTCCTGGCCGCATCAAAATTACCATCCAGGCAATATTTGGTTAATGCGGCTGTATCCGCAGGGACAATATTTGCCACTACCGATATTACCCCTTTTCCACCTATTGACATGATAGGCAGGGTAAGCGAATCATCACCTGAAAGGACGGTTATATTGCAGAGTTGTAATATCTGGGTCGTTTGATCAATATTTCCGCTGGCCTCTTTTATTCCAACAATATTCTTAATTTCAGCAAGCTTCGCCACCGTCTCAGGTAAAATGGAAATACCCGTTCTTGATGGAACATTGTATATTATAATAGGGATATCCACCTCTTCGGCAATCAATTTGTAATGCCGATAAAGCCCCTCCGGGGTGGGTTTATTGTAGTAAGGGGTAATAAGCAGGGCGCCGTCTGCCCCTGCTTTTTTTGCATGTCTTGTCAAACGGAGGGCCTCCGCTGTATTATTTGAGCCTGTTCCAGCCAGTACCTTTATCCTCCCGGCCACTATGCTGACAACCTCGCCGACCACCCGTTCGTGCTCTTCGAACGACAGGGTGGCGGATTCGCCGGTTGTGCCACAGGGGACGATCCCGCTTGTTCCATTCTTTATGTGGAATTCGATAAGTTCTTTCAGCTTTTTATAGTCAATTTCTCCGTTTTTAAAGGGTGTCACTAATGCTACAAGGGAACCCGTAAACATATTTATTCTCCTTTTTGTCCTTGAATATGCTTTTGTAAGTTATGTTTGAAAATCAACTCCTTCATTTCCGAAACGGCATTCTGGATGCCTACAAAGACCGCTCGTGACACAATACTGTGCCCGATATGCAATTCCTCGACATCAAGGGACTCCACAAGCAATCCAACGTTCTGATACGTCAGGCCGTGTCCTGCATTTACTTGTAATCCCAATTTTTGAGCTACCTGTATGCCAACCTGTAGTTTCTCAATTACTTTATTCCTGGTAGTCGTATCTTTTGCATTCGCATAATTTCCCGTGTGCAATTCAATATACTGTGCACCCGCGTCCTTTGATGCGGCTATCTGATTTTCTTCCGGGTCGATGAAAAGACTGACCAGGATGCCGGCGTCTTTAAATCTTTTGACTGCATCCATAATGGTCTTTTTTTGACATATTACATCTAATCCGCCCTCTGTCGTAATCTCCTGTCTTTTTTCCGGTACAAGGGTAACCTGTTCCGGCTTTGTTTTCAAGGCAATATCAACTATCTCCGGCGCTGTGGACATTTCGAGGTTCAGCTTGGTAAATATCGTTTCTCTGAGTAGTCTGACATCACGATCCTGTATATGTCTTCGATCCTCCCTCAGGTGCACGGTAATAATATCTGCTCCTCCGAGGACTGCAAGCGAAGCTGCCGTCACAGGGTCAGGTTCGAATGTCTTTCTGGCCTGTCGTATCGTGGCAATATGGTCTATGTTTACACCTAATTGTATCATTTTACCTCCAAAGAACGCATTTTTTCGCGGATGTCCAAACGTACTTCAGGTAATTTATCAACAAGTTCCACGTTTTTCGGTAAATCACATTTTATTGGTTGTTTGTAAGGTCCCGGCGGTTTTAATGAGGTAACATCAATATATAATACAACGTCTTCAGTATTGAGCTTATCCAATACAAGTTTGGGACCTTTTACCCTTATATTGGCATATTCATCCTGTGGTTTGATTTCATAGGGATATTCCGCAGGTCTCATTACCTTGATCTTTATTTTCTCAAAGAATCGTGTATCTTGTTGTTCAACGATTTGTAACCAAACCTGCACTTCTTCGTTACACGTAACGGGTACAGAAACGTTTTTATCGCCTCGTTTTACGATTACTTTCTGGTCAATTCCAATCCTCCAGGGGAACGTACGGTTCTGGTCTATCGTAATTCCTCCAATATCGATTGGCACCGTATTAATAAAAGAAGCCTCTTTTAACATATTGAGAGGACCAATAACCTCGATTTCTCCCGGAAATACGAATTCATTTGAAATCGCATATCCAATGGCTGGTTCACCTTTCTTTTGTAAATTGACCTTTAATTTTTTTTGCTGTAATTTACCGAGTAATACATCGACTCTATCAGGATACACAGACACTAATTTAACGGCGCTTGGCAGGTTCATGTGCGCCCTTGTAATGGGGATTGTTTGTTTTACCTGATCTTCTATGCCTTCCGGCGATTCCTTGACGACGTACCGTGCCTGGATTTTCCGATCCTTTATCATATCTTCAACGCTTTCGATAATGCTTTGCGGCCCTCGCAGATGTACGGTTATCTCCTCAGCGCTCTGTTCAAGTACGGTAATACCTTCAGGAACAGAAACATTCAATTTGACCACTTCCGTGACATCTTCGGTCTGACGATTGATCGCATAGAGCCAGAGCGCAACCGCCATAACCAGGGCCATGAATTTTGTGAGGATATTGCCAGTAAAGATTTCCTTGATCACACCTGTTGGCTCCTTGGGATACTAAATCTTTCAGTGGAGAGTTCGTCGAGTATCTTTTTTAACCCTTTCTCGTCGATGTCCCGGTTCAACGCTCCCTTGAACCCGGTTGAGATAGTGCCTGTTTCTTCTGATACAATAATAACGATGGCATCGGTTTCTTCTGTCAGTCCAATACCAGCCCTATGGCGTGTACCAAGGCTCTTTGACAGTTCCATATTCTCAGTAAGCGGGAGCAAACAACCTGCAGCAATCATTTTCTGCTCCTGAATAATAGCGGCCCCGTCATGCAAAGGAGAACCAGGCCAGAATACGGTGCATATCAATTCGCTGGTTACATCCGCATTTAATCTCGTTCCGGTTTCTATAAAATTATCCAGACCAACCTCTCTCTCTATTGCTATTAACGCACCGATTTTGTTTTTGGACAAAGTTCCGACAGCTTTTATGATTTCATTGGTTGCTTTATATTCGGGCTTCAAAAAAACCCTAAAAACAGGGTTTTGCCCAAGTCTCAACAAGGCGCGTCGAAATTCCGGCTGAAAAAGAATGATTATCGGAATAATAAATACGGGGACAAACTCTGTTATCAACCAGTTTATCGTATAGAGTTGTAATTTTCGCACAAAGAATAACACGCCTACGGAAATCAAGACTATAATGAAAGCCAGTCCCCTTAAAATACTCGTCCCGCGGGTGCCCTGCATGATCCTTAATACAACGTACACCACCGTGAAGATAAGGAATATTTCACCCAGTGACCTGCCGATCATCCAGGGACTTACATTTTCGAATAATTCAAATATTCTTCCAAACATTAGCTATTCCCTATTGCATCACAAATCCTTACAACCTGGACGGCTTCACGCACATCATGAACCCGCACAATGTGTGCGCCATTTATAACTGCAACAGCAAGGGTTGCAAGCGTTCCGTTCAAACGTTCCTGAACGGAAAGCTTCAAAACAGCGCCAATAAACTGTTTTCGTGACGTACCAATGAGAATGGGAAATCCCATACTTTTGAAATCTCTCAGCCTTTTTAGAATTTCCAGATTCTGGCGCAGCGTCTTACCAAAACCAATCCCCGGATCCAGGATAATTTTATCTTCATCTATTCCGGCTTCGACTGCGCGAGAAACGGATTTTTGCAGATATGATATTATTTCTGACATTACATTTTTACGAATCGGGTATTTCTGCATGGTTCTTGGTTTGCCCTTTTTGTGCATTATGATGACGGGCGCTTTTGCCTCTGCGGCGACCTTTGCCATATGTTTATCCATAAGCAATCCGCCAATGTCATTTATAATCGAAGCCCCGGCGTCAATGGCCTTTTCTGCGACGCTTGCCTTATAGGTGTCAATGGAAATAGGTTTCCGGGTCTGTTTCGATAACATTTTTATAAGAGGGATTACCCTTTTTAATTCTTCAGCTTCTGATAGTGGATATGCCCCTGGTCTCGTGGATTCACCGCCGACATCAATGATATCAGCCCCTTCTTCTATCATTTTTAACGCATGATTAACGGCAATTTCCACTGTAGTATATCGTTTACCATCATAGAACGAATCAGGGGT
>Ga0209317_1002155_pt1 | contig 14845 bp, 10 predicted proteins | sample RifGroB2_FD_183994 | JGI IMG/M metagenome (GOLD analysis project Ga0209317, IMG submission 183994) | Soil microbial communities from Rifle, Colorado, USA - Groundwater B2 (SPAdes) (version 2) | ecosystem: Environmental > Terrestrial > Soil > Unclassified | place: Rifle, Colorado | collected... | reverse complement strand
TCACTCAGTCCTCAGTCCTCCTTTTCATCGCTCAGTCCTCCTTTTCATTCCCGGCGTGGCCTGTCTCTTCGAATTTCCGGCCAGGATCTTCCTTACCCCCTCATGAGAAAGACGGATATCGAATTCGTCGCGCAGTTTGCCGGAGATTTCCCGGTAGGACCAGCGCTCCAGGCGCATCGTGACGATCTGGTCGATGATCTTCTGCTGCGACTCGTTCGGCACAAGAAACCCCTCCTCGTTAACCTCCCAGCCGAAAGGCACCGGCCCGCCAAGATACTTGCCCTGCTGCCTCCGGTGCTTTTTGGCCATCCTGATGGCCTGACCGTGGCGGCTGCCTTCACAGACCGACAGGGCCGCCAGCAGTTTCCGGACCAGTTCCGCGCAGCCTTCGGAGACTATCAGACGACGTTTTTCCGGCACACTGATATTGGCCCCGAGATCGACACAGTGCAGGGCCACCCGATCCTTGTGCAGCAACCGGAGTAGCCGTTCTCCCTCCACCGCCGAACTGAGGATCCAGGCAGCTTTCATAGTAATTATCGTATCGCCGGCAGCACACCTGCGCAGCAAGGCACCTCCTTGCGGACGCTCGTGAAACGGCTGTTGCAGCGGCGCTTGTTCTTCGACGAAGATCTCGGTAATGGCCAAGCCGATGGATCGGGCATACTCGGTGAGCGCCCTCTCCTGCTCAGTCGCCGGCACCAGATAGTCCTTATCCTGGGCAAGAAAGATATACCCGAAAACATGCATTGTCCTGATCCCTCCCCTGATAAACCTGTGAAGCCGTTCATCCGCTCCCGGAATCGGCCGGGAAAAGGTCAAAGGTACCAGATTTGCAGATTTTTGCCAACGACGGATGGACCCTTGCGCCTTACCGTTTTAACAATGCCTCAGTGGGCAAAACGACGTACGGTTTCGACAGGTACCGACCGTTCCGGAAAGCAAACCATAAGGTTTCTGTATCAGCCGATAATCGCCGGAATAGAGTCTTTTCCAAGCATTTTCAAGCTCTCCGCCGCACATGACAAACAGTTTTTGGTTCTCTTCACCGGCAGACAGTGCTATACTAGGTGGTTTTCTGCGCCCTTTTGCGTATTTTTCGCCAACCATTTCCCAGGAGCTGCCGTCCTCGGTTCTCCTCAAGCAATCATGCAGACCCGTCCAGAACTTCTTGAACAGTATAAAAAACTTACTCCTTTTGAACAGGCACTCCTGCAATTTTTGTCGGTTGTCTACGAACCCGCCCACTCGACTCTGATCGTCAATTGTCTGCGTAAACTGGATCTGAAAAATCCGCGGGGCAACAAGCCAACCACCGCCAATCTTACCCATTATTTCGCGAAATTCGAGCAACTGGGCCTTCTCACGCGAGATCGCCAGTGCGCCGAAGAAATCGTCGAAGTCCTCAGCAAGATGGCGGTGAAGGAGAATACCTTCGCCGATTACGCCAAAGTCATTCAGGAAGAGGCCCCGGTAACCTACTATTACGGAAAATGGACGACCCGCTGCTGGCGCGGCATGCGGGAGATGCGGATCGGGGTCTACACCCAGCAGTTCGATATCATCGACGATGCCACGGATTTCATCGACAGCCAGTGCCGGGACATGGCGGCCCAGCCGCCCCCAACCGTGCGCATCCTGACCCGACCGTTCGATCCGGTGTGGCTGCGCTCCTTATCCACTTCTTTTCGATTTTACCTGCTCAACAACGTCCTGCAGTACGCCCAGGCGGTACTTGCCGATTTCCCCGAGATCACCGCCTTTCTCGCCTCCGACGACGAATTCAACAACCTTGGCGCCGATGAGCAGCTGCCATTCAAGAGGCTCCTGTTCCACGACCTGCTCTTTCGCGGCAGGCTGGACGAAGCGCGAGACTTGACGGAGTCCCAGCAGGACTCTTTCCTCGGCACCGGCGCCCGCGGCACCCTGCTCTTTTTGCGCGGCGACAGCCACAGGGCGCTCGCCGCCTATAACGAGGATCTCAATTTCCTGAAGAGATTCAGCAGCGACGACAACGTGGCCCTGTTCGGGCCCTGCGGACTCTTTTATATCCTCACCCGCCTGCATCTGGCCGACAAGGAAGAGTACCACGAAATAGCCAACAGTATAGGCGTGGTCCAGTCGCTTTTCCGCGGCGCGCAGGAAAACGACGCCTACGGCTTTCTGGCCGAAGTGGTGGCATCCCACATCAACAAGGGATTGCAAAGCGGGGATATCCTGCTGCCGGAAGGTAAACAACACAACGCCCTGACCGTAATCTTTGCCGGCATCTGTCAGTACTGGCTCAACAGCTCGCTGGAACCCGATGTCGAATCGGAGATTTTCGCCCTCTACCAGAAGGCTCGGTCCGGCGGCTACCGATTCTTCACACTCTTGCTCGGCGAGATCCTGGCTACCGCCCAGCAGGACGATTCAGGCGATCCGACCCATCTCAGCCAGTTGCGGCAAGAGACCGGCATTGTCCCCATTCTCTCCATTTTAGCCCCGGAAGAGCCCTGGAAACGCAGCCTCCAGGCCCTGATTTACGCGACGGCCCAGGATGGGGACAATCCCCAGCAGGCCTCCCGGCTCATCTGGATGGTCGGTTTCGAGGGCAAGGAAATCACCATCTCGCCCCGGGAACAGCGGCAGACGCCGGAAAACGACTGGAGCAAGGGCCGGCCGATCTCGCTCTCCCGGCTCTACCAGACCAACAAACTGAATTACCTGACCTCCCAGGACCGGAAGATCTGCGTCGCCATCAAGAGGAACCTCAATCCCGAGACCCATGCTGTAACCTACGCCCTCGATATGGACAAGGCGCTCCTGGCGATGATCGGCCATCCCAATCTCTATCTCGCCGACTCCCCCCACATTTCGGTAGAGTTCGTGTCGGGCGAGCCGGAACTGCTGGTCGAGGAGAAGGGAGACAACCTGCACATCTGCTTCGCCCACCCGATCACCTCCGACAACATCAATTTCCAGAAGGAGACGCCGACCCGGGTCAAGATCATCAGCATCAACGACAACCACCGGCGCATTGCCCAGATCACCGGCAAAAACGGCATCACGGTGCCGAAATCGGCCAGCGAGCAGGTGCTGACCGCGATCGGCAACATCTCCTCCTTCATGACCGTCCATTCGGCCATCGCCGCTGACAGTTCCGCCAGAAAATCCGGCAACATCACCTTCGTCGAGGCCGATTCCACCATCTACATGCACCTCATCCCCTACGGCACCGGTTTCCGCCTGGAGATGTTCGTCAAGCCCTTCATCGAGGGCGGGCACTATCTGAAGCCTGGCCAGGGTGTCGAAAACATCATGGCCGAGGTCAACGGAAGGCGGCTGCAAACCCGGCGCAATCTGGCACTCGAGGAAGAGAAAGCCCGCGATATCGAGGAACTCTGCCCTATCCTCGACATGGCCGTCGATATGGAACAGGAGAACGATCGGGAGTGGCACCTCTACGACCCGGACGACTGTCTCCAGGCCCTTATGGAACTCCAGTCGATCCGGGATAAGGTGGTGATCGAATGGCCGGAAGGGGAAAAACTGACCATCACCCAGAAGGTCTCTTTGGACAACCTCAACCTGAAAATCCGCACCAACCGGCAAAACTGGTTTGCCATGAGCGGTGAGCTCACCCTCGATCAAGGCCAGGTCATCGAACTGAAAGAGCTGCTCACCAAACTCAAGAACACCGCCGGTCGCTTTGTCGAGATCGGCGACGGCCAGTTTATCGCCTTGACCCAGGAGTTCAGGAAAAGGCTCGAAGACATCAACCTTTTTGCCGAAAGCGGCGGAGATGACGGCGGCGATGAGGTCCTGATCCACCCCCTGGCCGCCATTCAGCTGGAAAAGCTCACGGCCCAGGCCAAGACCGCGACGGATGCGGGCTGGGAGAACCAGCTCCGGCGGATCCGCGACGCCCAGGATTACAAGCCGGAGGTGCCGTCGACCCTGCAGGCCGACCTGCGCCTTTACCAGCGGGAGGGTTTCGAATGGCTGGCCCGGCTGGCCCATTGGGGAGTGGGCGGGTGTCTGGCCGACGATATGGGGCTCGGCAAAACCTTGCAGTCCCTGGCCGTCATCCTCAATATGGCGGCCGACGGGCCATCGCTCGTCGTCGCTCCGACCTCGGTGTCGACCAACTGGATGTCGGAGGTGCGGCGGTTCACCCCGACCATCAACATCAAACTCTTCACCGGCCGCGACCGGGAGAAGAGCATCAGGGAACTGGGCAAATTCGATCTTTTGATCACGACCTACACCCTCCTGCAGCAGGAAAACGAGCTGCTGTCGTCCATTACCTGGCAGGCGGTCATTCTTGACGAGGCCCAGGCCATCAAGAATTCGGCCACCAAACGCTCCCAGGCGGCCATGGCCCTGAAGGCCCGCTTCAAGCTGATAACGACAGGCACACCCATCGAGAACCATCTCGGGGAACTGTGGAATCTCTTCCACTTCATCAATCCCGGGCTCCTCGGCAGCCTGAACAGCTTCAACGAGCGGTACGCCATCCCCATCGAACGTTATCAGGACCGGGAAGCCAGGCGCAAGCTGCGCAAGCTCATCCGCCCCTTCATCCTGCGCCGGATCAAATCCCAGGTGCTCGAAGAACTGCCGTCCCGGACCGAGGTCACCCTCGAAGTCGAGATGAATCAGGAGGAATACCATTTCTACGAGGCGCTGCGGCAGAATGCCCTGGATATGCTGGAGAGCGCCAGGGACAAACGAGGCCGCCATCTGCAGATCCTCACCGAAATCATGCGCCTGCGCCAGGCCTGCTGCAACCCCCGCCTGATCGACCGCAACAGCTCCATCGAAAGCTCAAAGCTGAAGGTCTTCGCCTCGATCATCGAGGAGCTGCTGGAAAGTCGCCATAAGGCTCTCGTCTTCAGCCAGTTTATCGGCCATCTCAACTTCATCCGCGAATATCTCGACCGGCAGAAAATCAGCTATCAGTACCTGGACGGCAGCACCAGTTCCAAGCAGCGGAAGCTGAATGTCGACGCCTTTCAGGCGGGCGAAGGCGATCTCTTTCTCATCAGCCTCAAGGCGGGCGGCCTGGGTCTCAACCTGACCGCCGCCGATTATGTCATTCATATGGATCCCTGGTGGAACCCGGCCATCGAGGATCAGGCCTCCGACCGGGCGCACCGGATCGGCCAGACCCGGCCGGTGACCATCTACCGCTTGGTCTGCAAGGACACCATCGAGGAAAAAATCGTCAAACTCCATCAGGAAAAGCGCGACCTGGCCGGCAGCCTCCTGGAAGGCAGCGAGGTGAGCGCTCAGATGAATTCAGAGGAACTGCTCGATCTGATCAGAAACAGCTGAAAGCCCAGCTTTTCGTAGCCGCCCGAACGACCGTGGGTTGCCGGAACGCCCGGCGACCCACCCGCATCATGTGCAAATCCCCACCGCTTCCGATCCGGCCCCGTACTCCGTCCATCGATGCCGACAATAAAAAAATGTGACATTCGCCAAAGCTTTGGCGATAATAGAAAAGTACCTCGCATTCTAAGCTCTTCAGGTTACGGCATCATATGAAAGGCATCGGCCCCAAGTACCTCGTCCTACTCGGATGTGCGGCAGGAATCCTCCTGACACTGTTGATCAGGTCGCAGATCTACGACCGGCAAAGAAGCGGGCCGATATTCTCCCTCATGCCTACCGAAAAGCAGTCGGAACAAGCGGCAATCATTGTCCATTTCCATGAGCGCAGACCTTTCTACATGAGCGACGGCGACAAGGTATACGGTCTGGTCGTCGACCCCATCGCCCTGGCCTTCAAGACCGCCGGCATCCCCCACGTCTGGCAGGAGACGCCGGCCAGACGGCAGTTGGATATCATCGAAAGAAACGAGGATGAGAGCTGTGCCGCCGGCTGGTTCAAAACCCCGGAACGGGAGGCTTACGCCAAATATTCCCTGCCGATTTACCAGGATAAACCTTTTGTTGCGGTCGCCCGGGCCGATAACGAATATCTCGCCGAGACGGAGACCCTCGACCGGGTCCTGCAGGAGTGGCGCCTCAAGCTGCTGGTGAAAGAGGGCTATTCCTACGGCCGGTTCATCGACCTGCGGGTGAAAGAACTCCACCCGAGAACAATAACCACCACGGCCGAGAATCAGAACATCCTGAAGATGATCGAAAATTACCGGGCCGATTACAGCTTTATGACGGAGGAAGAGGCGCAGGATCTCCTGACATCCCCCGAGGCGAAAGCCGGGACCTTCAGGATCGTCCGTTTCTCCGACATGCCGGCCGGCGGCAAACGCTATATCATCTGCAGCAGAAAAGTCGGCCGGGAAATCATCGACCGACTCAATGCGGCGATCCTTACCCTGCATCCGGTCGAGGAGGATGAATGAAGGACGGCAAGCCCTACAAGGTAATCCCCCTCGTGAGCCTTACGATCCTGACGGCGGTTTTCTGCCTTTTTGTCATCGGCTTTGAGAAATATTCGGTCAACCAGGCTGAGGCCAGACTGGAAAAACACGCCCTGGTGGTCGCCGACTCCCTCTGGAACTTCAATTCTGCCGGAATAGTCGAGTACCTGCGCCTGGCAGCCGAAGCGGATCACTATGCCACGCTGGAAATCGTCAACAAAGACGGGAATATATTCCAAGCAGTCGGCACCAGTCCGCCTTCCGGGCTTGAGCGGCTGCTGCTTGCCGCCCATCTCATCCCGAAGGTGGAACTTGTCTCCCAGGTATGGTCGAAGACGGACCTGCTCGGCTGGGTCAAGGCGGTCTGGATCCCCACGACAATCCCCATCTATGTTACCATGTTCGTCTTTTTGCTGATGGTCCATCTGGTCGTCGTCCTCTACTGCAGGATCCTGAAGCAAAAACTGTTGCTCGAACAGCGGGTCGCCGAACGGACCTTCGAGTTGTCGCAGGCAAACAATGCCCTCAAACGGGAAATCCATGAAAGGACTCTCGCCGAAAAGGAGAGGGGAGAGCTGCAGTGCAGTCTGGAACGGTCGAAGAAAATGGAGTCCCTCGGGCTGCTCGCCGGCGGCGTCGCTCACGATCTGAACAATGTACTGTCGGGTATCGTGAGTTATCCGGACCTCTTGTTGCACGATATGCCGGAAGACAACCCAATGCGCCGCGTCATCCTGACAATCCGCGATTCCGGCATGCGGGCGGCGGAAATCGTCCAGGATCTGCTCACCCTTGCCCGGCGCGGTGTCGTCACCAGAAAGATGGTGAACCTCAACAACCTGATCGACGAGTACTGCAATTCGCCTGAATATCGCAAACTGCTCGACGTCTCGGCCAACCTCGAAATGGAACTCCAGCTCGACCCAAACCTGGCAACGGTCACGGGCTCTCCGGTCGCCCTGAAAAAGGTGCTGATGAATCTCGTGGCCAACGGGGCCGAAGCACAACCACATGGCGGCAGGATCCGGATAGCTACCCAAAACGTCATCCTCGCAGCTCCGCTCGAAGGTTTTCAGCGGATTGGCCCGGGGGAATTTGTGGTTTTGACCGTGGCCGATGAAGGCGAGGGTATCGCGCAGGACGACCGGCAGCGGATCTTCGAACCGTTCTACACCAAAAAGGTGATGGGCAGAAGCGGCACCGGCCTGGGGCTGACCGTGGTCTGGGGGACCGTCGAAGACCATGGCGGAGCCATCGATATCGACAGCGAACTCGGCCTGGGTACCACCATCTCCGTCTACCTGCCGGTCGGTCGGGACTCACATCAACCTGGCCCCGATGAACCGGATGTGCACCGGGATCTCCTCGGCCACCGCGAGACGATTCTGGTCGTCGATGACGTCCTCTATCAGCGGGAAATCGCCTGCGCCATGCTCAAACGGTTGAACTATACGCCGCTTGCCGTGGAAAGCGGGGAGGCGGCGATCAGTCTTGTGCAGACCAAAGAGATCGATCTGATGATCCTCGACATGATCATGGACGGCGGAATCGACGGCCTGGAGACCTACCGCGGCGTGCAGGATTTTCGTCCCGGCCAGAAGGCTGTCGTCGTCAGCGGCTTTTCGGAAACGGACCGGGTGCACGAGGCTCAGCGCCTCGGTGCCGGAGTCTGTCTTAAAAAGCCCTACACCTTCGACGAGCTGGCTTTAGCGGTGAAACAGGAGCTGCAGAAAGTCCGCCACTACTCCTGAAGGTTGGGAAGAATCAAACCGTAGAAGCTGTTGTCCCCACCCTCGAAGAACCAACCCAGGTGAGCCCGGCAGCCGCTGCAGAGGGCGAAACGCCAGAGATAGCCGGCGAACCAGGTGAATTCGGGAGTCGGCTCCCCGGCATTGCGGCAGCCGGGCGCCCTGCGGAAACAGCCCAGCTCGAAGACAATGCCGGCCGGATTGAAAAACGTGTGGGCGTGCGAGCCGCCCACCACGATCTTCTCGTTCCTGCTGGTCACCACGGTCCCGCAGACCCGGCACAGGATGCCGTCCAGCGGTTCGGCGCTCTGCTTCTCCTTTTCCTTGACGGTGGGAATTTCCCCCGTCAGATGGTCGACCCGGAAAAGGAGGCTGTCACTCTTTCTTGTCTCCACTGTAATAGTTGACAATGGCACTGATCATCTCCGGGATTGTGTGCTTATCCGGTCGGACATCGACCCGCAGTCCGCTGTCGGTCACGGTCTTGCCGGTGATAGGACCGATTGCAGCTATTTTGACGTTGGCTAGCAGGTTTTTCAGGTCTTCCTTGTTCGCCACATCGATCATGGCCAGAAAATTGCGCACGGTGGACGAACTGGTAAAGGTAATCATGTCCACACCGCCCTTCTCCAGTTCCGCCCTCAGAAGCTCCTTGTCGCCTTCCGCCGGGCAATTGCGGTAAACCGGGGCGACCGTCACCTGGGCACCGGCCCCGCGCAACGTCTCGGGCAGGATTTCACGAGCGTGCAGAGCCCTGGGGATAAGAATATTGCGTCCCTCGACCCCCTGATCGAGCAGGCTTTCGGCCAGTCCTTCGCCGGTGAAGGTGCTGGGAATGAGGTCGGCGTTGACCCCGTATTTCAACAGGAGATCGGCGGTCGACTTGCCCACGGTGGCGAGTTGCGGACCTTTCAAGTCCCTCGCATCCATGCCCTTGGCATAGAGACGTTCAAAGAAGTATTTGACGCCGTTCAGCGAGGTGAAGAGAATCCAGTGGTATTCGTTCAACCGTTCCAGTTCGCCGTCGAGGATGTCGTAGGATTCGACCGGCTTGATGTTGATGGTTGAGAACTCAAGAACATTGCCGCCGTACTCCTCGAGTCCCGCCACCAGTTCGCTGGCCTGCTCGCGGGTTCGCGTGACGATGATCTTCTTGCCGAAGAGCGGCCGTTTCTCATACCAGTCGATGGTGTCGCGGAGATTGACCACCTCGCCCACGACGATCAGCGACGGCGGTTTTATCCCTTCGTCCTTGACTACCTGGGCGATGGTTTCGAGCGTGCCCACCACCGACTTCTGTTCGGGAGTCGATGCCCAGCGTACCACTGCTACCGGGGTCTTCGGGTCTCGGCCGTGTTTGATCAGGTTTTCGACGATGATCGGCAGGTTCTTGATCCCCATGTAGATTACCAGCGTGCCGACCCCGGTCGCGAGTTTTGACCAGTCGATCTTGGACGACTCCTTGGTCGGATCTTCATGGCCGGTGATAAAGGCAACGGTCGCGGTATAGTCGCGATGGGTGATGGGAATCCCGGCATAGGTGGCCGCGGCGGTGGCCGAGGTCACGCCGGGGACGATCTCGAAGGGGATGCCGGCGGCATGAAGTTGCTGCACCTCCTCACCGCCCCGTCCGAAAATGAACGGGTCGCCACCCTTCAAGCGCACCACCATCTTCCCCTCCAGGGCATGATCGACCAGCATCTGGTTGATTTCCTCCTGGGTGTGGGTATGCTGCACGCCGCCCTTCTTGCCGACATAGATCATCTTGGCCTCTGCAGGGACATGCTTCAGCAGCTTCTTGCCGGCGAGATAGTCGTACACCACCACCTCGGCCCGCTCAAGCAGACTTTTGCCGCGCACGGTGATGAGACCAGGATCGCCGGGACCGGCGCCAACCAAATATACCTTTCCGATTTTATTCATTTTTCTTATTTTCCGGGATAAAGCAAACCTACCCTCTTCCCTCACCGATAACGGCAGGAGGACGGAATCGGGCAGGAGTTCTTGAGATCACAAAACAGGACAATAATCATTTTTCGGCCGAAAGACAAAAAGGGCATTCCCGGCTGACGGGAAGGCCCTTTTTTCGATTACAGCATGAAATCAGATCGATTTCGGCTCCATTACAACGATGAGAGCGAGGTGAGCGGCGATTAGAGCTGCTTCATGATCGCATCAGTAACCTGGCCGATGGAGACCGAGCCGTCAACCGAAATGACCTTGGGACCGCTGGTGTTTTTGAAATAGTTGACGGCGGCCATGGTGCCGGTTTTGTCGTCATAATAGATGTTGTGCCGCTTGTTGATGGCATCCTCATCCTGATCGTCGGCGCGGGTCTTCAACTCGCCGCCGCATACCCGGCAAACCAGTTTGCCGTCTTTCTCAACCGGCTTGATGGCGTCGAAGGCGATGTGGTTTGGATGGTTGTTATCGTTGACGCAGAGACGACGGCCCATGATGCGCAGCTTGGCGATCTCGCGGTCGAGCTCGATCTCAATCACGTAGTCGAGGGCCAGGCCTTCCCGCTTCAGGGTTTCGGCCAGGGTAATCGCCTGATCTTTGGAACGGGGGAAGCCGTCGAGGATCCAGCCGTCCTTACAGTCAGCCTTCTGCAGACGGGCCACCATCATCGGGATGGTAATGTCGTCCGGTACCAGATCGCCCTTGTCGATGTACGCTTTGGCCTTTTTGCCCAGCTCTGTGCCACCGACGATATGCTCGCGGAAGATCGCCCCGGATTCGATATGGGGAATATTGTATTTCTTCTGTACGATTGCGCCCTGAGTGCCTTTGCCGCTGCCGTTCGGTCCAAAAACCAGAATGTTTTTACCCATGATTGTTCAATCTCCTTTTAAACTTTTCCGTTTTGTACTGCTCTATCGCAAGAAACCAAGTTCTTTTTCGCAAGGTAGCCCCATAAAGGGGAGAAACGAATTTCCAAGGTACTAAAAGGCAAACAGACCGCTTGGGCGGCGAATTCCGAATCCGCTGACACGAAAGTTGCCTGCCGGGACGTAACAAGCTGAATACTATAGACCAAAACAGCCACTCCAGCCATAAAAATATCTCCGCATAGCTTTTGACTTTCACCCTTAAAGCGATTACTTTCAGAAAACTTGCCGGGGAAGAATATGTAAAAATCCTGGCAAAAGTGAGCATTTCCGGCATGGAATCCGCGAAAGGTCGTCTTATCAACCAAGAACGTGTCAAGAAAACTATGAAAGAAATTCGTGTGGGCCTGATCGGTTTCGGGACGGTCGGCAAAGGACTCGCGCAGACTCTCCTCGCCCAGCAAGACCGCCTCCGACAGAAGACCGGCACTTCCTTTGTACTGAAGGCCATTGCCGATATCGCCGTGCCGGCGCTGCCTGCGGAATTCAGTTCGGTCCGGCTTACCCGCAACGCAGATGAAATCCTCACCGACCCGGAAATCGATATCGTGGTCGAACTCATCGGCGGGATGGAGCCGGCCAGGAGCTTCATCCTGAAGGCCATCGACCACGGCAAGCATGTCGTCACCGCCAACAAGGCGCTGCTCTCCGTTCACGGCCGGGAGATTTTCCGGGCGGCGGCTGCGAAAAACGTGGAAGTGGGCTTTGAGGCCAGCGTCGGCGGCGGGATCCCGGTGATCAAGGCGCTCAAGGAAGGGCTGGTGGCCAACCGGATCAACTACATCAAAGGGATCATGAATGGCACCGCCAACTACATCCTCACGAAGATGACCGACCACGGCACGCCTTTTGCCGAAGTGCTCAAGGAAGCCCAGCAGCTGGGCTATGCCGAGGCGGACCCGACTTACGATGTCGAGGGGATCGATACTGCCCACAAACTGGCCATCCTCATGACCATCGCCTACGGCATGAACGTACAATTGAGCGATATCACTGTGGAAGGTATCTCCAGCATCGAGCCGATCGATATCCGCTTTGCTAAAAAATTCGGCTTCCGCATCAAACTGCTGGCCATCAGCCGCAACCACGGCGACAGCGTTGAGGCGAGAGTCCATCCGACCATGGTGCCGGAAGACCACATGCTCGCCACCATCAACGGCGCCTTCAACGGCATCCAGTTCCAGGGCGACACGGTTGGCGATGTCCTGCTCTATGGCGCGGGCGCAGGGATGATGCCGACCGGCAGCGCGGTGGCCGCCGATGTGGTCGATATCGGGCGCAATATCGCAAACGGCTGCATCAACCGGGTCCCGGCCCTCTCCTACTTGCCCGAGCATATCGGGGAACCGACGATCACACCGATGCAGAAACTGGTCTGTCCGTACTATTTCCGCGTCACCGCCATCGATCGGCCGGGGGTGCTGTCGATTATTACCGGGATCTTCGGCAAATACGGCATTTCTCTGCAGTCGGTGATGCAGGAAGGCCGGGATTCTGAAGAACCGGTCTATATCGTCTTCCGCACCCACAAGGCCACCGAGGATGCAGTGGCCAAGGCCATCGCCGAGATCGATAGTCTCGAGGTCTGCACCGCCCCCACCGTGAAGATCCGTCTCCTCAACCCGGAATAGGCCTGTCATGAAATATCTGATCCTTATCGGCGACGGCATGGGCGACTTCCCGGTCGCCGAACTGGGCGGTAAAACCCCGCTTGAGGCGGCCAAAACGCCGATGATGGACGAACTGTGCGCAAAAGGCGAGTTCTTCCTCACTAAAACCGTGCCCGACGGCTTTCCGCCCGGCAGCGATGTGGCCAACATGTCGCTCTTGGGATACGATCCGGCGGCTTACTACACCGGCCGGGCCCCCTTGGAGGCGGCGGCCATGAATATCCGGCTTGCGCCCGACGAGACGGCCTTTCGCTGCAATCTCGTGACGCTTGACCATGGCGCGGGCGACCGGGTGACCATGCGTGATTTCTGCGCCGGCCACATCGGCAACGATGAGGCCCACGCCCTCATCGCCGACCTGGAAAAGGAGTGTGCCACCGACCAGTTCCATTTCAAGCCGGGCGTCAGCTATCGGCATCTGGTGATCTTCAAGGGCGAGCACCCCGGCTTTGTTACCGTTCCGCCCCATGACCATATCGAACAGGACGTAACCGTCCACTGGCAGCAGTACCTGGCCCAGCCGGCCTGGCAGAAGCTGCTCGACTGCGCCCGCCGAGTGCTGGCCGACCATCCGGTCAATCTCGCCCGTATCAGCGCCGGCAAGAACCCGGCCTCGCTCATCTGGCTGTGGGGCGAAGGCAAAATGCCCTCCGTGCCGACGCTGACGGCGCGGTTCGGCATCCGTGGCAGCATGATCAGCGCCGTCGACCTGCTGAAGGGCCTCGGCGTGGTGGGGGGACTCTCGGTCATCGATGTGCCCGGCGCCACCGGCTACATCGACACCAACTATGAAGGCAAGGCTCAGGGAGCGGTCGACTCGCTGAAAGACGGCAATTTTGTCTTCGTCCACCTGGAAGCACCGGACGAGGCCGGCCACCAGGGCTCAGTGGACGCCAAGATAACCGCCATCGAAGACTTCGACAGCCGGATCGTGCGGCCCATCGTCCACCACCTGCGGCAGACGGGCGAGGAGTTCCGGGTGGTGGTCACCATGGATCACTTCACGCCGATAGCGCTTCGGACCCATGTCTCCGACCCGGTCCCCACCCTGCTCTACGATTCGCGAGAGCAGAAGGCGGGATCCGGCCGGACCTTCGACGAAAAGAGCTGCCGGGAGCATGACGCCGCCTGCGGCAATGGACTCGACGCCGGTCACCGACTCATCGACAAGCTGCTCATCCACGATTAACCGGGAACAACCGACAGCAATGCAGGAACACATCTTTTGCACCACCACGCGGGTCCTCTATGGCGATACCGATGCCGGCGGTGTCGTTTACAACGCCAACTATCTGCGATATTTCGAAATCGGCCGGACCGAGCTGATGCGCGCCTGGGTGTTATCCTACCGCGACATCGAGTCTCTCGGCCTGGTCCTGCCGGTCACCGAGTGCTGGTCCCGCTATAAGGCCCCCGCCTTCTACGATGACTTGTTGACCATCGAGACCACCATCGCCGAAATATCGAACCTCAAATGCCGGTTCAATTACCGTATCCTGCGGGCGCAAGAGCATCTCGACCGACCAAAACTCCTGGTGAAAGGCTACACCGTCCATGCCGCCGTCACAAGAGACGGCAAGCTCGCCCGTCTGCCGGAGGAGATCCTCCTCAAAATGACGCCACTAACGCAGGTAATCGAAAAGACCGAAGCCTTGGCCAAATAGTAATTGACAATATTTCCGACGGGTGTATATTGATGGCTCCTTAACGCGGGGTGGAGCAGTCTGGTAGCTCGTCGGGCTCATAACCCGAAGGTCACAGGTTCAAATCCTGTCCCCGCTACCACAGGAATTTCAAGGGATTCAGATAATATCTGAGTCCCTTTTTTTGTTGGTTGAAAACACATTCCCCGCACCCGATTTCATAACTCTCTCATTTCAAAGATTTCCCTTCTAATCCGCCAGCCGCCTTAACCTCGATAGTCATTTCATCAAGCTAATGATATCAATGCCAAACAGCAGTTGGATACCGGTCAAAAACAACAAACCGTAGATCAGCCGTTTAAACCACTTGTCGCTGCACCGCCGATTGAGCAAAAAACCGAGCTTCACCCCAAGATAAGAGACCGGCAAAAGCAACAGCACGATGGACAGATTGCCGACGTGCAGCAGGTTAAGTTGGGCGTAGGGTATCAGTTTGACAATGTTGGTGATGGTGAAGAA
>Ga0209317_1002154_pt1 | contig 14874 bp, 9 predicted proteins | sample RifGroB2_FD_183994 | JGI IMG/M metagenome (GOLD analysis project Ga0209317, IMG submission 183994) | Soil microbial communities from Rifle, Colorado, USA - Groundwater B2 (SPAdes) (version 2) | ecosystem: Environmental > Terrestrial > Soil > Unclassified | place: Rifle, Colorado | collected... | reverse complement strand
CAGAGACTGCTTCGCTTCCTTGCACAGCAGGGGCTTTCCGACGTTACGCTGGTGGGGCATTCCCTTGGAGGAGCTGTCGTTCTTGTAGCGGCCATCGAGGCCATGATCGGCGGCAATCATGACATCCTGAGGTCGATGATAATAATCGGCGGGCCAGGATACATTCAGCGCCTCCCGCTCATGGCGGAGATATTCCGGCGCCGATTGACCGGTGCGCTCTTCATAGCCCTTTATGCTCCGGATGCCTTGGTCAAGGTCGGCCTGCGGATGGCGTATTACGACAATCGGCTCGTCGACCGGGAACACGTCGCCCGGTATGCCCCCTGCTACCGGGATCGCGAGACGAAGCGCGCGCTGGTTGAGACCTGCCGCCAACTGGTCCCCGCCGATCAGGAGGAGATATCCTCCCGCTATAGGGACCTCAGCCTTCCCGTCCTGCTCCTTTGGGGACGCCACGACAGCATCGTCCCACTTTCCCAGGGGACCAGACTGGAAGCTGCCATTCCGGGGGCTCGGCTGAAGGTGATCGAGGAGTGCGGACATAATCCGCAGGAAGAAAAACCAGAGGAGACCTTCGCCATCATGGACGCTTTCCTTTCCCAATGCTCCAGATGACATTGGATGCGCAACCTGGCTCGCGAGTGGTTGAACTTTGAGATTCGCAACAAAGGATTGCCGAGTTGATCTTGGATGAAGCAGTGATATGTTTTTCAAGTTCAGGGGGGAACATTACACTCAAGACAAGGAGATGAAACATGAGAGCACGATGGATAATGAAAGTGATCGTGGGCTCGTCAACGCTTGCACTGCTGACAAGCGGTTGTGCGACCAGCCCTGACGGAAGCTACGAGTATCAAAAAACAGGGATTGGCGCGCTGGGCGGAGCGGTGCTAGGTGCCGGGGCAGGCGCCCTGATCGGCGGCAAGACGCATCGAGGCCGCAACGCCGCGATTGGCGGGCTCACCGGCGCAGTGGTAGGCGGCGCCGTCGGCAACTATATGGACCGGCAGGCAGTTGCACTGAAGAAGAACATGCCCGAAGCTGAAGTGGTTCGCGATGGAGACAAGGTGTACGTAGCCCTCCCATCGGGCATTCTGTTCGATGTCGGCAAGGATGCCCTCAAGCCGGGGGCCAAGGACTCGTTGAGCAAGGCAGCGGTAACCCTTAGGGATTCGCAGACAAACATCGTCATTGAAGGGCACACAGACTCGTCCGGTTCGGACGCAATCAACCAGCCGCTGAGCGAGAGGCGCGCCAACCGGGTCCGTGATTTTCTGATCTCCCAAGGAGTATCAGGCGCAAAGATGGCAGCAGTCGGCTACGGCGCGAGCCGCCCAGCCGTCGCCAACGACACCGAGTCCAACCGGGCACTGAACCGCCGGGTGCAGATAGAGCTCACCCCGAACGCAAAGCTGAAGGCACAGGAAGGGAGCGGCAGCAACTGACCAGCATGGCAAAAGGGACGCCCCCTTTTCAGTGCGGCGTCCCTTTTGCTGTCAATCAGTTACCTGACACCCTCATTTCAGAGCCTTCTGAAAGGCCCATCCGCCTCTACCGTAGCTTCGCGACATTGCCCATGTTTCCCCCACCAATCCCGATAAAAGGCAGTACCGGCGGTCAGTAGATACTCGACGACTGCAAGGCCCAGAGGTGCGCAGCGATCAGGGCGCGCCAGGGCGAGAACTCCGCCAGCCAGCGCTTCGTCTGTTCTTCTCCGATTTTATCTGTACCATCCAGCAGCAACTGCAGACCGCGCCGTACCGCGACATCGCCATGGAGCGAGCCGTCCAACCAGCCGAAGCCGCGCAACAGTGCGTAGCTCACGGTCCAGGGGCCGATGCCCGGTACCAGCAGCAGTTGCTCGCGCATTTCATCTACCGGCAGCGTGTCGGCCCACGCGTCAAGGGGAAGCAGGTTCTCCTCAACCTGCCTGCTCAGCGAGATAAGTGTTTGCGCCTTGGTGCGCGAAAAACCTGCAGCGCGTAAAACCTCTTCAGGCATGCGTGCGATCTGACCGGCATCAGGATGGCAGCAAAGCCCAGCTGAATGCCTCAACGCTGCGGCCTGGATCAGCCTTCTTCGAATCGAAATCGCGGCGCTGACACTGATCTGCTGGCCTGTAATGGCCCAGGTCAGGGCTTCGAACGGGGTGGCAGTAAGCGGAACCCGCAGGCCGGGGTGACTGGCAATAAGGCGCCCCAGTTGCGGGTGTGCCCGGTAGGCTTGCTCAAACTCCTCGATGGGCTGAGCCAGGCCCAGCATGCGCCGGACCATCCGTTCCAGCTCGCTGCGAGGACTGCCGGACGCCGGCCCGTCGATGGCCAGTTCGGCGGCGGCTTGCCCGGCATGAAACCTGATGGTGAGACAGGCCGCACTCCCCTGCCACGCCATCCCTTTTTGCAGCGTGCTTCCCTCGACCCGCTCCGCCACCATCAAGGGGTCGCGCCTGTGGAAGGCGAGGATATCGCTGGCGCGAAAACCGGGCGGCAGCGCAACCGCGCAGGAAAAAGACGGTGCACTCATTCCTTCGCCTCACAGTCAAGGAGCGCGCGCTTGCGTTCCACGCCCCAGCGATAGCCGGACAGCCCGCCGTCGCTGCGCACTACGCGATGGCAGGGGATCGCCACCGCCAGCGCATTGGCGGCACACGCCCTGGCGACCCCCCTGGCCGCTTTTGGAGAACCGATGCGCCGGGCGATTTCCAGATAGCTCGCCGTGTCTCCCGCCGGAATCTCACGCAGCGCCTGCCAGACCCGCTGCTGAAACGCGGTACCGCGCAGATCAAGCGGCAGGTCGAGCCCCAGCTTGGGGGCTTCCACAAATCCCACCACCTTGGCAACCCAACGCTCGAACCCGGCGTCCCCCCCGATCATGGCCGCTCGTGGAAAGCGATCCTGGAGATCGCGCGCAAGGTCGTCGGGATCGTCACCCAAAAGGATGGCGCACACCCCGCGCTCGCTGGCAGCGACCAGAATGGCGCCCAGGGAGCATTGCCCGAGGGCGAAGCGGATTTCCATACCGGCACCGCCGGCGCGGTAAGTGGTCGGCGTCATGCCCAGTGACTGGTTTGAGCTTTCATAGAAACGCCCGACTGAGTTGTACCCGGCCTGGTAGATCGCCTCGGTCACCGTGCCGCCGCCATCAAGCTCGGCCCTGACACGCTGCATCCGGTGCGCTGTCGCGAACGCCTTGGGGGTCAAGCCTGTCACAGACTTGAAAAGACGGTGCAGATGGTAAGGGCTCATTGCGCCATATTGTGCCAGATCTTCCAGGGAGGGTACCTGCTCGGCGTCCTCGATCAGCCGGCACAGTTTGGCGACCAGGGCGGCGTGCTGCTCGGCCAGCGGAGGCTGATCCGGGTTACAACGTTTGCATGGACGACAGCCTGCCTGCGCTGCATCGGCGGCAGCCGCATGAAACCGGACATTTTCAGGCTTGGCGCTGCGCGACCCGCAGGATGGGCGGCAGTAGACACCCGTCGTCATGACGGAGTAGAAAAATGTGCCGTCCGCCCTGGGATCACGGGCGACGACGGCCGCCCAGCGAGGGTCGCTCAAGGTCGCGGCTGCAAGTAGTTCGGTGCGTTTCGACATATAGGGTTCCTTCAAGGGTTCAATTGAACAGTCCGGTGCAGGCAGTTTACCTGTCATGAAGACATATTGCACTCCGAGTCTTGCTTTTGAATTGCGGGCAGCCAAACCCCGCCAGGCTGGATTATACCGGGAGTTCGATACAGAACTCTGCTCCTTCTGGCGTGTTACGCACCGAGAGCCTTCCCCCCATGTTCTTTTCGATGATCATCTTGGACATATAGAGGCCGATACCGGTCCCCTGAGATTTGAATTTGGTGGTGAAATAGGGGTCGAAGATCTTCTCCACTATCTCTTCAGGGATCCCTCCCGCATTGTCCCTGATCGTGATCACGTTTTTGCCTTCTTCGCAGTAACACCGTATGTCGACCGCCGGATCGGGAGTGCGTCGTTCAATCAGCACATCCTTTACATTGTTGAGCAGGCTCAGGACCACCTGGGAAAATTCGATGCCGAAACCGTTCATCAGGTGTGTACCATCGTTAACTATCCGGATACTTATTCCGTTCTGTTCATAGCTGGGACGCACAATCGAGAGGGATTTTTCCACCATGTCGAAAGGGTGGAATTCCCGGCGGTCACCCTCGGGCACGAAGAAACTCTGGAATAGGTTGATGGTCTTGGACATCGAGGTGACTATCTCCATACATCTGTTGGCACAGCGGCTAAACGACTCCGGGTCCAGGTCGCCTTTTTTGAACTCGAACAGACCGCCCTGGACCAATAGGGCGAGGCTGTTAAGCGGCTGGCGCCATTGATGGGCGATGTTGTTCAACAGCTCTCCCATCGCGGCCAGACGTGCATTGTGGAACAGAATGCGGTCCTTTTGCAGATTCTTTTCGACCTCCTCGGAAACTCGTCGCTCAAGATCCGCGTTCAAGGCCTCCAATTGCGTCTGTTTGACAGCCAGCGCCTCTTCGGCCAGCGTCCTTTCCGCGATTTCCTTCTGCAATTCCTCATTTGTCCTGGCAAGTGTCAGGGTCCGTTCTTCGACCCGTTTCTCAAGCGATTCATTGGCGTCCTGCAGCTCCTTTGCCATGGACCGGATACGAAGATGCACCGCTACACGGGCCAGGACTTCTTCCCGCTGCAGCGGTTTGGTGACGTAATCCACAGCCCCCGCTGCGAATCCCCGAACTTTGTGATCCAGTTCAGCCAAGGCGGTCATGAAAATAACGGGAATATCGCGGGTGCCTTCCATGCCTTTCAGGCGGCGGCAGGTCTCAAAACCGTCAATCCCGGGCATGAGCACATCCAGCAGGATCAGGTCGGGCTTGGTCAGGAGTGCTCGCCTGATGCCGCTTTCGCCATCCTCCGCAACGAAGATCGTATATCTGTACTCTTCCAGAATGGCCGATACGATGGCGAGATTGTTGGAGTCGTCGTCGATGATCAGGATGGCGGACTCGTGCCGTTTGGATCCTGCTGAATCCTGTTCGTCAGAGTTCATGTCTTTTCTCCCGGATGGAGCGCCTTTAGTCATCATCCTTCTCCGTCAAATAACGTTCCACCAGCGCCGTGATGGCTTTTGCCTGGAACCCTCCGGCCAGTTCACTCACCTCTCCGGCGAAACGGCTGTATCTGCTGTCACTCTTAATCATATTTGAGGCCCAAAGCCGAATGCTTCGCATATCTCCCATCATTGCCAGTTCAAACAACTCCTGCAACTTTTCCGGCGGTGGCACGTCAAGTTCTTCGTGCTCATTCGCCCCAACCGGTGCTTCTGCCGTCGAAACGCAGGACAGCTCAGCCACGGCAATCTCCCCTTCCCCCATCGAAGGCAAAGGGAGTTCCACTCTGAATGTGCTCCCTTTGCCGAATTCGCTCTCCACCTCCATCTTACCATGCATCAAAGTTACCAGATGCCGGGCAATGGTCAGCCCCAGGCCGGCTCCTTCACGGGCCTGCCCCTCCCTCACAAGCTGCGTAAACGGCTCGAAAATCTCTTCCAGCTTGTCGTCCGGGATTCCGATCCCCGTATCGACCACCTCACAGCGCAACATAGCTGAACCGGCCTGATCGTAGTTCACCCGCAGTGTGACACCGCCGTAGGGCGTATACCTGATCGCATTGTCCAACAGGTTCAGCAGGATCCGCTGGAGCTTTCCTTTGTCACCGCGGACGTAGGCGGGGACAAGGGTAAGAGCTTCATACTTGAAGTCCAGCCCCTTTTCCTCTGCTTTGATCTTGGTGGTGTTGAAGACCAGTCGCAGCAGGGAAGGGAGATCGAACGACATCTCTTCAAGCTCCAATTTCTCGGTTTCGATCTTACCCATGTCCAAAATGTCGTTGATGAGCGTGAGCAGGTTCTCACCGCTTGCGCGCAGGACTTCCAGCTGATGGCGTTGCGTCTCGCTCAAGTTTTCATCGCGTATGAGGATCTGAGAGTAGCCCATGATGGCGTTGAGCGGCGTGCGCAATTCGTGGCTCATGCTGGAAATAAAGGCGCTTTTAGCCCGGTTTGCCGCCTCCGCCTGCTTCTTGGCCTCCACCAGTTCGGCTTCCGCTTTCTTGCGCTCCGTGATGTCGCGATTAATGCCCCGTTTGCCAACGAATCTCCCCGCTTCGTCATACGCCGAACTGCACACATGGTCGATCCACCGCTGCGTGCCGTCGGCGGCTATGATTCGGAACTCCATCTCAGCAACCGAGGCCGACTCCCCGCAAAAGTCCTCACGGTGGTGTCTATCGAAAGCAGACCGGTCTTCAGGGTGCAGGAGCCGCAACATCAAGGAGGGGTCTGCGTCGAAATCGACAGGCTTATATCCGGTGATCCTTTCACAGGAGGGTGACACGTAGAGGAACCGCCCATCGGGGCTTCTCCAGAATTCCCAGTCATAGGTATTATCCGCGACGATGCGATACTTGGCCTCGGAGCCGCGCAGTTTTCCGATCATTTCCGACAACTGGCCGGTCATGCTGTTGAACGCCCGCGTCAGAACGCCGATCTCGCTATGCGACGTGATCTCGCGAAGCGGCACGGTATCCAGCTTCCCCTCGGCGATGTCTAGCGCGACGCCGGCGATGCCGGCCAACGGTACCGTTATGCTGCGACTTATGAACACGCTGAATAACAAACTGATAGCGGCGGTGCCAAACCCAATCACGAACAACCACATCACCGTTTTCTCAATGCCTTCAGCCGCTTCTTTCTCATCTTTCCTGGCGTGCTCGATTGCCATAACGACAATTTTGTCGATGAAGGCCCGGTGTGCCTCGTACTTCGGTTGCAGGACGTCGCGGTTTACCGTTTTCGCCTTTTCAAGATCACCGGCAAGAATTGCAGGAATAAACTCTTTTCCCAGGGCTTCATAAAACTCCAGCGCCGGATCATATGACGACTTGACGAGCATCTGCCTGAGCTCCCCCTGCGGCAACTTCCTTATCCAGAAAGCATGTCGTTCCTCATATTGTTTTCGCAGCGCTTCCGCCTTGGCGGCGCTGGCCCTAAGCGTTTCTACATCGGCGCCTTCTTCCGCCGCGACTATCATCTGCAACGCATTCAGATACGACTCTACGACATACAAGGGAGGAGGAAGAATGTCAGCAATCAGGTCGCTATGCTCGACATGAGCGTACATCTTGACTTTCAAACTGTTCAGGCTGGTTAAGGAGAACAGCCCGAACAAGCCGAACCCCAGCAGGAAGATAACCATCAGGAGGATCAGTTTGGAGCCGATCCTCAAATCACCGAATCCTGTCATGCTTTCGCCCTCCCCAAAGCTTCTTCCCGCTGGAAGGGCTTGGTAGTGTAATCGAGGTATGGCCGTAACCTCCGTTCATAGCTTGGATCAGTCAGGTCGGCGATCATGGTCGAGCTCTCATATGTTGTTCCACCAGCGTTACAATGGCCTTTGCCTTGAAATTTCCGGCCAGGTCACGCAGCTTGGCGGCGAAACTGCTGTATTTATGATCCCTCTCTTCCAACTCCGCAGCCCAGATCCGAATTCGTTGCATATCCCCCATCAGGGCCAGTTCATAGAGCTCCGCCAGCTCTTCCGGCGCTGGCGCCTCGACCGGGGCTGCCGCTGCGGGTATCCCAGGCAGGGCCGTCTCCCAGACGAGTCCCAAGTGCTTGCCGATTTTCTCCCGAAGCAGTTCAAGACCAATAGGTTTTGCCATGAAATCATCACAGACAGCCGCAAATGCATCCCTGCGCGCACTGTCCGAAACCGTGGCCGATGTGCCGACGATCCTGGTCCCGTCCAGTTCATGAAGCCGCCTCATTTCCCGGGCCGTCTCCAGCCCGTCCATATCCGGCATAACCAGATCCAGCAGCACGAGATCCGGCGGCAGCTCCCGTGCCTGACGCACCGCCTCCCGGCCATTCTCAGCGGTGACAAGGTCGAAACCGAGCGGTTCCAGCACCGCAACCAGCATCGAGGCGTTGGTAATGTTGTCGTCGGCTACCAGGATCCTTTTACGCTTCCCCTTATAGCCGGTGACAGCCGGTCCTGCCACGTCCCTGGAGATCTCTGCTCCGGATACCGCCGGCAAGGGGAGTTCCACCCGGAAGGTGCTACCCTTACCGGGTTCGCTCTCCACTGCCACCTTCCCCTGCATTAGCGTCACCAGCCGTCTGGTAATGGACAATCCGAGGCCGGTCCCCTCCCGAATCTGCCCCGGACCTACCAGCTGCGTAAATGGTTCAAAAACGGTTTCCAGCTTGTCCGGCGCGATCCCGATTCCCGTATCGGCAACCTCACATCTGAACATCCCGGAATTCGGGTCGTAGCTCACCCGTGTAATGACGTGGCCGCGGCGCGTGTACTTGACGGCATTGGAGATCAGGTTCAAAAGGATCTGCTTGAGTTTGCGCTGGTCTCCCCGCACGAATCCAGGCAAAGGGGTGCGCTCCTCATACTGGAAATCCAGATCCTTTTCATCGGCCTTGATTTTGGCGATGTTGAATACCTGTCGCAGCTGGGCGGACAGATCGAACGACAGCTCTTCAATCTCCATCCTTTGCGCCTCGATTTTGCCCATATCCAGGATGTCGTTTATCAGCGTAAGCAGATGCTCGCCGCTGTCGCGCATGATTTCCACCTGCTGCCGTTGCGCGTCGGTCAGGTTCTCCTGTCGTTTGAGGATCTGGGCATAGCCGAGTATGGCGTTCAGGGGAGTTCGCAGTTCGTGGCTCATGCTGGAGAGGAAGGCGCTTTTGGCCTGACTCGCCACTTCGGCCCGTTCCTTGGCGATTATCAACTCCGAAGTTCGTTCTCTGACCAGTTCCTCGAGATTGGCGCGGTGCTTTTTCAGTTCTTCTTCTGCCTCCTTGCGCTCCGTGATGTCCCGGACGGACTCGATCACCGCGATGACTTTACCTTCGGAGTCATACAGGGGTGCCGCCATACCCAGCATATAGGCTTCGCCGCGTTTGACGCTTCGCGTGGCGCTTTCACCGATGACTATGCCATCCTCGATGGTGACATGCGGATAAAGCCGCTTGATCTCCTCATCTTCGTAAGGGTTGAACACCAGGTCAATCAGCACGGGGCGTCTTTGCCCGTAGAACGGGATGGAATACTCCTGATTCCCCTTGCCCAGCATGTCCTCGGCCTTCGCACCGGTGAACTCCTCGGCGGCCCGGTTCCATACTATTATTTTCCCCTCGGCATCGATGACAAAGGTAGGATCGGGCAGGAAGTCGATTATGTCAGCCAGTCGTCTTTCCGAGTTCCTGAGGGCTTCTTCCGCTTTCGCTCGTTCCGCGATTTCATTGTCCCGCTCCCTGATTTTCTCTTCCAGCTCCGTCGCCTGCTGGGTCAGCAGCTTTTCTCTCTCCCGATGATAATCGATCTTCCTTTTCAGGTCGGAAGGGGTCATTTTCAGTTCTGCAATGATATCGGCGTAGATATGTTTCAGCGTCTTTTCTTCCGAGGCGGAGATAATCCCGCTCTTCAACAACGCCTTATGGGCGGCTGCCGCACCGATCGAACTGGCCAGGCGAATTTCCGCATCAGTGTATAGTTCTGCCATTTCAGCAATGGAAATCTTGGTTTTTACTTCAAATTTCAGACTCTTAAGGCAATCCTCGACCATTGCGGCGGATTTCGCTTCGGGAAAATACTGGCAGTACAGTTCTTTTATATCCATCTTCTTCACTGCCAGATCAATAGTCGCCTCTCCAGGCAGCTGCTCCGGCATAGGGCCGACAGCAAGCGCATCGACGAATTCTTCCGAGATATTTATCTCTTCCTGTTGCTGCGTAACGTACAGGGAAGCAAGGATATATGAGCAGACATTGAAAATCAGGGTCCAGAGAACCGCATGGCTGGCGGAATCAAGTCCGGTCACTCCCAGAAGATGCTCGGGCCGGAGCAGACCCACTCCCCACGGGCCATGATCCAAAACGGCACGGGAGACCAAGCCGCCCTGGGCAAAGGCGGGAAGTATCAAGGTATAGATCCAAATCAGGAAACCGCCTCCCATGCCGAGCAGCGCACCAGCCTTATTTCCCTTCTTCCAGTACAACCCACCGATGACGGCCGGAGCGAATTGCAGCACGGCCACAAATGAAATCACGCCGATATCGACCAGGAGGAAGTAAGTTCCTACAATCCGTTCAAACCAATAGCCGGCCAGAACAAGCAAGGCAACGGTAACCCAGCGGCACTGCAGCAGATACCGTTTCAGAAAACCGAGACGCCGGACCGACTCGATGACAGGGAGCAGCAAATGGTTGGTCGCCATGGTGGAGATGGTCATGGAACTGATCATGATCATGCCCGTTGCCGCGGAAAACCCTCCGAGAAAAACCAGTAACGCCAAAAACGCCTGACCGGTGGAGAGCGGCAACATAAGGACATAAACATCGGCCATCTGCACGGGATAGCCTGCCAGAAGACCGCCCATTGCGATCGGCATGACGAAGAAATTTATGAGGAGCATATAGAGCGGAAAGAGCCACATGGCGGTCCGGATATGCTTCTCGTGAAAATTTTCGACAACCGCCATGTGGAATTGACGGGGAAGAAACAGTATGGCCGACATCGAAAGCAGCAGGTATGTTATCCAGGTGATGTAAAAGGAAGGGTTTGCTTGTCCGCTAATAACGGACGTGCTCAGCGGACTCTGCTCGAAACGTCTGAAGACATCGCCGAGTCCCCCGAAAAGACCATAGGTCACGTAGACGCCAACGGCCAGAAACACAATCAGCTTCACCAGGCCTTCCGCGCTCATGGCGACAACCATGCCTTGATGCCGTTCGGTGGGCACCGGTCTCCTTACGCCGAGGACGATGGTGAACAGGATAATAAACCCTACGATAATGAGCCCGATATCCGCATTGGCCCAGGAAGTCTCCCCTCGGGAAATGATCTCAAACGAGGAGAAAATAGCTTTCAACTGAAGGGCGAAATACGGGACGATGCCGAAAATACAAATGACCGTCACAAGCGCTGCGATTGCCGCGGATTTGTTGTAACGCAGCGAGATGAAATCGGCGATGCTGGTAATCCTGTAGGCGTTTTTTATCCTCACCATCTTGCGTAGAACCACCCACCAGAGGAGAATGGCAAGCGTCGAGCCGAGATAGATGGCGAGGAACGTCATGCCCGATGACGCCGCTTTGCCCACGCTGCCGTAGAAGGTCCACGCGGTATGGTACACGGTCAGCGACAGCGCGTATATTATCGGGTTGTTGCCGACGTCCCTTCCCGCGGCGGCTTTTCGTTCCACCCAAAGCGCGATGACGACTATGAGTGCCATATAAAGGCAGCAGACGGAAATGATGACGGAAGGAGTAAACATATCAGCCACCGCCCTCCTCATCCCCGTCCTCGCCCGATGCAGTGCCGCGCAGACTTCTCTGAATGAGAAACAGCAGGAGAATAAAAATCGCCCATATCACGAAGAGATAGACGAAGATGCCCATCAAGCCGTTCCTGCCCGGAATTGCCAGAAACGGCCAATTGCCCAGCATAAACAGGAGACAAAACACAAACAGGTGGAATCCCGGCTGGCGCAGCAATCGTTTGAGCCTCATCATCACCGCTCGCCCCTTTTCAGTTATCGATGTGGGATATGATTATAAATGTTAAGAGTATTGACGCCAGATAGCCAGGATTTTCATGTTGTGGATCTGGCGGGATTGCCAGAGGAAGGAGGAGTTGCTACAGTGAACCGTTAGGACATCTACAACTGGTGTAAACTCTGTAGGAGCGGCATTGCTGCCGCGATAACCAAGGTGAGTATCGCGGCAGCAATGCCGCTCCTACAGGATGTGCCGTATTCTCTCGATTACCGTCACGGGGGTCAGTCCCTTTTCGCCTCGTCGGCCCGAGCGCCTCAATTTAGCTGTGCTTGATGAATGTCCCCTTTCCGTATTCCTCGAACGCTGTCTGTAGTTCGTCCTGGCTGTTCATCACTATGGGGCCATACCAGGCGACCGGTTCGCGGATCGGCTTTCCCGAAATGAGGAGAAACCGGACCGGGCTTGCCTGGGTAGATATGGAGACCAGGTCGCCGTCTCCGTAAAGGATCAGATTTTCCGGGCGGCATTCGCACTGCCGCTCCATATCGAAGTAGTTGGTCCCCACCACCTCATGGCCAAAGGCGTTTCTCTCGCGATCAAAATACCCCTCGCCGTCGATGACGTACGCCAGTGCCGTGTAGCCCCGTTTGATAGCATGAGTGAAAGTCGTTTCCTGCGGCACCGTCACATCGAGATACTCCGGATCCACGACCACGTCACGCACCGGCCCCTCGACCCCGCCCGCCTGCCCGCAGATCACCTTCACGCGGATACCGTTCATGGTCACCTCCGGGATCTCGGCGGCGACTATGCCACGGTAGCGCGGGTCCATCATCTTATGCGAAGCGGGGAGGTTCGCCCAAAGCTGAAAGCCCCAGAGGACGCCTGCTTCATTGCCCCGCGGCATCTCCTGATGAATTATGCCGCTGCCGGCCGTCATCCATTGCAGGTCGCCAGCTTCGATGACCCCTTGGTTCCCCATGCTGTCGCCATGCTCCACCCTGCCATGCAGCACGTAGGTAATGGTCTCGATTCCCCGGTGCGGATGCCAGGGAAACCCCTTCAGGTAATCGGGCGGGTGGTTGGAGTGGAAATCGTCGAACAGCAGGAAGGGGTCGAAAAGCGGCACCTGGTAATAGCCGAAGGCCCGTTTCAGGTGCACACCCGCCCCCTCGATGGTCGGCTTGCTCTTCAAGACTTTGCTTATCTTGCGAAGGGAATCCATTATGACCTCCTCCCATGATGAAGCGATTGATCGCCAGTAACCTTGAATACAGCATTTTCCCGGGAAATCAACTGCAGGGCGGGCAGGTACATGGACAGAGGATGAGGTGCTGGGAGAGGCATGCTACTTGTCAAGCCTCAGGCAGATCGGGTAGGAGGCGGGGTTACCCCCGCCGTCCTCCCACACCACCGTGCGTACGGTTCCGTACACGGCGGTTCATGAAGTAGATTCGAGCCGGTGAAGCTGGTCCATGATCGAGACCAGCCCCTGTTTGTCAAAGTAGGACTTCGGAAAGGCCTTGTTCATATGCGCGGCTCCTGCATTCCACCAGGAGCCGCGTCCGTTTACGGCTGATTTCCATGCCGTCGCCTTCGTCAACCCTCTCCGCATCAGATTCTTCTCTCTGGTTTGGGGTTGCTTCCACTGCTTCCAGAGAATGCACCGCAGCTTCCGCCTCAACCATCCATCCAACTCATCGAAGATGCCTTTTACCTCGGAGTATCTGAAGTAATTGATCCAGCCCCGGATTTTAGGGGCTGTTTCTTCTATGGTCTTTTTGATGTTCATCCCCCTTCCCCGTCTGAAGGTCATCTTGAGTTTGCTCTTGAACCTGGCAACCGCTTTCTTAGCCACGGTGAGCCGTGGGGTGCGGTGCCGGGTCAAGCTGTAACTCAGAAACGACCTCTTCCACGGCCGGTCAACTGCGCTTTTGCTTTGGTTAACCGTGAGTTTGAGCCGCTCTGACAAGTAGTTGGTGATGGAAACCATAACGCGTTCCCCGCTTGTTCGCGTGGCGACGTAGATATTCGCGTCGTCGGCATAGCGGCAGAACTTATGGCCTCTCTTCTCCAGTTCCTTATCCAGTTCGTCGAGCAAGATATTAGACAGTAACGGCGAGAGTGGACCTCCTTGCGGCGTCCCTTCTGTTCGCGCTGACGTCAATCCTCCTTCAAGTATTCCTGCCTTGAGGTATCTATCGATCAACGATAGTACCACTCGGTCTCCCACTTTGCGTTTCACCACCGACATAAGGGTGTCGTGGTGGACGCGGTCGAAGAATTTCTCCAAGTCGAGATCAACCACCCATCTAAGGCCACTTGCCACATGATTCTTGGCTGCCTTTACCGCTTGATGAGCGCTCCTTCCGGGACGGAACCCGTAGGAACTCGCGGAGAAGTCAGGATCGAACAGCGGGGTCAACACCTGATGCATCGCCTGCTGGATGAGCCGGTCAAGGACGGTCGGGATTCCCAACATCCTTGTACCGCCTCCCGGTTTGGGTATTTCAACCTTCCGCACCGGTTGCGGGTAGTACTTTCCCGCCAGCAGTTCCTCTCTGATGAGCGGCCATTCCGTCTGTAGGTAACCCTTCAGGGCAGTTACCGGCATGTTATCCACGCCAGCTGCCCCCTTGTTGCTCACTACTCGGGAATATGCCGCCATCATGTTGCCGCGGCTGACAACCTTCTCTATCAGCCCCGTTACCGCCTCCGGCCAGCGAGTATCTTTCCTTCCCGTGACGTTTGCCGCACCTCTCCCATACTCTTGCGGTTTCCGACCGCTACCCTCCGAGATGGCGCCGGATGTCTCAACCCGACCTTCTGCTGCTCCTGTCGTCATCGAAATTCAAGGCTCCTGTCCGTACTTCATGTTCGGCCCTTTGTCGGTTGGTTATCCCGACTCGTACGGCCTCTGCTGACTTCTGCCAGCCCATCCCGACGCCTCTCGACGCCAGTAGCACAAGGCAGGCTGACAGACCTCCCCGGGTAATGCGCGTGACCTTCCCCCCATATACCCGCCGCATCTACAGACGTACCCTCTCGGATGGTAATCGGGTTTGAAGATGCATGCCTTCTCGCCCGGATACGTCTGCCTCGTATGCGATTCCTGTTCGTCGGGCCGGAGTTTTGCCTTCGGCTTCCTTCAGATTCCGGGTCACCCCGGACACCCTTGCCGTTCGGCTAATGGTTCCCACCATCAGGGTCCATAGAGGACTTACACCTCCAAGTCACCAATCAGCCACCACAGCTGATTGGATGGTGCTTGCGCACCACGCGCCCTGCCGGGCGCACACGCAAAAAGGC
>Ga0209317_1002153_pt1 | contig 14877 bp, 11 predicted proteins | sample RifGroB2_FD_183994 | JGI IMG/M metagenome (GOLD analysis project Ga0209317, IMG submission 183994) | Soil microbial communities from Rifle, Colorado, USA - Groundwater B2 (SPAdes) (version 2) | ecosystem: Environmental > Terrestrial > Soil > Unclassified | place: Rifle, Colorado | collected... | reverse complement strand
CATACTTCCAAAAGAAAATTTTACTTTATTTCCTCCTTTCCTTCCCCTCCAACAATTCCCTGAACTCCTCCCCTTTTTAGCGGCTGCAAAGGTAAACGCCTTTTCCGAAATTCCAAAAAATATCTAATGTATTTTCGTGAGCTTTTTGGAATTCAGAATACCAGCCTGTTAAACAACAAAAAACCAGTTTTCTTTTCATCCTTTTGAAGGCAATTTCAGTTTTCAATAAATAAGATTAAATTCACAGTCAATTATACACCCCTATTTTATTCAACAAAATGAAAGGAATGGGTATCCCGACACTGAATGTTATTCTATTCCTGCTTTATTTGACCCAAACTGATGATGGGTTTTCGCAGCAACCTGATTTAAAGTTTAGCACTTTAAATGTCCTGTCCGGCATCTCAAACAGCAAGACCACTGCGATTATCGAAGACTCAATCGGATATCTTTGGATTGGAACCACAGATGGCTTATTCCGGTTTGACGGACAAAATGTTTTTCCCTATTTTCAGGATGTAAACGATCCTAATTCGTTACCTTCAAGCGGAATTACTAAATTAATTCTCGATAATGAAGATAATCTTTGGATATGCACTTTCTCAGGAATTTGCATGTACAACCGTAAATTTGATAATTTCATAAAACTTCCGGATCAATCTGATATAAATGGATTTGCAAACAAGCACATTCCTACAATTGCTTTTGACAAATGCGGTCAACTTTTTGTTGTTTTTGAAAAAACGATTTACAAATACAAGCAAGCCGAAAATCATTTTTCAAAATTACTGGAACTTGATCATGGCAAAATCAATGATTTGATTTTCGATGAACAGAATAATATGTGGATAGCGGCTTCGATGAGCGGAGGATTGTTCTGTTTTGATCAGGTGAAAAAACAAATTACTCCTTACCTGCACAACCCCAACAACAATCAATCCATATCAATTAACGAAATAAATGACATTGCCCTATCTGGTGAAACACTTTGGATTGCTACCCTTGGAGGAGGTATTGATGCTTATAACCTGAATAACAAAACGTTTAAACACTATACTTCATCAAATAATTTAGAAAACTTCGCAAATTCCATTTTCATAAGCAGGAAAAAGGAGGTCTGGATTTGCACTTTTGCGAGCTTAAAGTTATTCAATCCGGCTGGCGACAACTTTTATAATTATTTCAATACAGCTAATAATCCTTACTCGGTTGGGAAAGCTTTAATTGATTTCTATGAAGACCGTTCGGGAAATTACTGGACCATTCAGTCTATTGGCGAGATTAGAGTAGCCCGGAACAACATCAAATTCAGCCATATTGCGCCCAATCCATGGGCTTTTTGGAGAACTTCAGAAAAAATCATAACCGCGCTTACCTACGATGGGGCCGGACGTTTATGGATCGGCAATTATCACAATGGCATTGATATATTTTGTTGGCAGGAACAACGAACTATCAGGTTAATGCCTGATGTTAACGACCCGAATAGTATTTCTGAAGGAACCATACATTCCATTTTTTGCGATTCGAAAAAACAAGTTTGGGTGGGAAGTTCTTTAGGAGGCCTGCAAAAATTTGACGAAAAAGATAACAACTTTGAATCTTTTCACAACAATCCTAACGATACACTTTCAATTGCCGGAAATGATGTCCGGTCAATTTCTGAAGATGCTGAAGGAAACCTCTGGTTGGTCATTTATGGAAAAGGCATTGATCGATATGATACTAATAATAAAACCTTCCATCATTTTAACAGAAAAAACAATCACCTAAGTAATGATTACGCGTTTCAGGTACTTAACGACTTCAGGGATAACTTATGGGTTGCTACGAGTTGGGGACTTAGTTTTTTGCGCAAAGGGGAACACATTTTCAAAAATTTTTATTACCGGAAAAATGATACAACCACAATCGGCAGTGATGAAACACGTACGGTTTACGAAGACAGCCTTCATAACATCTGGATTGGGACCAGCAACGGCCTGAACAAATTTAATTATGAATCCCAAACATTTTCACGCTATTCATCCGGATTAAAAAACAAGCATGTTGGCAGTATTATAAGCGATAAGAAAAATGACATTTGGGTAGGTACCTATTCCGGTATTTCAAAATTCGATCCAGCCACGTTGAAGTTTACCAATTATAACCAGAACTATGGGCTTCTTTCGACACAATTCATTGAACGGTCATGCTGCAAAGACAATCATAATGAATTGTTTTTCGGAGGTTCAGAAGGTATTGATCTGTTTAACCCGGATAGCCTGAAATCAGAAACCAGGAAACCAAATGTAGTTTTAACTGATTTCATGCTTTTCAACAAGAGTTATACCTATAAGGACGACAGCAGCAAAATTAACCGGCATATCAGTTATGCCAAAAAGATTGTTTTGGACTATTACGAAAACTCCATTGCATTTCGCTACCAGGTAATTAACCTTACTGAAGCAGCGAAAATTAATTACATGTACAAAATGGATGGTTTCGATCGCGATTGGATTTATGAAAGTGAGATTAGAGAAGCAAATTATACTAATTTGAGTCCCGGAAAGTATTCATTCAGGGTAAAAGCTAAATTTGAGAATGGCGATTGGAGCGAAAAAGATACTTCGATCGAATTAATCATCATTCCTGCCTGGTGGATGACAACCTGGTTTAAAATCCTGATGGGATTGATAGTTCTGGCTTCAGCATTTGCATTTGTTTATTATAGAATTAAACAATTACGCCGTCAGAAGGAAGAACTGGAGATCTTAGTTGCTGAGCGAACCAACGAAATTCAAAGCAAAAATGAACTGCTAAATAATTTAAACTCGACCAAAGATAAGCTTTTTTCAATTATTTCACACGATCTCCGTAGTCCATTCAATACAATTCTGGGATTTCACCGCTTGCTTGCCAGAAATTATGAAGAATATTCGGACCCTGAACGCAAAAGAATGATCCAACAAGTTCAATCGGCATCCAATAAGGTATATGTTCTTATCGAGAACCTGCTCGACTGGGCCAGAATTCAGACTGGCAGCATTCATTACAGGCCTGTCCGGTTTGACCTGAGCGAAATGATAATCAAAGAATATACTTTTTACCAATCCATCGCCGAAATAAAAGGAATCAGTTTTGAACATCAGGTTCCTGAGGGGCTGATTGCTTATGCTGATATTGATCTGTTGAAAACTATCCTCCGGAATTTAATAAATAACGCGATCAAGTTTACGTCAGGCGAAGGAACCATTCTTGTTGAGGCCAGAATAAAAGACCAATTCATTAATATCTCGGTAACAGACTCAGGAACCGGAATGACCAAAAACCAGGTTGAAGCCTTGTTCATCCTTGAAAAGAACGACACAAAAAATGTCACAAGTGGAGAAAAAGGAACTGGATTAGGACTTATTTTGTGCAAAGAATTTGTTGAGAAAAATGGCGGCTCAATGATGGTCGAAAGTCATCATGGAAAAGGGAGCAAATTCAGTTTCACCGTTCCAGTTGCAAATCCCTGACAAGTTCATTAATTACTGATGATGATTAAATTCTGATATTTTTGTTTAAAATTCATCCAGTTGAATGACAACTTTCAAAACATTAATAATTATCGCTTTGTGTTCGTCCTTATCGAACCTATATGGGATAGCTCCTGTATTTCCGGCCAATAAACCCGATACAAAACCACATCGGATCATCCGTACCTGCTGTTCGTTTGGCACCGAAATGCAAATGATTGCCATTCCCGGAATAAAACTGACCGATATTACAAGTCTCGAAAAAATTGGGAATCATCATTATCTGGGCGACCAGAGTGAAGAAAACGGAATTGTTTATACGCGCCGGGGTGGATTTATTGACATGGGGCACCTACGCGACCAGGCTGACTGGACAGCCTATCTTTTCAAACAACTTACCGAAAACAAACCGGCAGGGCATCTTGATTTGGTATTGGGCCACGAAGGAGGTGAGAAGACTTTGAGTGTTACGATTCCAACCAGCCTGACAGATAATGACCTCGTGTTGCTGGCCGGGAAAATTACTTATGATCTTTCGGTCTGGCACGAAATTGCAACCTGGTTTGGCGCATCGTTCATTCCTTTTGTGCCTGAACGTTATTCCAGTTTTTCGATTGAAGACGCTTTTTCCAATTTGTTGGGAGTTACCATCGGAATTAAAGCTTTACAAAGTGAATTGCCCTACGAAGAAGCTGTAACGAAAATTATTGATGAAACCCTGAAAGATATGGATGTGGTAACCAATGAGGCCGAAACCTATCTGGCAATGGAATCTGTCAGGGATATCTGGTGGACCCGTGAGCGAAAGCTCCCAAGCAGCCGTGTATTGTTACAACGGCAACTTCAGGTTTATCCATGCCTGCAGCCCTGGTTGGTTCCCGGCTGGTCAAGTATTAATCAGGAACCTATTGAATTAAAAGTTCCTGAGTTTGCTTCAAACAGAGAAAAGCTTAACGATTATTATCAACTCGATTTCAGGTTGAACTACAAATTTCCTTTCCGAAAGATGTTTCCTGAACGAAAAGACAGAAACATTACCCAAAACGATTTCGAGCGGTTACTGACTGAGGTTGCTTCCGAACTGAACAAAAAAGAAAGTAATTTCCGCTAATCCAATAGTTTTTGTCTTACCAGGCTTTGTCAGGATCAACCCGTTTGTTCCTCTGAATGCGTGATTGAAGTTCAAAAGTACGGATACGGTCTTTGTACAAATTGTGAACATTTTGTTTGGCTACATCAAGCGAAGCGTCGGTGTTATCATCCCAGCGCCGGCAAAGATAAATTGGTTGGTAAATTCGTCCGATCTTGTATTTTCCTGAAATAGCCAAACCTAGGGCATAATCTTCACCATAACTAACATTCGGTACCCTGATTTCACGAATTACCGGAGTATAAAATGCCCGCGGAGCCCCAAGACCATTGATGCGCAAGGCGTTGTTGGGGCCATTTTCGTCGGTCCATTCGCGGTGATCAATCACACCCGGCGGTATTTCCTGCAGATTAAAATTGGTCATCCGGTAACTGCCAATCACCATCGCACAATTTTCTTCATAAAACTTATCAACGATAATCTGAAGTGTATTTTCATCGGAATACAAATCGTCGCTATCCAGTTGAACAGCAAACTTTCCGCAGTCAGGATGAAAAACAGCCTCATTCCAGCAGCCACCAATCCCCAGGTCTTTTCGCTCAGGAATAATGTGAATCAGTTTGCCCCATGAAGCATATTCTTTTAAAACTTCGGTTGTTCCGTCAGTTGAGTAATTGTCAACAACAATCAGGTTAAAATTAAAAGTTGTTTTTTGAATCAGTACCGACACAATCGCATCGCGAATGGTTTTTTCCCGGTTTCGGACAGGGATTATCACCGACGCTTCAACTTTGAATGGTTCGGTCAGTACGGTTTCAGGAAAAGGCTCTAAAAGCAAGGCGCCTATATCGCGCAGGTGAGCCGTGCAAACCTGTTCCATCTCCACTTGTCGCTCGCGTGCCGAAGCTTTCACATAATCAAACTGTTTTTCTCCTGAAGTTCGGGTATCGGTTTCAGTCTTGGTAAATAAATATTCGGGAATATGTACCAATTCGCCCATCCTGCTGGCCCTAAGCCTGAGCGCATAACAACCTGCATATTTCAGCATTTCATAATATTCGTACCTGAAGGCTTTTAAAACTTCGGCCCGGTAAAAGCGTACCGGCCCGAAATTAAAATCATCGCGTAAACTGCCCATCTGATAATCAATCACCGGATGCGGAGAAAGCGCTCCGTCTTTGATCTCGAAATAGTCAGCGTAAACCATTGGGGCGTCTGTATTTTCAGCAACCTGAACAAGCCGCTCTATGGCGCCCTGGCCCGGTTCAATCATCGAATCGCCAAGCGCCAGTAAGGCATAATCGGAACGGACCAATTTTGCTATCTGCCTGATGGTTGAACAGGAAGCATACTCTTCTACCAGTATTTGTTCGCAATTTTCAAGATTAAGTGATTTTTTGGTCAGCACATAAACCTGGCGAATAAGCGCAGATTCGTTGAACTGATTGACCAGTTTTTGGCTGGCCTTTTCATCGCCAATGACAAAAAAACAATCAACTTTTCCTTTCATAACTGGGCTTTTAGAGTATAATCAATTTTCGCGTTACTAATGTTTGCTTTCGGTATCAAGACAGTCAGGAGACAAAATCCGGATTTCGAATTATCTCTGTAATTTACGCGATTTTGGCTTAAAACAATGCTATTTTCTTAGTTAATTGTAAAAATATATTTTTTGAACTTATGCCATTTGTGAAGATTCCATTTTTTAATACCTTTACCGCGTTCAGAAAGCTGAACCTTTCATTCAGAAAATATTTTCAAAAATATAATACACTTGGCAAACCAAAACACCACTTTAATGGTTACTTAGGTAGCTTCTACAAAGTTGGTTTCTTTGGTAAGCTCATGGTTTATTAGGTTTAGTTGGTTTAGGTTAGTTTCCCGTCGTAACGGGTGAAAAGGCTGTCAGAGGACAGCCTTTTCTATTTATCCAATTCCGGCATTTGCTCTCTGCTATGAACTGAGTGTGGTCAAACTCACTTTTTTAATACATTTGCATCCTCATTTCACAAATTAAAACATCTAAGAATTTTTAAACTAATGGCAACTGAAAAAGGAATATTTCAACGTACCGAGTTGTTGTTTGGAACTGAGAAGATGAATGAAATTGCCGAAAAGCGAGTGATTATCTTTGGTATTGGCGGCGTTGGAAGCTGGTGCGCCGAAAGCCTGGTCCGCACCGGTATCAGGCATTTGACACTTGTTGATTCAGACTTGATTTGCATCACCAATATTAACCGGCAGTCGCAAGCCACTACACTAACTGTTGGTGAAGTTAAAACTGAAGCGCTTAAGAAACGATTACTCGAAATAAATCCATCAGCCGACATACAGACCCTGCAAAGAATTTACGAGCCTGCAACTTCCTGCACGTTCGGGCTTGATTCGTACGATTATATCATTGATGCCATTGACAGCCTGAGCAATAAAATAGACCTGATCCGCAAAGCCACGCGCACACGTGCCGTATTCTTTTCCTCGATGGGCGCATCGCTGAAACTTGACCCAACCAAAATACGTGTTGCCGAATTCTGGAAAGTAAAAGGGTGCCCGTTGGGGCACATCGTACGGAAAAAAATACGCAAAGGCGATTTGCCGGCGAAGGAATTTTTATGTGTTTACAGCGAGGAACTGCTCGAAAACAAAGGTTCCGGCGCATCGTGCGGAACTGAAAAATGTTTGTGCCCGAAGTCAAAGAATGCTGCGGGCGATCCGGATTTGGCCGATCACGAATGGTGCAGCCAAAAAGCAGTAATCAACGGAACTGTGGCACATATTACCGCTATTTATGGTTTTACCCTGGCAGGACTGGTTATTCAGGACATTTATAAACAAGGGTAATGTAAAGCTCACATCTCAACACCCACCGCTTTTCCAACCGACCGGATATATGCTGCGGCCTGAAGGTATTCTTCAGCAGTATTCAAATGCTCCATCATCAGCGGAATATCTTTCAGTTTGGCTAATTCCTTCAGAAATACCGGATAATCCAGATTTCCTTTACCGGCAAGGATTTCATCGAACTGTGGAACGGCATTATCTTCCCGAAGCGAAATATCTTTGGCGTGGCAACTACGGATTTGCGGCCCAAGTTTTTTGAAGCAACTGCGGATCATTTCGCCATTCCGGTAATAAATCTGCGGACTGGTAACCAGATTCATTGGATCGAGATGAACGCCAAATTGTTTCCGGTCAATGGCCTTGATTAGCCGGAGATAAGAATCGGCTGAGTCTGGATAGCTCCAGGGCATGGCTTCGAGTGTAAACCAGGTACGCACTGGCTTCACTGCATCAATAATCTTTTGCGTGGTTTCCACAATCAGGTCGAATGTGGCATCGGTCAGGTTATCCTTGTTTGGGCCGGCCCAGTGATTCGGGTTTCTCGAACCGCTCACATTCACACAACAACTGGCTCCAATCGCATCGGCCAGAACCAAAGAATCGATGCACTTTTGAATTGCTTTTTCTGCCTTTTCCTTGTCCGGATCAATCGGGTTGCTCCAGGCACCAACTTCAGCAATAACCATATCATTCTTAGCTGCAATCTCTCTGTACGCCTTTATCAATTCAGAAGAAGCCCCAACTGAAACCGGACAATAAGCTGCCCGATATCCCAGTTTCCGGAGTGCAACAATCCATTCTTCCGGAGTACCAAATTTCTCAAATATTGGTCCCCCCAATCGAATTGGTGATGGATTACTTGTGTTTGCGGCCAATCCGGAGGGCATAACTGATAATGCGGCTAATCCGGAAGCTGATAATGATATAAAGTTTCGTCGTTTCATAATTTTAAGATTAATTCTCTTCCACAATCAGTACATCCCATGGCCCGATTTCGAGCGAAGTTCCTGTTGAAACTGCTTTACCGGCAACCAACTCGGTTCCTGATTTGTGCGGATAAACCAGATTTGATTTCTGTGAAGAATAATTGTAATAATAATGTACTTTTTTGCCTGAATCGTTCACTCCACTTTTGGTGATTAGTGGCCAATGAAAATCCTGATCAACGGTTTTAATTCCGGCACGTTCTATTTCCTGAAGGATTAGTTTTTCCTGAATTTTGTCGGAAACGGCGGTTCCTTCGTACAGCAAAGTCCCTTTTCCAAAGTTGTTGATGGTAATAGCCGGAAATTTCCCAAGGTGAGGATGATCGTAATAAGCCAGTGGCCGGGCTGTTTCCGGAATCAGGTATTCGCTCCAGTCAAATACTTTGTTTGAGGCTTCATCAACCTTAAACGGATTATCTTTCAACGCAAGTTCTTTTAAATTGGTGAATTCCTGGTAATAAAATCCGCAGGCTTTCCGGAGTGGACCGGGAGCCAATAATGGGCGAACCATTGAATTTTCGTCACAGAAGCCACTTTTGAACTGCATAATTACATGACCACCATTTTCGACATACTTGCTAATCTTGTTCAGAAGGTCGTCGCCAGCAATATATAAGGCCGGAATAATGACCAGTTTGTAATCTTCGAACTTCGCATTTTCAGGAAAAATAAAATCAACTCCAATATTGTTGCGGTACAAAACACGGTGAAACTGACCAACCAATTCGTTTCGGTAAATATTGGATGAACCGCCCCACATGTCGGTTTTCGCGTTTTTGAAGGGCACCGCGTTCAATGCGGCATTGGCATCGTGACTGAACAAGATGGCCACTTTGTTGGTGATCTTCAGGTTAACCAGCTTTTTGCCATATTTTTGTAATTCGTGCGCCGTTTTCGAATATTCGGCGTAGGCCCGGTTGGGCTGTAAGTCATGAGAAAGGACACCTTTCCAATACGTTTCCTGCCCGTAATGAATCGAATGCCAGTGCCAGTATTCGACCATGTTGGCGCCCGAACCCATGTGTGCGTAAACATTTTGACGGAGCTGCCCGTCGTAAGGCGGATACTGCCCCCGCGAGTCCCAGCCTATGGTTTGTGCATTGGTTTCGGTAATCAGGTAATTTTTCATTTTTACCGAGCGGAAAAAATCGCCTGCAAACGCGATTTCATCGCCAGTCAGGTTATCCTGAGAGCCATGATACACATTCACGGCAATCACATCCATTTTTTTGGTACTCTCAATCTGGTCAATATCCTGAACCGAAGGCATAAAACAATGGGTGATAAACTGATCGGGGCGTTTGTACTCACTTACAATTCCGGATTGCCAGCTCAGGTAACCGGCCACCGACTTGCGTTTGAAACGTTCCCACTCTAATTTGTATGCGGTATTAGTCACACCATCTTTTTCAGGGAATTCGTCCCAGTCGTTCATGGTCATTCCCCAGTAATTCAAGCCCCAAAGTTTGTTGAGGTTTTCAGTTGTACCGAACTTCTTTTTCAGGTAATTCACAAAACTGACGTGGAAATCGTAGTTATTTACCCCATATGAGGTCGTTTCATTATCGACCTGATAGCCAATAATGCCAGGATGTTTGGCGTAATGCTCCATCATTTTCCGGATCACCCGCTCCGAATAAAACAGAAAAGTCGGATTGGTGATGTCCATGTTCTGGCGGATTCCGTAGTAGGCTTGCGCACCTTTTTCATAATCAACAAGCACCTCCGGATGTTTGTGCCACAACCAGGCCGGCATCGAATAGGTTGGTGTACCAAGTATCACTTTGATTCCGTTGGCATGAAGTCCGTCAATGATGCGGTCCATCCAGGCAAAATCGAATTCGCCTTCACGCGGTTCGAACAAACTCCAGGTTGATTCACCCACACGAACCACCGACATGCCCGATTCCTTCATCAATTTCAGATCATCGGCAAGCCGGTCTGAAGGCATATATTCGTGATAATAGGCTGCTCCGTAGAGCACGTTGTCCATTTTTAGAACCTGCGCTGAAAGTGTTTCTGCAACTGTCAGGAGCAAAAGCATAAGGAAGTGATTTTTCATGATTGAATAGTTTTGGTTAGTCTGACTTAGACAAATATAATCATTAGACGTTAAATGTTGACGAAACACTTATTGAGAAATATTTACTGCCAGTTTCATCATTTATCTTTCGTGCTTTTATTTTATCTTTCGCGATATCTTAAACAAATACCTAAATAACCTTTTATCTTTATATCTTAAACAACGGGCTTACCGTGGTCCTTCAAGAAGATCATTCATATCCGTCGGAACAATAATGATACAATGATGAAATCAAGACATAAATATCAACCTTCTGAATAATTCAAAAAACCAAAATATGATTAAAATCTGCTGCAATTCAATCGGGGTATTTGGATATGCTTTGGCCATAAGCATGATCTTACTGTATGTTCAGTGTAAGCCATCCAAAGTTTTGGATATAACTGTTTATACTTCATCTCAGGATGGCGACAGATTAACTTTAGAGAATGGTGTGCCATCAACTCCTGACGAAATGTCTCCTTTACCTGAAATTAAGATTGATGCAGAAATCCGATTTCAAAAGATTGATGGTTTTGGGGCCACATTCAACGAAGCGGGAATGATATGCCTGAACGCTCTTGCTCCTGAAGCGAAGGATGTGGTATTAAAAATGCTGTTTGAACCTGATTCCGGCGCCGGGTTCACCTTAATGAAGTCGCCAATTGGAGCCTGTGATTTTGCTTCGGCCGGTCCCTGGTACACTTATAACGATACTCCCGGCGACACATCCATGAACCATTTTAACATTAAAAGGGATTTGGGTCCAAACGGTCTGGTTACCTTTATCAGGGAAGCATCCGAATTTGGTCAGTTTGAAATAGAATCCCCTATGGATTTTGCTCCCGACTGGATGTATTTCAGTTTAAAACAGGGAGAAAAACATATCAGGCCCGAATATTATTTTGCGCTGGCCAAATACTATTCCAAATATTTAAAAGCTTATGCTGAAAATGGAATCACCATCAATTATCTGAACCTGTTCAACGAAGCGGATAATCCGTGGTACTCCAATGTCACATATAAAACAATGGGCGAAATGATCAAAGATTTCATTGTTCCACACTTGAAGGCGGAAGGGCTTTCCACAAAAATCCAGTTAGGCGAAACTTCAAACCGGCCCGAAGCGCTTCGGAAATTTCCGGAGGTACTCGACGATCCTGAAGTCAGGAAACACATCCATTCGCTCACTGTTCATGGCTACGATTGGGATCAATTTTCCACCCTTACTGAAATGCACCATAACTACCCTGATCTTCCGATTTGGATGACAGAAGTTTGTTATGTCACCGGAACCCTTTACCCTCCAAACGGTCCGAAGAAGTCGCCTGTTTATGAATTTTCGGATGGGGAATTCTGGGGCAACATGATTGTGAACGATATGAAAAATTGGGTTTCAGGATGGATTTACTGGAATATGATTCTTGATCAGGATGGCGGACCATGGCTTATTTCGCCCGAACACGGCGATCCGGACCCAAACCAGCAACATCCGGTTGTCATTATTAACCGAAATACAAAAGAAATTACCTATACCGGTTTATACTATTATCTGGCACATTTCAGCAGATTTGTTAAGCCGGGAGCTTATCGTATCAATTGCACAGGAGGTTCGCCGTCGCTTAATTTTGTAGGTTTTCTGAATTCCGATGGTAGCATGATCCTAAATGTAATTAATAATGGGAACGAGACTGATTGCAAAATATCGTGGAGTGATAAAACGACTGTTCAAAGACTTAAAGCCCATTCAGTCACAACAGTAATAAGGAAAATCTAGATCATGAAAAAATCAACACAAGCCATAGAAAACTTCAAAAAACTGAATTGCGCCCAATCGGTGCTTTTGAGTTCTGCCACCGAAATCCTGGAAGAAAATTTCTGAACTTCAAGCTGCAACAGTTAAATTGAGTTACAAATCCTGATATCGGAACTTATTACCTCGTCCTGATCGTTCGAATGTTTAATTCTTATCTTTGGATTAACCAATTCTGACTGAATATGACTGAACGCTGGATTATTTCAAGAAGGAGCTTTCTGGGATTAGCCGGAACGACCGCTGCGGGTCTGCTAATCTCACCGGATTTACTGGCAAAAGGCGGAAAGGTGACACTGATCAGATTTGGAATGTTGTCCGATGTTCATCACGCTGACCGTGGACCGGGCGGGATTCGCTATTATCGCCAGTCGCTTGTCAAAATGCGGGAAGCCGTTGATCGGATGAATCAGGAAAAGCTTGATTTTGTAATTGAACTGGGCGATTTTAAAGATCAGGATGCCATACCCAACGAAACAAATACACTGAAATATTTGTCTGAAATTGAATCTGCATTTCAAAAATTCGACGGCCCAACTTACCATGTGCTGGGAAACCACGATATGGACGGAATTTCGAAGCAGCAATTTCTGGAAAGGGTTGAAAACACTGGCATTTCTCCAACACTAAGTTACTACTCATTCAACCGGAACAGACTTCATTTTATAGTGTTAGACGGGAATTTCACCAAAAATGGGATTGCATACGATCACGGAAACTTTCATTGGGAAGATGCTTCTATTCCAGCTATTCAGCTCGACTGGCTGATAGATGACCTGAAATCGAACAAGCATCCGGTCATTGTTTTCATTCACCAAATGCTCGATGAGTCTAAAAATGTGAAACAGGCAGTGCAAAATGCACCAGAAGTTCGACGCATTCTTGAACAGTCGGGTAGGGTACTTGGTGTATTTCAGGGACATGTTCATGAAGAAAGATACAATCGCATTAACGGAATCCATTATTATTCGGTGAATGCGATGGTTGACGGCAATGGCCCGGAGAACAATGCGTACATGATTGTGGATGTTTACAAAGATGGAAGCATGGAAATTGACGGATTTAGAAGGGCGACTGACAGGGAAATAAATAACTGATTAGTGATTAACGAATAACGATTGTAGATTAACGAATTGACACGCATCCTTATAATTTATCTTTAATCTTTAATCTTTAATCGTTGATCTGCAATCAAAAAAACATATTAAAAATGAAAAACCTTGTCATCCTTTCAGGCGCTGGTATGAGCCAGGAAAGCGGCATCCGGACTTTTCGCGATATGGGCGGACTGTGGGAAGAATATGATATATCTGAAGTGGCCACCCCTGAAGCCTGGGCACGAAATCCGGAGTTGGTGATGCGGTTTTACAACGACCGGCGCAAACAATTGTACGAATGTGTGCCTAATTCCGGTCATTTCGGATTGGTAGGTCTGGAAAAGGATTTTGATGTGCGGATTATAACCCAAAATGTGGACGATCTCCACGAAAGAGCAGGCAGTACGAAGGTTTTGCACCTGCACGGCGAACTTAAAAAAGCAAGAAGTTCTGTTGATGAAACTCTTGTTTATGATATTGACGGTTGGGAATTGAAATTTGGACAGAAATGCGCCAAAGGAAGCCAGCTTCGCCCACACATTGTATGGTTTGGCGAGGCAGTTCCGGCCATTGAAGAAGCCATCCCAGTGGTTGAAAAATCCGATATCCTGGTGGTGATAGGCACTTCACTTAATGTCTATCCCGCTGCCGGACTGGTCAATTATGCAAAAAGGGGGGCGCCGGTTTTTGTAATTGATCCGGAACGACCTCAGGTGTTCGTCCGCAATGTAACCTATATTCAGGAGAAAGCAGGGAAAGGGGTTGAAATCCTGAAAGAAAAATTAAAACTTCTGGTATGAAGCAAATTTACCTCATCGTTATTGTGCTGACCGTGGTTAGCTTAAATGGGCTTTCACAGCGGTTTGAAGGCGGTATAATTGGCGGATTTAATGCTTCCCAGGTTGATGGAGACTCGTATCGCGGGTATCACAAACCTGGAATTGCCTTGGGTGGGTATGTTCAAACGAACTTTTCAAGGACCGTTTTCGCCGGAATGGAACTCAAATTCATGCAAAAAGGTAGCCGGAATATTGATTCGCTGGCAACTGATGGCCAGATCAAATATATTATGCGGCTAAATTATGTTGATCTTCCTGTATATCTGGGTGTTCGGACCAGCGAAAAAATAGCCGTTCTTTTCGGTTTGTCACCCGGATACCTGATTAGCGGAACTGAATATAACGACTATGGTAAATTTGGAGAAGAGGATCAAAATCCGTTCAGTGAATTGGATCTTCAGGGATTGCTGGGATTCCGTTTTCATCTTTCGCGTCGGCTTAACATTGATCTACGCGGGGCTTATTCGCTGCTCCCTATCCGCAAGCAAAAAGGTGATCCGATCTGGTATTGGAAAAGCAACCAATTCAGCAATTTACTTAGCACCACGGTTCTGTACCGGCTCGATTTCTAGACTAACTTTAATAACTAACCAACCTGAAATATGAAACCAATAGTGACGCTCATCTGTACAGTAATATTGATTTTTTC
>Ga0209317_1002152_pt1 | contig 14898 bp, 11 predicted proteins | sample RifGroB2_FD_183994 | JGI IMG/M metagenome (GOLD analysis project Ga0209317, IMG submission 183994) | Soil microbial communities from Rifle, Colorado, USA - Groundwater B2 (SPAdes) (version 2) | ecosystem: Environmental > Terrestrial > Soil > Unclassified | place: Rifle, Colorado | collected... | reverse complement strand
TCAACAAAGGCGATTACTCGCTCGGCGAGGTGAAGATGACCTCCAGCCCGTCCATGGATATCCAGGCAGCCTCAAATTTCGAACGCTATCTCTATTATCTGGTGGACAGCGATCCTGTCCGGACCAGGGAACTGATGGAAGAATTCGGCAAAAACGGCAAGATCGATCTCTCCGGCCATCAGGACCAGATACGCCGCGACTTTGCGGCGACGGCGGTCAGCGGCAGCGAAGTGATCGAGACAATCGCCTCCTTCCACCGCGAACACGACTATATCCTCGATCCGCATACCGCAGTCGGGGTGAAGGCAGCACAGAAATTCAAGACGATCGGCGTGCCGATGGTCTGTCTGGCCACCGCCCACCCGGCCAAATTCGGCGAGACCGTGGCCGCCGCAATCGGCAAACCGCCGCAGGTTCCCGAGGCGCTTGCCGGGATTCTCGACAAACCGAGCCGTTGCGAGATAATGGATGCCGATAAAACTCAGATTCAAGATTTTGTGGCCAAAAATGCTCTGACGACCGCGTCGGCAAAAGAATAAGCCTCAGCGGGCAGATTGCAGCGGCTGAGGACGAAATACCCCTTGGATTGCCAGTCCTTTTTTCGCAGATAATGCTCCGGCATGACGAGAACCTTGACAAGACGAAACGACTACTCTAATGTCTGTTGAACTATACATGCATACTTGAGGCTTCCCGGGAAGCCCCAGTTTTTCTATCGTATTTTCTAAGAGGTTATTATGTTTGGACTTGGAATGCCGGAATTGATTGTTATTCTGGTGATAATTGTGATCATCTTCGGAGCGGGCAAACTTCCGGAAATCGGCTCCGGCATCGGCAAAGGCATAAAAAACTTCAAGGAAGCCACCAAAAAAGAAGAAGCCAAGAAGATTGACGACGAAAATAAGGAACCGGACAACAAGGCCTGAAAATCTTCAATCCTCTTTTAGCGGGAGCAAGCAATGTTTGGATTAGGAACACCTGAATTGATCGTTATTCTCGCCATCGCCTTTCTGGTCTTTGGCGGCAAAAAACTGCCGGAAATCGGTGCCGGACTCGGCAAGGCCATAAGCTCCTTCAAGAACGGTCTCCGCGATGTCGAACAAAGCGGCAAAGAGATGATCAATGATATTCCAGGCGTAAAGGAAGCGGCAGAAGTCAGGCAACATGTCGACAATGTAAAAAACATGGGAAAGATCGAGAATCTCATCAAGTAGAATATTCTTGCTCTCCCCTCCAGTGTAACGCCGAGTAACGGCCGGAATTCCATCGCGGAGCGATGATTCCGGCTGTCTTTTGTCAATGCTGAAGAATTCAGCCGAATTCTCACTCCCGAACCACCCTCTGTTCGCCTCCGATTATTCCCGCTCCATCCGCCACAAAAAACGCCACCCACGTAAAAGACCACGGCACATTGGGTATCGATTTCCCGCGGTGCCGCTTCGTCATACTCGCGGCTATCCATTGTCGATTCATTTTTGCAATTCAGCCCACATCTTTTCCACGCGTAACCCCCGGAACAGACCGACTTTTAATATTCTTGACTTTTTTGTTACAACTGGCTAAATCAATTGTTTCAGTCATACGTTTTTGTCTTTGTTTATCCCGCAGTAACCCCCCACCAGGCCTGCATCCGATAGACTTCCCTTGCCGATAGGCAATTTTAAATCATCAGGAGAGAAAGATGTGTCGTTTAGCCCTGAAAACAGCCAACGAGCCCTTTTCCCCCTATGAAGTGCTCACCGCGATGGAGGCCATGAAAGAAGGTTACGATGGTTCCGGGCTCGGTCTCCTGCTTCGGGGAATGGAATTCGAGGATTTCAAATATAACCCCAAATTCCCTATCCTCTCCGGCATTGCCCATACCGAGGCGGCCTGGTACCGCATGACCGACTACATGGAGGAGCGGGGCTACGAACTGAAATACGACCATCGGTTTGCCATGCGGCCGGAACTGATCGAGGCCGAAGACCGCTTCCGCTACTTCATGCGGGCCTACCGCATGCCGGTTGCCTTCCGGGACAAGAGCGATGAAATCCGGGAGGCGGAAATGATGCAGACCCGGCTGGCGCTGCGCAAACTCAGCACCGATGAGGACCATCTCACTATCTTCTCCTTCTATCCCGATGTGGCGATGATCAAGGAAGTCGGCTGGCCGATGCAGATCGGCGACGCCCTCTGCCTCCACGACGGCCAGCTGAAGTCTAGGGTCTGCATGGCCCAGGGGCGGCAGAATACCAATTACGGGATCAATCTCTACGCCTGTCATCCTTTCTTCATCCAGGGCATCTCCACCATGACCAACGGCGAGAACACCGCCTTCGTGCCCATCCGCGACTGGCTCTTGGGCAAAAACTTTCCCGGCTACACCGGCTATCAGAGTGACAGCGAGGTTTTCACCCATATCCTCCACTACACCCTGAAAATGCTGAAATTGCCGCTCCAGGCCTATAAACACATCATTACCCCGCTCAGTAACGCCGAACTGGCTAAACATCCCCAGGGAGAATTCCTCGCCGGCCTGCGTCAGGTCTGCAAACGGTTGATCATCGACGGACCCAATGCGGTCATCGGTACCTTGCCGGACGAAACCTGCCTGCTGGTGATGGATCAGAAAAAGCTCAGGCCGGCGACGGTCGGCGGCAGAGAAGGCGTCTGGGCGATTGCCTCGGAAATATGCGGCGTCGACGCGATGATTCCAGACCGGGACGCCTCGCTCGATTTTCAGCCCATGCGTGAACATACAGTGATTATTCCCCCCCATAGAAAGGAATTAGAGATATGGTCCCAGTACGAAGCGTTTCCGTTACCCCTAGCAGCCTAACTCCGTCCGACCTGCTCTGGATCATCGAGCACCGGGAAGAGCGGTGCACCCTCTGCGGCAATTGTACTGCGGTCTGTCCGAAAGGGGCGATCCGCCTGGCGCACATGCGCAAACGACTGCCCAAGCTCGATGTGTTCAGCAAGAAGCGGGGCAACGAGTACCAGACCTTCACCGGCATCCGCCAGGAAACCGAGCAGAGCAAGCTGTGCATCGGCTGCGGCATGTGTTCAATGGTCTGCCCCAATGAAGCAATCACCCCGGTGGCGGGTACCAACGAGAACCGTACGCTCTTCTTCGAAAACAGAAAAGGCGAGCCGATGAAGAGAGGCGGGCGCCGGAATGCCACCGGTCCCACCCTGCTCGACCGGATCATCTTCGACCGGATCTCCATGCTGACCGACCCGGCGCTTGATGCCGGACGGCATGAGTTCAGCGTTACCACGACGCTTGGCCGAGTGCTCTCCCCGGAAGAATTTCTCGAAAAGAGCGTCAGCGGCGGCTGGATTCCGCCGACCCGGGAGATCTTCCCTTTCGTCATCGGCTCCATGTCGTTTGGTGCGCTGTCGCCCAATATGTGGCTCGGCCTGCTCCAGGGTGTGGCCTATTGCAACGAGGTCCTGGGGATCCCGGTCGTCATGTGCACCGGCGAAGGCGGTTGCCCGCCCTGGGTACTCAGGAGCCGCTTCCTGAAATATATCATCCTGCAGATCGCCTCCGGCTATTTCGGCTGGGACGAGATAATCAGGGCCATTCCCGAGATGAAGTGCAATCCGGCGGCAATTGAGGTGAAATACGGCCAGGGTGCAAAACCGGGCGACGGCGGACTGCTCATGTGGCACAAGGTCTCGAAACTCATTGCCCGGCTGCGCGGCGTCCCGGAAGGGGTCGATCTGCCGTCGCCGCCGGTCCATCAGACGCTGTACTCGATCGAAGAAAGCGTCATGAAGATGCTCCAGACCCTGTCCATGGCCTTCGAGCACAAGGTGCCGGTATACCCGAAAATCTCCGCCTCGACCTCGGCCAAATCGGTCTTGAACAACCTGGTGCGCAACCCTTATGCCGCAGGGCTTATGATCGACGGCATCGACGGCGGCACCGGCGCAGCCTACAACGTCTCCATGGATGCGACCGGCCATCCCATCGCCTCCTGCGTGCGAGATTGTTACCTCGATCTGGCGAAGCAAGGCAAGCAGAACGAAATCCCGATCTTCGCCGCCGGCGGCATCGGCAAAAACGGCAACATCGCCCAGAATGGCATGGCCATGATCATGCTCGGCGCCTCAGGGGTGCATATCGGCAAATACATGATGCAGGCCGCCGCAGGATGCCTCGGTAACGAGAAAAACCGCTGCAATGTCTGCAACCTGGGCATCTGTCCGAAGGGCATCACCAGCCAAAATCCGAAACTGTATCGCCGGCTCGATCCGGACAAGGTAGCCGAAAGGGTGGCCGAGGTCTTTATGTCGATCAATACCGAAATCAAGAAGATCATGGCGCCGCTGGGCAGATCCCAGAGCCTGCCGATCGGCATGTCGGATGCCATCGGCATTGCCGACAAGGCCGCCGCGGAAAGGCTGCAGATTAAATATACCTGCTAACGAGCGGCAAACGGGATAGGCGAATCAAGATCAACGCGGGTGAACGGCAAGAAAAATAGCCTGTCTCACCTTGGAAATAAGGAGTCTCCAGTGGCTACTACGGTTGTAAAAGGTCTGAATGAAAAAGGTGAACGTATCAGTTCAATGGAATTCGAGAAATTGGTGCGGCAGGCCGCAGCCTCGTCTTCCGACCTTCTGCTCGAGTCTTACGGCCAGCACAATATCGGCATCCGCCTGCAACGCGAAGATGGTCTGAACATCACCGTCAAGGGTCCTTCAGGCCAGCGGCTCGGCTGCATGGGCATGCCCGGCACGACCATCGTCTGTGAAGGCTCGACCTCAGACGATGTCGGTTATCTCAATATCGGTGCGGAAATCGCCATCCTGGGCGATGCCACCAACGGCGCCTGCAACGCCATGGCCAACGGCAAGGTGTTCATCGGCGGGTCGATCGGCGCCCGCGGCCTCACCATGACCAAGTGGAACCCCGAGCACGAAAAACCGGAACTCTGGGTGCTCGGCTCGACCGGCGACTCCTTTGCCGAATTCAACTGCGGCGGTATCGCCGTGGTCTGCGGCATAAAACCGAAAAATCCCGACAACATCCTCGGCTACCGCCCCTGTGTCGGGATGGTCGGCGGCACCATCTATTTTCGCGGCAAGACCGACAACTCCTACCCGAAGACCAATGCCAAGGTCACACAGCCAAACGAGGCCCAGTGGCAGTGGTTGACCGAGAACATCGTCGGTTTTCTCAACAAGATCCGCCAGCCGGAGCTGCTGGAAATGCTCACCAGGAGGGATGAGTGGCAGGTGTTGATGCCGATCACCCCCCAGGAACGTGCCCTGATGTTCGCCGGCCCCATGCCCATGGCCGAATTCCGGAATGAACACTGGAACAAGGAATTCGGCGGCGATCCCCTGCGGGACCTGGCCCCGGGCCTTGACCGCAGCAACATCGGGGTGATCGTGAGCGGCGACCTGCGCCGGAAAAAACCCTACTGGGCCAACTGCGAATCGGCAGCGCCCTGCACCTATTATTGTCCGGTACACATTCCAACCGTCGACAGGTTGCGGCTCATCCGCGAAGGACGTATCGAGGAGGCCTACCAGCTGATCCTCCGGTATACGCCGTTGCCGGCCTCGGTTTGCGGCGCCGTCTGCCCCAATCTCTGTGTCGAAAACTGTTCCCGGATGGGGGTGGATACCGCCATCGACGCCCAGCTCCTGGGCCAGGCGGTGAATATCTTCGAACCTCCGCAAGTGGCCGAATCAACGGGCAAGAAGGTTGCCATCATCGGCGGCGGCCCGGCCGGGATGAACGTGGCCTGGCAGCTGGCGCTCTCGGGGATCGAAGCCCATATCTTCGAGCAGGACGACAAGATCGGCGGGAAACTCGCCCAGGTCATCCCCTGGGAGCGGCTGTCGCAAGCGATCTGGGACCGGGAGATCGCCAGGTTCCTCGCCACCCCCAACATCAAGGTGAGCTGCAATGTCACCATGACCAAGGAGAAGTTCGCCGAGCTGCACAAGGAATACGATTATATTGTGATTGCGGTGGGCACTCACACGCCACGGCGGCTGCAGTTCCCCGGCAACGAGAAGGTCCTCGCCGCCCTTGATTTCCTGAAGAAAGCCAAAAGTCCGAAACCATTGCCGGTCGGCCGCGAAGTGGTCGTCATCGGCGCCGGCAATGTCGGTTGCGACGTAGCCTGCGAAGCCTACCGGCTGGGAGCGGAAAAAGTCACCCTGGTGGACATCCAGAAGCCGCTGGCCTTTGGCAAGGAAAAGGCGGCGGCCGAAGCCCTCGGGGCTCAGTTTCGCTGGCCGGTACTGACAAAAGAAGTCACCGACGAGGGGCTCATTACCAATACCGGCGAACTGATTGCCGCGCAGACGGTGATCATCTCCATCGGCGATGTCCCGGCACTGTCCTTCCTCCCCGAATCGGTGGAAACCGTCACCGTCGGCGGCGCCGCCTGGATTTCGACGGATAAAGCCCATATAACCTCGGATAGCAAGGTTCTCGCGGTCGGCGATGTCGAGCGACCAGGCCTTGCCACCAACGCCCTTGGCGCCGGCAAGACCGCGGCGGAATTTATCATTGCCAAAAGCAAGGGTCAGGAATGGAAGCCCTTCGACAAGCAGGTCATCCCCCAGAAGGCCCTGACCATTACCCATTACATTCCCATGGATACCGGCACCTCAGAGCAGGATCAGGCCGATCGCTGTCTGTCCTGCGCCTCCTGCCGCGACTGCCATCTGTGCGAGACGATCTGTCCAACGGGCGCCATCAGCCGGCAGGATATCCTCACCTCAACCCATGACGACAACCGTTCGCTGACGACTTCCTATGAGTATGTTTCCGATGACGAGAAGTGTATCGCCTGCGGGTTCTGCGCCGATACCTGCCCCTGCGGGATCTGGACGATGAACGCCTTCTGACGGGAGTGGTAGTCGGCTTTCTGAAGCGCTTCCGCCGGCCTCCGGCAGAAGCGCTTTTTTGTTATGATTACTTGCGGATAAGACGGATACTCACATCATACCTTGCCGTTTCGATATCCGGCGGGAGAAGGCTGGCGTCGGGAATCATGATGGTCAACACCCTGCCTTTTAGCGGGTCCTGGGCCTGCTTTTGCCGTCTTTCCCGGCCCGAAGGCCCGGCAATGCCTTTTCGAGGAGGACGGATATGAAGCAGCTGCGCTTCAATGAAGGTGGCGCCTTTGGCGGGAACCTTTTGACTCTGCGGCGCTAGCGGCGGGATCGAACCGATGATTATTTCCATGCGACAACCTCCTTATCCCGGAAAAGAAATTCTCATTGTAGGGCGAGAATTCTGCAAAAAGGGATCGAACCCTCAAAGGATACTGAAAAACGTCCCGATAATCATAAGTTAGGTGAATATTCACAAGTATTACCCTATCTTGCTAAAAACGGCAAGCGATGTTATTTTGACGGTATCACAAGCACTTATCCATTCATAGCAAATGTTGATGGCAATCTGCCGGCACCGGCGCATTGGCTGCATTGGCTCTTCCCTTTTGCCCGCATTCCGGGGTATCATCCACCGGTTTTATAAAGGAATTTATTCGCCCACGTTTCGAGCGGGAATCCCGAAATCGTAGGGAAGCCCCCCGCAACCTTCTACTCTTCATACTCTTCAGCCATGGCCGATCCCCTCAAGAAAATCCTTGAACCGATCAAAGAGCTGCAGAACATTCGCGGCATCGACCTGCCCATCGGACTTGAATTTTTGCAGCTGGTGGTCACAGGGCCGCCGGGGGCGGGCAAATCACATTATATCGAGCAGATACGCGGCTATCCCAATGAAGGATATATCGATCTGACCCAGAAAGGCTGGTGGAAGGATCAATCTCTCATCTTTCGCCCCCGGGAGGTGCACCTCGGCCTGCCCTTCCGCGGCGTAAAAGAGGCGGTCACCGTCTTCGACAAGGAATGGCTGAACAGTCCCGTGCCGCCGGAGCTCGAATGTGGGCGGATCAAGATCCCGCCCGTCAAGAAATATTTCTTTCAAACCGACTGGCGGGAAAGGTACATCTTCGAATTTCTCATTCCCAGCCCCACCACCATCTACGAGCAGCGCCTCGCCCGTCAGAGCCAGGGTTATTTTCCGGTGGACGAAAATCTAAGCCTTGAGATGGTGAGAAACCAGGTCGCAGTCTACCGGGAGGTTGCCCTCTATCTGCACCGGGCGGGTGTCAATGTCTATATCCGCAAAAGCCTCGACAAACCGCCGATGGTTATCGCCGAAAAAGGCGTGGCCACGGTCCCGTCCTGGACCCTGGACCGTAAACCGCGGCGACCGAGCCTGAGAAGCGCGGCCGGCTGGAAATGGCTCTTCCACCGGCGCTACCCTATCGAGTGGATCACCCTCGGCAGTGAACCGCAGGACCTCGTGCGTGCCGGACGCATCGCCCACGACGGCAAAAGCTTTGAGCTGCTGCTCGGCGAAAGCCGGCTCCGCTTCCAGCCCGAGATCCCCCTGGGCGTGAAGAAAAAGGTCGCTCAGAAGAACTGGATCGTCAACACCGAGCAGGGCTGTGCCACCAGGAACATGAACGGTTTTATCCGGATCCGGGTCGGCGAGACCATCGTCATCGGTCAGGATCACAAGGAATTCCGCGAACTTTTTCAATTCGGCGAACATGTCGCCAAAAGACATGTCAGCGTCACCAACCGCAAGGGAGATCTGATCATCACCCCGCTCGTTACCGATCGATCGACCCGGGTCATCCGCCATGACGACCTCGACCACCGGGAGCAACTTGAACGGGGGAGACACAAAACCTTATTGAAGATAAAGGAAATTTACGGTCAGGCCATCGGCCCCTTCCCGCCAGACAAAGCGCTGCAATGCATCAGAGACGTCAACAGACTCCTGCAGGCGGAACCCTGCCGCCCCTTGGATAAATGGGGCAAACCGGGCGGCCTCGTGGAAATCCCGAACACGACGACTCCCGTTATAGTCGGCGACCTCCATGCGCAGGTCAACAATCTCCTGAAGATTATGAGCGAGAATTGCCTGCTCGACTGTCTGCGGATGAAGACGGCAACGCTGATCATCCTGGGCGATGCAGTCCACTCGGAGATGCTACATGAATTGGCCAAATTCGAGACCTCGATACTCATCATGGATCTCATCTTCCGGATGAAACTCGCCTTCCCCGAAAATGTCTTCTACCTCAGGGGCAATCATGACAGTTTTTCTCCTGAGATCATCAAGGGCGGAATCCTGCAGGGCGAGCTGTTCAGAGAATACCTCCTGAAGGTCAGAGGCAGCGAGTATGTCCGGGAGATGCAGATGTTTTATGACAGTCTGCCCTATATCATCCTTTCCGAATCCTTTGTCGCCTGCCATGCCGGACCGCCCCACCCCGCCGTCAGCGAAGAGGATCTTATCAATATCCGGGAAAACGACAACCTAGCCCACGAGCTGACCACGACCCGTCTGCATCGCCCCCACTTTCTGCACGGCTATACCAAAGGTGATGTCAAGAAGCTGCGCAAATCCCTCAGCCTGCCCCCCAGGACGCGACTGATCGTCGGCCATACGCCGATGGATCCCTTCGGCAGTTTCTGGCTGCACGTGGGAAATATCAAAAATCACCATGTCATCTACAGCGCCCACAGCGAAGGCCCCAGCCTTTTTATCCGCACGGGGGAGAGTTTTTCGCCGATCACCTTTCCGGCGGAACCTCTCATCGATATCATTAACGATCTTGCATGAGACTCGTCTCACTGGCTCCTGGATCATTTTTAGACATCCCATAACATCCTCAGCTCCTTTGCATATTGGCTCAAGCGGCTGACGAAACCCTGGCAAATCCTTATTTTTTCGTGGTTCCCCCTTGAAAAAGGAGGCTAGGTCGATATAATTAACTGTATACTACAGCCACATTTTCCAAGGACTTGGCACCATTTTCACTGGCTCGGCAGCTGGAGAACTATTCTTGCGGCCGCAGAGAATTAATGTAACAAATCTGAGAGGAAGAGGAGGAAGGCGTATGCAGAAAAGAACCAAAACTCCACCTATCAAAACTGAGCGGGAAAGGCCGGCAGAACCCCCCGTGGATCGGCGCAGTGCCGAACGTCGCAAAGCCAAAGGCGACGGCTACACCTATATTCCCATGGTAGGCTGGTACTGTCGGCGCGAGGAGAGTAGACGGGGCGACGATGATATTAAATAGCCCGACGCTTTCCTACATTGCCTGCGCAGCAAGCATGAAGTCCCGCCAGATCGGCGCAGCCGTGGTACCCCCGCTTTCGCTTCGGCCCATCGGCTGGTTGTGATCGTTGCCGACCCAGACCCCTGTGGTGTGTTTATCGTCGTACCCGACAAACCAGGCGTCCCGATTATTGTCGGATGTGCCTGTTTTGCCCCCTCCTACCCCGGGAACATCGGCCACCAAACGGCCGGTCCCGTGACTCGTCACCCCTTTCAGCATTCTCCGCATCTGCGCGAGCACCGTGTGATTCAACACGACCTGACGCTTGCGGTCCTTTTCCGGGACCAGCACCGTTCCGTCGGCAGTTATGATTTCTGCGATAAATGACGGTTCGACAAAGGTGCCGTTGCCGGCAAACGACGTATAGGCGGCGGTCATTTCGAGAATCGACACGTCGGCCGATCCCAGGGCGAGAGAGAGATTCGGCGGCAGATTCGATCTGATGCCGGCATTCCTGGCAACTTTATGTACCTCTTTGTACCCGATCCTCTGTATAATCCTGACGGTTGCGGTATTGAGGGAAAAGGCTAAAGCATCTGCCAGCGTCGTCATGCCGTGGTATTTACCCGAGTAGTTCTGCGGGCTCCAGCGGCCGATGGAGAGCGGGCTGTCCTCGATCGGCGACTCCGGCGACCAGCCCAGATTCAAGGCAGCGGCAAAGACGAAGGGCTTAAAGGTCGAGCCGGCCGGCCGCCTGGCCTGGGTGGCCCGATCGAAGGGGGAATCGGTGAAGGAGGTGCCGCCGATCAGGGCCCGTATCCTGCCGGTTGCCGTTTCGATACAGACCAGACCTCCCTGCGGCGCCGTCCCCGGCTCTTTCCCGGCCAGCAATTGGCGGGAGAGGCAGCCCGTCACCCCCCTTCGGACGGCGACTGCGCCGTTTTCCTGCAGCCCCGAATCGAGATGGGTATAGATTTTCGCACCGGCCGTCTGCAACGGCACACCCAGAATGGCCCGGGCCCGCTTCTTCACGGCCTCCAGATAGTAGCCGTTCTCGTCGGTCGGCTGCAACGCCCGGTCGTTCATCAGAATAGTTTGTTCATAGGCGGCCTTCGCCTCATCCTCCGAGACATAGCCTTCCGCCGTCATCCGGTTGAGGACGTATTTCTGCCGCTCGACCGCCCGGTCCTGATGATCGAAAAGAGAATAGCGGCTTGGCGCCTGCGGCAGACCGGCGAGCAGCGCCGATTCGGAGAGACTCAGTTGGGCAGCGCTTTTGCCGAAATACGTCTGCGCCGCCGCCTCGACCCCGTGGGCCCCTTCCCCGAGATAGATTTGATTGAGATAGATGTAAAGGATTTCATCCTTGGTGAGCAGCTTGTCGATCCGCCAGGCGAGGATGGCTTCCTTGAATTTTCGGACATAGGTCTTCTCCGGCGTGAGCAGCAGGGATTTGGTGATCTGCTGGGTGATGGTCGACCCGCCCTGGCTCCTCTCACCGTCCCGCATGTTGACCACCGCCGCGCGCAGTACCGAGAGCAAATCAAGCCCCGGGTGATCGTAGAAGCGCCCGTCTTCCGCCGCCACAAAGGCCTTGGGAAGGTATGGCGACATGGCGTTGAGGGGCACCACGGTGCGGTCTTCGGTGAACATGCGATCGACGATCCGGCCGTGACGGTCATAGATGATCGTCGACTGCGGCGGGTTATACCGCGCCACCGAACTGAGTCCGGGAATCTTCAGGCTGATCAGGATATAGAGCAGCGTCCCGAGAAAAAACGTCTGCAAGAGACAGATGACAAAAAGAAAAATCCAGATATGTTTTTCGTTGTAGACAGGACGGCGGACCCTGGTCTTTCCGGCCGGGCTCTTGGGCACGGCGGTCGGTTTTGGAGATGACACTGTCGGGACACTCATGGTAGTATTCGAACTTTTGCGGAAGGAGGCGTAAGCAGCCTGAAGCACTCTAACATCTGTCCGTGAACTATCAACAGGAAAGTCGGCACCATGGCAAAAATCCGAATTCTCCCCGAACAGCTCGCCAACCAGATTGCGGCGGGCGAAGTCATCGAACGGCCGGCCTCGGTCGTCAAGGAACTTGTGGAGAACAGTCTCGACGCCCACGCCACCCGCATCGAGATCGAAATCGAAGGCGGCGGCACGAGGCTCATCCGGATCATCGACAACGGCGACGGCATGGACGAAGATGACCTGCTGCTCTGCCTGGAACGCCATGGCACCTCAAAGATCAGGACCGCTCAGGATCTCGCCGGCATCGCCACCCTCGGCTTTCGCGGCGAGGCAATTCCTTCGATCGGTTCGGTATCCCACCTGAGCATCGCCTCCCGGCCGGGACAGGCGGAGCTGGGTACCATCGTCCAGCTCGAATACGGCAAGCTGACCAAGGTCCACGAAACCGGCTGCCGGTACGGCACGACCTGCGAGGTACGCAACCTGTTCGGCAACACCCCGGCAAGGCGCAAGTTTCTCCGGACCGTTCGTACAGAACTCGGCCATATCGATGAGGTGATCAGGAATTATGCGCTCGGCTCTCCTTCGGTCACCTTTATTGAAAAAGTCGACGGCCGGGATATCCTGAACCTGGACAGCACCCTGTCGCTGACAGACCGACTCGGCCGGATCATGCACTATCATGGGGAGTTCATTCCCGTTGAGAAATTTGCCAGTAATCCTGCGGAGCGACGGGTGACCGGCTATCTGGTGCCGCCGGAACAGGTGACCGTCGGCCCGGCCCGGCTCCGCCTTTTCGTCAACGGCCGGGCGGTCAGGGACCGCCTGATGGTGCATGCCGTCACCGAAGGCATGCGCAGTTTTCTGATGAAGGGCAAGAACCCGTCCGGACTGATCCATCTGTTTCTGCCGCCGGACGAGGTCGATGTCAACGTCCACCCGGCCAAGCATGAAGTGCGTTTCCGCAACTCCCGAGAAATCCACGCCCTGCTCAGCCAGGCAGTGGCGCAGGCCATGCAGGATTATCAGCGGACCGTGAAGGTCTCTCTCTTCGGCAAGGATCGTGCTGCCGAGATCCCGGCCATGCCCGTCGTATCGTCTTTCTGGGAAAACGATCGCTCTGACGAGGCGGACATTGGGTTTCTTCCTGAAGCAGGTGATTTTGCCCCTGAACCGGCGCCAGCTACACCTGTGGCGCAGGCCATTCCCCCATCCTGGCCCGTCACTCCTACGCCGGCGCCCCCCAAGGCTATCAACCGCCCGCCGCAGTCGCTGCTTTCGACCGCCGAACCTCTACGGAGATCGGGGAGCGCACCAACACCACCTTCCGCCCCACCCCAGGAACCGGTGGCCAGGGAAAGGGAGCCGGCGGAACACAATCTCCTGGTTATCGGTCAGTACGACGATCTCTACATCTTTTGCAAAAACAGCGAAGGGTTGCTGGTGATCGACCAGCATGCCGCCCACGAGCGGCTTCTCTACGAACGGCTGCGCCGGCAGTATCTGAGCGGTACCGTCGCTCGGCAGACTCTGCTGTTTCCTGAGACCGTCGAGCTCTCCCTGTTCCAGGCCCGGCTGGTTGAAAAGAACAGCGAGGAGCTCGACAGAATCGGCTTTTCCATCCGCGACTTCGGCGGCAACACCTACATTATTGCCGCCATCCCCGCCCTGGCCGGAACGACCAACCCCCGGGAACTGTTCCTGAATATCCTCGAACAGTTCGGTAGCGAGGAGAGCGGCCACCGGAGCGACCGGGGCGGCTTCCTCGACAATATTCTGGCCTCCCTGGCCTGCAAGGCTGCCGTCAAGGCCGGGACCTCTCTCACCGATGTTGAAATAGATAGGCTGCTGGCCGAAATGGCTCGGGCCGACCTCTTTTCCCACTGCCCCCACGGCAGACCGGTGATGAAGCAATTTTCCCGGGAAGAGATCAAAAAATGGTTCTACCGTACATAAGTTTGCTCCATTGCACACAGGCTGCGCAACATTTGCCCGGCTGTGGGAAAATCATGGTATCCGGCCCTGCCGGCACCGCCCCACCAACACGATCTATTCTTTTAATTTCAGCAACATAACTACTTGGCACAAGGTTTGCTTCTCCTGATGATCATCGGCAATGTATCCCGATATCACCACTTCATCGCAGGAGAACTACCTTATGAAAATCATCTTTTCAGCCGCCATTCTCGCTCTTTGCCTGATCAGTGCCGAAACTGCAATCGGTATCGCCACTCCGCCTACAAGAAACCACCCGGTTCCCGTGCTCATTTATTCTCATAAGGATTCCGACACCGTCGTTCTCCGCGGCACCGTCAAACCATTCGCCGAAACTACCGCGCTGTTTACCGATACCGCCATATATCCGCTGATCGGCGGCGACTTCGATATGATTGTCGGCAAGGAAGTGAACATTATCGGCGAGATGGTCCTGGAAGACGATGTACGAAAAATCGAAGTGGCCCGCGTCCAGTTCGATCGAAAAGCACTGTAGTCCAAAAGCCTGCCAATCCAAGGGGCGCAAGGGGGGCGTCCTGCGGATCGGTATTTTCAACTTTCCGAAAAAAATCAGAGGGGCGGCAGTTTAGGGCCTGTCCACAAATAACATGAACATCTTGCATCTCATCTTCGGGCCATCTTTGGCTGCGGCTCAATCACAAAATCCTCAACGTAGCCCTGCTACGCCTGCGGTTTTGCGCTGATCGCCACAACCAAATCTGACCCAAATCTGAGCGCAATCTTGTCCATGTAATTTGTGGACAGGCCCTTACCGGAAAATAAACGCGGCGAGCTTCATCGCCCGTCACTCACCACCTCGACTTCA
>Ga0209317_1002150_pt1 | contig 14901 bp, 17 predicted proteins | sample RifGroB2_FD_183994 | JGI IMG/M metagenome (GOLD analysis project Ga0209317, IMG submission 183994) | Soil microbial communities from Rifle, Colorado, USA - Groundwater B2 (SPAdes) (version 2) | ecosystem: Environmental > Terrestrial > Soil > Unclassified | place: Rifle, Colorado | collected... | reverse complement strand
GCCTGCTTCGCCCAGACCCAGCCGATCTACGATCTGGAACGGTTCGAGCAGATGATGGAGCAGGCCGGGCATCTCGGCATCCCGATCCTGCCGGGCGTGCTGCCTCTGGTAAGCGGCAGAAACGCCGAGTTCCTGCACAACGAGGTTCCCGGCATCGTGATCCCGGACCGGATCAGGGAGAGGATGGCGGGGAAGGTGGGGGAGGACGGTGTCCGGGAAGGGCTTGCCATCGCGCGCGAGTTCATCGAGGCCGCCATCGGGAAGGTCGGGGGATTCTACCTGATACCCCCGTTCGGCAAATACGAGATCGCCGTGGAACTGGTCAGATTCATAAAGGGCCGTGCAAAGGCGAAAGCTTAAAAGCTTGACCAGAGAGCGTCTCACGCCGCCCTGACTCCTACCCCCAGCGGGGGGAGGTCGTTTATGCAAAATTTGACCTGCATCAATCCCAAACCAGACCAAGGAGCAGATGATGAAGAAGGATATTGTCGAGAAGGGCGCGATCCTCCAGCGCGACAGGGAGACCTATGCCATCGCGCCGCACATCCCGGGCGGATTCACCGACACGGCTACGCTCAGAAAAATCTGCGACGTCGCTGACAAGTACCGGCTGTCGCTGAAGATCACCTCCGCTCAGCGCATCGCCATGATCGGCGCCAGGGAGGAGGACCTGGACTCGATCTGGGCCGACCTCGCCGAGGAGCAGGGCGCGCCGATCGGCCTTTGCGTCCGGAGCGTGAAAATCTGCCCCGGCACGACCAACTGCAAAAGAGCGGTGCAGGACTCCGAATCGCTCGGCCTCCGGATGGACAAGATCTATCACTCCATGCAACTGCCGAACAAGATGAAGATGGGGGTGTCCGGCTGCCTTCTCTCCTGCTCCGAATCGGGCGTGAAGGACATCGGCGTGGTGGGAACCAACAAGGGGTGGCGCATATTGGTCGGCGGCAACGCGGGACCCCGCCCGCGTCTGGGTGAGATGCTGGTGGACGATGTCCCGGATCAGGCCGGGGTGCTGGAGATCGTGGCCCGGGTCATCGATTTCTACAAGAGCTCGCCCCAGCAGGGGCGCCTCGGCAAGCTGGTCGAGGAAATGGGGATCGAGGCCTTCAGGGGCAGAATACTGGGAAGCGGCGAGGCCGTTTTTCAGGCCATTGCCGGGAGTGGTGCGTGATATGAGAACAGCAAGGGTGCAACCAGAACTGTGCCGCGCGGGAGGTTGCCGTGGCGCTCATTGAAGATCCCCTTTTCACCCGCATCAAGAACCGGGTCGGCAAGGCGATATCGGACTACGACCTGATATCCGAGGGAGACCGGATCGCAGTGGCGGTGTCGGGGGGCAAGGATTCCTACGCCATGCTCCACATGCTGGAGACACTGCGAAAGCGCGCGCCGATAAAGTTCGAGATGGTCGCCATCAACATCGACTCAGGCTATCGCGGCTACCGCGGCGACATCATTGAGGAGCACCTGCAGGAGCACGGCTTTGCCTACCACATGGAGAAGACCGACCACTACGGCATCATCTCCGAGAAGCGCCGGCCCAACTCTTCCTACTGCTCCATCTGCGCCAGGCTGAAGCGCGGCGCGCTCTATGGGCTGGCCCGGCAGTACGGCTGCAACAAGCTGGCGCTCGGGCACCACATGGACGACTTCATCGAGACCCTGCTCCTGAACCAGTTCTTCGTCGGTTCCCTGAAGTCGATGGCGCCCAGCATGCTGGCCGACAACGGGGTCATCACCGTCATAAGGCCGCTGGTCTACGTTCCGGAGAAGGATATTGTCCCGTTCTCGCGCAACAACCGCTTCCCGGTGGTCTGCTGCTGCTGTCCTGTCTGCGGCACCGCCGATCTGCAGCGCAAGAAGATGAAGGAACTGCTGACCACCCTGGAGCGTGATAACCCCTTGGTGAAGAAGAGCCTCTTGAAGGCGCTTTCCAACGTGCACCCGAGGCACCTGCTCGACAGGGGCTTGACCAGGAAGCCCTCCTGACGCAGGTCGGCGATGATGTCCTTCACCGTCAGATAACCGCAGTAGACGACAATTCCCAGAGCGCAAGCGACCATCGGTTCCATGTGTGCTACCTCCCATCGTTTGATGATATGACGATAGCATGGGGTTGTGACAGAATATGTCGCAAGCCGAAGGGCGCTTCACCCCGCAGGCGGGAGGGGGGAACTGGAGCATGGGAACGATGAAAGGATTCCAGATGAGGAAACAAGGCAAGGTGAGGTAAATGGCAGAGAAAAACGTGCAACGGGTAAGGATCGCGATTCAGTGGGGCTTTCTTCTTTTCTCACTCTACCTGGGGGTGGCCTTCTATCGCTTCGTGCTTCACTTCCGCAGCGGCGGAACTGCCCCGTTCGTGGCGCGTCCCGACGGAGTGGAGGCCTTTCTCCCCATCTCCGCGCTGGTCAGCCTGAAAGGGTGGCTTGCCTCGGGATCCATCAACCCGGTGCATCCCGCGGCGCTGGTGATCTTTCTGGCGGTGCTCGTCGTTTCGCTCATTTTGAAACGCTCTTTTTGCTCCTGGATCTGCCCGGTTTCCACCGTCACGGAGCTGTTCTGGAAGACCGGCTCCAGGGTGCTCGGGCGCAACTTCCGGGTGCCGCTCTGGCTTGATTGGCTGATCCGCCCCGTGAAGTACCTGCTGCTGCTCTTCTTCGTGTTTTCCATCTTGCTGCTCATGTCGCCTGAGAGCGTCAACTCCTTCATCCTCTCCGACTACAACAAGACGGCGGACGTGAAGATGCTCGATTTTTTCCTGCACCTCTCCGGCACCCCGCTTGCCGTCATCGTGGCGCTGCTTTTGCTGTCGTTTTTCTTCAGGAACCCGTTTTGCCGCTTCCTCTGCCCCTACGGCGCGCTCCTCGGCGTGCTGTCCCGGCTCTCTCCGGTCAAGGTGGAAAGGTCACAGAGCGCCTGCATCTCGTGCGGCGGCTGCAACAAGGCCTGCCCTTCCCATATAGATGTGATGCACAGGGCGCGGGTCTGTTCCGAGGAGTGCATCGGCTGCCTGCGCTGCGTCAGCAGTTGCCCGAAGCCGGAGGCGCTGCAGTTGCGTGTCAGGGGCGGGAAGGTGGTGCCCGGCATGCTGTTCGCGGTGCTGGTCGTCGTGCTCTTCATAGGCGGCACCCTGGTCGGGAGAATGACCGGCCACTGGCACAGTTCCATCGACAAGGGCGAGTACCAGAGGCTGATCACCAACGGACCCGGACCGGGCCATCCCTAGGGTTGGAGGCGGTGCTGCCGCCAAAGGGCAAACCCCGGTCCTTGCATAAAAAGAGAGGGGACGGCGTGATGCCGTCCCCTCTCTTTTTGTCTTTACCCGTTTCAAGCCTTTCCTCTGAGAACCTCTGAGAACCTCTGAGAACCTCTGAGAACCTCTGAGAACCTCTGTGTCCTCTGTGGTCAGCTTTTGACGTTCTGACTTACCCTTCTTCTTCCTCGCCAAGCGAAATCTCGCGGTAGGCGCGGTCCTCTTCGAAGCGTTTGGTCTGTGCCTGCTGCTTCTCCAGGTCCGCCTTGCACTTGACGCAGTGGCGGGCAAAGGGGACGATCTTCAGTCTCCCCATCGGGATCTCTTCCTCGCACTCCTCGCAGATGCCGTACTCGCCCTCGTCCAGACGCAGCAGCGCCTCGTCGATGTGCCTGAGCTTCTCACGCTCCCGGTCGCCCAGGAGAAGACCTAGTTCCCGGTCGCGCTCGCTGGATGCCTGGTCATAGATGTCGCCGCTCGGCTCGTTCACCGGGATGTCGGAACCGGACTTTACCGTCTTGTTGATCTCTTTGAGCGTCTCCTCTTTCAGTTTCAGGAGCATCGCCTTCATTTCATCAGGTTTTTCTGTCATTTAAAATGCACTCCGTATGGTTCGATGGCCCTCAAAGCGACGCAATAATACAGCAATAGAGGTTCATGTCAAGCTAAAAGCCTAGTCGATGATCTCGCCGATCAGGTCGTAGTCTGAAGAGTCGGTGATCTTCAACCTGACGATGTCTCCCACGTTTGCGTTGCCCGCCGTTATGTAGACAAGGCCGTCCACGTCGGGGGCCTGCCTGGAGGAGCGTCCCTTCAGAAGGAGTTCGGTTTCCTCGCTGTAACCCTCCACCAGCACCTCCTCCTCGGTGTCGACCAGCGCTCTGTTGTGCTTGAAGGAGACCCTCGCCTGGGTCCGCATCAGCTTCTTGTGGCGCTCCCTTTTGATCCGCTCGGAAACCTGGTCCGGCATCTCGGCCGCGGGGGTCCCCTCTTCACGGGAGTAGCAAAAGACGCCGAGCCGGTCGAAACGGGTTTCCTCGACGAACTGCAGCAGTTTCTTGAAGTCCTCCGGGGTCTCCCCCGGAAAGCCGACGATCAGCGAGGTCCTGATGGCGATGTCCGGGATCTCGCGGCGCAGTTTGCCGATCAGGGTGCGGATGTCAGCCTCGCCGCTTCTGCGCTTCATCCGGGAGAGCACCGGGTCGCTGATGTGCTGGATCGGCAGGTCCAGGTACTTGCACACCTTGGGCTCGGTCTTGATCAGGTCGATCAGCGAGTCGGTTACCCCGTCCGGGTAGGCGTACAGGAGCCTGATCCACTTGAGCCCCTCCATCTTGGCGAGCTCGTTGATGAGCCCCTCCAGCGTGGGGGCGTCGGGGAGGTCCTTGCCGTAGGCGGTGATGTCCTGGGCGATCAGGTTCAGTTCCTTCACCCCGCCGGCCACGAGCTGCTGCGCCTCGGTCAGAAGGCTTGCCAGCGGGCGCGAGCGCAGTGCGCCGCGCAGCGAGGGGATGACGCAGTAGGCGCAGTTGTTGGAGCACCCTTCGGCGATCTTCAGGTAGGCCGTGTAGTGCGGCGACGACTGCAGACGAGGCAGCTCGTCGTTGTAGACGAAGTTGGGGTCCCCCGTGTAGCAGAGCTGGTCCGCAGTCAACTTCTTCTCGGCGATGATCTCGGCGATGCGCGGGTAGTCGCCGGTGCCGATGAAGATGTCCACCTCGGGGAGTTCCTTGGCGAGCTCTTCCTGGTAGCGCTGCGGCAGGCAGCCGGTGACGATCAGGAGCCGGCAGCGGGCGTCGTGCTTGCGGTCGGCCAGGTCGAGGATGGTGTCGATGCTCTCCTGTTTTGCCTCCTTGATGAAAGAGCAGGTGTTCACCACGATGATGTCGGCCTGCATCTCGTCCGTGGTCACCTCGTAGGCATCCCTCGAGAGGTAACCGAGCATCACCTCGGCGTCCACCAGGTTCTTCGGGCAGCCCAGGCTTACCAGGCTCACTTTTTCCTTGATCTTCTCGTTCAAAAAATTCCCCTCTTCCTTTTCAGCTTCTAAAGTTCACGAACTGCATGTCGATATCCAGATCCTTCCCCTTCAGGATCCTGATCACCTCCTGCAGGTCGTCGATGTTCTTCCCGGTTACCCGGAGTTGGTCGTCCTGGATCTGGCTTTGCACCTTCAGCTTGCTCTCCTTGATGACGGCGCCGATCTCCTTCGCCTTCTCCTTGGAGATGCCGACCTGCAGCGTGATGATCTGCCGCACCATGGAGCCCGAGGCCTCCTCGATCTTGCCGTACTGCAGCGCCTTCGGGGAGATGTTGCGCTTGATGAACTTCGCCTGCAGGATCTCCACGATCGCCTTGAGCCGGAAATCGTCGTCCGCCAGGACCTTGACCGACTCCTTTTCCAGGGTCACCTCGCTCTTGGACCCCTTGAAGTCGTAGCGCTGCCCGATCTCCTTGACGGTCTGGTTGATGGCGTTGTCGACCTCCTGCATGTCCACCTTTGAAACGATGTCGAATGACGGCATTAAAAACCTCCTGGAATCAGATTAATCTGCCTCTACCTGTTCTTTATGACTTCGACCCCGGCCGGGACCTTGAAGCTGAATTTGCCGCTACTCACCCCGCGGTTGGTCCTCACGTTGCTGAAATCCATCCTGGTGCTGTTGCCGGTCTGGTCGAAGACGGTGGAATGCACGATGGGAAACAGGGTGCCGGGGCGCCCCTTGGCGATAAAGCTCTCGACGGCGTCCCCGGCGATGGCAAGCTGCAGCTTGGCCATGGCGGGGCTCGGCTTGTTGGGGACCAGATCCATCAGGTAGTTCCCGCTCTTGTCGCGCGGCTCGGGGGCAAAGGCGATGCTGAAATCCTTGGAGACCTGCCCCATCCCGGCCAGGTAGTTGAGGGCGACGCCGTTTCCCGCCTCGAAAAGCTGCGACAGCTCCATGATCATCACCTGCTTCTGATCGGGCAGGTAGTACCAGACCGTTTTGCCGTTGGAAATGATCTGCTGTTTTGGTTTGGAATAGTTGAAGCGGAACATGGCGTCCTTGCCCCTCCCCTTCTTGATGAACAGCTCGCCCCCCCCCTTTTCCTCGCGCCTCATCGTCTTCAGGACGCTTTTCTGGCTGAAGTCGGCCTGCAGGTCGTTCAGGCCGGCGTAACCCTGCTCCAGGGTGCGGACCACCTGGGAGAGCTCGGCTGCCAGGCAAAAGGTGGCGGATAGCGCGATGAGCGCGATGCATAAGGTGAAGGCTCTGGCGACTCTCATGGTTTACCTCTGAAAAGTTGTGAAGGCGACCTGCGCGCTGTCGCCTTCGTTCCGGTCTCCCCTGCTCGGCGCTCCCCCCTCACGGGCGTTTGGTTCGGGATCTCGGGGAGCGGGGGCGGCATCAGTTTGACCGGGTATTTTGCCACACAACCGGGTATCGCGCAACCTTTTCATTGAGCTCCCAGGGCGCTCAGCATGTCGCCCAGGGAGGCGGGTGCCGGTATCAGGAAGATGCTCCCGCCGCAGAGCGCATGGGAGACGGAGAACAGGGTGTCGATCATGACGATCGACTCGCCGTCCACCGCATGCTCCATGACCCGGGACAGCACCTCTGTCGCCCCGCCCCGGATCAGCGCCGGCACCGAAGGGAGCAGCGTCATCTTCAGCATGGCGCCGAGGGCGTTCAGGCAGGCCGATGCCAGGATGTTTCCCACCTCCATCAGGGTGGCGTTCTCCATCTCCGACAGCGGCTGGCCGGCAGCAGGGAGCTTGCCAAGGAGCAGCTCCAGGATGCGCAGCGCGTTCTCCTGGCGGAGCAGGATCAGGATGCTGCCGCGCACGTTGCCGAGGATCTGCAGGTGCAGGGCCGTCACCTCCTGCGCGTCTAGCAGGGCGGCAAAGCCGTCGGCGTCCAGGAACTGCAGGCGCGGGACCTGGATGTCGACCCCCTTGCCCATCAGCTGGGACAGGGCGGTCGCGGCATGTCCCATGCCGATGTTGCAGACCTCGGTCAGTGCGTCCATTTCGGCATCTTGCAGGACGGGGATCGACATGTAAGCCTCCGGAGGTGGGTAAGGGGAGATCTCCCTTTGCATAGGGGGAGTTTCCTGGAAAACTACAGCAGGTCAGCCAGGTCGAGGATGGTGACGATCTCGCCGTCGCCGAGCGTCGCTCCTCCGGCCAGGCCGGCAAGCTTCGACAGCGGCCTGCCCAGCGGCTTGACGAACAGCTCGTGCTGGCCCAGCAGCCGGTCCACCACGATCCCTACGCGGCGTCCCTTGGCCTCGGTCACGAACAGCGGCAAAATGCCGTTCGGGAAGCGCCCAAGAGGCAGGCCGAGGATCCGGTTCAGGCTGAGAAGCGGAACGGTCTCGCCGTCCAGCTGGAACATCTGGCGCTTGCCGACCGTCTCGATCTGGCGGCGGTTCAGCTCGACGGTGCGGTGCACGGCGGTCACCGGTACGGCCCCCTTGACCGGGCCGCACTGCACGATGAGGGCGTGTATGATCGCTATGGTCATCGGGAGCCTGAGGGTGAAGGTGCTCCCCCGGCCCGGCTCCGACTCGATGCCGAGGCTGCCGCCCAGCTTCTGGATCGCCGCGTTGACCGCGTCCATGCCGACGCCGCGCCCCGAGACGTCGGTCACCTCCTTGGCCGTGGAAAAGCCCGGGATGCAGGCGAGCATCAGCGCCTGGCGCGGCGACAGCAGCTCGGCTTCCTCGGGGGTGATCACCCCCTTGCGGATCGCGGCCTCCGTCATCTGCTGCGGGTCCATGCCGCGGCCGTCGTCGCGCACCGTGATGAGTATGCGGTCGCGGTCCCGGGCGACGGAGAGCCGCACCACCCCCTTGGCCGGCTTGCCGGCGGCAAGCCGCTCGGCGCTCCCCTCCATGCCGTGGTCCACGGCGTTTCTCAGGATGTGGTTCAGGGGGTCGACCAGCTGCTCCAGCGTGCCGCGGTCCAGCCCGATCTCGCGCCCCTCCAGCTCGAACTGCAGCTCCTTGCCGCTCTTCTTGGCCAGCGTCCGCACCGAGCGCTGAAACCGGTCGCAGATCGCCTCGAACGGCATGAGGCGCACCTTCATCACCTCGTCGTGCAGGGCGCGCAGAAGCTTCCCGGTCTCGGAGACCGCGTCGTTTAGCGCCGGGGAGCCAACCTCGCGGCCGATGTTCAGCAGGCGGTGCTTGTTGGTGACCAGTTCGCCGGTCAGGTTGATCAGGTGGTCCAGGAGCTCCGTTTTCACCCGCACGGTGCCGCTTGCCTCGCCCGCCGGCTCCTTCACCTTTTCCGCTTCCGCGCCCCCCTTGGCCGGCTCCGTGGCGGGGTCCGGGGCGGGTTGCGCCGGGTCTTCCCTTTTCTGCGGCGGGTCCTGGGTGTACTCGGCCAGCCTCTGCGCGAAATCTCCCAGCGGGCGGCCCGCTGTCTGGTCCGCCTCCACATCGTTTAGCAGCGCCTCGATCAGGTCCACTCCCTCAAGGAGCAGGTCGGCCACCCCGGCCCCGAACGGCAGTCCCCCCTCCCTGACCCGTACCATCAGGTCCTCCATGCTGTGGGCCACCACCACCACGTCGCCGTACTCCATGGATGCGGCCATCCCCTTCAGGGAATGGGCTCCCCTGAACAGCGAGTCGATGGCCCCCTTCTCCGAGGGGGATTGCTCCAGGGCGACCACCTGTTCGCTGATGGTCCTCAGGTACTCCCTGGACTCGGAGAGGAAGAGGTTTTTGTACTGCGACATGTCCATCCGTTACCCCTCGGCCGCTTCCTTGAGGACACGGGACACGAGCTCAGGGTTGAACGGCTTGAGAATGAAGGCCTTGGCGCCCGCCTGGGCCGCTGCCTGCGTCAGCGATTCCTGCCCGATCGCGGAGCACATGACGACGCGCGCGGCGGGATCGAAGGCCATGATCTCCTGGAGCGCCTCGATCCCGGTCTTGTTCGGCATGACGATGTCGAGCGTGGTCAAGTCCGGGCGGCACTCCCTGTACTTGGCGACCGCCTCCTCGCCGTCGGACGCCTCGGCGGTGATCTGGTATCCCTCCTCTTCGAGGATGTCACGGAGCATCTTTCTCATGAAAAGAGAGTCGTCGACTATCATGACCGTGGTGGCCATCAGGTACCTCCTGGTTGGTCGTGCTGAGATTTCTGCTTAAGGCTACAGGCGGGGCGGGGGGTGTCTCAGCCCCTGCTCCAGCCCGCAAAGGAGCGCCTCCAGTTGGAGCAGGCGGATGTTGCCGCCGCTGGCGGTCTCCAGGAGCGCCGCGGTCAGCGGGTCTGCTCCGGGCAATTCGCCCGTGACCGCCTCGGCGCTGATGATGGATCGCACCCCGTCCACCTTGAGGGCGAGGTGGGCCAGCTTGGTGTCGAGCACCAGCAGCTTCCCCGGGGCGGAGCGGCCGCCATGCCCCAGGTAGAGCGCCAGGTCGACCAGCGCGGTCAGGTTGCCGTGGAAGCTTATGAGACCCAGGTAGTGCGGGGGCGCGCCGGCGAAGGGATAGCTCGCCTGGGGCTCCATCACCTCGCAGATCTCCTGCAGGTTGCAGGCGAACTCCTCGCCCGCGGCGCTGAAAAGGAGCAGGCGCTCGGGTATCAAGGTGCCAGCTCCCCTTGGACCTGGAACTTCTCCACGGAGTGGAGCAGCTCTTCGGCGAGCTTCGCCAGTTCCTGGGTCTGGAACACCATCTCCTGCATGGCCGAGGACTGCTCCTCGGTGGCGGCGGAGACCTCCTCGGTCGATGCGGCGTTGTCCTCGGCGACCTTGGCGATCTCGTCCACCATGGCGACCATCTTCTGCGCGCCGGCGGTCTGCATCTGCGACAGGTCCGCGATGGAGTTGGCCTTTCTCTCGGTCTCTATGACGGTGGCGAGGATCTGCTTGAAGGAGTCGGCCGTGGTGTCGATGTTCTTCTTGCCGGCGATGATCCCGCGCGAGCTCTCCGTCATGGTCTCCTGCAGCCGGCGGCTCTCTACCTTGACCAGGTCGATCATCTCGACGATGTCCGTTGCGCTCTTGGCGCTGCCGTCGGCGAGCTTTCTCACCTCGTCGGCCACGACGCCGAACCCCTTGCCGTACTCGCCGGCCCTGGCCGCCTCTATGGAGGCGTTCAGCGCGAGGAGGTTGGTCTGGCGCGCCATGTCGACGATGAAGTCGGCGATCTTGCCCACCTGCTGCAGCTTGCCGTTCAGGTCCATGAACTGCATGCTGATCAGCTCGACGCTGTCAAAGAAGCTCTTCATCCGCTCCAGCGAGTCGTTGGCGAGGTCGCCGCCGCGCTGCGCGGTGATGCTCGTCTCGCGCGCGGCCTTGGCGGTCTCCTTGGCGCGCCTTGCCACCAGGTCGACCGAGATCGCCATCTCGTGGATCACCTTGGCGCTTTTGCCCAGCATCTCCGCCTGGTTCTCGGCCCCGCCGGAGATCTGCTCTATCGCCTGGGCCACCTCCTCGGTGGAGGCGTTTATCTGCAGCGCCGTGGAGGAGAGGGTGCGCGACGATTCGGAGACCCGCTCCGAGGTCCCCCTGATCTGGCACACCAGTGTCCTCAGGCTCTCCAGCATGGTGTTTATCGACAGCGCCATGCTGTGGGTCTCGTCCGGGAAGCGCGTGGCGGGGATGGACAGGTCGCAGGAGAGGTCCCCCTGGCTGATCGACTCGGTGGCGCCCTGCAAGAGTGAGATGTTCTTGGTGAAGCTCTTGGAGAAGTACCAGCCGAGGATCAGCCCGATGGTGAGAGCCACCACGTAGGAGAGCAGGTGGGTGATCTCGGGGGCGTAGTCGAGGAGCTTTACCCAGCTCGGGACGAAGGCGACGGCTGCGACGACTGCCAGGAATCCGAGGATGAACTTGTGCCCGATCTGTATGAACATGAGGCTAGCTCCTTTTTCTGGTGCGGCTTGTGCGGCTTGAATCGGTGCGGCTAGATGACGCGGTAGATCCGCTCCACCGGGCAGACGGTCCGGAAGCGCTTGCGGGCAGTGCCGAAAAGGGTTTCCGACTTGCCGAGCACGAGGACGCCGCCGGGGGTGAGGGTGTCGGCGAAGCCGTTCAGGATGCTCTCCTGCCTCCCCCTCTCGAAGTAGATCAGCACGTTGCGGCAAAGTATCAGGTCGCACTCCTCCAACGCCTGCCGATGGTTCAGGTCGGAGCGCTCGAAGCTCACCTGCGAGCGGATCTCCTGGTTCAGCCGGTAGCGTTCCCCCTCGCGGGTGAACCAGCGCGACAGCAGTTCCGGGGAGACCTCCGCCAGGCGGTCCGGGTGGTACAGGGCGTTCCTTGCCAGCTCCAGCGTCGCCGCGTCCACGTCGGTCCCCTTGATGGAGACGCGTCCCGCCTCAAGCGCCCGGCCGAACTGTTCGCGCAGGATCAGGGCGAGGGTGTACGGCTCCTCCCCCCCGGCGCAGCCCACGCTCATGAGCCGGACATCCCGGCGCTCGCCAAGGAGCTCCGGCAGGACCTCGCTGGAGAGCTTCTCGAACATGGAGGGGTTTCTGAAGAAATGGGAGACGTGGATGGTGAGCACCCGGAGCAGGTGCTCCTGCTCGGCGGCGCTCTCGGTCAGCAGGGCGCCGTACGCCTCGGGCGAGGGTGACTGGGTGGCCCGGACCCGTATATGTATGCGCCTCTTGACGCACTTGTCTTTATACCCGTCCAGGCTGAAACCGGAGCGCGCCTTGAGGACCCGCCCGATGAACTCGAAGGTGTCGAGCGATATGTCCGGCTCCAGGCCTCTGTTCACGCCAGTCAGCATGCGGCGCCGCCGGGGGTCGTTGCTATCTGCCACCTGCCTCGTGCAGTCGGGGACATCTGGAACCTCTGCTGAAAAATGTTGATTAAGTAGGCAACTCCACGGGAAAATGGATAGCAAATTGCGCCGCAAAAGTCAATCGACGCTTCGAGTCGCAAAAGAATAGCCCCGTCCTTGCCGGGCGGGGCTATTTCGCATCGTGTCAGGAGGCAAGGTAGGCGGCGATGTTCTCGGTGAGGATGCCGTAGATCCTCCTGCATTCCGCCTCGTTCCGCTCGAGGAGGGTCACCCTGAAGCCGAGCAGGTCCGTGTTGAAGGAGGAGAGGGGGACCACGCAGATCCCGGTGTGCGCCAGGATGTAGTAGACGAAGCGCTTGTCCGCCGCGACTCCCGGCGCGTTGACGATCCCCTCCACCATTTGGCGGATCTCCGCGTTTTGGATCGGGAGCGTCTGGGTGTGGTTCAGCATCCCCTCCTTGAACGGCACCGCCATGTAGAAGGCGCCGTTGGTCCGGTTCACCGCGAGCCCCGGGACCTCGCTCAGGGCCTGGTAGGTGATGTTGCTCATCCGCTCGTAGCGGGTGATCCTCTCCTTCAGGTAGGCCTGGTAGCTTGGGTGCTGCATCACGGCCGGCAGGCAGCGCTGCGGCAGCGTCGTGGAGCAGACCTCGTTCATCTTGGAGGAGAGTATGGAGTTGATGAACTTCTTGAAGCGCGGGTCGCGCTCGCCGTTGTACACCTCGATCCAGCCGCAGCGCGAACCGGGCCAGGGGAGTTCCTTGGAGATCCCCTTCATGGCGATGGCCGGGACCTCCCCGATCAGGTCCGAGATCGGCACTGTGCTCTCGCCGTTGTAGACGATGTTGCCGTACACCTCGTCGGCGATGATGAACAGGTCGTACTGCCTGGCTATGGCGACGATTCTTTTCAGAATCTCCGGCGGGTAGACCATGCCGGTCGGGTTGTCCGGGTTGATGATCATGATGCCGGAGATCTGCGGGTTGTACTTGACGTGATTCTCCAGGTCCTCCATGTCGGGGAACCAGTTGTCCTCGGGCTTCAGCCGGTAGCAGACGGGGATCGCGTTGGCGTGGGACGCCTCGCCTATGGAGTGCGTGGTGTAGGTGGGGGAGGGCATCAGCACCCGGCTCTCCGGCCTCAGGTTCCCGTACACCTTGGCGATGGCGTCTCCCAGGCCGTTGAAGAAGATGATGTCGTCGGGGGTGATCTGCGCACCGCCCCTCTTGTTGGTGATGCCGCAGACGAACTCGCGGGTCTCCAGCACGCCGCGGGTCGGGCAGTAGGCGTAACTGTCGTCGTTCATCGCCTCGGCCGCCACGATCTCCTTCATCCAGAGCGGGATGGTCTCCCCCTTGACGATCGGGTCGCCGATGTTCTCCCAGTTGATCTTCACCCCGAAGCGTTGCACCTTCTCGGCAACCGTGACGATGTTCCTGATCTCGTAGGTCAGTTCTCCCGCGCCGGGAGCGACAATCTCGTTGCGCATCTTTTTCCCCCTAATGCTTTAAGTTTCGCGCCTTCCGAAACGTCTTTAATATAAAAAAAGGCCGTGGGGATCCCCCACGGCCTTCAGTTAAAATCTTGTTTTCTGAATCAGCAGTGGCGGCTCTATAAAGGTCTGGCTGCCGCTGCTGCTGTGTGGACTGTGCCACCTGATGTACCGCTGTTAGTATGCATGACGTTTCGAATATCACGCGAGGGGGCGGGATGTCAACGCTTTTCTGCCTCACCCCCCCCCTGCAGGGAGACGGTGAGCCGGCCGTCGCCGTCGCGCCACCTGAACCAGCCCGACGGCGTCTGGAGTCTCGCCCAGTCGTCTCGCACCTGAAGCACCCTGACCTGCTGGTCCCGGTTAAGCGCGGCTATCGCCGCGGCGGCCTCGCGCGGGTCCCCCTTAAGCTGGTACAGCACCTTCTTCATGCCGGGGAGGATCCGCACCGTGCGGCCGGGGAGAAACTCCTGCCAGCTTGCGTACTCCCAGCCGCGCCTCTGCTCCAGCCACCCCTGGCGGCCGGCGTCGTCGTGGGCAAGCCTGGTCCACCCTCCCCTGCGCGCCCCTGCCGCCAGAAGCGGCTCCTCCCGGCTTCCCGCGAGGCGCGGCAACGCGCAGGCCTGGAACTCGGCTATCCTCAGGAGGCCCGGTTCCTGGTACAGCGTCAGGCGGAGCGCTTCGGCGCCCGCCACCTGCTTCAGGGCCAGGACCCCCACGCCGGCGTAGGGCCTGGGAGCGGGAGGTGCCGCGTGCGCCGGAGCGGCAAAGAGGGGGCAGAGAAGGGCTAGTATCAGCAGTTTGCTGCGCATCCGGGTCATCTAGAGGCTCACGCCTCCACCAGGGCGAACTCGTTGCCGTCGGGGTCCGCGACCACGGCCATCTTGCCCCAGGGGGTGCGCTCCAGCGGCTCGGTGAAGCGCGCGCCCTTCTCCTCTAGCCTCGCGCACAGCTCGTCCAGCCCCTTCACGTTGAAGGTGATCCCGGTGTGGCGCCCGACCAGTTTCTGCGCCGCGTCGTGCAGGGCGAGCGCCACGCCGAGCGAGGTGCCCTGCGCCGGGAGGAACTCCATCATGGTCTCGGTTTCCTGGCCGGCGGGGAGGGCGAGCCAGTCGCGGTAAAAGACACGCGCCTCGGGAAAGTTGCGAACGAATACAACTATGTTCTTCATTTTTTCTACCATAAGAACCACCTTAGATGATATGTTGTGACGGCGTTTTAATACATAGCAGAGTGGGCGGGCGCTGGCAAGCGGTATTCGTCGCGGTTTTGGCGGGGGGGGCGCCCCCCTGGAGGGGGGCTCTGTGGTGCATCGATTTTTGCCGCGGGAGGTGTATGTAGCCTCCTCGTACATGGCCCCGGTGGGGCGCTACAACGGACGGGAGCGGGAGTCGCTCAGCTT
>Ga0209317_1002149_pt1 | contig 14915 bp, 14 predicted proteins | sample RifGroB2_FD_183994 | JGI IMG/M metagenome (GOLD analysis project Ga0209317, IMG submission 183994) | Soil microbial communities from Rifle, Colorado, USA - Groundwater B2 (SPAdes) (version 2) | ecosystem: Environmental > Terrestrial > Soil > Unclassified | place: Rifle, Colorado | collected... | reverse complement strand
CACTTCGGGCTTGACCAAAAAAGCCGCCTGAAAACGGCGGCTTGCCTGTCGTTCCAGGAGTCTGTCGGATTATAGCAATTTTTTCTCAGATCGAGGCGAACTCGAAAAAATTACCGGAGGCATATACTTAATATTCCGAGGATAATTTTTTCGAGTTTAACGAAGAGATGGGGAAAAAGGGCATAATCCGACAGGCTCCTATAAATCGGTTTTCTCGTTGACTAGCTTGAACCGCTCCAGGAGATGGAAGATCAGCGAGAGGGTCATGCCGACCACCGTCGCCAGCGCCATGCCTTTCAGCTGCACGTTGCCCATCTTGACCGAAGCACCGCTGATGCCCACGATCAGGACGATTGCGGTCAGCGACAGATTGATCGGCTTGGAGTAATCGACCTTGGACTCCACCAGCATCCTGATACCCGAGGCGGCGATGACCCCGAAGAGGAGAATGCAGATCCCGCCCATGACCGGGGTGGGGATGGATTGAATGAGGGCGGAAAGCTTGCCGATAAAGGCGAGGACGATGGAAATCACCGCGGCCCCGCCGATAACCCATACCGAGTAGACCCGGGTAATGGCCATCACCCCGATATTCTCGCCGTAGGTGGTGGTGGGCACCGAGCCGCAAAATCCGGAGAGCACGGTGGAGACGCCGTCGCCCATAAGGGAGCGGTGCAGGCCAGGATCCTTCACCAGGTTTCTGTCGACGATGTTCCCGGTCACGACGAGGTGGCCGATATGTTCGGAAATGACCACGAGAGATGCCGGAATTATGATCAATATTGCATTGATGTCAAGCTTTGGCAGATACAAGGTGGGCGTGGCGAGAATCGGGGCGGCGGCCACGCCGTCCAAACTTACGAGTCCCATGGCCATCGAGACGCCGTAGCCCACGGCGATGCCGACAAGTACCGGAATGATCGCCAGAAATCCGCGGAAGAGCAGGGATCCGAAGGCGACGACCAGCAAGGTGACAATCGAGATGATGATCGACTTGATATTGTAGGCGCCGCCGGCATCCGGCATTATTCCCGCCATCCCCGTTGCGACTCCGGCCAGTTCGAGGCCGATGAGCATGACGATCGGTCCCATGGTGGCGGGCGGGAGGACAAAATTGATCCAGGCCGAACCAAAGCGCCAGATTATCAGGGCAACCGAGATGAAAACGCAGCCCGAGGCGATGAAGCCTCCCAGAGCGTAGGAGTAATTACCTTCCCACATGGCCTGGTTGGAGCCCAGAACGACAAAAACGGGCGACAGGAAAGCAAAACTTGAGCCCAGGAAGGCCGGGGCCTTGCCCTTGCAGAGGAAGAGATAGATGAGCGTGCCGATGCCGTTCATCAGGAGGACAATGGCCGGATCTATCTTGAACAGTGTCGGGACCAGCACCGATGCCCCGAACATCGCGAAGAGATGTTGAAAGCTGAGGGGGATTCCCTGCAGCAGCGGTACTTTTTCTTCCACCTGAATTGTCCGGCGCATGACGATGTTTCTCCTTGAATAAATTGAAAGGCATTCAATCTTGCCGATAATTTTATCCAATGATTTGAATATATTGGCTAATATCTCGGCGAGATTTCGTGTTGCTGTTTTTCCTCGGAACGTTGAGCCGAGAAATTCACCACTCCCGTACCACACCGGGGTCCGAGGAGCAACATTTTGTTTGTATCCCTGTTCAAAACGTCAGAAGCCTTCCTCTTATTCAGCAATTCATGGTCGTCGGGCATTGGGCGGCATCCGGGTAAAACCGGACCGCGAAAGGTCGAAAGTTGCAGTAATGAGGTTTACCTTTGCCACCCCGACTGCCAGGTTTCCGCTCCTCCTGAAAAAATTTGACTATCGTGATCATTCTTGGTGAGCAAGTTCAAAATATTTGACTATTTCACGTTGAATGATTTAGAATGATTCTAACAAATTGATAGATCTTTAAATTATCCCTTCTTAATAAGCTGATTGTCATCAGCAAATGCGTGTCTGTCACGAAGATTATCATCACCATGCCTGGCAAATATCTATGATTTTATTGTGCAGTCCGTTTGTCGTAAAATTAATATTTTGATCATATGGTTCTCGTGATCCGTCGGCTTTACCGTGGATGATTTCAGCGCAAGACGAAACCTATACGAATGGAGGAGGTACAGGATGACATTCAAAACGGCCGGTAAGTTATTGATGTTGTTTTCAAGTGTTGCCTATCCTGTTGTATCTGTTGCGGAATCACCTTATGTTGACCCTGATACGGCGATGGAATTTGTATTAGTCAAAGGTGGCTGTTTCGCTATGGGAGATGCGGCTGGTGAAGGTGATCCTAGTGAAAGGCCGGTGCATGAATCATGTGTGGATGATTTCTACATGGGCAAATATGAAGTAACAAATGAACAGTACAAGAAATTCGATGCAACACATAATAGCGGCACCTCGGACGGGTTGAGTCTCGATGGGGCCAAACAACCGGTTGTCAATGTGTCCTGGGAAAATAGCGTGGCCTTTGCCAGGTGGCTCTCGGAAAAATCGAAGCAGAACTATCGCCTGCCGACCGAAGCCGAATGGGAATATGCCGCCCGGGCAGGTTCGATGGAAAGTCGCTTCTGGGGGAATAATCCCGACGAGGCGTGCACGTATGCCAATGCAGCCGATTTGACGGCGAAGAAACAACGTCCCAACTGGACTGTTTTTTTCTGCGATGACGGCCATGTGGTCGCTGCGCCGGTCGGCAGCTTCAAGGCCAATGGTTTAGGCTTGCACGATATGCTGGGGAATGTCTGGGAGTGGTGCGCGGATGTGTATAGCAGCGAGGCCTACGGGAGACTTCCGCAAGACAATCCGCTCTACCGGGGGCTGGGGGAGTATAAGGTGATGCGCGGCGGGGGCTGGAGCAATGGCCCTTTGGGGATCAGAAGTTCGCATCGCGTCGGTCTATCCCCCGATTTCGGCCACCATGCCCTCGGTTTTCGCCTGGTGAAGACTGTGAAATGAAAAATATGCGATATGCATGCCGATATTCAAGAACATCCTGGAGGCGCTATGAAGAACAAATACATTGTTTTGTTTATATTCCCGCTGAGCCTGCTGGTGCTCTTTCTGTTGCCGGCGAAGAGCGAGTATACGCGGGGAGCCGATGAAAAGGGCTTTATCGGTGCGGAAACCTGCAAGGAATGCCATGAAACACAGTATGAAAGCTACGCCAAATCGGTCCATTCCAGAAAAGCGATAAAGGGACCCGCTGCCCAGGACGCCTGCGAGACCTGCCATGGTCCGGGGGCGGCCCATGTCGAAAAGGGCGGTGGCCGCGGTGTCGATATTTTCACCTTCGACAAGGGCGTCGATCCCGAGGCCAGGTCGGCGAGATGTCTCACCTGTCACGAAAGAACGCCCGGCATGGACCTGTGGGACCTGGGCGTCCACAAACGCAACGACGTGTCCTGCGATTCCTGTCATGATCTCCATGTCGGCGGCAGACAGAAGCCCAGGGAACCCGAAGTCTGTTTCGACTGTCACAAGGATATCAAAATCGATGCCAATAAGCGGTCGCACCATCCGATACTCGAGGGCAAGATCCGTTGCTCCTCCTGTCATGCTCCCCACGGCAGCCTGAGCAAATACATGGTCAAAGCCGACGATTCACGGGAACTGTGCTTCAAGTGCCATGCGGACAAGCGCGGCCCCTATGTCTGGGAGCATGCCCCCGTCGAGGAGGATTGTCAAAGTTGTCATGAAGTTCATGGCAGTTCCCATGGACGGTTGTTGACGGAACGGATTCCGCAGCTCTGTCAAAACTGTCACGACTGGTCGCGTCATCCCGGTACGCCTTACGACAGTACCGCCTCATTCACCAGTCGTTTTGAATGTCTCCGTTGTCATTCGGCCATTCACGGCTCCAATTCACCGCAAGGCGGCGGCCTGCGCTTTGTTCGATAAGGAGGATATTATGAGACGACTGCTTCTCATTCTCTTGGCCTTGCCGATTGCTGCCCCCTCGATGGGCTTTGCGGAGGTCGGCGGGGAAGTCAACGTGGGTTTGCGAGCGAACGACTTCGATGAAGAAAGTGCGAGATTCGATGAATATCGCGATATGAGCGACGGATTGTTCGGCAGCGCCGATGTTCTGATGAATGACGAAACCTATTTCTTGGGCGCTTCGGTCGAGAATCCCTTCCTGGACGATCAGTACTACGACCTGCGAGGCGGTGTCTTCGGTGCTTTCAAAGGCGAGGTCTTCTACGACGAACTGACCCACAACCTGTCCTACGATGCCCTGTCTCCGGCCACGGGGATCGGCAGCGACACTCTCGTCGTGCCAAGTCCCGTCCCGGCGGTCAGCGCCTGGACGCCTTTCGACTACGATGTGGAGGTGAAAACGCTCGGGGCCGATATCACCGTCGATACGCAGAACCCCTTCTACTTCAAGGTCTCCGCCGACCAGCAGCGCAAGGAAGGCGTCATGCCGTATGGGCTTTTCGATTCCGGGACCTTCATGCTGGCTCTGCCTGTCGACTATACGACCTACACGACCATGGTCGAAGCCGGCTACCGCAGCAAGGAAACCACCGCGGTTTTCAACGCAGGGTACAGCGATTTCGATAACGACAACGATCTCCTGACGTTGAGGGTCGGCAGCGTGGTGGAAGAATACAGCATGCCAGCAGACAACTACGCCTACAATCTCGGCGGCCGCCTGACCCAGCGCCTGCCGATGGAGAGCCTCCTGGCCTTGAAGGCGGCCTTCAGTCAGAATGTCAGCGAAGCCGATTTCGGCAAGTTTCTGACTTCGACCTCACCCACGGCCGATGAAGACTTCGACGGCGATATCCGTTACATCCGGGGAAGCGCGGTGCTCACTTCCCAGTGGAGCAAAATGCTCGACACGCGGCTGTTCTACAACTATATCGATCGCGACAACCAGTCGGAAAACATCACTGTGGTCACCGAAGGGGAGGTCCGGCGTAATCACCTGCTGGAATACGACAAGCACCAGGCCGGGCTGGACGCCAACTACCGGTTGAACAAGGTCAACAAGCTGACGGGGGGCTACGAATTCACCGGAACCGATCGCACCCGGGACGATGCGGATACCACTTACGACAATCTGCTGTTCGGTGAAGTAAAAAACACGGCGATAGACTGGATGATGGCCAAATTCCGGCTGGAATATCTGAACCGCTCGTCCGATACTGATTACGAGCCCGAGGATCTTGAGGGCGATGGCCTGATCCGGGCCTTTTTCACCCCCTTCGACTACGCCTCGAAGGATCGCTACAAGGGAAAGTTGTCTTTCGATTTCACTCCGATGGAGAAGCTGGCGATGGCGGTCAGTTACGCCCTGGAGTACGACGATTACGATGCCTCGATGTTCGGCCTGCAGGAGGATTTTCGGCATGAAATCTATACCGATGTCAATGCTAGGTTGCCAGCGAAAATACAGTTGAACGGTTTTGCGGGCTATGAGTACACCGAGAGCGATTTCGAATCCCGGCGGTACAATCCTGGTGGCGCCGATCCGACGCTGCCGACCACTTCGACCAACTTTAACTGGAGCGAGGAGTTCGATTACGACTTCTTCGTCTTCGGCGGCAACCTGAAGGTTCCTGTCCTTGCCAGGCTGGAGCTGGTGGCCAGTGCCGACTATCAGATAATTGACGGCAATATCGACTTTGCCCGATCGGCGGCCGCGGGGGCACCTCTCGGAACGGTAACCGAGGCCGACGACTACTACAAGACCAGGGCGGGGATGAAAGGCATCTACAAGCTTGACGACCATTGGTCGGCCACGCTCGGTTACGGATATGAGAAGTCGAACCTGGATGACTGGCGGTACGACAACTTCACCTACCGGTCCGGAACCGTCTACCTGAGCGGGGCCGGTTTGGACAGGGATTACGAAGTCCATCAGGTATATCTGATAACCTCGTATCGCTTCTGATTCACGACATACAGGGCGGGATTTCCCTTCCCGTCCTTACTCATTTCGAGCCTAATCAGGCAGCAGATCGTAATAATAGGTAAGAATATCGGTGCGGGTGACGATGCCGATCATCTTGCCCTCCTGCACCACCGGCAGGTGGCCGACATCGTTTTCGATCATCAGGCGGGCGGCGACCGAGGGGGAGTCGCCCGGGCCGATGGATAGAATATTTCTGGCCATAAAGGCCTTCACAGGGCTGTCCCACTGGCTGTCCTTCTTGACTTTTTTCAAGTCCCAGAGGACGATGATGCCCTGAATCTCCTCATTCTCCACCACCATCACGCCCCTGATCTTTTTGCTGGCCATGAGGGTCTGGACTTCCCGCATCGGCGTCTCCGGTCCGACCGAGATGACCGGGAAGGACATGATGTCGGAGATGCGGATGGATTCGGTGCCTTTTGCCTTGAGAATGGAAAGAATATTACTTTTGACCTCCTCGGCCGAAGTCTCCGCCATTTTTACCGTGGCCGAGCCGGCGCCGCCATGTCCGCCGCCCCCGAAAATACTCAAAACCTGGCCGACATCGATGGCATCCACACCGCTTCTGCCGATGACGGAGTGGCGGTCGTCGCTGGAGAAAATGACGAAGAGGGCGTCGACGTTGACGATCTTGCGGTACATGTTGACCACCGCCGCCAGATTCGGCACTTTCTTGTCGAGAGTGACATGGTTGAAGCCGACGGTGTGGCCGGAGATGGTATGCTTTTCCGTCTTTTTCATCATCTGGAAGAGAATTTCCTTTTGATTCTCCTCGTAGGGCGGGTTAAGGAAGAAGCCGGCGACATTGAGGTCTGCATGGTTGTCGAGGAGAAAGGCTGCGGCTCGGGCATCTTCCGCCTTGGTCGAGGGGAAGGTGAGGTGGCCGGTGTCTTCGTAGAGGCCGATGAGCATGACGGTCGAGTCGAGGGCGTTAAGGGTAATCCCGCGTTTCTGCATCTCGCGGGCGAAGAGGGTGACCGTCGAGCCGATCCGCTCCTTGCACGACCAGGTTGCCTGGATATCGCCGCCGGTCATCATGTGATGGTCCCAGATCTCGATATCGAGATCGGTGCGCTTCGCCAGCTTGTCCATGCGGTCGAGCCGCTGCCATTGATCGGTGTCGACCACGATCAGCTTCTTCACCTCCTCGTGTCTGACCTCATGGGGCAGGATGAGGTTGAAGGCGGTTTTGTGGGTCGAGAGGAATCGTTCGACGTTTTTATTGGTCATTTTGGGAACAACTCCAACGCAGCCGGGATAAAGGATGGTAGCAGCGATGACCGAGGCTAAGCCGTCGAAATCGGTATTCTTATGGGTTGTCGCGATGAGCATGGCAGGTATGGTCGTGTTGTGGTTGGGTTGGCTTGAGACAAACGACATCTCAAGCGGCGCAAGAGATCTCGGAACTGCGCATAACGTATCAATATACCTGCAACAAAGGGAATATCAAGCAATATGGAGAGGAGACCGCCCGCAGGGCTTGTCTCCGGGAGAAAAGAGCGCTATGGTAACGTTTACGGAAACAGGATGCCGAATCCCGGCGGAAGGAGTGAAGAGCGTATGGCTGTGAAGTGCCACATCGATCAGTTACAGCAGCTCTGGCTGCAGCAGCTGCACCTGGAATTCGACGACATCTGCGCAAGCCACAGACTTGCGCTCACGCCGCCGGTTTTTGAAATCACCGATTCACAGCAGGCCTACGGCTGCTGGCGGCCGGCCACCAAAACGCTTGGCCTCAGCCGCCATCTGATCCTGAACCATTCCTGGGACGTCACCCTGCAGGTATTGAAGCATGAAATGGCGCACCAGCTGTGCAGCCAGTGGCAGGGCCAGGGTTCAATCCAAGCCCACGGCGAGATGTTTCATCGGGCTTGCGAGCTGTTGGGGGTGCTGCCGGAATTCCGGCGGGCGGGGACCATCCTGCCGGAGCATGTGGAGGAGATCGCGGCATTCTCAGAGCTCTCCGAGCACGGCAGGAAGTGTCTTGGGAGGATTGAAAAGCTCCTGGCTCTCGGGCGCTCGGCCAATGAGCATGAGGCGGCGCTGGCCATGGAAAAGGCCAATGAACTGATCGAAAAATACCATCTGCAGGGCCTCAGCCAGGGTCTGAAACCGCACCACGCCTATGTGGTGATCGACCGGAAACAGAAGCGGGTGGCCGGCTACCAGCGGCACATCTGCTCGATCCTGCAGGAATTCTTCCTGGTGAGGGTGGTGCTGTCGCAACGGTTCGATCCTGCCGAGGGCGAGAGCTTCAAAACCATCGAGCTGTTCGGGACCCCGGAAAATACAGCAATTGCCGAATACTGCTATCATTTCCTGGAAAACCGGCTGGCCCTGCTCTGGACGCAGAACGGTAAAGCGTTCAACGGCCGTACCCGGACGGAAAAAAACAGTTATTACCTTGGCCTTCTACGCGGCTTTTCGCTCAAGATGCGAGCCCAGAAACAGGCGCGGGCAGGACAGGAGATGGCGCCTGCGGCGGGCGCGCTGATCACCGCGGAGGAGCACCGGCTCGCGGCCTTCGTCGGGTTGCGCTATCCGCGGCTCCGTATGTCCTCGACCCGGGGGGCGAAGGTCTACGGCGGCACCTATCAGGCGGGAGTGGAAATGGGCAAGACCATCACACTATCCGACGGCCTTACCAAAAACAACAGCACCTTCGGCGGACTGCTGCCGCAGGGATAACACGGGGGAAAATGTCATGGGCAGAACAGGACCAGGCTTCCTGGGCTTCAATCCGATGGATTATCCCCGACTGTTTCGCCTTATTATCAACTGCTGGCCACCCTATCTGGGGGCGGCCATAACGGTTACGCATATCGCACCGGACTGGCAAACAATCCAAGTGGCGATGAAACTCACCTGGTACAACCGCAATTACGTGAACAGCCACTTCGGCGGCAATCTCTTTGCCATGACCGATCCCTTCTTCATGCTGATGCTTCTGCGTAATCTCGGCCGGGACTATATCGTCTGGGATACCGCCGCCAAAATCGCCTTCCTGGCTCCCGGCCGGGGCCGGGTCACCGTCCATTTTCAGCTCGAACCGGAGCGGATTGCCGCCATAATCGCCAAGGCAGCGTCCGGCGAAAAGTTGCTCGAGCGGTTTCGGGTCGATATCCACAACGAACAGGGAGAGCGGGTGGCGAGCGTCAAGAAGACGCTTTATATAAAGAGGAAAGGGGTGAAAAAAGAAGAGGCCAAGATTCAGGGGATGGAGGAGCCGATGGAACAGAATAGACCAATTTCTCCCCGTATTCTCACCTCCGGCTGGGGGAAGATGACCATCGACCGGCTCGGCCGGGGGAAGGATTTCAAGCTCTGGCCCGGCGGCGGCAGGGAGTGGGACTGGGCTGAACATGGCACCGGCCATGGCCGGGGTATTCAACCGGGCGATGTGGAGGAGCTTATCGGCCACGGCTGTGAAATTATCATTTTGACCACCGGCCGCATGCGGCGGCTGCGAGTCGCGCCGGCGACGCTGGCTCTGCTCGACAATCAAAGGGTGGAAACGATCGTGGTCGATACCCAAGAGGGAATAAACATCTATAACGACTATACGCAACAGGGCAAGGCGGTGGGTGGACTTTTTCATTCAACCTGTTGACATATCAAATAAAAAGGCAGGGCCAACCTTGTTGGGGTCGACCCTGCCTCTCTTCTCTCTCTTTCAGGCCGCAGGAAGTATTCGCGGCCCATTGCCGCTTCGCCCTTATCAGCTGGCCTTGATTTCGATCTGCCGCGGCTTGGCCGCCTCGGCTTTCGGCAGGCGAAGGCGCAGCACTCCTTCTTTCAGTTCGGCGCCCACTTTGCCGATATTGATGGTCTGCGGCACGGAAAATACCCTCCGGTATTCGACCTCGCCGAATTCTTCCCAGCTGGCCGCTCCGGCAGTCGACATCTTTCTCACTCCCGACAAGGCGAGCCGGCCGTTTTCAATATTGACGGTGATATCTTCCCTGCTCACTCCCGGCATATCGGCGAACAGCAGGATCTCGTCGTCATTCTCAAGGATGTCGACAACGGGTGCTACTGTCGGGATCTGTCGGTTCCGTTCACTCAGATTTTCCTGTTTCAATGCCAGTTCTTTCTGCTCATTCATAGGTCACCTCGATGTGTTATGGGTGTCTTAGCCGATAGCTATCTGAATTGGTTTGGCCTGTTCGATTTTGGGGAGACGCAGGGTCAGGATGCCGTCTTTTAAGGCAGCCTCGACTCGCGACGCTTCCACGTCGGACGGCAGGGTAAAGCTCCTGGTGAAGGTGCTTTCGCCCCGTTCTATACGATGGGCTTTGTAACCCTGCGGGGTGTCGGATTTGCGGCTCCCGCTGATCTCGAGGTAGTTACCCTGGATTTTGATATTCAGGTCATTCTTGGAAATTCCGGGAACCTCTATTTTCACCTCCAGCCGATCGCCCACATCGTACAGATTAGTACGCGGGCTGGCCTCGGTGATACCCCAAGTTGATACGGTCGGCCGGAATCTGCCATAATCCTCAAAAATACCGCTCAACCGCGATTGCAGCAGATCCATAGCCTGGAACATACGGTCGAAGTCACTCATTCTGGTCCACATATGCTTTCCTCCTTTGATGTTTTAGCTTGAGAGATGGTGCCCTCATCGTGCCTTTTCCGGCACGCTCTCCGTGATAATTGTTACCTCTCCCGATTAGGTGATCATAAAATAATTACTGGGACGGTTGTGTCAATAATAAAAAATTACTAAACGAACAATAAAGATTAAATTACTATACATGACATTATTGACCAAGTAATATATGGTATTTACAGTAAGAGTTGAAAGTTGCCCGAATGATGGAACTGCAAAGATCGAGAACTATGAGGCAGGAGGACGGGTATGAATTTCAAGAATAAACAGATTCGACCGCCAGAGCAGGCAGGCATTGAGGTTTCGCTTGAACGGTTGCGGGGCCGGCAGTCGGTCCGAACCACCTTTCGGTTGCCTGAGGGTGTCATTGTGTTGCTGGGAATGGCAGCAGGTCAATTCGGCCTGCAGCAGAAGGCCCTGCTTGACCAACTGATCGACAATGCGGAGTTCATGCAGCTCCCGGATGATGAGGGCGGGAAGGACCTCCAGGAGAAACAGCCCGTCCGGCCAAAGACCTTCGTGCTCAGCAAAAGGTCGCTGTATATTTTGGAAAAAGTGTCGCGGGAGCGGCGGATTCCCCGTGATGCGCTGGTCGCGGCAGTTATTCAGCAACTCATGCCGATCATACGCGCCGAGCGGGAAAAACAGCGCAAGCGGCAGGAGATCTACGCAGATATGGTGACTTATCTGCGGTACGGGCAAAACCTGCTCGCCAAGACGGAAAACTCTTTGGGCAAAGACGACCAGATCCTTGAGATGATGGCCAGGATGGTAAGATTAGGCGAAGAAGGCGTGGCAAAGATGGCAGAGATCATCGACCGCGGTCGAAACATGGAGGAGGTCGCTGTGGATATTTTGAAGTGACGGGACGTGCTGGTTCCACCGTTTTTGCAGAACATGCGTTGACAAAAAAACCGGAGTCAATTAAGACAACATAAATCGCTAGGGGTGCAGTAAGCGCTGAGAGGAGGACATCCAACCCTATGAACCTGCTCCGGGTAATGCCGGCGGAGGGAAGCGGCCTGCCCGGATTTGTTTCCGGGTGCGACGAATGGTCAAAGCCGCTTTTCCGAATAAGGGAAAGCGGCTTTTTTTGTGGTAGCTCTTGTGGTGTGATGGAAAAAAGCATGGAAATCGAGATCCGTATCAACGGCCGGGAGGAACGGCGTAAGGCTTGTTCGATCGCCGAATTGGTGGCCGGCAGGGGCCTCACGGCGGGTTCTTTAATCGTTGAGCATAACGGCCGGATCATTAAGCAGGACGACTGGGGAGAGGTGATGCTCGGCCAGGGCGATGTGCTGGAGATGTTGAACTTTGTCGGGGGAGGTTGAACCCATCATGGATGACAAACTGATTATCGGCGGCCATGCTTTTACCAGCCGTCTTTTCACCGGAACCGGCAAGTTTGCCGCGCGGAACTGGATCCCGAAAATGCTTGCTGCGAGCGGCTCGGAGATGATCACCGTGGCGCTGCGGCGTATCGATCAGGCCGGAACGCCCGAGAATATTCTTGAATTCATACCGAAGGACGTGGTGCTCTTGCCCAATACCTCGGGGGCCCGGACCGCCGAGGAGGCGGTGCGCATCGCCAGGATTGCGAAAGCCGCCGGCTGCGGCAGGTTCATCAAGATCGAGGTGATCACCGACATGAAATACCTCATGCCGGACAACGCCGAGACCTTGAAGGCGACAGAAATCCTCGCCAAGGAAGACTTCATCGTGCTGCCCTATGTGCTGCCCGATCTGCCGCTCGCCAAAAAGCTCGAAGACGCCGGGGCCGCCGCGGTCATGCCGCTTGGCGCCCCGATCGGCAGCAACCGCGGGCTGGAAACGAAGCCGCTTATTGCGCTCCTCATCGAGAACTGCCGGGTGCCGGTGGTGGTCGATGCCGGGATCGGCCGGCCGTCCCAGGCCGCCGAGGCGATGGAGATGGGTGCAGACGCGGTGCTGGTCAATACCGCCATCGCCACCGCCGAGGATCCGGCCTTGATGGGCCGGGCCTTTGCTTTGGCGGTTGCGGCCGGGCGGCTGGGCTATCTCGCTAAACTGGCCGGGCAGAGCGTCACGGCCCGGGCCTCGTCGCCGCTCACCGGTTTTCTCGAATAGAGGAGGGGTTGCCTTGTCGTTCTATTCCACGCTTGTCCGCTACAGGGACTTTGATTTCCAAGACTTTTTTGCCAGGGTCACAGAGGAGCGGGTGGACCGGGCGCTCTCCGCGGAAATACTCTCGCCAGACGACTTCCTGGTGTTGCTCAGTCCTCTCGCCGCGGCAAGTCTTGAGCGTATGGCGCAGAAGGCCCATGAACTGACGGTTCAATATTTCGGCCGGACCATCCAGCTCTACATCCCGCTCTACATCTCCAATTTCTGCGCCAACGAATGCGTTTACTGCGGCTTTCACCGGGGCAATACCATCCGGCGCAAGAAACTCAGTATGGCCGAGATCGAGGCCGAAGCGAAGACCATTGCCGCGACCGGCATGCGCCACCTCCTGCTGCTTACCGGGGAGGCCCCGGCAGTCACGCCCATCGACTACCTGGAAGAGGCGGTACGGTTGTTGAAAACCTATTTTGCCTCGGTGTCCATCGAGATTTTTCCCATGGCCGAACAGGACTATCGCCGCCTGAAGGAGGCCGGAGTCGACGGCCTGACTCTCTACCAGGAGGCCTACGACGAAAGCCGCTATGCCCTGGTCCATAAGGCGGGGCCGAAAGCCGATCACCGCTGGCGATTGGATGCGCCGGAGCGAGGCGCCCGGGCGGGTTTTCGCGTGATCAATATCGGGCCTTTGTTGGGCCTCGGCGAGGTGCGCAGCGAGGTCTTCCTCAGCGGTTTGCATGCCAGATACCTGGAAGACACCTTCCTGCAGACCGAGATCAGCCTGTCGCTGCCGCGGATGAATCCGGCGGAGGGCGACTACCAACCGGATTTCTTCGCCGATGACCGGACCTTCGTCCAATTCCTGACGGCCTTGCGCTGCTTTCTGCCCCGGGCCGGGCTCAATATCTCGACCAGGGAGCGGGCAGTCTTCCGCGATAATCTCATCCGCCTCGGCGCCACCCGCTTCTCCGCCGGGTCCTGCACAGGGGTGGGCGGTTACGGCGAAGAGAAGGCCGACGCCGGCTCGCCCCAGTTTGAAATAACCGATGAGCGAAGCGTGGCCGAGGTGGTGGAGGCGATCCGGGCGGCAGGCTATCAGCCGGTTTACAAAGATTGGGACATGATCTGATGAAGGTGGGCATTGCCGGGGTTGGCGGGATCGGTTCCAATGTGGCGGTCAACCTGGTCCGCGCCGGAGTCACTTCGCTTTTGCTGGTAGATTTCGACCAAGTGGAAATGTCCAACCTCAACCGGCAGTTCTATTTCGCCGATCAGCTCGGCCGTCCCAAGGTCGAGATGCTGCGGGACAATCTCCTGCGCATTGCCCCTGAGGCCGAAATCGACATACGGCAGCTGCGCCTCACCCCCGCCAATATGGCCGAGACCTTTGTCGGTTGCGATGTCCTGGTCGAGGGTTTCGACGAAGAGGCCTCCAAAAAGCAGCTGATCGAGGCTTTCGCCGGCCGCGAGCTGCCCATCGTTTCCGCCTCGGGCATTGCCGGTCGGGAACTTGCCGCCATCCGGGTGCATCGCCTCGGCAATTGCACGATTGTCGGCGACTTTGTCAACGATTTCAGAGAGAACCTTCTCTACTCCCCGAAGATTGCAATCATTGCCGCCATGATGGCGGATATCGTTCTCCGCGAGGTGTTTCATGAGTGAACGTCAGAAAACGAGCATTCTCCCTGCCGGTCTCTACGGCATCACCGCTGAAAAATATTCAGCAGGCCGCGACAATATCGAGGTGGTCCGGCAGATGATCGCAGGCGGCATCGGGATCATTCAGTACCGCGAAAAAAAGGCGGCCAAAAGCTCGTCGGAGATATTCGCGGAATGCCTGAAGATCAGAGAGATGACCAGGGCCGCCGGGGTCACCTTCATCGTCAACGACCATGTGGATGTGGCCATGCTGGTCGGTGCCGACGGGGTCCATGTGGGCCAGGACGACCTGCCGGTTGCCGATGTGAGGAAGTTGCTGGGTCCGGGCAAGATTATCGGCCTTTCCACTCACTCGCCCGAGCAGGCAACGGAGGCGGTAAAGTGTGGCGCCGACTATATCGGCGTGGGCCCAATCTTTGCCACGAAGACCAAGGACGATGTCTGCGATGCGGTGGGCTTTTCCTACCTGGAATGGGTCCGCGACAACATCTCCCTGCCCTGGGTCGCCATCGGCGGCATCAAGCTGCACAATATCGATGAGATCGTCCGGCGCGGCGCAAAGACCATCTGTCTCGTTACGGAAATTGTCGGTGCACCCGATAT
>Ga0209317_1002148_pt1 | contig 14915 bp, 32 predicted proteins | sample RifGroB2_FD_183994 | JGI IMG/M metagenome (GOLD analysis project Ga0209317, IMG submission 183994) | Soil microbial communities from Rifle, Colorado, USA - Groundwater B2 (SPAdes) (version 2) | ecosystem: Environmental > Terrestrial > Soil > Unclassified | place: Rifle, Colorado | collected... | reverse complement strand
GTATACGGCCGGCCCTCCAACTCCAACGGTTTCGGCTCCGCCATCCCCAAAATGTACTGCAACGCTGTCTTGATCAAACTTCACCTCCCGCTTTCCGTAACTGAGTAACATTGGCGCCGGTTGCGATCTCTGCGCCCGGCAGTAAGGGCTGTTTCGGATTGTACTCCGACGCAACCAGGCCACGTTTTGTCAGGCTGATAAACACAGTCGTCTCCATAGACTCGGTTGGAGCCAGTTTGGTTACAAACTTCACTGCCACATCCGTCTGCTGGCGTGACTTGCTTGGCTTGGCCGTCATGGTCATCACGACGCTGCGCTTATCAAGCGTCGTATTCGGGTCGGATATATTCTCCACCACCCGCTCAAACTCGTGCTTGAAGCGTTCAATAATCTCGCCACCCATCAAACTATCCAGACTGACCACCGGAAATTCTTCCATTCGTACCTCCTTCTCTCATTTATGCGGCATTACGCCGCTTCCATCCGTTCCCAGTAACCAGCCTCCCGGTCCGGACACTCATATCGTTCCCCGGCTGCAATCGCGTCGAACTCCCGCCGTGCGCACGCCTGCTGCTTTTCTATCCGACAGAACCGGACAGCACAGCGGTCACACTGGTTGCCATATCTAGGCGGCAGCTTTGATTTTAGTTTTCGAGGCATCAGCACACCGCCGGTCATACTCTTTCAAAAAATACTTGTTAACAGCCTTGGTGGTCACCCGATGTCCTGACAACCGCAGCAACTGCGCAATGGTTTCCCAGCCCACACCGCGCTTGCGCTGGGCAGCAATCGAATCATAAAACCGCTTCACCACCTCAACCGCAAATACCTTGCGCTCAAGAGGATCAACCGCCGGCGGCCGGACAAACGCTGGAATCTCCGGCTTCACCACCACGACAGCTGCCGCCACATACTTCCCGCAATTCACGCACACAGTGCCGTCATACTTGGGAACCATCCAGCCGCCCGAACACCTGGGACACGGCCCCCTCATCGACCGCCCCCTGACTGAGCTGTATAAATACGATCAAGATCAGGCTGAGGGACGGGCACATAATTTTCGTACCAACCGGCAAAACCCATCGCCAGAAGCACCAGACAACCGACAACAACCGCATAACGAGTATCATTGTTCACTGGCCTATCCTCCCTACGCCGATTTTTTACGGCCCCGCATATTGCCGGCCGAATAATTATCCAGATCCACCCGCGAATAAAAAACCTTGCCGCTCTCGCGCTCCTGTCGATACGGTAAACGCGGGGCCGACAACATACGATCCTTGTGCAGGAAAGAAGGCGAACGCCCGAGCAGTTCGGCGGCTTCCTTCACGGTCAACCACTGGCGCGGTTCACAAGCAACCTTGGCGGATTCCATTTCACGTACCTGCTGCAACAGAGCAAGGTTCTGCTGCTCCAGATCGGCAATGCGCTCCGCGCTATCGGCCAACTGTCTATACAAATCAGCGGTTGTCATTCACACCCTCCAGCACAATGTTTTCCAGAATTTCTTTCAAACCTTCCAAAGCCAAACCATCAAGCGGCTCACCGCTCTGGATGATCGCGTGCACAGCCACAATGCAGAAACGCAGACGGTTCATAACTGCAGATTCCTCTTGGAGAGCGCCTGCGCCGTTTCCAACTCGCGCAACGCCGCCCGCAGGTTATTACCGACTCGCAAGCCGGCTTTCACATCCTCGTGATAAATGGAGAGAGCCACATCCACATGCTTGAACAGATTCTCGTGATGCTTCTGGTCCGTGGCCTTACGGGCAAACGCCTTCTGGTTGCCGGCCTTGGCTCTTCTGTTGGCCTGGTCGATCAGGTTTTGAACTGTACTTGTGCTCATGACATCCTCCTTGAACTCCGCAAGCTAAACAATTTGTGCTGCAGATTTCTGTATGTCCGCGCCGCCCGGATATGCTTGCACTCGAATATCTCAACCAATTGCATGCCGCTCCGTTATAAAAATCACCGAATTACTTTCTTCGGCCTTTGTCCTTTAGGCTGGACTTTTCATCCCAACATCTCCAGTCGCATATGTCCCACGATTGGAATGTCTTCTTGTACGCCGATCCTGACGACAAGCCGCGTTTTCTCCGGGCACGTTTTGCCGCCGCTCGTTTCGCCTTTCGGTCGCCACGCTCCTTAAAAACGGGTGATTTTTTGCGTGAGCGGGTCACGTCGGGAAGCAATTTTTTCGGGACTCTCCGAAAAAGTCACAACGCTGGCACTTGTCTATGTGATGTTCACTACCGCTGTAATCGCAGCAGTCAATGTAAGTGACCATCTTCCCACCACGCTCCACACAGGGCACCATTTCAGTCACATTTGCTTCCACCGGAATTGACGAGGTGCTTATGAACCCGGAACTTTGCAGCCGTTTCAGGGTCTTGTTGTCGGCAGTGGCCACCTTTTGTGCGGCAATCTCTATTGTTAGCAGCTTGGCCTGTACTCCGGCCATGGCCATGAAGCGGTCAAGGTCTTCAGCAGAAATCTCCTTTTTCTTGTACTGCTCCAAAATCTGATTGTTCGCGTAGAAGCTACGCATTGCATGGGATATCGACATTTGTTTTCTCCTTGATGGTTTTTGCTTTGCGTAGAAAGCGGTTTATTGTGAGCCTGGTACGGGCTAAGTCATAAAGTTCTGGCGTTAAATTTTTAACCGGTATTTTCATCATTGCAGCAACATAATTCGGCTTTATTTCTTCTCGGTCTCGGCGGTTCCGCTTTATCTCTCTGGCCCTCAATCTTTCCGGGTTTTTCGGCCACTTCAATTCAGCTTCTCTCCGCTTATCCGGGTTGTTTTTGTAGAAGGTACGCCGTGCCGCATTCGCTTTTTGTGGGTTCCTGAATCGTTTTTTTCTTTGCGCTTCGCGCTCTGGGTCTAGTTTTATCTTTTCGGCCTGCCTTTGGTATCTGCACTTTCTACACTCGCCCTTGCTTGTCAAATTTTCGGGGGTTCTTTCGTGCCCCCGGACACAGTGCGTTTTTTTAGACCAATCCCTTTTCACGTACCGAGCTAAGGCATCTTCGCGGCTGCACGTTATACAAGCCCCGTTTGCCCGCAAATTATCTGGGGTGCGCAGATGTCCCCTTTTACAAAATTGCTTACGGATAACTTGTTCCATTCGCTGTCTCCAGGGCGCATTCACAGGCCGGATGATTTTATAACCACTGGCCATCCACGCAAATGCAGTGCTTTGTAAGTTCCAGCCAGTAAGCCTGTTCTTTTGAATGCTGATACATTTCGACTGGCGCTTTCCCCAGCCACCGGCGGATGATCTCACAACCGATTCTATCCGCCAGGTTTCCCGCTTCCGGGTCACCCATCGGCGCCGGGTTCCACTGCGCAATGGTCCAGGCAGCGGCCAACCACTCATCAGTAGCGCTGGTCAGCGTGTCCAGGTCGATCTCAATCGTAATAGCAACTTTATGTTTCACGACGCCCTCCCGGTTAAAGTCTATTTAATAGCTCCGTCCGTCATAATGACGGATGATGCGAATCAGGCGGCTATCTGGAACCGCGCAACATGCTCTGCCACCGCCTGCCTGATCAGCTTGGAGACCTCTATATGCTGCCGCTCCGACAACGCTTTAACTGCTTGCCCCAGGTCTACACCCAGATACGTAGTGAACTTGCCGCTTTCCATTTTTTCTTCTTCGGACATAGGCGGACGGCCCCGGCCTCTTTTTACTGCTGTTACATTGGTATTCATTGCATCACCTCTCTAATTCTGATATTTTGCACCGTGCCAAAAACTCGATTAACAAGGGGCACCATGAAACTGAAACTCAAAAACATCCGGCAGGTAAAAACAGTCAAAACCGACATAGAAGCAAACGAACTATTACAGCAAGGTTGGTCTGTTTTGGCTATCGGGCAAGGGCAGGAGCATACCAGCAACCATGCATTCTACCCCTACGTCACATACTACCTGGGGTCTTGCCAGCTTCCAGGCGGCGAACAAAATCCACAATCTTCGGGAATTCCCAGCAATGCCTGACGATATCTGTTGCAGCTACTGATACAGCCTCAACCGGATATCCGGACAGATCGTTAAAGTAAGAGCCAAACAACTCGGGAGTAACTACACGGTCGGGGAAATTAAGCGCGAGATAATCCATGGTCTTTCTGAACTGCGGCAGGTCTGATGCTTGCATTGTGTTTTCTCCCTTATCAACAGTTAAATCAGCCCGTAACGGATGACTGTTTACAAACTCAACAAGATCTACAAACGGAACCCTCGACAAGGGAACATCATCACGTGTGATAACAACATTGGGTCCGTCGATTTCGAAACAGGTGCCACGTCCGGCAAAAAACATCAGGGGGTTTTTCATGTATTTCATCCTTTTCAAAAGCGATAAAAACGGGAAACCTTTACCCAGGCGGGCTATTACTGGTTCGCGCACGTCGATCCTTGCGACTGTGCCTCGCTGCTCCCTCTTGCAAAAAAGCCCGTAAGCACCGCGCAGGGTTCTTAAGGAAGAAGCGGAGTGTAACAGCGTTAAACGGATGGCCATTGTGGCTGACATACAGGCGGACAGCTCCTGTTCCATACTCGTTGCGAAAAGCCTTTATTTCCAAATCGGAGAATTTGAGTAGCTTGATCATTACCGCTGCTCCTCCCAGTAATTTATTTGCACCGTGCCAAAAACGTGATTAACAAGGGGTGTTCATGGAATCATCCAAGCAGCAAACCGAAAGAATACTGCTCGACCTTGTTGAAAAATACCGGCTTGCGGAAACCCATATAAATGCCCATCAATTACTTATATACGAGCTATTGAATCTATTGCCGCCTGACACCAGGCAGCAGCTGCTCGATTCTTTGCGAGCAAAAAGTCATAATACGCCTGACGATTTTGGTCTCTTTTCACTCGCCGCCGATATCGTCTCTGTCGTACAGGACGGGACGCCGCCGAAGAGCATGAGAGACATTTTGAAAGTAATCCCCGGAGGGAAGACCGAAGCCGTCGATTAGATTTCATAACGTGTCACCAACTGGCGCTTTCTCATTGGAACCTTAAAGGGGGCTGCAATGAACGTTCTTACGGATGAACAATTACTGGCAATCCTTCAAAACCTTAAAGAAACCCAGCAAATAATGCATGACGATATGAATACTATTCGCTGCCTGGTCGGAGCATTGATAAAGCTGTCTGAACAAGGGGAAATGCAGCGGATTTCCGAAGTTCTTCGGTCTCTTCAGTCAGCTTTTTCAGATCACGAGCAAATGCATCGCGCAGCTTCCGCTGCTTTAGATTTTGTCTCTTCCGTGACTGTTTCAAACAAGCCGGAAGATATGAGAAAGCTCTTTTCGGTTGTGAAGGGCGGCAAAGACTCATAACGGTTTTTTCCTCCTCTGTTCATAATGTTTTCATTCAACCGTTGTATATTTATAATTCGGAGCATCATAATTGTCAAACAAAAAAGTGCATACATCCGATTTAATTTTCGGAGCATCAATAAAGTCAATAAGAAAGATTCTCAAACTGACACAAAATCAATTTGCGGAACCTTTATCTATTTCCGGGAGCTATGTTTCGAATATAGAAAAAGGCGAGGCCATGCCAAGCGAGGCGGTTATAAGAGAGGTCTGCACATACTACCGAATCAACAGAGATTATCTCACCACCGGCACCGGCGATATGTTTGTCACATCTAGTGGTATTGGCATTAGTGGCGGGAATACTGATAGCAGTATTAAAGGCATTGGAGTGGGAGGCGGCGCAGCTCTTGCTCCTGCCACCGGGGCTGCTGAACACAAAAAACCTCCCGAAATATTATTTGCGGAAGGTCTTTTGCCACAACTCTCACCGGATGACTTGAACGAGGTTATTGCGGACATGCTTGACAGGATCAAAAAAGCAAAAAGCAGGGCCAACGATATAATCTATCAGCTGACCCCGGATGAAAAGGCCCAGGCAATTGAAGAACTGCAGAAGAGGATCAGGATGCTTGAAGCTCAAGAAGGCGGGATCTTGCAAACTCCAAACTTGAAAACTGCAAAAGAGCGTTGATCCGCTGCACCAGATCTTCATGATTGCAGGGCTTCACGATATAATCGTCAACATCGGAGGAAATGCTTTGAACAAACGAGGGGCCGCTATTCAGGCAGGTTTTGAATATAATAGGAATGTCCTTGGTGCGCCGGTTCCCTTTAAGCAACCCGGCGATCTCGTACCCGTCCAAACCAGGCATCATCACATCCAAAACAATCAGGTCGGGCTTGGCAAATACGGCGCGGTTGAACCCGGTTTCACCGTCTTCAGCCAGCAAAACACGGAAACCCGCCTCGGTCAGAACCGTACGGGTGATCACAAGTTCATGGTAATCATCATCAATAATCAGAATGGTTTTTTGGTTTAACGGTTTTCTATGCAGCACTTTAAATCCTCCACAGTGTTTAATGAACGCTGCCGGAAGATATAACATGCAGAAAACTGAATTATCATGTTTACAATGTTAATTTGTAATTACATTTGTCATTACATTGATTTTGTGGGGGATTGAGACGGACATCGGTGGGGGTTAATTAGATTTCAAAGACTCACGATCAATCAGCCATCTGATGTAATCAGACAGTGACTTTTGATTCTGATCGGCAAGAGTTTTGAGCTTTTCTTTTTCCAACGGAGTCAGTCTAAGTTGCACCAGTTCGGTTTTCAACTTAGCAGCCATACGTGGAATTTATACAGTATGACGTGTCTATTTCAAAGGAATTAAATTGACAAGATGGATGAAACGAAACGACTTAGGTGGAGGACAGCATGAGGTTTTATGGAAGATACAGACGTTATTATAGTCCAAAACCTCTTTCCGAAATCAAGTATTTAGAGTTCCAGTTGGATGGCATTGATGCTGACGTAAAGTATATCCTTTTTAATTTTAACGACGTTACGCTTAACAAGTTTTTTGAAGCATACGAACATCAGCACGGGGCTACATCTGCAAATTATGCCGTAAAATCGTTTTCAGATTGGAAGTCCGGAGCGAAAAAGTGCTCGGCAGCAACCCTGAAAAAATTAATAGAATTGGCCCCAAGGTTTTTTACCTCAAATCAGCGATTTGAATTGGTTAAAAAGATTCATCACAAAACAAAAGATGAGTGCATTAGGAATGAGTATAGTCACTTTGAATTTATTCTTGGAAAGCACGAAAACCAACAACACCTGTACCATAAGCTTAATAATATTTGTTCCAAGCCGCTTACTTACTCAATCCCTGACAGATTTACAAATTTAATGTCGTGGCTTTGTGATGGTGACTCTGAAATAGCAAGGAATATGCTATGCACTATTGAGCAGGAGTATTCTATCGCTATTACCTCTGCGGCTAAAATTGAAGTCGAGAGACTGATGTCGATGATACGGCATAATAATTCTAATGCAATTGGAACCCATGTAATAAGATTCCCTTACGACAATGTTCATATAACTGTTAGGCATCTTACTGGATCAGAAAAATTAATGAAGTTTGTGTTTGGAGAATAAAAATATGCCAAATAATAATGAATTGGATATTGTCAGAAATCAAATTCTTTTTCCCGACATTTCTCAAAACTCTGTCCTTGTAAAACTGCTTGAGGGCATGCCGCCAGAAACACTGAAAGAATTACAGCAGAAAGCTGTTGAGGGACACATAGGGATAGAGCTTGAAAAAATTAAAATGATTCACAAATACCAATCATCTACTGCTGAACTTGACAGATATATTGATCATATCAAGCAATTGGAAAGCAATGCTGGAAATTTTACGAGATACACTGCAAAGGGGTCTTTTGAGGGTGCTTCTGGTGTCACAACAATATCAACCAGCAAGGGTGGATGCCTAACTCTAATACTATGCGTATTATTACTTTTATTATTTATATTCTTAGCTTTGTAGGCTCGGCCTTCGCAGCACACCTCCACCCCGAGAAGCACTATCAAGAGCATTGGTGCAAGGATCACGGGGGAGTTACGGAATACGTCCTTGTAGATAAAAGTCGCGTTGACTGTTTAACAGACACGCATGCTATTGAGGTTGAGTTTGCACCCAAATGGAAAGAGGCTGTCGGCCAAGCACTGTATTACAGCATCAAAACAAACCGAAAACCGGGCATCGTAGTTATTTCAGAAAACCCTGAAAGCGATGCAAAGCACATCAAGCGCTTACGCACAGTAACAGAAAAATACGGCATAGAACTATTTGAGGTAATCCGATGAAGCGCTACCAGAAACTAATCATAACCGCTGCGGACGAAATGGGATACACCCCGCTGGCCCGTACGATCGGAGCACCATCAACGTCAATCCACGAGTGGGCCACCCAGTCATATAAAATACCCCACTACAAAAGCCTGGAGAAAATAGCTGCGTATTTCAAAGTACCGATCCCGACATTGCTGATGGAAGTTGACGACGTGAGAAGCCGCGAAGATGATATTGTGGAAGCGCTATTCAAAATGACAGAAGGGGAGAAGGAAAGTGTGGCGGAATTTATCAAGCAATTACTGCAGCTGCCCGGCGATTCTTCAAAATAAACCTTTCAACCTTTGCGACTTCTTTTCGCAAGCGCTCCAACGTCAAAACCTTGTAACCGTCGGTAACGTCCTGACTGATCGCGTGACCGACCAACCGCTTTTGCACAACGTTGCTGATACCGATCTCGTCAGCATACGTCAGAAAAGTTCGCCGCATATCGTGGGGCGTGATCTGAGCCAACTCGGTGCCCTCAAAAATTGTCTTGATAGTACCGCGGACATCCTTGATATGGCCCCCGGCCTTTTTCGGCACATAGCGGCCATTCCGTGCTGCCTGCTCCTGAAAGGCGTAAAACAGAAACGGAGTACCTTGTGCAACGGCATCATCATGGCGCCGCTTCAAAATCTTGAGAACATGACCGCCCACCGGCACAATCAGGAACTCTCTGGTTTTGGTATCAAACAGTGAAATGCACTTCTCTTTAAAATCCACATGGGAAACTTCCACTCGGGCTATCTCGGAAGCGCTGCGGATTCCTGTAAAAAGCAGGCAGGTCATATAATCAGCCACCAGGCCGGGAGAACCTTCAACAGCATCAAAAAACGCCGCTAACTGCGCCGGCCTGGTAAACGTCTGCTTGCGTGGGACGTTGTACCAGGCATTGACAGACGATAAGCGCTTGACCGGGTTTCTGGTGAATATATTATCGTGCATCTCCATAGCATGATTGAAAACAGCCCGTAACACGCGGAACACATGATCAGCCTGGGCCTTACTTTTTTTACCGATCTCGGCATGCTTGGCAACCACCATCGCCGGAGTGATCGACAACAGAGGTTGCGTCAACCAATCAGACAGATAGCACGTGAGCTTGTCCAGGTAATGATCTTTGGTATCCTGTTTCAACTTTTTTCTGGTAGCGCAGTAATCATCGAACATTTCACGGAACGTAGTAGTTTCGGCTTTACGTTCTTCGGCAATCCTACTTTGTTCAGCCACCCTGTCATCCGGCGTTATGCCCTGGGCGGCATCCTTCAGGATCTGGAGGGCTTTCTCGTATGCATCCTCAAATGTCAAAAGCGCAGTCTTGCCGATTGAAACTTTAATTTGAATATTTCCAATTCGCTTATGTACAAAATACATTTTCGAACGGCTGCCGACTCGGACACCAAAACCGGTCAGCTTCGTGTCGTAATACACCACATAGCCATCGGCTGACAACGGCAGGCGGTCAACGGCTTTATCGGTCAGTTTCATCTTCGGCATTAAGCATCTCCGGCATCAAGTAAAATTTGTAGCATATTTGTAGCAAAATTTATAATAATTGCCGAAACAGAATTAACACGATAAGAAACAAAAGGAAACAAAAAAGAAGGAAAACAGCACGATAGCACGCAGTGTGAGTATGCAGGAATTGACGTTTTGTGGAAGTAACAGGGACTTAAAATCCCTCGGCAGAAATGCTGTGCCGGTTCGATTCCGGCTTCGGGCACCATAAAAACAAAGGCTTTACGGGTTTTTACCGTAAAGCCTTTGTTTTGTTTCAGGGGAAATTTGTAGCATATTTGTAGCAGATGGGCATTAAGACACAAACGGAAACAAAATGTTTTTGATAAAAAAGCCCCCGCCAGAAGGAGGGAGACTGGCGGGGTATAGCAACTGTTTATGGTCTTTGAAGAGCTTTCTCGCGCTTCTTGTAGATCTTGTCTATCATCGCCCATTTGAGCCATCCGCCCAGATAGCACATCACCTCTTCTGTTTCCCGACATTGCGGGATACCGTCTATTTCCATGATTGAGCAGGCCACGTGCATGAACTCGTGCATCATGATGCTTTCCCGTCCGGCGTCTTTAACCCAGCAATAAACGTCTCCGTTGATTATCCGGACCAGACCATCATAACCGGCTGACAGTTCGCACCTGGTTCTTTTACCTCTCAGTTTGTAGATTGCGTCCATGGCCTCGATATGATCACAATCACCAACAAAGAAAACTGAACAGTTAAAAATCGGTACGTCCGTTAAATGAGTAACCATCACCACCCCATGAATCTGTATTCTGCGTTGCCGCCTACATAGCCCTCAACCTGTCCGCCACTGCCGTTGATTGGAGCTCTCAATTGCGCTTCTGCTTGCGCATGGGCGTCTTTGATCCTGAACAAATCGCGCTTGAGGTAGATCTTTACCTTCTGGCTGCCATCGGTGTGAAGTTCGTATCCCAATCCCAGATAGTTTTGACGCTCCAGGGCAAACCAGGGCGCTTCCTTCATCTTTACTTCAGTTTTGGCTTCACCGGTCTGTGTATCAACGGTGGTGATCGTTATCGCTCCATTCGGAGCAGGGTCTATATCAGCAGTGTCGATGACCTCGTCTTTTGGATCATCGATATGTGCTTCCGGAAATTTCCGCTTGACCGATTCTTTCGGCACGATCCGGAGCGGAACCTTCAGCAGCGGCCCGTCAACCTTCTTGGCAGAAACCGCAGGTTTGGCAGCGACGAATCCGGCCACCGGCAGCTGCGGGCGGGGCCACCATTTCGACCAGGCGAGGTAAATCAATACTGCCAGTAGTATCCCGCCATAGAGGTATCTACGCCAGGTTGGAAGTTTTGACAGCCCGGCTGTGAAATTATACAGTCTGGCTGTCATTTGTCGCACCCTGCAGCAGTTCGGTTTTGTGCTGGCTGCCTTCCGAGCTGCCGAAGTAGAATCCGAATACATCCTTGACCATTGCTCCGAGCGCCCCGGTTAAAAGCAGAACGGCTTCACGGCTACCCGTTTTGATCTCGGTATAGATCAGCGTGACGATGCAGGCCAGAAAGCCCACGGTGATCAGCAGTGCCATGTAACACTTAAATCCTTTGGTATCCTTCACTTCAAAGTCCTCCCGCATACGCTATTTGTACACCATCGTTTTTGACCATCCGTGGCGGTTGGAGCGCCGCAACAGGGGCAGGTATCGCCGTCGTGCCAATGAGTCCGCTGCTTGTCGGCCATCAGTCCACCTCCTGACAACGCTTGAATATTCGTTCAATCTTTACCGCGTATTCTGCAATGGTTTCTGCGCAATCCAACCAATTGATGATTTTTCTGGAGTTCACGTAATCGCATTTTTCACCGTTGATATATTTAGGCAGCCCCACGCCGGTATAAAGCCCCTTGCGCATGCATACGCTCATGTTGATGTAGGCTATTTCCGGGTCCAGCAGAGCCATGTTGTCGTTTGCGTCTCCGGGTTGGTCTCCGACAGTCAAATCAAATTTACGTCCGTTCTTTGCTTCCCACCTGGCGATAACGTCCGGGTATTCACGGGGAAGAACTTTTTCCAACATTTCCGAGTTGTTCTCGCCGGTCGTCTGGGTAAAACCTTTCCCGGCATAAATAGCGCCCTCTTCAGGAGTATCGTTGCCCAAAACCTTACCGACTTTTGTCTGACTCCCATAGCGGCCGATAAAATACTGCCGGCTGCCATGTTCATGGATCGGTCGCCAGGTGCGCGAGCATTCGTGCAGCACGGTTGCCAGCATGTAGGCAGCCCAACGGTAATCGGTAATATGTTCATCGGCGGCGATATAGCCAAGCAGCTCGCGCAAGCCTTCATGCTGCGAATCATCCAGCGGTTTAAATTCATTGACTTCGTAGATGAAAATGAACTTTGAAATATCAATTTTCACGATTTATCCTTTATCGCATGGGTGGCTTTGTGCTCGCCGATCAAGCGGTTTAATTTAGCGTCGCTGTCGCGCTGCTCGTTGAACAGCTTGTCGTGTACAGCGTCATTTTCCTGAACATGGGCGGTCAGCGCTGTTTCTATCCGGTCCTGGTTCTTTTCCATCCGCTTCCAGGCCCACACCACCAGAGCCACAACCGCGCCGATTAACGGTGTGACTACCTTGACCATCAGATTGAATATGATTTCGCTATTGTCTGGCGGGGCAGGTGTTGGCACGTCGGAGCCTCCGGGCATGTAGTAGTTTGAGACGTTTCTCGCGTGCGTAGCAGCTGCGAATGATTTTGACCATGACGGTGATGCAGGTTGTTGCTATCAGCACCGCCATACCCAGGAGCCAATATTTGTTGTCGATCAGAAAGCCGCACATAGCGCACCCGCATGTGACCATCGGTGGAATCTGAGTTTGCCCGGAGTTGTTCATTATGGCGCCATGGTAAAAGTGCTGGTACAGACGCCGGCTACGTCCGCCATGGCGGATCCGCAAGAAGAAGTAGTTTCACCGTCGGTCTGGACATAGGTGCCACGATTGGCGGTCAGCGTGTATGTTGCCCCCGGCGCTCCGCTGAAATTACTGAATATGCTGGTAGCGCTGTCATGGCCAGCTGAAGAGCCGCCAGTGGGAGTTAGAATGCCGGACGGGTGATCACTTTTATTGAATGCGATTGTTGGTGGATTCGTATATCTCAGGATTGCATTAGTCAGTCCGGTAGCGCCGTTGGCTGGGTACACGCTGCTGACAGTCAATGACAGCGGCGTTCCCAATACCATTTGACCACTGGCATTGACCCACATGGTTATCTTCCCGTCAGAGTCTTTGACTTCCAGTTGTCTGACGTAGGGGCCGTCGCCACTCCCGGCACGTTTCGTCAGCGGAGTGGCATTCGTGGCCGTTGCTATCGCGGCGTTGACGCTGGTTTGGTTGACGATTTCGCTTTTGAGTTGCGCGCCGGTAATGTTCCGGCTGCCGGAGGCATTGGCGTAAATCTGTACGCGGGAGTTGTCGTACAGGCGTTTTACAGTAGGGTATCCATAATACTGTGTGGTGGCTGCCTGAATCGTTATGACGGAGGTGAAGAGCACACACAGAACTATAATGAATGTTTCAAGAGTGATTGGTTTCTTCTTGCATGAACGATGATCTTCTATGCTTTTCTTGCAATGTTCGGCGTCCTGAAACATCCAGTTAATAATTTTTTCCTGCCATTTTCCGGGGTAGTTCTTTCCGACATGACTACTAATGGTTTCGTCCGCGTCGATGCCGAACAATGTCCCTACAAACTGATCCAAGCCGATTAAAATGTTTTTCCAGTAACTACGCTTATCCATCCTAACCCCCTAATATTTCAGCGCTGATTTCCGGAACGCTGTACGGCATGGCTCCGCAAACTGAAAAGTCGCAAAGCGACTCATTACGCAGGTAAGTGACCCGCTCTTTGCGCGGGTAATACTCGTTGTTCCAGATACTGTTTATCCAGCCCATGACGGCCATGGCTTTCGGCTTTTGCTGCATGACGCCCATCGCCAGCAAGCCTATCGCTGCCCCAGATATAAAGGATTCCTGGTAATCCGTGGCGGCTCTCCACAGCGCTGTGATATTGTCCTGTTTCAGTTGGCCGAGCGCCGCGTTGACTTCTTCCTCTGTCAGGATCGGATTTATTTCCGGGCCGGAACCATCGTCTATCCATAGCGCCGTTACCATGCCGGAACCTCCAGTATGCTTAGGAATGTCGGATTCCCACCGGCAACATAGATGGCCGCACCTACATTGTGGTATGCCCACACATCCAGATAGTCACCAGTCGTCAAAGGCAGAACACCGATGCTGATCGGGTGGGGCCAACAACCGGCCGGGCCGCTCTCTTCGGATTGCAGCGTGTTAACTCCATTTTTGTAAACCGCGCAAAGCGCTCGGGGTATCACGCGGGCGGAGGAGTCATAAAAATAGGCTCTGGCTTCAATCTTGTATCTTCCTGGGCGTGCAATTGTGATGCGGAATGTTGATGTATTGGCCAACGCGGCTGGATCGTCCACTACTGTGTTAAGACCAAGTTTGGTAAATGTGGTGTTCCCGACCGATAACCAAGTGGCGCTGGACGGGGAACCAAGGTTAGCAACCATGGGGATGGATTTACCTGCAATCTTTATCCATCCGGCACCATCAGACAGCAGCATTGCCGTTTCTCCGGCCCACATGATCCTGGTCGCTGCTCCGTCTATCAGTTCGCCGGAAACCGCGGTAACGGAAACTTTATTAGTCAAAGCCGGCGCCATTGACAACCCGATCAATTTACCGGCATTGCCGACTGCCGTGGGCAAGGAAACCTGATAGTCAGCAGTTGTGCCCGAGCATACGTGCAGAACTGCAAACTGGGCGGTAGCCGCCGAAGTTACAGCAACAACAGTTTCGGTAAGGTTCGAAAACAGATCATAAGGCGGAGCGTTGGAGAGGATCTGTTCCACCGTTATGGTTTTCGCCTCTCCGTCTCCCTGTGAAACAGGAATCCGGTCGGCAGGGTTGGCTAGATCGGCCAACGTAGCATCTGCAATAGTCAGGCTTGGCATTTATATGGTCTCCATGAAATAACCGTTGTTCCAGAGGATATTTGTCCCATCAGCCCACTGCCAGGGATTTGCGACATCAATCACAGTCGGCAGCAGTACCTGAACGGTGATACTGGCAAAGGTAGGCATTTGAGCCTGAAGCGTTATTGGCTCC
>Ga0209317_1002147_pt1 | contig 14918 bp, 17 predicted proteins | sample RifGroB2_FD_183994 | JGI IMG/M metagenome (GOLD analysis project Ga0209317, IMG submission 183994) | Soil microbial communities from Rifle, Colorado, USA - Groundwater B2 (SPAdes) (version 2) | ecosystem: Environmental > Terrestrial > Soil > Unclassified | place: Rifle, Colorado | collected... | reverse complement strand
GGTGCTGCGCGGCGGGAAACCGGTGAAGGTACGTCTCGCCGAAATTGATGCGCCGGAGAAAGCGCAGCCTTACGGTGCGGCGTCGCAGGAATCGCTGGCCGGGTTGGTGATGGGCAAGCAGGTGCACGTGGCAAGCCGTGCCGTGGATGATTACGGGCGGCTGGTGGCAACGGTGTCGATTGACGAAACCAATGTGAATCACGAGCAGGTCAGGCGCGGCATGGCGTGGGAGTATTCACGCTTCCACAGCAATCGCGAGCTGATGGCGTTGCAGCGCGATGCGCAACAAGCCAGACGCGGATTGTGGGCGGGTGACGCCATCGAGCCATCGCAATGGCGCAAGCAACATCCCGGCAGTTTTGCAGCGCAACCTTCCTTGGCCGTTTTACCCGCTTCCGCGCCTGCTGTTGCAATACCCGCCACCCACACTTGCGGCAAGAAGAAGTATTGCGCGGAAATGAGCTCATGCGAAGAGGCACGGCATTACTTTGCAAAGTGTGGCGTCAAAACGGTGGATGGCGATGATGACGGACGGCCATGCGAGAAGCTTTGCGCGCCAAAGTGAAAGAACCGTGGCGAGGAATAGACTGCCTACGGTGACGTTTTCAATTTTTCCAGCAATACCCGCAATGCCTTGCCGCGATGACTGATGGCGTGTTTTTGTTCGCGTTCCAGTTGCGCGCTGGTCTTGCCGAGCTCGGGTAGCCAGAATAGCGGGTCGTAGCCGAAACCGCCTTCGCCGACTGGCTGCATGGCGATCTCGCCGTGCCATTCGCCCTCGGCGATGAGCGGCTGCGGATCGTCGGCATGGTGCAGCAGCACCAGCACGCAGTAGTAATGCGCGCGGCGATCCGACACGCCCCGCATATCCTGCAGCAGTTTTTCGTTGTTGCGCTCGTCCGACTTGGGGTTGTCGCCGGCATAACGTGCGGACAGCACGCCGGGCGCGCCGCCCAATGCCGTGACACAGATGCCGGAGTCGTCCGCCAGTGCGGGCAGGTTGCTCAAGCGGCTGACGTGGCGCGCCTTCACGAGGGCGTTCTCGATGAAGGTGAAGTGCGGCTCCTCGGCTTCTTCAATGCCGAGCTGCGCCTGTGTCAGTACTTCGATGCCGAGCGGTTGCAGCAGGAACCGGAATTCACGCAGCTTGCCGGGATTGTTGGAAGCGATGACCAGCTTTTGCATGGCGTTATTCCGCCAGCGCCACGCGCTGCATCCCGATCAACTGCTCGATGCCGGATTTCGCCAGCTCCAGCAGCTCATCCATTTCTGCGCGGGTGAAGGCATGGCCTTCCGCCGTGCCCTGCACTTCGACAAAGTGACCGTTGCCCAGCATCACTACATTCATGTCGGTATCGCAGGCAGAGTCCTCAAGGTAATCCAGGTCAAGTATCGGCACACCTTCGTAGATGCCGACCGAAATCGCAGCGATAAAATCCTTGAGCGGGTTTTCCTTGACCAGCCCCTTGCCCATTAAACCGGTGATCGCATCGTGCAGCGCGACAAACGCGCCGGTGATGCTGGCGGTACGCGTGCCGCCGTCGGCCTGGATCACGTCGCAATCGATCTGGATGGTGCGCTCGCCAAGTTTGCCGAGATCGATTACCGCGCGCAGGCTGCGGCCAATCAGGCGCTGAATTTCCTGGGTGCGGCCGGATTGTTTGCCCTTGGCGGCTTCACGCGCCATGCGTTCATTGGTGGAGCGCGGCAGCATGCCGTATTCGGCGGTGACCCAGCCTTCGCCACTGCCTCTTTTGTGCGGTGGTATCTTTTCATCGACGCTGGCGGTACAGATGACTTTAGTGTCGCCACATTCGATCAGCACCGACCCCTCGGCGTGCCTGGTGTAATGGCGAGTGATGCGGATTTGACGCAACTGGTTGGGCGATCTGGAGCTTGGGCGCATGGTAAATACTCGGTAAAGGATGAAAGGGTAAAGGCTATAACATCAGGAAATTTCGAGAATGCAACTGACCAGTCCGGCGGTTTTATGCGCGGTTTCGTTACTGCCCCAGCGTACTGCCAAACCGGTAACATTATCAGAGTGTCCCTTTTTGCGATCCAGCGCGCCTGCGATCAGGCTATTCAGCGCATCGGCAACGGATACGGAGGAGAATGCCTCAGCCAATTCCTGGTCGCTGAATGGCCCCCACAGACCATCGCTACCCAGCAACACCACATCGCCGGATTGCAGCAGGCCGGGTTTGCCGGGTTCCATGCGGAACATGCCATTGGTGCCGCCGAGGCAATTGGTGATCTGGTTGCGTTGCGGATGGGTGCGCGCTTCTTCCGCAGAGATCATGCCACATTCGACCCATTGCCGCACCATCGAATGATCGCGCGTTTTGAATAACACCGCACTATCGCGTAATACATAAAGGCGCGAATCGCCGGCGTGTCCCCAATACATTTTCCCGTTGTGTATCAGGGCGGCGATGCAGGTCGTTCCGGGAAATCCGGTATTCGCGCTGTGCGGAAATTTCATGATGCGTTCATGCGCGTGGCGCATGGTGTCCGCCAGAAATATCTGCGGATCGGCGGACGGCGACTGCGGATATTGGCCAAATGACTCGATAAAGGTGTCGATGGCCAAACTGGCCGCCATCTCCCCGTGCAGATGCCCGCCCATGCCGTCGGCCAGCACCAGCAGCAACATGTCATTGCTGTAGGCGTACGCGACACGATCCTGGTTATGTTTGCGATTGCCGATATGGCTGGCTTGATATATCGAAAAATTCATAGGCCGCAATCGTAATATAATGCGCCGTGTCAGCACAGTCTTTTATTCGGGCGCCACTACCATGATATTAAGTATGACCGGCTATGCCACCGCCAGCGCGGAACTCGACAGCGGTTCGCTTACCCTGGAGCTGCGCGCCGTCAACCACCGCTATCTGGACATCCAGTTGCGCATGCCGGATGAATTGCGCAGCCTTGAAGGCCAGTTGCGCGAAGCGATTACAGCGCAATTGCAGCGCGGCAAAGTGGAATGCCGCATCAACTATGCGGCGCGCAGCGGGCAAAGCGGTGCGGCACTGAATCGTGAGTTGCTGCAGCAGCTTGCCGCCTGGAACAGGGAGGGGCGGGCACTGGCTGCCTCGGCGGACGAATTGCGCGCCGCGCTGCTCGGCTTGCTGCAAGATGTGCTGCAGGAATTTTCCGCGTCACGCGCGCGGGAAGGCGAGAAGCTTAAAGATTTTCTGTTGCAGCGCGTGGAAAAGATCGAAGCGCTACGCAACGGCGTAATGCCGCATGTTCCCGCCGCAATCGCTGCATACGAACAAAAACTCATTACGCGTTTGCGCGAAGCGATGCAGAATGCAGAGGACGAGCGCGTTCGCCAGGAAATCACGTTGTTCGCCGGCAAGATTGACGTGGATGAGGAGCTGTCGCGACTGGCCAGCCACCTGGCCGAAATGCGCCGCATCCTCACGCAGGGCGGCGCGGTGGGCAAACGCCTGGACTTTCTGATGCAGGAACTGAACCGCGAAGCCAATACGCTCGGCTCAAAGTCGGTAGATGCCGAAGTGTCGCGCAGCGCGATGGAGATGAAGATACTCATCGAGCAGATGCGCGAACAGATTCAGAATCTGGAGTAAGGTTTCGCCCGGTTTAACGTGAAACTCGCGTAGCGGTCGTTTGCCTCCTCGCCCGTCTACGGGATAACCAGCGGCTTGGCTGGCGCTCTTTGCCAGCCTAGTCGAATGGCTGGTAGTTCCATCAGAGGATTGAGGAGAGGGAACGGGCATGACAGTTGTTGGAAGCCTCGGCGAAAGAGAAGGGCTGCATTCGAGCTATCTGTACCGCCGATTTTGGGTTTTGCTTTGATTTTGGCAAGCGCAATGTGCTGATGATGAAGGCTGATCCAAAGGATGTTAGGGATGCTGGCCTGAGACTGCGGCCTTGCTTCATCCGTGCATGCGCTCCAACTCAATCGCCCTGCACGCCAACCCGACCACCTTGGGGATGGGACGTGCGCCGGAGCTGTATTGGCTGACCGCGCGGCGGGAAAGCCCAAGCGTGCTTGATGCGGTTGTCAGCGACATTTGATTGCGCTCCATCCATGCCTTGAATTCAGCCAGCGGGAATGCTTCGCCAGCTTGTTCTTTGGCCATTTGATAAAGCCGTTCTGATGCCATAGACAATCCGCAATCCCACTCCACTGTCCAGCCTTCGTCCACTACCTTGGCGGTGGCGAACATGGCGGTGTCAGAGAGCGGTGCGAATCCGGCAATGCGCGACATGGGTTCAGCCAGCGAGACGCGGTATTGCTTTCCGCTCGCCAGTGTGATGTTTAATGTGTCCGGCGCAATCGCCGCAACGTGTTCCATTTTGTCCGGTGTGCTCATTACTCGTCTCCTTAATTCCAGCGGTTCCATTCGTCAATTACAGCCTGCCGGTGCTCTTCTATCCAGCGCTTTGCCTCAATCAGCGCAGCGTCGGGAACGCCTGAATTCAGCGCATGCCCGTTCAGATAAACAATGGCGCGACCATCTGTGTGCAATATGTGCGCATGTACCGGCGGGTGCTCGTTTCCGTTGACGCGGATAGTGAGCTTGCCGGTTTTATAGAGCGTTGCCATGGGTGAATGATAGAGAAAAATATTCCCTTATGCAATCAGTTAAGCGTACGACCATGTGTGTATAAGATTGACAGAATCTGGAGTAATGTTTCACCCCATCGCCCAACGTCGCGGCAACAAACAAACTGCCGCTTGATTGTTTGCGGCAAATGGCATAAAGCAAGATTTCCTTACTTTGACGTAATCAGGGGAATTACCATGCTCGCTAAAATGACCTCCAAGAACCAGCTTACCCTGCCCAAAAACATAACCGCCGCCGTTGGCCCCGCAGAATACTTCGACGTGGAAGCCCGCAACGGACAGATCGTGCTCACCCCGGTGCGCATCCAGCGTGGCGATGCCGTGCGCGCCAAACTGGCCGAGCTGGATCTGGACGAGCAAGACATCGCCGATGCGGTCGCATGGGCGAGAAAATTGCCCGCAACCAAAAAACCCGGCCTTGTATCCAAAAAGTCTGCGAAGTAATGTCGCGTTCAAAACGCATACCCCGCGTAGTCATCGACGCCAATCTGGTGTTGTCAGCGCTGGTATTCGCGCATGGTCGGCTTTCGCCGCTGCGCCTCGCATGGCAGGGGGGTGCCAGCCGCTGGCTTCAAGCGTCACTGTCGCAGAGCTTATCCGTGTACTCGCGTACCCGAAATTCAAACTCACCACAGAAAACCAGCAAGAGTTGCTTGCCGACTATCTGCCTTACTGCACTACGGTACGCATGCCCGCCAAGCTGCCCGCTACACCCGATTGCCGCGACAAGTTCGACCTGCCGTTTCTGCAACTCGCCGTCGAGGGCAAAGCGGACGATCTGGTTACTGGCGACCAGGATTTGCTGAGCCTCGCTGACCAGTTCACCTGCCCCATCATCACCGCCGATCAATTCATGAAAACGCTAAGCCCATGTACTTTAGCCGCCATGGATAGACGATCGTGATCTTGCTATGCGGTGGTTCCAGGAAGTCGCAACCTGTCGCAAGAATCGCAGGAAACCAGCCAAAAGCACATTGCAGCGTTGCGTTCTGCTTGTGTAGAATGGCCGCAAGGCGCAGGTAGCCGGCGCGGAGCATGAAAACCTACTTAAACGGACTCCATCATGTCAGGAAATCTATTCGTCATCAGCGCGCCATCCGGTGCGGGCAAGACCAGTTTGGTGCATGCCCTGCTCAACATCAATCCGGAAATCGACTTGTCGGTTTCATACACGACGCGCAATCCGCGCCCGGGAGAGCGCGACGGCAAGGACTATCATTTTGTCAGCCGCAGCGATTTTCTCGCCATGATGCAGCGTGGCGAGTTTCTGGAAAGCGCGGAAGTCTATGGCAATCTTTATGGCACATCGCAAGCCTGGATCAGCCAGGAAAATGCCAAGGGGCGCGACATTCTGCTGGAAATTGACTGGCAAGGCGCGGCGCAAGTGCGGCAGATATTTCCGAACTGTATCAGCATTTTTATTCTGCCGCCGTCGGTGGAAGCACTGGAACAACGCCTGAAAGGGCGCGGCAAGGACGATGGCGAGACGATTGCCAGGCGCCTGGCGGCAGTGCGCGATGATGTCGCCCATATTGCCGAATTCGATTATGTTATCATCAACGACAATCTGAACGAGGCGTTGCGCGAACTCAATGCCATAGTCCTTTCCATAAGGCTGCATTGTGCAAGGCAATTGTCCCGCCATCAGGCATTGATTAACCAATTACAGAACCCGGAGTAAACCATGGCACGCATTACCGTCGAAGAATGTCTCACGCAAATACCGAACCGTTTTGAGCTGACGCTGGCAGCCGCTTATCGCGCGCGCCAGTTGGCCAATGGCGCGGCACATCTGGTGGAAGACAGCAAGGACAAGCCCACGGTAGTCGCACTGCGTGAAATCAGTGAGGGCAAAGTGGGCAAGGAAATCCTTAACCGTGGCCAAGCGTAACCCCGTGGGTTTACATGGCCGACATCAATCTGCTTGTCGAGGAAGCATCCGCTTATCTTAAACCGCGGGACGTCGAACACGTCCGCGAGGCAATCGAGTTCAGCCGGGCGGCGCATCAAGGCCAGACGCGCCAGTCCGGCGATCCCTATATTTCCCACCCGATTGCCGTCGCACGCATCCTTACCACTCTCCGTCTCGATGTCCAGGCGATCATCGCCGCACTGCTGCATGATGTAGTGGAAGACACCGGCATTACTGCCGAACAGGTCGCGGAAAAATTTGGCAAGCCGGTTGCCAAGCTGGTGGATGGCTTGAGCAAGCTGGACCGGATCCAGTTTGAAACCCGCGAAGATGCGCAGGCGGAAAACTTTCGCAAGATGCTGATGGCAATGGCGCGCGATGTGCGCGTTATTCTCATCAAGCTGGCTGATCGTCTGCACAACATGCGCACGCTGGAGTCCATGTCGCATGATAAATGCGAACGCATCGCCCGCGAGACCATGGAAATCTACGCGCCGATTGCCAATCGCCTCGGGCTGAATGACATTTACCGCGAGCTGCAGGATCTGAGTTTCAGGCACTTGCATCCCAATCGTTATGCGGTGCTGTCCAAGGCGCTCAAGGTGGCGCGCGGCAACCGCCGCGAAGTGGTCAGCAAGATCCTCGATGCGATAAAGCAACGGCTGGCTGAATCCAATATTCAAGCCGATGTGACGGGCCGGGAAAAAAATATCTACAGCATTTACAAGAAAATGCAGAGCAAGTCGCTGGCCTTTGCCGAGGTGCTGGATATCTACGGTTTTCGCGTGCTGGTGAACGATTTTGCTTCCTGCTATGTGGCGCTGGGGGCGCTGCACGGTTTGTACAATCCGATTCCCGGAAAGTTCAAGGACTACATCGCCATCCCCAAAGTGAACGGATATCAATCCCTGCACACCACATTGTTCGGGCCGTTTGGCACGCCCATCGAAATCCAGATCCGCACCCACGAGATGCACAAGATTGCCGAGGCGGGTGTGGCATCGCACTGGTTGTACAAGAGCGGCCATGCTCCAATCAGCGACCTGCACAAGAAGACCCACCAATGGTTGCATGAGTTATTGGAAAGCCTGAGCCAGAGCAGCGACTCGGCGGAATTTCTCGAACACCTCAAGGTCGATCTGTTCCCGGACGAAGTGTATGTGTTCACGCCCAAGGGTAAGATCCTCTCGCTGCCGCGCGGCGCGACTGCGGTGGATTTCGCTTATAGCGTACATACCGATATCGGCAATCACTGCATTGCCGTCAAGGTCAATCACGAACTGGTGCCGTTGCGCTCCGAACTCAGAAACGGCGACCGCGTGGAGGTCATCACCGCGCCGCAGGCCAAACCGAACCCGGCCTGGCTGGGTTACGTGACCACCAGCAAGGCGCGCAGCCATATCCGCCACTTCCTCAAGACTATGCAGTCCGGTGAATCCGCGCAATTTGGCGAACGCCTGCTCAATCAGGCGCTGCACATATTGGGCGTCGAACCGCAGGACATGGGTAAAGCGCACTGGAATAAATTGCTCAAGAATACCGGCGTAAAAACGCGCCAGGAAATTCTCGCCGACATTGGCCTGGGCCGTCGACTCAACATGGTGGTGGCGCGCCAACTGGCCAGCATTGGCGAGACGGTGCCGAGTGAGGCTGCCGCCACCGCTATCACCATCCAGGGCACGGAAGGTATGGCGGTACAGTTTGCAAAATGTTGCCGCCCGATCCCCGGCGATCCAATTGTCGGGGTGCTTACCAGCGGTCAGGGTTTGATGGTGCATACTCACGATTGCCCGACCTTGCGCAGAGGACGCGGCGGCGAACAATGGCTGGATGTGGTGTGGGACAAGAACATCAGCCGCTCCTTTGAAGTCAGCCTCAAGCTGGTGGTTGCCAATCAGCGCGGTGTGCTGGCGAAAGTTGCTGCCGCGATCGCCGAATCCGAATCCAACATCGAGAATGTCAGCTTCAGCAATGAAGGCGAATATACCGCCCTGCATTTCACCCTGGGGGTGAACCATCGCCTGCATCTTGCCAGTATCATGCGCAAGCTGCGCAAGATACCGGAGGTAGTCCGCATTATCCGGGCGCAAGCTCAGGAATGACTTCTTTCTCCCCGGAAGGATCGTCAAATTGTTTCTTGCGGCAGATCAAATGCGCAAGATGAAGCCAGGAAAAACACGCTGCCACCCCGAGAAAATGACTCTTGCCGAACGCCTGTCGATCTACATCCAGCTTACCCGTCTGCACCGTCCCATCGGCATTCTGCTGCTACTGTGGCCGACGTTGTGGGGCGTATGGATCGCGGGTGGCGGGCATCCGGCATGGCATATTGTCGTCATCTTTACGCTCGGGACGGTGCTGATGCGCTCTGCCGGGTGCGCGATCAATGACTATGCTGACCGCCATATCGACAGGCATGTCGAACGCACCCGGGAGCGCCCGCTGGCCAGCGGCAAGGTCAGCGAGCGCGAAACGGTGTGGCTGTCAGTCGTGCTGGCGCTTGTGGCTTTTCTGCTGATTCTGCCGCTGAATCCATTGACCTGGTTGCTTGCTTTTCCGGCAGTGTTCCTCGCCGCCAGTTACCCGTTCACCAAGCGCTTTTTTGCCATCCCGCAAGCCTATCTCGGCGTCGCCTTCGGCTTCGGCATTCCGATGGCGTTCGCCGCGCAGCTCGGCGAAGTGCTGCCGGTCGCATGGGTGCTGCTGCTCGCCAACGTGTTCTGGGCCATTGCCTACGACACCGAGTACGCGATGGTGGATCGGGATGACGATATCCACCTCGGCATCCATTCCTCCGCGCTGTTATTCGGCAAATATGACGTGGCGGCGGTGATGGCCTGTTACGCCATCACGCTGGCGGTGCTGGCGGTGGCCGGACAAATGGCTGAATCGGGCTGGGCGTATTACGCGGGACTGGTTATTGCAGCAGGCATCGCGCTGTACCACTACATTCTCATCAGGAACAGAAATCGCGAAGAATGCTTCAAGGCATTCCTGCACAACAACTGGTTTGGTGCGGCAGTATTCGCGGGTATTGCGCTGGATTATTTACTGAACAGCCAGTAACTCCTGCAGCCCGGAATTTCCGCTACACTTGCCGCATGTCACATTCTCGTCAGCCCTACCGCGAAACCCCGCTGCTCTGCTACAGCTACAGCCTGATCGCACCGCTCTACGATCTGGTCATCGAGTGGCCGATGCGGGAGACGCGCCTGCGCTCGTTGCGCGGCTTGCTGACGGATAAGGCCGGGAAAGTATTGTTGAGCGGAGTGGGAACGGGGCTCGACCTGCCGGCGTTGCCGGCACTGCACCACTATGTTGCGCTGGATTTCAATGCGGCGATGCTGTCCCGTGCCAGGCCGCGCGGCGCGAAGCTGCATGTCGATTGGGTGCTGGGCGACAGCATGGCGCTGCCGTTCGCTGATGCGCAGTTCGATCATGTGGTGCTGCACCTGATCGTCGCCGTGGTGCCGCAGCCGGAAGAATGCCTGCGTGAGGCGGCTCGCGTGCTCAAGCCGGGCGGCACGATCATCCTGTTCGACAAGTTCCTGCGCCCGCAACAATCTGCGTGGCTGCGTCGCGCGCTTAACCCGCTGACACGTCATTTTGCGACGCGCATGGATGTAGTATTCGAGAAGGTGCTGCGCGCCGCGCCGGAGCTGGAGGTTATCAGCGATGTGCCGATGCTGGCAGGGGGCTGGTTCCGCGGCATCGTGCTGCGCAAAACTTAAAAATCCACATTTCATCCCAACTGCTGCGTTACGGAAAAAATTTCTTGCTTGCATATCAGATATATGCGGCGCGGCGAAATTTTTTCCGCGCCTTGCATTTGGGCGAACTCTGGATTTTTAGAAACTTTTCGACAGAATCCGTCATCGGTGGGAGTTTTACACCCAGTCCTTCGGCACCAGAAACTTCTCATACAGCTCCGCTTCCGCCGAACTCGGCTGCGGATGCCAGTCATAACGCCATTTCACCAGCGGCGGCATGGACAGCAGAATGGATTCGGTGCGCCCGTTGCTTTGCAGGCCGAAGATGGTGCCGCGGTCGATTACCAGATTGAATTCGACATAGCGCCCGCGCCGGTAAAGCTGAAAGTCGCGCTCGCGTTCGCCGTAGGGGGTGTTCATGCGGCGTTCCAGAATTGGCACATAAGCTGACAGGAAGTGATCGCCGACGCTTTGCTGGATGGCAAAGGCGGTAGCGAAATCCGGCTCGCTCAGGTCATCGAAAAAAATACCGCCGATACCGCGCGGCTCATTGCGGTGCTTGAGAAAAAAGTATTCGTCACACCATTTTTTGAAGCGCGGATAAAGCTCATCGCCAAATGGCGCGAGTGAATTCTTGCAGGCTTGATGGAAATGCACCGCGTCTTCCTCGAAGCCGTAGTACGGCGTCAAATCCATGCTGCCACCGAACCAGAATACCGGCGCTTCGCCGTCCTTTGTCGCCACAAACATGCGCACATTGGCATGGGCGGTGGGCGCATAGGGGTTGCGCGGATGCAGTACCAGCGACACCCCCATCGCCTCCCATTGGCGGCCTGCCAGCCCGGGACGATGCGCGGTAGCGGAGGCTGGCATCCTGTCGCCCGTCACATGCGAAAATGCCACGCCGCCGCGCTCCAGCACGTTGCCCTCTTCAATAATACAACTGATGCCGGAGCCTGTCCTGAGCGCAGTCGAATGGCCACCTTGCGGCCTGTCCCAACTGTCGCGGCGGAACGGCTGGCCGTCCACCTGCTCGAGGCGCGCAACGAGTAGGTCTTGCAGTTCAAGCAGGTATTTTTTGACGGCGGCGGAATCGAAGCTGCTCATGGTTTCCCCGGTTTAATTGCGAATAATTTGGCCATCCGCCCAGGCGCGGATCGTGGAAGGCTTCTTGCGCTTGCCCACGCGCCCCGGCAATACCCACACCTTTTTCCCGAATAGTCGCCGGCATTGCGCGTAAGTTTTTGCAGGACGCTGGCCGCGGCGATTGGCGCTGGTGGAAACCAGTGCGCTGTTGACGTTGCGGCACAGCTGCGCCGCGAAAGGATGCGCGATGAGGCGCACCGCCAGCGTGTCATGTGCGCCACGCAGCCAGCGTGGGCAGGAAGGCTTGGCGGGCATCAGGCAGGTGACTGCCTGCGCGCCATCGTGCTGCAATTGCGCTTGCTCGCCAGGCGCAAGCGGTTGCAGATAACGCGCCACTTGCCGGTAACTCGCCGCGATCAGGATCAACCCCTTGTGTTGCGGACGCTGCTTGAGCTTGAGCAGACGCAGCACCGCCGTGCGATTATCCGGGTCGCAGCCAAGCCCGTAGCAGGATTCGGTGGGATAGGCGATCAGGCCGCCGCGCTTGAGGTGTGCGGCAATGCGGCGAGAGGGGAATGCGGTGCGGGAGCGCTGCTTGATCCCGGAGAATTCGTTCAGTCTATACAAGTTTGCCATGAGCCTGCCGAATGGTTGACATGTCGGCGCATTGATTGTTATGCGTTACATGGCACCAGTATTGCCGTTCGCGGTGAGCTTGTCGAACCGCTGGTTGACCGCCAATACTGGCCTTCGACAAAGCCTTTAGTCCTGAGCACGGCCGGAGGGTCAGGCCGAACGGTTTATTTGTAATGGCTTTAACCCGGATAATCCATTTGAGCGTAGGTCGGGCTAAAACCCGGCCTACTTTCCCGCTGCTGATACCGATTACTCAACCCTTGCCTTGGCGCGCAGGTCGGTAATTACCTTCTGGATGGCTTGCTGTTGCAGGCGCTGTTGCAGTTGCGGCTTGACCTCTTCAAACGTTGGCGCTTTCAGGTCGCGCATATCTTCCAGTTTGATGACATGCCAGCCGAATTGCGACTGCACCGGTTCCTTGGTGTATTCGCCTTTTTTCAGGTTGAGCATCGCATTGGCAAACGCCGGGACAAACTTGCCCGGCACCGCCCAGCCCAATGAGCCGCCTTGCGCCGCAGAGCCAGGATCCTTGGATTTCGCTGCGAGCTTCTCGAATTTGGCTTTCTTGCCGAGCTGCGCGATGATGTCCTTGGCTTCGGCTTCGGTTCCCACCAGGATATGACGGGCACTGTATTCCTTGTCGCCGAGCATGGCTTTCAGCCTGTCGTATTCCTGCTTGAGCTGGTCTTCGCCGAGCGGATGATTCCTGGCATAGTCCTGTGCGAATGCGCCGACCAGCACTTGTTGCCTGGCCAGTTCGATCTGCTGTGCCACATCGGCATTCTTGTCCAGGCCGAGTTTGACGGCTTCCTGCACCATCACTTCGATGTTGATCATGTCCTCGCGAATGGCCTTGCGCAGTTCCGGGCTGTCCGCCTGGCCTTGTGCGGCGGCAGCCTTGACGCGCAGGTCGATGCGCGCCTGCGGGATGGAAACGCCGTTCACCAGCGCGGCGGATTTGTCTTGAGCGAAGGCGGGGTTAATCGCCAGTGCCCCCAGAATTGCCAGTGCGCTCACACTCTTCAGTGCTGCGAATTTTCCAGTTTTCAACATTACGAGTCCTCCTCAAAAAATCAAGCATTAAAAAATCAGGAAAGCTGATTACCTGTGAAATACCGTTGCCCCGTTAATAACCTGCGTGCCATTCTGCAAACCATACCCCACGCCTGCGCCCATCCCGCCCTGTGAGAATTGCCCGCCTATCACGCCTGTCGGCGCCGCTGTGCAACCGGTGCAGGTCACCGTGGGAGTGGTGGTCTTGAAGTTGGCCCCCGGCAGAATCGGCACATTGTTTGCCGCCGCATTCAGTTGAACGGCCGCTGCCCCGGTCGATGCAGGCATGCTCACGCCGACCGACACATTCACCTGCTGGGCAGTGAAATTGGCATTCAAGGTTGCCGAGGTCAATGTTCCCTGCGTACCGTAATTATCCGTCGGCCTGGTGCCGCCCGCATAGGTGTAGGAAATGGTTCCCGTTATCGGCAGGGTGATTGCCTGGGTTTGCGTGGGCAAGGCGAACCAGTGCAAATTGTTGCCCGACACTGCAGGAACTATTCCCTGTGCCGGGTTGCTGGTTACCCAGCTTCCCTGCCAGCGTCCCCAACTCATGCCGGAAACAGGATCGACGCCAAAATCCATCTGGATGGCATTGCCAATCCCCACGGTGAATTGGTTGGCGCTGGATACCGCCGTCCCGTTGACCGAAGGCGCCTCGAAAGAACTAATGGCACCACCCGGCGCAGATGCCACGGTCGCCGTTTCATTCAGTGCCATATCCATCGAAGCGGCGCCCGTCAAGGAATGCGCATAGCCGACATGCCGGTAGCCCGCCGGAGGGATCGGCACCTGCACGCCGAATGCGTCGTACATCTTGCCCGGTGCCGGGTCGGCAGCGAAACCTGGGGTAGCCAGCGGGATAGAGCCGGCAAGCGGGCAAATGTAATTATTTTCCGGACCTGGCGTGCAAGTCGTAGGTGTTGTGCAACTGCCAAATCCATCAGGATACGCAGGATCCGTGCAGGTCACACAATAGTTATTTGCGGATGTGCAGTCAGCTACGCAAGCAGCCCCATCCCAATACTGGCCACTCGGGCAGGAAGGAGGGCCGGCACCGCACCAGTTATTGGCGGAGGTCGGCGCGGTGCAGTCAGCTACGCAAACATCTCCTTCCAAATGCTGGCCACTTGGGCAGGCAGGAGGGCCGGCACCACACCAGTTGTTGGCGGAGGTCGGCGCTGTGCAGGCGTTGGGGTCATTCATGCAGCCGCCATATCCATCGGGGATCATCGGTGAAGTACAGGTGGTGGAAGCTACGCAGGATGTTCCGTTCCAGGTCATGCCAGCAGTGCAGCTGTCCGCGCCACCTGACACGGGAAGCAGGTTGCCGTTTGCGTCACAGTAGTAGCCGGTGGTGGCGACGCAGGTGGTGGTGGAAGCTACGCAGGCCGTCCCATCCCATGTCATGCCCGCGCCGCAGGTAGTGGTTGAGCCTATGCAAGTGCTTGTGGCTGCATCCCACGTCATTCCTGTGCCACAACTGCCAACTGTTTGGGCTACGCAGGTTGTTCCGTCCCAGACCATTGGCGCGACGCAGGTGGTGGTGGAAGCTACGCAGGCCGTCCCATCCCATGTCATGCCCGCGCCGCATGTGGTTGTCGAACCTATGCAAGAGCTTGTGGCTGCATCCCACGTCATTCCTGTGCCACAACTGCCAACTGTTTGGGCTACGCAGGTTGTCCCATTCCAAACCATCGGCGATGTGCAGGTTGCGGGGTCTTTGCAAGCAACTCCATCCCATACCATCGGGGCGGCGCAACTGCCCGCCGTCGGCTGGATGCAGCCGCCGAAACCATCGGAAACCATCGGCGCCGTGCAGGTGCTGGTCGAGGCTATGCAGGCTACCCCATCCCAGTACATGCCCGCGCCACAGGTAGTGGTGGTCGAACCTATGCAAGTGCTTGTGGCTGGATCC
>Ga0209317_1002142_pt1 | contig 14944 bp, 14 predicted proteins | sample RifGroB2_FD_183994 | JGI IMG/M metagenome (GOLD analysis project Ga0209317, IMG submission 183994) | Soil microbial communities from Rifle, Colorado, USA - Groundwater B2 (SPAdes) (version 2) | ecosystem: Environmental > Terrestrial > Soil > Unclassified | place: Rifle, Colorado | collected... | reverse complement strand
TTCAATCTGGATATTGTCGCGCTGAAAACCGACGGCACCCGCAACACCAATTACAGAAACGACGTCCTCGTCGAACTGCTCGATGCCAGCAACAACAGCGGCGCGCTTGACGCCTACAACTGCCGCGGCAGCTGGGCCATCATCGCGACATTGAGTCCCAATCCGGCATTTACGAACCCCGACAACGGCCTGATTACCGTGGGGCCGTTTCCTGTTCCTGAGGCATACCGCGACGTGCGGGTGCGGGTGACGAACAGCGGCGGAACCACCAAGAAGGGTTGCTCGACCGACAATTTTGCGATTCGGCCGGCAACCTTCACCCTGATTGCGCAGGATACCGATGCCCAGACGGCGGGAACAACGCGGACACTCAACAATGTCGTCGTAACTATCGGGCCTGCGCATAAGGCCGGTCAGCCTTTTACCTTCACTGCGACCGCCTACAATGCCGCCGGAATCCCCGCGCCAACAACCAACTATGTGAACAATGTGGGCTATCCCTCGATGACGCTGAGTGCCTGTGCCGGAACGGCCTGTACCTCGAGCTTCGGTACCTTCGCCCCCGGCGTCACCAACTTCACGTCAGGCACGCTGTCTTCGAGTGTGGCGACCTACAGCGAGGTGGGTGCGTTTAACCTTACGTTGCAGGATACCGACTTTGCGTCGGTCGATGCCGCCGATACTGCGGCAAGTTGTGCGGGCTATTACGTGTGCTCGGCAGCGACACCCGTGGGGCGCTTTGTGCCGGATCACTTCGATACGGCTGTGGTTCCAACGGCTACCTTACCCATGCCTTGCCCGACCGGTTTGACATGCCCGGCTTCGTATGACGGTTTCGTTTATTCGGGACAACCGTTCAGCATCAAAGTATCGGCGCGTAACACCAGTACCTGTAGCGGTATTGAGCCGGACGTATGCACCACGCAGAATTACCAGGGTGCCTTTGCCAAGGCCGTGACATTGACTGCATGGGATGCGAAGGGCGGCGCAACGCAGAATCCGGGAAGCGGCGTGCTGGGCAGCAATGCCGTCGCTTCCGCTGCGTTCATCTCCGGGGTGGCGACGCTTACCGACACGCCAACCTATACATTTGGCACTTCACCGACGGTGCCGACCGATATTTATGTGCGGGCGGTGGATACGGATAGCGTTACGTCGTTGCGCGCAATTCCGGAAAATTCTGTTGAGGGCGGAGTCAAGGTGGTGAGCGGGCGCGTCAAGATCGGCAATGCATATGGATCGGAGTTGCTTGATCTGCCGATGAGTGCGACGGTGCAGTACTACGACGGCACGAACTGGTTGACCAGCCTCACCGATAGCGTAACGAACTTGGTTCTGAGTGTGCCGACCAGCGTCTCCCCACAGTGCAAGTCCGGTTGCCCATGGACAACCACACCAGCACCGGTAAGCGGTCAGGTCATTGCGGGCGTTCTGTCGTTCAAGCTGTCGAAGCCCGCCGGCGGCGGAACGGGTAGCGTGGATGTGAGCATCAGCGCCCCGGATTATCTGCTAACGGGCAGCAATGGCGCGGCTGTTGATCCAAGCAAGCCCGGACGCGCCACCTTCGGCGTGTACAAAGGCAACAACCAGTTCATCTACCTGCGCGAAATGTATTGATCTGTGAAAGCAGGTTAGTAATTTCAGCGAGCGTAGCCCGGATGAAATGCAATGGAATCCGGGGCGCTCTTAATATACCCCACTGCCCCGGATTCCGCTTCGCTTCATCCGGGCTGCAGCCGAATGTGGGCATGCCTCTGTGTCATCCTGCGCCCGCAGGCGAAAATTTATTGACAACAATGGGTTATTGAATTAAGTTCGCGTCAATTATGCAAATCCCGTTTATCTCTTCGCTATTGGAGTCAAAAAGCCTTGGTGGCGGCCGGCTCGCCATCAGTTTTGGCGCGCATGGCGTTTATCTGGCGGAGGTTAAATTTGCCGGGGAGATGCCGCAGGTGAAGCGTTGCGAATATCACGAGACGGGCACCATATCGGCGGCTGTGTTGGAGAGGTTGCGCCGCGACGCGGATCTTGGCCGATGCCATTTCAACATGCTGCTGGCTCCGCGCGAATATCAGATATTGCTGGTCGAGGCGCCCAATGTTCCTGCCAATGAGCTGAAGACGGCGATCCGCTGGAAAATCAAGGATAGTTTGAGTTACTCCATCGAGAATGCCACGGTGGATATATTGCAGATTCCCGCCAGCCAATCCGGCCTGGAGCGTGCGCGATCCCTGTATGCGGTTGCCGCGGCCAACGACATTATCCAGAAGCACATGGTGCTATTCGAGCAGGCGAAATTCAAGCTGGAGGTGATCGATATTCCCGAGACGGCGCAGCGCAACATCGCCGCGCTGTTCGAGCAGGAAGGCCGCGCCCTGGCCCTGTTGGCTTTCGACGATAACGGCGGCTTGCTGACGTTTACTTCGGGCGGCGAGTTGTATGTGGCGCGGCGTATCGAAATCAGCGCGGGGCAGTTGCAGGATGCCAACGAGAATCTGCGTGAACAATCCCGCGACCGCGTCGAACTGGAATTGCAGCGTTCGCTGGATTATTTCGACCGCCAGTTTAACCATCTGCCAGTGAGCCGTATCCTGGTGAGCGCGCCCGATAGCACCGGTCTGGTGGAGTTTCTGGCTGCAATGATGGGCGCGAAAGTGGAGAAGCTGGACCTGTCGCAGGTGATGGACATCAGCGCAGTCCCGGCGCTGGCCGATAGCGAATTTTCCGCATACGCATTGCCGGCGCTGGGCGCGGCGTTGCGCCGGAATGGGCATGCGCCATGAGCCAGCAGATCAACCTGTTCAATCCGGCTTTCGTGACGCAGCGCAAACATTTTTCGCTGCTGACGATGTTGCAGGCGTTGGTCATGATTGTCGCCGGTTCACTGCTTTTCTACGGCTATGCGCTTTATCAGGTCGAGCAGATGGGCAAACAATCGGCAGAAAGCGGCAAACGCTATAACGCGGAGCAGGCGAAACTGGCGCGCTATGCCGCGGAATTTTCCCCGCAACAGGCCAATCAGGCATTGCAGGACGAGGTGCGGCGGCTGGAAAAACGGGTTGCCGAGCAGGCCGAATTGATTGAGGTCATCAAGTCCGGCGCGGTGGGTAATACCAGCGGTTATTCGGAATACATGCGCGCTTTCTCGCGCCAGGTGGCGCAGGGGCTGTGGTTGACCGGCTTCAAGGTGACCGGCGACGCGGCGCAAATCAGCCTGAGCGGCGCGGTAACAAATCCGGAGCTGCTGCCCGCCTACATTCAGCGCTTGAGCAAGGAGAGCGTCATGCGCGGCAAGACTTTTACCACCCTGCAAATGCGGCAGTCCAGGATTGACGCAAGCCCGGGCGCAACCCCGCGCTATGTGGAATTTACCTTGCATTCCGGTCCGGACAGCGAGGCCAAGAAATGAAGCGTTACTGGGAATTGGCGCGCGGCAAGATAGACGGCATGCAGCTGCGCGAGCGCGCGATGATTTTCCTGGCCGCGGCATTTGTGCTGGTCGCGGCGCTCAATGCGGCGTTGCTGGATCCTTTACTGGTGAAGCAAAAGGCATTGTCGGCGCAGGTGGTGCAGCAGCAGGAGAAAATGAAGGAGTTGCAGGCGCAGTTGCAGGTGCAGTTGCAAGCCAGGCGCGCCGACGAACATTCGCCGTTGCGCGCCCGGCTGGCGCAGCTCAAGCAGCAGTTGCAAGAGCAGAACGGCTATTTGCAAAGCCGTAGCGACCGGCTGGTCGAGCCGGATAAAATGGCCAATTTGCTGGAGCATGTGCTGAGCAAGAACGACAAGCTGCAGCTGATTGAATTGAAAACCCTGCCGGCGAGCCCGCTGGTTGAAAAGCCCCAGGCAGCCGCGCAGCCGCCTGCCGCGGATTTGCCGGCCGGGCAACAGCAGCCGGATGCGCAAAAACAAATTTTCAAGCATGGCATACAGATTACCGTGCGCGGCGGTTACCTGGACATGTTGCGCTATCTCGACGCGCTGGAAAAAATGCCGGCGCAGATGTTTTGGGGCGAGGTCAGCTTCAGCGTGGATAAATATCCCGATGCGGTGCTGACGCTGACCCTGTATACCTTGAGTTTGGGCAAGACATGGCTGACGGTATGATTCAGAAAGCAGAAATTCGTAGGGCGGATGAGCGCAGCGTTATCCGCCGTATGGGATTCATGCGGCGGATAATGCTGCGCTCATCCGCCCTACATTTGGCCTGTTGTCTGCTGCCTTCTGCCTTCTGTTACGCCGAGGAGCTGCCCGACCCGACTCGTCCGCCCGCCTCGATTGCCGCACCGGTCGCTGCAAGCAGTGTGGAAGCGGCCCCCGCAGGCCTGCAATCCATCATCATTTCAAAAACCCGCCGGGCTGCGATTATTGACGGGGAAACCGTCGAATTGGGCGGCAAGCATGGCGATGCAAAACTGATTGAAGTGAATGAAGGTAGTGTAATATTGCGTGGAGCGCAGGGGCGGCAGGTAATGACGCTGTTTCCCGATGTAAAAATTACCGGCAAGCAGGAAACAAAAATAAAGCCGCAGTTGCCAGCGGGCGATGTGCGATCAGGCAAGCAAAAAAGCGGGCCGGTCGCACACAAGGAGAAAAAGTGAAAATTTCGTTATGGCTGTGCGCAGGTCTGTTGGTTTTGACAGGCTGTGCGACTCCAGGCAGCAAAAATCAAACCACAGAGGCCATTCAGCACGAAATGAACCAGGCGGTGCAGGACAGCGCGCAGCCGGGCAAGCCAGATGCGGTGAGCAATGCCTTGCTGCCTCCTCTCACGATGGGACTGCCCAGGGTGGACAGTAAGCCGCTGGAGACCAAATTCGATTTGACGGTGAACAATACGCCGGTCAATCAGGTATTCATGGCCATCGTTTCCGGCACGCGCTACAGCATGCTGCTGCATCCCGAAGTCAGCGGCAATATCTCGCTGAACCTGAAAGACGTGACGGTGCTCGAGGCGCTGGAGGCGATCCGCGAGATATACGGCTACGAATACAAGATGGATGGCGCGCGCATCTATATCCAGCCGGTGACGCTGCAGATGCGGATTTTCCAGGTGAATTATCTGACCGGGTTGCGGACGGGAACTTCTTCGTTGCGCGTCACCTCCACTTCGGTGTCGGGCAGTTCCACGGGCGGCACGACAGGTGCGGCCACCACTGCCACCACAGGAGGGCAGGACGGCAGCAACGTAAGCATGACCAGCAGCGCCGATTTCTGGGATGAACTGGGTAAGTCGCTGCAAGCGATCGTCGGCAACGAAAAAGGGCGCAGCGTGGTGGTCAGCCCGATGTCGGGCGTGATCGTGGTGCGCGCGATGCCGGATGAACTGAGGAATGTCGCGGCTTATCTCAAGGCTTCGCAGATTTCCATCGAGCGGCAGGTGATACTCGAGGCGAAAATTATCGAGGTGCAACTCAATGACGGCTTCCAGAGTGGGGTGAATTGGGCGGCGTTCAAGAGCCCTGCATTGGGAAATATACCGAATAGCTCGCTGGCGGCGGGGCAAGTCAATGCTGGAACGATATTGCCTCAGACCGCTGCGGGTGTCGGCGCCGCCGCAGGCACGACTGCGGCATTGGCATCCGGTATGGCGGGTTCGTTATTTGGCCTGGCGTTTCAAACCAACAATTTTGCGGCCTTGCTGAGTTTTCTGGAGTCGCAGGGCAACGTGCATGTGCTGTCCAGCCCGCGCATCGCCACGCTGAACAATCAGAAGGCGGTGCTCAAGGTCGGCACGGACGAGTTTTTCGTGACCAATGTTTCCACGACCACGACCACCGGCACAGCCACCACTTCCACGCCGAGCGTGACGCTGCAGCCGTTCTTTTCCGGCATCGCGCTGGACGTGACGCCGCGCATCGACCAGAACAATGAAATTATATTGCACATCCATCCTTCGGTGAGCCTGGTCAGCACGGTGAACAAAACGGTAAATACCGGTACAGGTGGCACACTCAATTTGCCGCTGGCTTCCAGTTCCATTTCCGAAACCGACAGCATCGTGCGCGCCAAGGATGGGCAGATTGTCGCCATCGGCGGGCTGATGCGCCAGGCAACCTTCGACGACCAGTCCGGCCTGCCGGGGTTGCCGAAGGCGATATTCGGGCAGACCAGCAAGCGCAGCGAAAAACGCGAACTGGTGATCCTGTTGAAACCCACCGTGGTGGATAACGACAAGGATTGGTCGGATGACATCACGCAAAGCCGCAACCGGTTTAACAGGTTGAATGGGCAGGACACAAGACCTTGATATGTATTTACAGCACTTTGGCCTGCGCGAACAGCCTTTCAGCCTGACTCCTGACACCAGCTTCTTTTTCGCCGGCTCCAGTTATCAGGAGGCGCTCAACACCCTGCTGGTGGCGGCGCGCAACGGTGAGGGTTTTGTCAAGATTGTCGGGGAGGTGGGCAATGGCAAAACGCTGTTGTGCCGCAAATTCCTTGCCACGCTGAATCAGGGGCGGCAATCCACCACGCTGAACGGCGTGCCGGATCAAGCGCCGCCCGCACTGTCTGCATCCGATGCGTCGCCCCCGCCGCGCTTCATCACCGCCTACATCCTCAACCCCTATCTCGAGCCGCGTAGCCTGTTGCTGGCATTGGCGGAAGAATTCCGCGTGTCGCTGGACAAGGACACCGATCAGCACCAGTTGCTGAAAGGGTTGACGCGCGCGCTGCTGGAGTGCGCGCGCAACGGCCAGCGCGCGCTGGTGTGCCTGGACGAGGCGCAGGCGATGCCGCTGGAAAGCCTGGAGGTGCTGCGCCTGCTCACCAATCTCGAAACCGAGAAGCGCAAGTTGTTGCAGGTGGTGTTGTTCGGGCAGCCGGAGTTGAACGAACGGCTGCGGAATCGCTCAATACGCCAATTGCGCCAGCGCATCAGTTTTCAGCATGAGCTGAAAGGGTTGCGCAAGGATGAAATGGAACGCTATCTGCGCCATCGTCTGGCAGTGGCCAAATTTCCCGGTGAAACCCTGTTCGGCAAGGGTGCGGTGGGCAAGTTGTATCGCATCAGCGGTGGTACTCCGAGGCTGATCAACATCATTGCGCACAAGGCCTTGATGCTGGCGTTCAGCGAGGGCAGGCAGCAGGTATCATCCAGGCACATCCGCGGTGCGGCAGCCGATACGCCGGAAGCGCGCCGCGATTGGCTGCCCTGGGCGCTGGCATTGACCGGGGTCGCGATAATCATCTCATTGGGAATTGCGTGGATGGCACTGCAATGAGTGTCATCAACCAGGTGCTCAATCAGCTCGAACAGCGCGGCGCGCATACCGCACCGGAACAGACCCTGGTGCGCGCCGTGCCGCACGGCAAACGCAGCTTCGTCATGCCCTTGCTGGCATTGGGGCTGGCGCTGGCAGGCGGGATCGCCGCATGGCAATGGATACAGACGCGCAAGCCTGTCCTGAGCCCAGTCGAAGGGCCGCAGATTGTTGCGGTGAGCACCATGCAACACCAGCCGGTCGTAGCGGTACCGGCGCCGGCCCCCGCTGTTTCGGTTGTTGCCGGTGTTATTGGTGTCGCTGATGCCGTTGACGCAGGAGAAACCCCGCCGGCAGAAATGCCTCCACCCGCCTCGCGCCTGAGTTTTGAGCTAAGCGCGATACCGCTGCCTTCCTCCCTCCGGCAAGACGCAGCCTTGCCTGACGCGAAAAACAGCTCCATCCCGGGCGGGAGCGCAAAGCGGCCGTCGGCCAATGCAGCGCCGCCGGCGCAGGTCGCCAAGCCGCAGCCAATCCAAACCGCCTCGCCAAAGGCGCGAACCGCTATTCAGCCATCGGACGGCGTATTGCCGCTGAAGCAGGTCAGCCCCGAGCAACGCGCCGATGCGACATTCCGCCAAGCGGTTGCGTCGATGCAGCAGGGTCATGTCGCCGATGCGATAGCGGGATATGAAGCGGTGTTGCGTCTGGATGCGGGTCATGATGCGGCGCGTCAGGCATTGGTGGCTTTGCTGCTGGAGGGTGGTCGCGGCGCGGATGCCGAGCGCGTGTTGCAGGGCGGTTTGAAAAGCAAACCGGAACATACCGGGTTCGCGATGCTGCTGGCGCGTTTGCAGGTCGAGCGAGGGGCGGTTGAGCAGGCAACGGCGACACTGGAAAAGACCCTGTCTTATGCGGACCGGCAGGCCGACTATCAGGCGTTTTTTGCCGCATTGCTGCAACGCCAGAACCGGCACAAGGAGGCGATCACCCATTACCAGATTGCGCTGCAACTCGCCCCGGATAACGGCATCTGGCTGATGGGCTACGGCATTTCCTTGCAGGCGGCGCAGCGCACCGATGATGCCAGGGATGCGTTCAGGCGCGCGCTTGAGTTGAGGACGCTTAACCCCGAATTGCAGGCGTTTGTGCAGCAGAAATTAAGGGGATTGTAGTAGGGGCACGGCGCGCCGTGCCCCTACGTGCGGCGGTGTGACAATGTTCGCGCCACTACCCACGCGCTGATTTCAGCCGCACCGCGTTTCTGCACCGCGTCGGCGAGCGCGTTCAGGCTGGCTCCGGTGGTCAGCACATCATCCACCAACGCGACGCGCTTGCCGGTCAAATCGGCATCGCAGCAGAGCGCATCGCGCATGTTTTTCTTGCGTTCTTTCCACGGCAGGGTGGATTGCGGCGGGGTATTGCGCACGCGCCGGCAGGCATGCGGCAGCAGTTCGAGGTCAAGCTCGCGGGCGATTTTGGCGGCGAGCAGTTGCGATTGATTGAAGCCGCGTTCGCGCAATTTTGCCGGATGCAGCGGCATCGGGATGATGCAGTCGGGCAATCCGGTTTTGTCGATGCGGCACGCCAGTTTTTCTGCAAAGGCATACGCCAGGGCGAGTTGTTCGCCGTATTTCATTGCCTGGATCAGCTTGTCGAGCGGGAATGCATAGCCGAATACGGCGGTGGTACGGGCGAATAACGGCGGGTGTTTCAGGCACTGCCCGCATACTTCGCCGGACGGGGCCGGCAGGGCGCAGCTTGGGCAATGTGCCGCTGCAAGATAGGGCAAGGCGCGGTCGCAGGCCGCACACCACAGCCCGTCATGGCTCATGCAGCCGCACAGCACGCAAGGCTGCGCGGGTAGAATTTGCCCAATTCCTGCGCGGATGTTCAGAATAACATTGCGTAAAATTGACAAACCATTATCCTTTCAAGGATGATGCGCCGTTTTCGTTCAACCTGAATCATACGCCCGAACCAAACGCCTGAACCATATGTAGGGTGCGTTCTACGCACCAGATGATAATGGTGCGTAGAACGCACCCTACCAAATCATTATTGTTTATAACGCAAATTTGAATTAATCCGCCATGAACACTCAAACTATAGAATTCATCCGCCCCATCAAAAAAACCACCGCACCGCAAAGCTGGAATGTGGCCGATGTGGAAGCCCTGTTCAAGCTGCCGTTTGCCGACCTGCTGTATCGCGCGCAACAGATACACCGCGAGCATTTCGACCCGAATGCGGTGCAGCTTTCCACCCTGCTGTCGATCAAGACCGGCGGTTGCACCGAGGACTGCGGCTATTGCCCGCAATCGGCGTTTAATTCCGCCGGTGTGGAAGAAAGGAAGATGCTGGAGGTGGAGGAGGTGGTCGCGGCCGCGCGCGCCGCGCAGCAAAAAGGCGCCGGGCGTTTCTGCATGGGAGCGGCGTGGCGCGAACCGAGCGACGAGGACATGGCGAGCGTGGTGGAAATGGTCAAGGCGGTGCGCGATCTGGGCATGGAAACCTGCGCGACACTGGGCATGCTGAACGACGAGCAGACCGGGCAATTGCGTGATGCCGGGCTGGATTACTACAACCATAACCTGGATACCTCGCCGGAGTTCTACGGCAACATCATCAGCACGCGCGACTACCAGGACCGGCTGGATACGCTGGAGCGGGTGCGCAACGCGGGGATGAGTGTCTGCAGCGGCGGCATCGTCGGCATGGGCGAGAGCCTCACGCAGCGCGCCGGGCTGATCGCGCAACTGGCCAACATGAACCCTTACCCGGAAAGTGTGCCGATCAACAACCTGGTCAAAGTCGAAGGCACGCCGCTGGCGCAAACGGAAGACCTCGACCCGCTGGATTTTGTGCGCACTGTCGCGGTGGCGCGCATCACGATGCCGACGGCGCTTGTGCGCCTTTCCGCCGGGCGGCAGCAGATGTCCGATGCGGTGCAGGCATTGTGTTTTCTCGCCGGCGCGAACTCCATTTTCTATGGCGAGCAATTGCTCACCACCGGCAACCCGGATGTCGAAAAGGATAGAGCGTTGCTCGACAAGCTGGGGATGTATCCGCTTGCTGAAAAATCGTAGGTCGGGTTAGCGCAGCGTAACCCGACATGCATATCGTTGGGTTACGGCGCAAAACCGCGCCTGATGAAACAACTAGCCATTCGACTAGGCTGGCAAAAGACACTAACCAAGTCGCTGGTTATAACCCAACCTACAACCACCTATGCCTTTCCTTGAACTCCAGCAAGAACTCGAAGCCCGCGCCGCGCAAGGCCTGCTGCGCCGGCGGCGCACGCTCGACAGCCCGCAGTCACCGCACATCGTTGTCGATGGGGGCGCTTGTCTTTCGTTTTGCAGCAACGATTACCTTGGCCTGGCCAACCATCCACGGCTCATTGCCGCGCTGCAACAGGGCGCGCAGCAATGGGGTGTTGGCGCGGGTGCGGCGCATCTGGTGAGCGGGCATTTCGAGCCGCATCACCGGCTCGAACAGGAACTTGCGGCATTTGTCGGCAAGCCTGCCGCGCTGCTGTTCTCCACCGGCTACATGGCCAATCTCGGCGCGGTTCAGGCTCTGGTCGGCAAGGGTGATACGGTATTTGCCGACAGGCTCAATCACGCGTCATTGAACGATGCGATGCTGCTGTCGCGTGCCGCAGTCAAACGCTATCGCCATAACGACATCGCGCAACTGGCGGAGCTGCTCGAACAAACAAAATCTGGGCGCAAACTCATCATCACCGATGCGGTGTTCAGCATGGACGGCGACCTTGCGCCGCTGCCGGAGTTGCTGGCGTTATGCGAACGGCATGATGCGTGGCTGCTGGTCGATGATGCGCACGGCTTCGGCGTGCTGGGCAAACAGGGGCGCGGCTCGCTGGCACATTGCGGCATTGCATCAAAGCGCATCATTTACATGGCGACGCTGGGCAAGGCCGCCGGGGTATTCGGCGCGTTTGTCGCGGCGGAGCAGGTCGTGATCGATACGCTGGTCAATCAGGCGCGCAGTTATGTCTACACCACGGCCACGCCGCCTGTGCTGGCCTGTGCGGTACTGGAGAGCCTGAAACTCATCGGACAGGGCGACGCGTTGCGCGAACATCTGCGCGAATTGATCGCGCAACTGCGCAGCGGGCTGGCCGGCTTGCCTTGGAAATTGATGCCATCGGACACGGCGATCCAGCCGTTGCTGGTCGGCGATAACCAGGCGGCGCTGGCGTTGAGTGAGGGACTGCGCGAGCGCGGCGTCCGGGTCGCGGCGATCCGCCCGCCCACCGTGCCGCAGGGCACGGCGCGCCTGCGCATCACCCTGTCGGCAGCGCACAGCGAAAGCGATGTGGCACAGCTAATCGGGGCGTTGCATGAGCTTGCACAGTAACAAAAAATTCGCGCAGCGATTCGTTTGCTCCCTCTCCCGCAGGCGGGGGAGGGTTGGGGAGGGGGAAGCGTGCATGGCAGGTTTTATTATTGAGGATGCAAATGACCGCCATGTACGTTGACAGTTACGGCAGCGGTGCGCCGCTGCTGCTGATCCACGGCTGGGGCATGCACGGCGGGATGTGGGGCGGAGTCGCGGAACGATTGGCGGAACATTTCCGCGTGCTGGTGGTGGATTTGCCGGGGCATGGATATAGTGCAGTGAGTAGTGAGTGGAGAGTGGTGAGTGGAAAGCAGATTCCCCACTTACCACTTACCACTTACCACTCACCGCTGGATAACATCGTCGACCAGCTATCTGCACAGTTCGACGAGCCGCTCAGCGTATGCGGCTGGTCGCTGGGCGGGCAAATCGCGCTGCGCTGGGCGCTGCGCCATCCGCAGCAGATAAGCCGCCTGACGCTGGTGGCGAGCACGCCGTGCTTCGTGCGCCGGCCGGGCTGGGAATATGGCATGGCGCAAAAGACGCTGGCGGAATTTGCCGCCGCGCTGCGACAGGATTATGCGCTGACATTGCGGCGCTTCCTCGCGCTGCAGGTGCGCGGCAGCGAGCGGGAGCGCGAGCTGCTGGCGGCGTTGCGCGGCGCGTTAATGAGCCGTGGCGAGCCGGATCTGGGCGCATTGCAAGCCGGGCTGGAAATTTTGCGAGACTGCGATCTGCGCGGCGAATTGCCGGGCATCCGGCAACCCGCACTGGTGGTTTGCGGCGAACGTGATACGCTCACGCCGCCGCAGGCAGCGCATTATCTGGCGGCGCAACTGCCGGATGCGCGGCTGGCAATGATCGAGGGCGCGGCGCATGCGCCGTTCCTGTCGCACCCGGATGAATTTATGAAACACCTGATGAGTTTCTTGCATGAATGATTTTTTAATTGATAAACGCCGGATGCGCCGCGCCTTCAACCGCGCGGCGGCAGACTACGATGCGGCGGCGGTGTTGCAGCGCGAGGTGTGCGCGCGCATGCTGGAGCGGCTGGACTACGTCAAGCTGCAGCCCATGCGCATCCTCGATGCGGGTAGCGGCACCGGCTGGGGTACGCGCCAGCTGGCGGAAAAATATCCGGCGACGCAAATCGCCTCGCTGGATATCGCCATCGGCATGTTGCAGGCTGCGCGCAACCGTTCCGGCTGGTGGCGCAAACTGTTCAGCGGCGTGCAGCCGATGCAGGTATGCGGCGACATCGAAGCCTTGCCATTGGCCGCCGGCAGTGTCGAAATGGTGTGGTCGAACCTGGCGCTGCAGTGGTGCAACGACCTGCCGGCGGCTTTCGTCGGGTTGCATCGCGTGCTGAAGGCGGACGGGCTGCTGATGTTCAGCACCTTCGGGCCGGATACGCTGAAGGAATTGCGCCAGGCTTTCGGCGGCGTGGACAACCACAATCACCTGAACCGCTTTGCCGATATGCACGACATCGGCGACATGCTGATGCATGCCGGGTTTGCCGAGCCGGTGATGGACATGGAATACCTGACGCTGACTTACGACGATATGCGCGGTTTGTTATATGACCTGAAGCGCATCGGCGCGCACAACGCCACGGCGGGGCGCGGCCAGGGGCTGATGGGAAAAAATGCCTGGGCGCGTCTGCTGGAGAATTACGAGCGGCTGCGCCGCGACGGCAAGCTGCCTGCCACCTACGAGGTGGTGTACGGCCACGCGTGGAAGCCGCAGCCGCGCGTGACTGCGGATGGCGCGGCGATCATCCAGACTTCTTTCAAGCTCAAATGAACCAAAAACGGCAACTGCTTTTGATCGTATGAACTATTTTATTACAGGCACCGACACCGGAGTCGGCAAGACGCTGGTCAGTTGCGCTTTGCTGCACGGCTTTGCCGCGCAGGGCAAAAGCGTGGTCGGCATGAAGCCGGTGGCTGCGGGAGGGTCGTCGCGCAGCAACGGGGAGCCCGCCGGCGTACCCCTTGCGGGTTGCGCCGACGGCGGCCAGCATGACGATGTCAGGCAATTGCGCGCCGCCAGCAATGTGCTGGCCAGCGGCGGGCAGATCAACCCGTATTGTTTCGCACCAGCCGTCGCACCCCAACTGGCCGCGCAATTCGTCGGCGTCAGCATTGACTTTGCGCGCATTGCGGAATCGTTTTCGGAGCTGAACGCGCAGGCCGATGTGGTGATTGTGGAGGGCGTGGGCGGCTTCCGCGTGCCATTGAACGAAGAGCAGGACAGCGCGGATCTGGCAGAGCAGTTGGGGCTGCCGGTTATTCTGGTGGTCGGGATGCGGCTGGGTTGCCAGAACCATGCGTTGCTCACGGCGGAGGCAATTGCCGCGCGCGGTTTGACGCTGGCGGGCTGGGTCGCGAATGTGCCGGAGGCGGGCATGGCGATGCTGAATGAAAATATCGCCGCGTTGCGGCAGCGCATCAGCGCGCCGCTGCTGGGCGTGGTGCCCTGTCAGGCGCAGCCGGATGCCCGTGAGGCTGCAACATTTTTGAATTTGGCATTGCTCGAACAGGCGGATCTGCATGACTGAATTCAGTGTCGTAGCCCGCATAAAGCGTAGCGTAATGCGGGGAGGCGGATGAAAATAATTGTTTCCCGGATTTCACTTCGTTTCATCCGGGCTACGTAAAGTGGAGCAGGCGGACGGGCATGACTGAATTCAGCATCGCCGGCGTGTATGGCCTGGTCAAAGTAGGTTACACTTTTTACCCTTATGGGTGGACGGGAAGTTGTCATGTGGATGCGTAGTTTATTTATCTTGTTGTTGGTCGCGTTGTTGGCCGGTTGCGAAAAACCAAAATTGCCTTCGCCGTTCCACGCCAGCGATATCGGCGCAATGTTCACTGAGGCGGATTTCCGCCTGACCGACCATAACGGCAAAACGCGCACGCTGGTGGATTTTCGCGGCAAGGCGGTGGTGCTGTTCTTCGGTTACACTCACTGCCCGGACGTGTGCGTTACCACGCTGGCCGATCTGGCGCAGGCGATGCAGCTGCTCGGGAGCGATGCCGATAAGGTGCAGGTGCTGTTCATCACCGTCGACCCGGAACGCGATAAACCGGAGATGCTGATGCAATATGTTCCCGCTTTCCATCCGTCGTTCCTCGGGCTGTATGGCGATGCACAAGCCACGGCGCAGGCTGCCAAGGCGTTTTATGTGGCATACGAGAAGCGGTCGACCGCATCCGGCTACAATATGGATCACACCGTGGGCGCATTTTTGGTGGATCCCAACGGCAAGGTGCGCTTGCGTGCGCCGCTTGCGCAGCGCACCGACTGGCTGGTTGACGATATCCGCTTGCTGCTCGGTGGAGCATGATTTATATGATTCGGTAGGGGCA
>Ga0209317_1002141_pt1 | contig 14944 bp, 11 predicted proteins | sample RifGroB2_FD_183994 | JGI IMG/M metagenome (GOLD analysis project Ga0209317, IMG submission 183994) | Soil microbial communities from Rifle, Colorado, USA - Groundwater B2 (SPAdes) (version 2) | ecosystem: Environmental > Terrestrial > Soil > Unclassified | place: Rifle, Colorado | collected... | reverse complement strand
TGCAAGGCCCCTGCACCGACCTGTCCTAGCGGGAATGGCCTCTATTGCGGTAGCTCCTCGATTTCTGGTCAGAACACCAGCAATCTTTATCAGTGCACAAACGGCAGCTACACCCTCTCTCAGCAGTGCAGCAGCGGCTGCCAGTCAAACGGTTCCGGCGTAAATGACAGCTGCAAAACACCGGTACCGACCTGTCCGAGCGGCAACGGTCTCTACTGCGGCAGCTCCTCGATTTCAGGACAGAGCACGAGCAATCTGTATCAGTGCACCAACGGCAGCTATTCCGTCTCTCAGCAGTGCAGCAGCGGCTGCCAGTCAAATGGTTCGGGTGTAAACGACAGCTGCAAGGCTCCGGCACCGACCTGTCCGAGCGGCAACGGTCTCTACTGCGGCAGCTCCTCGATTTCAGGACAGAGCACGAGCAATCTTTATCAGTGCACCAACGGCAGCTACTCCCTCTCTCAGCAATGCAGCAATGGCTGCCAGTCAAACGGTTCTGGTGTAAACGACAGCTGCAAGGCTCCGGCCCCAACCTGTCCGAGCGGCAATGGCCTCTACTGCGGCGGTTCCGTTGGATTAAACTCCAGTTACCTTTATAGTTGCAGTAACGGTGTTTACTCAAAAAGTAAAACTTGTGATTACGGTTGCCAGGTAAACTCTTCAGGAACCGATGACGCCTGTAAACCTGCACCTTCTTCATCATGCCCGAGTGGCAATGGATTATATTGTGGCAGCTCTGTAGGTCTAACATCTAACGTGCTTTATAACTGCAGTAATGGGACCTACACAAAAAGTAAAACCTGCACAAATGGCTGCAAGGTCGCAGCATCTGGCACCAACGATTATTGTAAGTAACATTCACGAGTGAGCCGCATTTACCTTCAGATAGAGGGGAAATGCGGCTCTCCTTGAGCCCACTTTCTTCACTAATGCCAACTCAAGTCTTTTATTTCTTTGTCCTCTCCTAGCTCCCTCCCTGTCAAGTTTACAGTCTGCCTTCGTAATCACGTGCGATGGACACCACACTAACGGTGATACAAGGGGCAATACAAAAGGCACCCCTTACTTTGGGTGCCTTCCATGCAGCTATGCTATTTCACTTCGAGACTATTTCGCGGTTTTCGGAGCTGCCTTCGCCCTCGCTGCCTTTGCCGGTGCCTTCACGGCCTTTGCAGCCTCAGCCGGAGCCATAACAGCTTTGGCAGGTCTACCGCGCTTTGCTACTTTGGCCGGTGTCGCCTTCTTCGCCTCGATGTTCGCCATCCGCACTTCCCTGGCTTTGGCGAGGTTATCCGCAAGGCCCCTGTCCTGCGCCATCTTCCTGCGCGATTCGGAATAGCTCTTCGCAGAGAGTGCCTGCTTACTCGGGATGCCGAACTGCTTCTTATAGGCACCGGGTTTCATGCCATGGGCGGTGCTAAGATGACGGGCCAGGGTCTTGAAGCCACCCTTCCCACAGAGAAGGCAGACAACCTCGTTCTTCTTGAATGCCTCCTTCAGGGTAAGAGTCGGGTTGGCCTCTTCCGTTCCTTCCACAGCTTGGCCAGCCTCCAGGTTTTTCAGCGCAGAATGGACCTTGCTGATTTCTGCGATAAGTTCGTCTGAAGTCATAGGCGTACTTTTGGCGTGTGAGGCTACGAGTTCAGCTGCTATTTCCACTAGAGTTGCCATTTATTTCCCTCCATTATTCTATTTTCGTGGGTGATTAATAGCAGAGACTGCATAATTGTCAATAATAAAGCTCATTTGTAAGGGAATCAACGAAGCCCGTAAAATAGGTATGGCGCGAGACCAATCCAGAGAAGAAGCAGACTCCACAATCGTCCTGCCGCCAGGTCATAATCATGGAAGAGTTGTTGCCAGGGTCTGTGCATCAGGAAGCGCCCCATCCCAAATTCGAAAATGACGGTGAGAGCTACCCAGATAAGGCCGATGGATACAGCTTGGGCTGAAGATGCTGGCGGCCAGATTTGAATGATAATCCAGATGAATGCACCCAGAACGACGGAGCCGGTCGCCGTGGATAATTGATGTGCCCGAAGCTCAGTCAGGTGCTTGGCAAAAATCAGATGGCGAAGAGCGCCGTTTGCAATGGCAAGGGCCAACATGGGGAACCAAGCCAGTACATAGCGGGTCATGAGGGAGACTCCCCTGCTGCAATATCGATTTCGATAGGCTTGATGAGGTCGGGGCCTTCGGACTTGGATGAATTCACACTCGTTGATACCAGAAACGTCTCCATCATGTCAGCAGGGAAAGGCTCGTAGAGCCGCTTCAGTTTATCCGGGTCTCGCTGGTCGCGGTCAAGTCAGGCATCACATTCAGCCGGGGCCAGAATCACCGGCATCCGGTCGTGAAATGGTGCAACCAGGTCATTCGCCGCCGTCGTCAAGATTGAGCACGTGTCTACCGGCTTCCCGTCGGGGCCTTTACTTGCTTCCCACACCCCAGCAAAAAGCATCGGAGCGCCATCCTTCAGCCGAATGTACTGCGGCAACTTGCGCTCCCCTCCCCGCCGCCACTCGTAAAAGCCGCTCGCAGGAATAAGACAGCGCCGGTATTTGATTGCCTGTCGGAAAGCAGGCTTCTCGGCTATCGTTTCGCAGCGGGCATTGATGAGGGGCGGGCCTGTGGGACCGTCCTTAACCCAGGACGGAATGAGTCCCCAGCGCAACATGTCGAGGTGCTCAGTATAATCAGCGTACTGGCGAACAACCGGGATTTGCTGGGTTGGCGCGATGTTAAAGCGGGGCGCAACCGCGAATGACGGGGGCTCCGCGATGCCGAAAATCTCAAGCAAGGCTTCAAGGGGTATCTGTAGAGTGAATCGTCCGCACATGGTCGGCATCCTAACATTTCTTGGGAATAGATGATAGCCGGTCAAGGTTTGAACTTGGGGCGGCCGTCAAAAAGTGCTATGATTCGCGGCAATCACTGCCGAGACCAGGGGACCGAAATGATAATCAAGAAGGGCGATAACCGCGAAGCTGATGTGTCTGAACTGCGTCGGCTGCTGGAATGTCCGATTTCAGCGAAACAGCGGTTTCTCATAGAGCGAGAGATTAAGTGCATCGGCTCTGGTGTGCGGGGGGAGGAAAGCTCTGCCTACTACATCGACTTCCGCTACCACGACAACCAAAACTGGGCCATCATTCACGACCTGCGGCTGGAACTCAACGGTTTCGTCGCCCAAATCGACCATCTGCTTATCAACCGGTGCCTCGATGTCTACGTACTGGAATCCAAGAATTACTACTATGGCATCAAAATCTCTCCGGAAGGTGAGTTCCTTGTTTGGAACGGCAAGGCATACGTCGGCATTGAATCCCCTATCGAACAGAACAAGAGACACGTCAACGTGCTGGAGAAAGTCGTCACTCAGCTAGGCCTGCTGCCTACCAGGCTGGGAATCACCATGCCTGCGGCATTCCACAACTACGTCTTGGTCGCCCCGAACTCACGGATTGACCGCCCAGCTACTGCAAAATTCGATTCGAGCATGGTAATCAAGGCCGATGCCCTGGTGGAATCCATCAGCAAGCGAGTCGATGCGATGGGCGTCGTTGGTACCCTTGCCACTGCGGCCAAGATGGTCTCCAGCGAAACGCTGGAAACCTTGGCCCGCTCTTTGGTCCGGCTCCATCGTCCAGCCAAAATCAATTATGCGGATAAGTTCGGTGTGACGGCCCCTATCTCCAAAGAACAGCTTTCCTCTCCGGAATCCGGGAACGAGGCCAAATGCAAAAGCGCCTGCGAAGCCTGCGGTGTCGAGGTGGACAGCAAGGTTGTCTACTTCTGCAAGATGAACAAGGCGAGGTTTGCCGGGAAAATCCTCTGCCAGCTCTGTCAGAAGAAACCTCTCCCCTCCGATGAGCCCGAAATCATTGAGCTGACGGACATGGCAGCCGAAGTCGCAGGGAACGGGCACGGGAACTGCGAAAAATGCGGGACTCCTGTGGACAAGAAGGTGGCTTACTTCTGCCGGATGAATAAGAAGCGCTTTGAGGGGAAAATCCTCTGCCGGTCGTGCCAAGGGACATAACGGTACGCCTAATCTTCATCAAAATCGTCATTGCTTTTCCCAGCCGCCCTTCTCTTTAGCGCTCGGGTTAAAGTTTCGATACCTATCTTTCCATTTTCATCAATATCATCAATATTTATCTTGTTGAGTTTTTCTGTTAGGTATTCAATATCATAGATTTTTTCAAAATACTTCAAATCAAGGTCATACCGTCTCTTAACCACGTTACCGGATGACGACACTACGATTGTACAAGCCGAAAATGCTATAAAGGCAAATCTCTGGTTATCTCCCGAATTTTGCAATGCAAACTCTTTTACTTTTTCAGAATCACCCCATTTATACCACAGGTACAAAATGTAAAAGCATTTGTCATTATTAAATATCTCACCAGTCGTAGCACTAGACTGTATTTTTTCAACACACTGTTGTTTGATACTGCTAACTTTATCGTCTGCTACTACGTACCTGTCAGGAGACTTTTTACTTTCATGACGCGAATCCTCACTGTGGACTAAATAAACGGGCATGTATAAACCAGTTGTATCCTTTATGGATTCAGTAAGAATCTCAAATCGTTTTTGAGGGTCTTTTTCCCTTAGAATGTAATTTCTGAATATTCGTGAAATGTGTGATTTTTCGCCGATTGCGAAAGCTTCCTCCTCTGGTAAATCATCAGAGATATCAAACAGGGCAGTGATAAATGCCACTGCATCTTCTAGACTGATTTCTTCGGTGTAATTGCTTATCCTATCGAGGAGTGTCTTTAACTGGCCTTTTTCTTTATGTGTGCTAAGGAACTGATAAAGTTTATACCTGTCACCTGTCGATGCCATAATTGTCTCTATTTCAGAATTTGCAATGTCACCAGCTGGTGTTTTAAAATAAAAATATCTATCAAAAATCTCAGAATGTGAAATTCTGGAATATTTAAAATCGGATTCTGTGCTATCTCCGAACATTTCATCTTCAAAGATTTTACTTACATTAAAAAACAAGATAGACAATATCTTTTCTATAGCTTTCTTTTTATCCTTATTGCCAACCATGACCATATCATCAAAAATATTTTTGTATTCCTCTTTTTGCTTATCTTCATACTTCTCCGTAAGGTATTGTTTTGACAAACATACAGCCTTGTATATGCCAGGTTCAAAAACTCGTAAAACCTCAATCGCTATTAAATCTACAGGATTAACCTCAAACGTTTTTTCACCTTTAAAACATTCTATATGAAAGTCCAACGTACTGACAAATCTATTGACATCTCGCATATTGCCGAAATATGGCCTCAAGCCAGGTATATACAATTCACGCCACCTTTCTTGTTGAAATTTAGAATCTATGGCAGGCGAACTGAGCAATTCATTTAATCGTTCAAACAACACACTTTCCAACTTCACCCTGTCTATCTCGGGGATGTTAAAACCTATTTGTACAATTTTTTCTAGATATTCTCTCCCGTTCTGGTGAGAAAATATATGTATTGCGGTTTCTAAAACCTCCCTCTGAAACAGCAGCAGATAAATGAGATTCGGAAAATCAGCATTTGCTTTTACTAGTTGCAGTACAGTCTTTACTTCTTCTGGAGATAACCTATCCACGTCATCCAACACCACTAAAATCGGATGTTCAATATTTTTCAAGCCAGTCGCCAACTCTTTTTTTGTCTCATTTAACCCTTTTTTGTGTATTTCACTTAGCTCATCAAAAATAGAGTAAATATTCTTAAATATACCCTCAAAATAAGACAGCACTCCCAACGCAACGATAGAAATCAAAGCAGTTAATAATTTTGCTGTGTTAATGTTACTACCAGAGGTCCACATTGTGAATAAATTCACAACTGCAAAAAGGAAAATCAAGCCAAGAACAATTTGTTTGAAAGCATTGAAAAATGATTTCCCTGCGGTGAAATATCTTCCGTACTTTTTAACTTTCTTGGCAAGCTCTTCATACTTTTTACCTTTATCTACTGTCCCTAGCAATTGAGCTAACTCTTTGAAAAATACTTCAAGGAGGTCGAACTTGCCTGCTCGTTGCCACGGGTTGAAGTCCATCACTAATGGAGTCAGCTTTTGTTCATGCATCTCCTCAATAATCAGGTTTTTTAAAGAAGTCTTGCCAGCGCCCCAATCGCCGTAAATAGCAATCACTATGCTATCTTTCCCCTTCCAGGCACCAATTGATTTTGAAAATTCCTTTACAAACTTCCCTCTATCTAGGCGGTCTTCGTTGATAGAAGATATCGGCCTATCCGCTGAAAATGGGTGGGCGCTGTTTTCTGCCATGTTAAATGCCTCTTGCCCTTCGTTTATTGAATTCTGAATTTTATAGTTTCTTGCCTCAACGCTAACCCCTCATGACCGTGGCTCGCTACCACGACGGTCGGCATTTCCGCACCCTTGTTCAGTGGGTCGATAGGTCTTCGCAATTGCTCATATCCCAAATCGTCCCCTTCCAGTTACTGATTATCCCCTTGTCCTGGCATACGGGACATATCCACACGACATCATCCGTCTCAGGGTCCAACCAGCCAGCAATCTCCGTCAGACATGGCTTCCGATTTGGCCTCCTTCTCCGAGACGGAATCCCATAGCATTCCCCCTTAAAGCTTTGCCTCCTTCTCGCTCCAATAATAGCAAGACTTCCTCAAAGACCTGCCAGGGTAGAAACTTAACATTCCCGAGGTTATCAACCTCAACTCCACCAACAATTTGAACGGCCTTGAAAGTTTTTGCCGTCATCAGAGGAATATCAGCTCGATTACCATGATTGGCAAACTGATGTCGAATGGCGTGTTCAGCCTCGCCACCTAGTTTTTTTGAGTGCCGAGAGTCCACTTATTTGCCCTCCACCGAACAAGCATCCAGGGTCGAAAGTGTTTCTAAACCATGATGAATGACCTTTTGAAGCAGCTTTATCCTCCCAGCAATCTTGTCGCGTCCATCAGACTTCTGTTCCTCACAAAGGCCATTATCCGCAGCCAGCCTGGCAAACTTCTCAACATCTTCGGGGAGGAACACCGGATTGTGCAACAATTCCTCATGGCATTCGTAGCAAAATACGACAGTCTTACCCTCAGCATCCCAAGGGCAAACATCAAAGATACCCTCCCTTTGGGTACCTTGGCGGTTCTTTGACCTGCCGAAGAATCGCTCCGGAACATAATGGTGCTTTGTGGCATGAGAACGCCCCAGTACCGTTGGTTTTGCGTAGTCACCGCTCCGATGCAAATGGCATCCACAAATGGCGCATCTTTCAGAGGGCCTGTTCATAATACCTCCTCATATCCCCTACAATCAAACCCTGTAATGTGCGAAAGGTGCAGTATATCTATTAAGCGAAAACGGTGTCTTTAATTACCATTTAGCTAGTCACTGTTAAATCAAGGTGGTCCGCATTTTCAAAACAATTGACGGAAAGCTGTATAGTTTGCCGCAGAACCCGTTCCTCGATTACCTTAGCTTCCATCTGTTCAAAAGGGTTTTTTATAGTTCTTATAAACGGCTTTGCTCCTAGCAAATCGGAACGAAGGTTCCCTACCAAATAAAGATAGAACTGTGACCGCAATTTGCTGTTCTGTGCACACTTCCACTCATTCCAGCTCATGCCCTGTGTCCTAGCGGAAACACCTGAAGACTTGAGTTCAATGAGTCTGTCAAATTTATGCGCAAGCTGGGGATTAATGGTAAGAATATCAAATCCGGGCCATTCGCATGAAATCTGGTGGTCGCTTTTCAATCTGGCCATCGTCGCATCAAATACTAAGGAGTATTTCCGTGCTCGCTCAATACATTCAGGACTTGAAACATCAAAAACAAGTGCATGAGGCTGCTGCTCCTCACATGAACAGTCGAAAATTTCAGCGGTGGTAAGGCCAAACGCGTGCAGGCGTGTGCGTTCAAACGACATGGATACATACATTCCAAGCTTATCAAGCTCATCTAGGTTGGTATTTCCTCCGTATCCGCCGGAGCTGTTGCCAGTTTTGTTACCATCACCACGCCTATCTGCAGCGGCATCATATGTACCGTTATTTCGAATTCCTGTTAAAGCTACCGGAGTACCGTTTATCGATATTTGGCCGGGAGCATAGAGAGGAATTCTTTGTTTTTCGTCCTCTGAGTGCGGGTTCTTTGAGTTAGGCCCTTGTGGAGTAGCTTCCTTCTTATTATCACTTTTGGTGGGAATCGTTTTCAAGTCTAATGAATCATCACTGTTTGCCTGTTCTGTCTCTTCGGTGGAATCGTCTTCCGTGTTCATCCAGTCTGAATCCAAGTCAAGGGGAGCGCCTGCACGTCTCAATAACTTTTTACGTGCCTGATTTGTCGTACTTGAAATCAACGCAAGAAATGGCTCAAAATAGCTGGCTCCGTATATCTCGCACAATGCCGTTGCGAGGTTTTCTGCATCCTCTGGTGTTGGTGGCCAAGGATTCTCACCCCAAACAAGTAAGGCACGACAGACATTCCCATCCTTCATAAAAACGAATGATTCACGTTTTATCATTCCGGACTGCATTTCATTACCATCAAGACGGCAAAGTAGCTCCAATGTCGTAATCGGGTCAACAACCTCAATAAACTGACGCATCAATTTACTGTCCAGTCTTGCGGCACGGTCGTCAGCACGTTCAACGCCGATACGGGCCAGCAGATAAGGCGCAAGTTCTCTTAATTTACCCCGGAAATCAATCACGGATTCTACAGTAAGAGAAGTCTCTCCCTGTGATGGTTCCCAATGTAACGAGTCTTCAAGGGTTCGCATGCCAAACATTTGTGAAAGAGGGGCCATTGCAGCAGGGAATGCCTCCAACACGAAACACCAGATTGGGATGTCCGAATGCAATCGTTCGCGTGTATCCCGACGTTCCAAATATAAAGCCTTTTCGGCGGGCATAAAGAGATACTGCTGTTTGCCATCATGTGCGAGAACCGGTGCTTGTGCCAGTGAATGAATTCCGTCCGGGTTTTTTCCACGCTCTCTACCGCTAAGAAGCTCAATCAATTCACGATACGCCGGTCTTATTACCTCACGCAAGTAACGAATCGGCGATTCACCTGCTGCAAACCTGTCCTTATAAATATCTGCAATTCGGGCAAGCAGAATATGTGCATCTTCAACAGTGAAGGATTCTGACCCCATTTCTGGGCGCAAACCAAGCATTAAGGCAAAAGAGTGGCCTTTACCATTCAGGATAGATGGTGAGACTTCAAGAGTAGGTATAAGATAACCTGTCTGTTCCATTCCCCTTCGACCAAAGCGACGTTTAACCTCGGGGGTTGGCAACCAGACTTGATTTGGGCGACGCGGGCCATGCCCTGTCGGACAAAATGAAGACCCTCGTAGACGATATGCCCAGAAATCGTATCCAGCTTCACAAAGCTCTTCTTCACGTGCTCGCACTGGTTTGGTACGCATGCCTGGGACCTGGTCGCGTGGTACTTGAGCAATTTTCACTTTTGAGAACTTTTCCAGGACACTCCAGTTAAGTGCAAGATGTTCAAAAAGTGCTTTGGCAACACTGGCGCTTGCATCAGATTCTGCTCGTTGCAGAAGCATTACCAAATGTTCTAGGTCATGAAGACGGTAGAAATATGGAACCGTTTCGGTATAGCGTTCCTTGTTCTTTTCAAGACGACCACGAACAGATGTTACGAAGCCTTTCCATAATTCAGGACGAACATGTTGAAAAATCCAACTTTCCGGTTTCCGAAGTTCCGACGTTTTCAGCCAGCCAGCAGCACGTTCCTCAACATCGTGGAAATGCACCGGACGTAATACTTTATTTACGCCCAGCCATTGAAAAAACTCAAGCCATCGGCTTTTTGTATTGTCATCAAGCGGAGCATCTTCATCTTCATCAAGGCTCACCTCATCCGATTCTGCTTCTGAATCATTGGCAATCGCCTCAAGATGGGAATATCGCTCCAGCAGACCGGTAAATTTTTCTGGATTGAGTAGGAAATGAATTCCTGGAACATTTTCTGGGTTCTTTTCCCTAACTGCATGCAGTACCAATTCTATGGAGCACTCACCAATCCAGTCAGAACCGAAATAAACTTTATAGGCAGGCACCCAAATAATTTCATTTTCATGTTCGCCACGGCATGGCAAATCAAGCCTGCTCAGATTGAACAAAGCACGATTGGTTCCCAGTCGCTCAAATGGCAATGGCGCATCACGATTGGGTGTACGTCCTGACAACTGGCAGATTGCCGCCAGTCGGTCTAACGTCGGCGACTCCTGATTATCATGCTCTCTGTTTGAATCGACACGTTCAAGGTCAAGCGAGGGAAGAACACTGGCACGCATAACTTCAGGAAACTTGAATTCGCGAACGTCAAAAAGTTCCTGCCAAATAGGGAGTTCATTTTTCAGGTACAGGTTGCGCTCCTTTGGGGTTAAGTCTCCCCAGCAAAGCTCCTGCATCATAAATTGAAGACCGACCAATGGCACCGAACCGCGTAAAGTACGAGGGGGGTAGAAACAGGTTAGGTTTGCCGTAACTACTCGCACCACCGAATCATCATCTTTGAGAGACACTGGGAAAAGAGGCAGTTTTCTAACGGCTAATGCAAGCTCTTGACGAAAATTTAGTTGGGTACCTTGGCATATTTTTTCAAGCACCGCCAGGACAGGGTCAACCCAATATTTATCAGACGGATGGAAATAAAGCTTGGAACGTTCAGGGGCGGCATTTGCGAGGGATTGAGCAACTTCTTCAGCTTCAAGACTGTACGCGCCCAAGTCCACCAATACATCTGCAAGCGGTGTAGCGCATAATTCTGCTATCGGAAAATAGTAGCCATCAAACGTAGCATTAAAGCAAAGAACTTCTCGAAAACATCTGCCGGTTTCATTATTTTGAACAGGCGGTGGTACTACGATGTCAGATATCGCCTTGAGGACGCCGGATTCAAGTGGTATAAACGCATAGTTGTTGAGAGCATCACGAATTGATTCATAAAAGCATTGAGCAGCATTGGTAATACATTTAGCAAGGGGTGGTTGTTTTCGCTTTAACAGACCGATTGTACTGGCGATATCTGCTCCTTGCTGTTTCAGAGCGGGAAGCAGGTGGTTGCAAAACAAAAGTGCCGCCTGCTTAAAAAGCAAGCGATTATAGTTGTCACCGCCTTCTTCCACCCTAATTTCTTGTCGTGATAGGTTGCAACTGAACGCTCCATTTACCAGCATGTTGAACGGGCAGGCTTCTCCGGTCGGCAGAAACACATGGAATTTTTTGCGCTCATCGGCAATTGGAATTGGCAGCCCATTTTCAAGAGCTACCGCAACGGAGACCTCGGTAACATCTACCCCTTCCCATGAATGGCCTGCAAGACCGCCACGATTATTTCCAATCGGAATATCGGTATTGTGCGCCATAAGGAAGGTTTCGTTGGCACCTGAATCTGAATCAAGCTCGATTCGATATATTCCCGAAGTTGTGTATCCGTTGACATCAAACCACCCATCGTTTGCGCTTTGCTGGCGGCTTACTGTCCACGCATGCCTATGCTGACTGTCACTCCTGTCTATTTGAACTTTTACTCTCGATACATGCTTTAAAAAAATAAGGGATGTTACCGGAAAATCGATAAGAGCGTTTTCGAGAGACTTGATTTGTTGTTGAGAAAGAGCTTTCTTGAAAGGGAAACGAAAACCAGTCTTCATGTTGTTTCCGACAAATCCCTGCCATATCTTGTTGTCATCAGCCAATTCCTTTGGAAAACGGGAAATTGGAGCTTTGGTCGCGTTCTGCACATTTCCGGCGGCTACAAGTACACTAAGCTCCTTCAATGCTTCTACCTGACTGAATCGAAACGATACTGAGGTTGAATAGACTTCCGGGGTATCCGTTATTTCAAGCACTGACTTGAATCCCATACCTTTATGGCCAATAGTCGCTCGCTTTTTACCGACTATTCCGGTCTTGCTGCTGGCACTTATACCACAAAGTCCCCGTATGTCAGCTTCAGTCAGCGGTCTACCGGAGTTAGCCACCCACAACTCCTTATCCGTGAGAAAAAAGGATATCGTTGTAGCTTCACCTGAGTTATCCACCATTGCATCGTCTGCATTTTGCAGCAGCTCATAGACAAGCCTGCCACGATAATCAGTCGCAATTTGGTCTTCCTGGCCAATATCTTCCGATAGTCTCTGAGGACTCGCACGGTAAACATTAAGGTTCTCCTCACGAATTGCCGCCAGTAAATCGAGATAACGATTATTTACTTCATTGCTCATCAATTTACTCCACTACTGGCCAGAGATAGGCAAGCTCAATTTAGAACAATCTGCACTAAGGTGCAGAAGTCTAGGGTGCTAAGAACGGCATCTCATGACGAGCTTACGCTCACTCATCAGTAAAAGAGGAAGTTAAGCTGCTAAGATAATGCGTGTTTTTCACAAAAGTCTTCAAAAGAGGAATATGATTTATATCCTTTCCCCTTATTAATACAACCAATCTTTGTTTTATTTATTCGCTTTTGGATATAATCTGCTAAATCCTCGAAACGAGAAACAGGTATATAATCCCACTTAACTCCAAAATCTTTTTTTATTTTGGCATAAAATGCCGGATAAGAAAAAACTCCCTTTCTGACAGGGTCGCTACTGGCAAATTCATGATATCTATCGATAAGATGCTTAACGTAAGCAATTTTTTTCAAATCACTTGCGATGGTCCCATTAGGTGGCAAAAATTTCAAATTGGTCTTGGATGTTTTGATATTCACTACTTTTGCCTGGATGGCACCCGGACTATTGACCATGACATTCCCGGAATTGTTGGAAATTTCCACTCGCTTATAGTCAGACAGCAAAATTGCAGCAAACATTGAATCTTCAGGCTGAAGCTCTATTCTGCCCTTCCTTTCATGAGCAGCCTTCATGTCGCGGAGCACATCAGCTGTGTAAGTCTCAGGCTCTTTATCTATCGTGTCATGATGGTTCCCACACAATAGAATGAGATTTGCAAAGGAATGTCTGGATTCGTCTGTCTGTTTAGAATCGTAACGGGGTCCGCCTTTACTTTTAGCGTTAATATGGCATAACTTGCCGATTACGCTACCCTTAGCCGATATTATCGTGGTGATACAACAAGGGAACGCGCACCTGTTATTGGATAATGCAAATAGACGCTTGATGGTTGTGACGGATGGCTCTGTCATATTGTGAGCTATGTCCTTTTATCTGGCGGAATTAAATATTCGTTTAATTCAGGGAAAAGGATTTCAAGAATCGAATCGTATCTCCTGTCCTGGCCATCAGCACTGCCTTTCTTTTGTGCGGCCTTGAAAGCTTTCCAAAAGACATCGACTTTATTCCGCAATTTATCGCTTAGCTGGTCGCTCTTGAAATCGGGGAGGTACTTCTTAACAGCCATGATATATAGAACCCCAAACTCAGGGTAGTTTTGAATCATTTGATTTGTGTATTGTTTTACGTTGCTGAAATTGTTATACATTGCATCCGTTACACCGTTTTTTAGAAATTTGATGGCGTCCACAACATTCACAAATCCTAGCGAAAAGTCTGCAGGCATTTCAAAACCATCATTTTCAGTCTTAAATCGCGATACGTAACGGTTGTCATTGGCAACACTATCATCGATGCAATATCTTTTTCTGGTCGGACCGAGCAAATAGTCAATAAAGCCTGATACCAGGAGGGTAGAGCGTAGTTTTTTTCTGGCTGAGTCAGAATCGAAGTAAAAAGGTTTGTAATATCCTTCTTCAAGTGACAACCCTGAAAATGGGATAATACAGCTTACCCATTTGTCCTGAATGCTGTCTTCAACAGCTATCGGGTTAACGTAGTGGCATTCAATATACAGGTCATGCTTTTCCTCGGAAAGCCGCATGGTTTCTTCGGTGATGGCAAAGGCGTTCGACTTGTTTAACCAGAAAATATCCCGCTCGCTCAGGTCGGTATCATTGGGGTCGAATTTGTCGAACAACCAACAGATATAGGTTTTTTCTTCGTGATAAAACTGCTCTCGGCCCCGTATCACCTCAACGAACGTGCCATTCAATTGCAATTCAAAAACAACCCCCTTTCCCTTGTAGGTACAGGATACGTCCGGTTGCCGCCAATGGATTCTGTCCGTCGAGGAGGTAATCCTTTTCTCTACACGGGCATTCTCGAAACCGGCTGAATTTTCAATTGATTCGAGAAAAAGACCCAGCCAGTTTTTGAGCTTCTTATGAAGGTCGCTCTCCTTGGCTCCGTTGTACATCATTTTCAGCAGGTCTTCTCTTGATACCCCCTTCCCATCCTTGACTGGGCAGTCACCGAGGTTAGGAAAGTGCCGGAAATGATATATCTTATCGTCTTTGCCCCCGGACCCGGAGAGGTAAACCGCCTGGTCACAGGCAGGGCAGGCATAATTGAGGATTTTGTCGTGGCCCAGTTGAAGAGTCCGAAGCTCATGTTTTTGCTGCTCGGACAGTCGATTCAGGAGTGAGCTGGCAATAGAGACCTTGCCAGTCCTGGTGTCAACAACAGTGTGGACTTTTAGATTTCTTTGTTTCGCGGCCATTTGCCACCTGCACAAGCCCTAACTTTCCAGAGGCATATAGTAATCTTCGGGATAGGGAAGTCTGAAATGTATGTGTCTCAAAACCAGCAAGTAATCCTTCACTGCTAAGTACAAATCGTTATACGTTCCGATATCTTTGTCTTTAAAAGCGTGAATTGCGTTTCTTTTAGACTGGATATTGCCGACAATTATATCCAATTCATCGCCCCATATCTTCTTCTTGAAAAAAATCCTCAACGGCTCCAATTGAAGTCCATCCGGTTCTTTAAACTGGCCCTTAGAGTAAGACATCCCCCACCAGAGGTGGGGGCTTTAAAAACCGTGGACCGCTCAAAGCGGTTAGTTCAAAAGAATATCTGACCACCTGACGGTGG
>Ga0209317_1002140_pt1 | contig 14958 bp, 13 predicted proteins | sample RifGroB2_FD_183994 | JGI IMG/M metagenome (GOLD analysis project Ga0209317, IMG submission 183994) | Soil microbial communities from Rifle, Colorado, USA - Groundwater B2 (SPAdes) (version 2) | ecosystem: Environmental > Terrestrial > Soil > Unclassified | place: Rifle, Colorado | collected... | reverse complement strand
TCATAGCTGAGACTGCGATACTGTTTGAGAACACATGCCCGAAGCACCTGCTCGGCGGTCATCCCCTTGCGCCCCGTCTCCTTGCGGCGATTACGGATCAGATCGTTGTAGACCCGATCCAGTATCTCCGGAGTGGCATCAAGGATCTCTGAGAAGACACCGAGCTCCTTGCCTATGTCGTGGCGGGCTGTGACGGAAAATAGACTCATCTGTCGTGTTAGTTTTTGCCGCATCCGGACCGCTCCTGTTGTCATAATATTCAATGAATACAGTTAATTGCGGCGCGAATTATACCTCGGACGAGGCAGAAACCGAAGAACTTTTTGCTATATTTTAACAAATCCGGCATGTTACGTTTCCGGATGGAAACTAACTAGTGACTGGGAGGTTACTACGTGAGATTTGATTAGCTTATCGGTAGGGCACCATGCAAACTTTAATGTAATGTTTATTATTTTTGGAAGCCCCTACGTCAACATGGTCGTCGCCCCGGGGGTGCCGGCCAGAAAACCTGGCCGGTTAGATAAAAGCAGGCACCGTTAGGGATATCCAGTGGCCGCTTTTTTCCACTTCGTGGCCAGCAAGTATTTGATGTAGGCAAAATACAAAAAAATGGTCCTTTGACACTGTTGTTACCGTGAGCGTGAGTTTGCTGCTTGTGTTTTGCTTCTAGGGTTAAGAAGGGTTACATAACCAGGGCGGGATGAGCAACGGGGTGCGGAACAACTAAGTGCCGAATAGTGCCTATGAAGTGCTGGGAGAGTGGCCCAGATAAACCCAAAAACAGCCTTGTTCTCACGCGATAGGGTCTACTGGGGGGCAGGTAAAGAGGTTGAAGGAAAGTTTCGATTGATGCACTGGCATTGGAACGCAGAGAAAGCACTACCTGACAGCAGTAAGAAAAGTTAAGAAGTAAAAAAGACGCTATAGACCCAAATGAGTAAAAAAAAGACTCAAAAGAGTAGAATTGAGTAAAAAGACTTACAACCTTACAAAAAGACGCTAAATACCTAAAAAAGTTAAATTCCTTGCCACTCTGCGCAAGAATCCTTTGGGGCTTTAGACTTTTAATCTTGGAACCGTACCGGAAGTCCAATCTTGCCTGTCCGTTTCGCTTCATACATGGTCTTCCCGCCAACGACTATCCGGCTATCAGCTATCATTGGACACGGCAGCTTGAATTTGTGATGTCTGGCATTATCGAATAGCCCCGTCTAGCTGTTGCTCCACGTGACGCCCCTGGTCATCCTGCTGCACCGCAAACAAAAACAAGCAGCGCCCACCGCTCGACTGCTGCCATTGGTGACCGACTTGCGACTTCTCCCTCGAATCGTCATTGGTCTTGTAGGGTTCGCCTTTATACTCGACCACTAACACGCGCCCATCTGTCAATTCACAGACAAAGTCGGGGTAGAAGTAGTCGGTAGCAGTCGGAAGCCAAAAGGAAAACCGTTCTTCTTTCTCGACATTGCGCACCCAATATTTCACTGAAGGGTGGGCATCAATGGCCCTCGCGCACAAAAACTCTTCTGCGGGCTTTCCGTCGGCGCGCTTTTCGCGTAAGTCGTGGATGACGGGGTAAAAATGTTTTTTGAAAAGATACCGCCCGGAATAGTACGGCGCACGAGCTGGGTAATGAGTCGGATGAAAAGTAAACTCATACCGGAAACTGTCTTCCAGCCTTGGCGCGGCAAGGAATCCGGGCAATGACTTTTGGAAGCCTGACTTGATGGCGGTTTTTCTACGGCGCTCAATTTCCTGTCGAATAGCCTCCGCCATAGGGTATTTGGCTCGTAATAGTGCGGTCAGAGTAAAACTACGATCCGCCTGAAGGTGACGCACCAAGGCCAGCAGCCACTTGATAAGGGTCGCCTGCCCTAAATCAATCTGGCGACATTCACGGTCCAGCCAGCGCACCAGGTCGTTTTCTGTGGTGTGTGAGGCAATTTCATTGAGGTGTAACTGCCCACTGTCAGCCTCCCCGTAAACCACTCGACCCTCATGGATGTTGATCTCAAAGGCAGCATCGCGCTCAACTATAGAGAAACCTGCCAGCCCAACCGGTTCGGCGAATAGGTCGAAGTCGCCTAACTCCGATAGCAGCCGTTTTTCCACGGGTTGCAACTCCCCATCCCAATCAAGGCAGAGCTGCGGCAATGAAGCAAACCGTTCTCCTCGTGCGGATGGTGCCAGCAGCGTAGCCTGCCTGGCGCGCTCATTATTAATCGCATCCTTCACCCCTTGTTTTTGTTTGGCGTTACAAGCCGTCAACAGAAATTCCTCTACCGCCTCGGAAAGTTCTCCTCGCACAATCGCCGTAGCACCAGAAGTCGTCGGGCGGATTTCCAAGGAATCTTTCAACGTTTCGGGGACCGGTTCCATTGGAACAATTGGCAGCGAGATCACAGCCGCGGCGGGAATTGGGCAGGCATACTCGCCATCCCCTAACAGAGGGAGTGCGCTTTGCACCGGCGCAATGGCCTGAACAGCCTCAAAGGCTTCAAAGCCCATGTTATTAACCAGTCGGTCCGTCAGTTGATCGGCAACCCGAGCGAAGCCTTGAGCAACAATGTGGGCATAGGCCCTGCTGAGTTCCGCCTGCTGACGCGGCCTGGCATAGGGCATGCGCAGGATACGCCCCAACAACTGTTCCACATCTTTTGCGCTTCGGGCGTCTTGCAGACTGCACAGCACATAAGCAAACGGGCAATCCCAGCCTTCCTTCAGCGCTTCAATAGTGATGACATAGCGAATCGGACAGAGTGGGTCCGACATAGCAATACCATCCAACTCCTTCTGATCCCCCGTCGCAACTGCTATCTGGCTACGATCAAGTTTTTCGCCGTCATCGCTGACCAAGTGTTCGAGCAGCTTCTCTACCGTTACCTCGCCGTTTTTCGGTTCAGCCTGGAATAGCAGCACTGGACGTATGTAATCCGGTTCCTTTGTAGCTAACATCTCCAGTCGGTCGCGGGTCAAGATTGCATCGCGCACAGCGTCTTTCCAACCGGTCGGGTGCTCCATCAGCACAATGGGGAGTTTGATCATATCTTCGCGCTGTAAAGCGCTTGCGCCGACATGGTAGAGCACGTTGCTGTTAGTTGCCGGAGTGGCGGTCATTTCAATCACACAAGCCGGGTGCAGGTTTTTCAAGGTGCGGAACGCTTGATCGGTGCGGTTGTTATGTGCCTCATCCACCACAACAATCGGCCTGATGAGCGTCAGCCAGTTGGCAAGCGAAGCCTTGACGCGCCCCAGATCGGCAGCAGTGAGGTATGGCTGTGCAACAATATCCTCCTCGCTCACCCGGTCGAGCCTCGATTCCTGTTGTGGTGTCAGCCCCTGAAAATGTCGGGCGAAGCTTTCGTCAAAGGAGTAGACAGTACGCTGGCTCTTCTCCTTAACGTTGAAAGATTGTATCGTCGCCACCACGATAATCGCTGATTGCCCTATGTCCTGTGGTCCCACTGTCGGCAAATCGTCCAAGGCACAAACCCGGGCACGTTCACCGAAATAGCTTGTCAATGCCTCGCGGCCAGGGAGACGCGGGGTGGAAAGTACTGCCAGTGTCTGACTACGAATAGCGTCGGACGGCACCAGCCACAAGATAACTGGTGCGTCGGTGTCCAGCAGAGATTTTCCTGTCCGTGCCACTGCGTGTGCCGCAAGGAAGGTCTTGCCGCCCCCGGTCGGGATACGCACACAGACAGCGGGCGTATCACCCAGCGCTTCGGAGTTGTAGGGAGCCTGCCAGGATTGCCCATTTTTCTCTTGCAGCGGGGCACAGTCTACCCAGGCTCCGGCCAAGCCGACCAGCCGCAGTTTTCTAAAGAACCCGTCTAAGGCTGTGAGCGTTTTTTCTTGATAATCCTTAAGTGTGAACATGGTCACCGCGCCTTAATATCGTAGGGGATTTGCTTAAACGTAATGCCAGCCTCACGCATCCGAGCCTCACCTAGTCTGGTAGTTTCTCCGTAAATGACCCGAGGGCCATGGTGCGGGTATTTCTCGTCCAGGTGCGCTAGCACAGCATTGGTAAGCACGTTCCCCCCTTGGGGTCGTCGGTCACCAAGGATACCATTGTAGAGGAGATAATAAGCCGTGCCGTCGTGACTACCGAGTAAAGGAGCATCAAAAAGCTGGTGTGCTGGTTCGCCTGTCTCGAAATGCCATAGATAGGCGGCCAGCGCAGGGAAGTGCACCGAGGGGTGAATCCCTCCGTCGGCGTCAAACACTGGCTCTCCTAAGGTGTGAAAGCGGAATCCACCACCCCCTGCCCAGTGTATCGTCTTGGAAATGCCTCCTTGTTCACCGTCAACAACTTTTTCCATACGCGGAAGGCAGTGTGTGACGGCATGATCACCCATTTCGATACCAATCCAGCGCCTCCCCGTTTTATGGGCCACAGCTGCTGTAGTGCCGGAGCCAAGGAAGGAATCGAGGACAAGGTCTCCGGGGTTAGTTGCAATATGTATTATTCGTTCTATGAGAGATTCTGGCTTTGGAGTTCCGAATGGTTCGTCCTCTGATGATAGTGCAAGGTTTTCTTTCTTGGAGGTTTCAGTATCACCGACTTCAGATGCAAGCCACAGTGTCATCGGGACAAGTCCCTTTACCTGCTCAGGGAATTGTTTAATTCTTGGTTTGCCGTCACCACCTTTGGGAAAATACACCATTCCCCCAGCAAGATACTTCAAATACTCGGCTTCCGTTGCCCCCCAGCACCTTGCTTTAGGAGGGAAAAGGACCTTCCCTGTTGGGGTTTCGATCCCGTACATTTGATTTGGCCTATACCCTTGAGCGGAAAATGGGATTGAACGCCAAGGTCCTCTGGGGTCATTATCCGGATTTGAATATCCCTTCTCGGTAGCCGGCAACAAGTTTCGAGTCTCTTTCCAAGTAATTGCGCCGCCTTTGGTGTATAGCAAAATATGGTCATGCGATGTACCTATTGCAGCTCGGTTCTCGCGTGAAGTACGCTTCTGCCAAATTACATTCGCTACGAACCCCCGCCGACCAAAAATCTCATCCATAATAACCTTGAGGTAATGTCCTTCGTTGTCATCTATTGAAACCCAGATGCTCCCATCCTCAGCTAGCAACTCCCGCAGCAAAACCAGACGGGGGTAGATCATTGTCAGCCAATGGGAATGCTCAAGCTTATCGTCGTAGTGGGTAAAAGCCGATTGGGTGTTGTAAGGCGGGTCGATATAGATGCACTTCACCTTACCTCTGTAAAACGGTAGCAGGGCTTTAAGTGCCTTGAGATTGTCGCCCTGGATAAGCAGGTTTTCAGAAGTGGTGTCTCCGTGTGCGGATTCAAATCGAAGGAGGTGGTAGGGGACATCAGCGGCAATATTTACTGCCTGGTTTTTGTTTACCCAATCAAGAAAAGGCATTAATTATCCTTCGTTCCAATTTCAGTTTGTTTGTCCGATTGCAATTACTTGACGGCATTTGGGGTAGCCTGAACACGCCCAGAAGAATTCCCCTGCATTAGGTCCGGTCTTTGCCTGTCGCTTTACCATAGCCAAAGTACATTTAGAGCAGACCGGGCCAATTTCTACATACGTTTCTTGAGGTTGGTTAGTATTAGTCTCAGGGGTGGGATGTACTGCCGGAGGCTCTTCCTTCAAGGTAATTGGCGTAGCGGGAAGAGCAGAAATCTTAAAAGCCGAATAAAGGGTAGTCCGAACCTCCTGAATGGCGTATCCCTTCTTTGCAGAGAAGTGAGCAATAGGGATTTTTGCAGTGGCTAAAGCCTGATCGACAAAGGCATCCCGAGTCGAGCGATCTTCACGTCCGTGCGATTGGTCATCCAGTTCCACCGCACCAATGACAGCTAGATCGGTTGCAGAGCAAATCACAAAGTCGACATGCTTCTGGCGTACCTTGTTTGAGGCCGTAGTGCGCTGGCTTTTTGATAAGCCTTTTGCAGGCTTCACCAAATCGCCAAGTCGAACCTTACCGAATACCCGGTAACGGTTATCAAGCACCTGTTCCAAGACGCCGAGGAAGGACCTCTCAGCCGGAGTAAATAAGGGTCCCATGCTGTCAAAGGAAAGCCCCGCGTCCTTAGATGGGATTTTGGATTTTAAGGCCACAAGGACGCACAAAACTATCATGGCAGCGACAACTACAAAAACAATATTCATCCCAAGTCACCCCAAGCCAATAACGGTCTGGCCATGACAGCTACAATTCCCTGCGTTGTTCCTTTTCATCCCCGGCAGACTAGAGCATACGAGTACCAATGTCAAACGCATTTTAATGTTGCCATGCCAAACCCGGATGCCTTCCTTTTACGACCAGTGCTTTAATCAGCTAGGCACATTGGATCAACGCGTTTCGCCAGCTCACCATAGGATAGGAATTTTTGGGCCAAACATCCTGACAGACAAGTCTCCAACGAGGAGCATCCCTCACAGGTAGCCGCAAACGGAGTGGTGAGATATTCCCGGATACTATGAAGATAAGGAGATTTTTCCCAACATTCGAGAAGTGAGTTGCTCGAAAGATTTGAAAAAAGATCAGAAACACCTAACATATTTGGGGTTATCTGCTTAAAGGCATCACATGGTGATATTTTTAATTCTGGTGAAATTGTGAGTCTATCAATTCCGGCGCAGCATTTTGGTGTCGTATTCAAATTCAGGATGTTATAGGGAGACCCCACACGAATATCATGGCCTTGACTTCTTAGGTTCGCGATAGTTTCTCGCAAGGTTTTGTTTTGGGTTCGATCAAGTTCAAGGCCATTACGCTCAGCCCCTCTTCCTTGCGGTACAAAACGCAATGCACTCACTCGCATTACTCCTAATTCACGTGCCAACTTAACCACCGATGAGAGAGTCATATAATTCACAGACATGGGAACAAAATGAATCTCTACAGCTAACCCCAATTTAATACAATTCTGCAGACTTATTACCGTGGCAAGAAAGCTCCCTTTTGTATTAGTTACCAGTTCATGCTGTCCCTCTGTACTGCCAAAAATGCTAAAAATGACCTTAGAAAGCCCACATTCTCTAAGTTTCGAGAGTGTATCTATTGCTTTAGGTGCTATTCCAGTTGTGTACAGACACTGGCTCATCCTCTTTTTCGCGGCATATTCCACAGCGGCTGGAAGGTGTTCCCAACACAATGGCTCACCACCCGATATAGCTATTTCCTCTACACCCATTTCTGCTGCTTCATCAAGTATTCGCTGAAAATCCTGCCAGGTCATTTGCCTTTGGCATTCTGCAACAGCCAAACTTGAGCAGTGGATGCACCGAAGGTGGCAGGTATGAGTAACCTCAAGTTTCAGCTCTTTTAACAGGAATGGTGCAGAATGCGTCTTCATATCATTCTCCGTTTTGGGCAACTCCCCTAAGAGACCTTTCGACATCTTCATTTATGCCCCATTTAGGCGGATAAAAAAACTCAATCACCGTCTTTTTAGGGGAGTATTTTTGTTTAATGCGAGTCCGGCCCGATATTCCTGCTATTTCTGGATGCGCAATCCGTGAATATTTATCAACCTCACAAAACAAATTCTGGCAATCAATGAGTTGCAGACGTCGCCCCCATAATTTTTGGAATTCAAGTCCTAAATTTTCGAATTCTTCTTCTTGGCGGTCCATCATAAGCCTAATCAAATCTACTTCTGACAGCCCCCCTGTCTCAGAAAAGCATTTACGAATACCATCTTTCGCTCCCGGGCCTGGAACTACAAATGACCTCTCACTAAAGTCAGTAAGCTCACTATAGTTAAGGTCAATTGCGTATTGGAATGCCAAGAAATCACCTATCATTGGATACGATCTTAATAGTTCGAATACCTCTTGCATTTTTTTTGCATTGGAAACTTTTAGTGGTACCTTGTCTCGCATCATCCTCTCTAAGAGCAATAAGTGATTGCGATGTTTCCGAGTTTGCCCAAAACTTCCTACACCTGAAGGCATGATATAAGCGGCTGAGTATATACTTTGGTGTCGCAGTAAAGCTTCTGAAAAAACAACATCATAGGCGCTGAAACTGTATGACCTATACGTTATTTCGCCGAGTTTCTCTTTCAGTAACTCCCATGTCTCGATTTTATTGAAGGTTTTAAACAACATTATTCTGAAAAATATCTCTTCCGGTGATTGACTACCTTTATAAATTACATGCCTAATAAGATACTGACTGACTCTATCAGAAGCCCTATAAGCATTTGTAAATTTATATGTACTAAGGATATCATCACTAGTCAATTCTACAGTAGGACTAGACAATCGTCTGAAAAAAATTGCCTGCCTCTCTGCCGCAAATCGCCAGTAGGTATCGAAGACTGGAGTTGTTTTTGTTGGTAACCACCTAACATTTACTGAAAATGAATGGATGGATCGGCCCTGTTGAGGTTCTTTATGCCTATAAGGCAATAACTCCTGTTTAGGCTGGTTTGTAATATAGGATACTATCCTTGACGTAATATCTCCAATACTGCACTCGTTTACTAAATTTTGCACTTGTACTTTTTTACTTTCTCTCCGTGCAAGGTGTCGATATTCTTTTTTTACTTTTGTCCAAACATTTGAATCAAGCTCCACTCTATATGGCTCACTTCTTGATATCATAAATATTATATCTGGTATAACACCTTGCCATGATTTAGATTCTAATTTTATCATGTGCTGCAATATCTTTTCTGGTACACCATTTACAACACCATACACAAGCGTTGACCACCAGTATCTATCAAGTAGGACTATTCGACCGGCCCTCAAAGCTGGGAGTATTTCTCTCTCAATGCAGTCAATATGTGCCGCCACATGTAGTAATTGGAGGCTGGTGTTATTTAAATCAGTTACATCAAATGCTTGTAGTTGATGATGTAAGTCATAAACCACCTTTCCAAGGGTACCTTTTCGTTTACCAGGAAAGCTAAGCACGAGAGGATCGGTATCGAGTTTTCGCAGACAGTCCGCTGTTTTTTCAACAAGAGTAGTTTTCCCAACTCCATCTGGCCCTTCAAAAACATATAGGCGGCCAGGGAAAGGAGAAATGTTATTCGGCACCATCGTTTACCACCGCCTTAATAGCTTTTATTTCCGCATCACAGCTCTTCTTGTTCAGCGTGTTATTCAATTTTAATACAGAGGCCACACATACTACCTCTTTCAGAGTTAAATTCATCTCTCCTGCCATAAATAAGCCCAATCTATACAAACCAAGATAATTCCCGTAAGCTTTTTCCACCAACGTCTGATTGGCATAAAAGCCAACGATAGATAGGCCATCTTTTCCGTTAGCGCCCTGTGGATGAAATGCAACCTGTTGAAGGCAGGGAAAGCCTAGCCTTCGTGAGTCCGAATGATCAACTCTCGGGTCAAAGATTGCTGCTTGCAATGCACTGTGACGATGATTGCCTGAATGCCAAGTGGAAATTACATGTTCAAGTTGGTTCACTGGTTCTTTTCCGTTTTCAAAACCAATCATTCTTTGGAAGTAAGTACCCCTTTTGTTAAGTTTGTGAATTTTTATGCCAGGGAACATATTCAAGTAACTTTTGTAGAATAATTCGCGATTTCCTTTTGATATACGCCAAATTGACTGCGGGAATATCGTCCCAGCTACTGTTTCTATTGAGCTTTGGCCTGGAATAGTTTTCCCAGGAACCATGAGTTTGTTGTCGGCAATTTTTCGAATCTCCGGTGTTTCGATACCTCCCAAGGCCGTAGTGGGAAAACGAATAACTGCCGGACTGAGTATAGACCCATTCTTGTCATAGCACGTAATCATGGCTTTGGCCCAAGCATCCGACAGGTTAACCCCTTCTATCACGACTTTCAAATCATCTATATTCATCACTCCCCCTCCGCCTCTTCAAGGAACCGATATTCTGAAAGCCCTTCATAGTCTTTCCTTGCTATTCGTATATGAGCGGCCCATTGACCTATTGCCTGAGCAACTCTAGCAAGTCCCGGAGCAATGGCCCTGACGATTTGCTGGCCACTGGCTTCGCCATCACATAACAATTGGGCACCAGCATCAATTATCACACCCTCTGGCAGAATGATGGTATCACCCACTTCGACATCTATCGTCCGATGCCGCCACTGGCAATCAACTAAAATGACTTCAGTGTCTGCCATGGCACCATAAATTCCCTTTATTTCTTTTGGTTTAATCTTGAGCAGTGCATTTGCGTGTTCTTGGTTGATGAATCTTAAGGAATAGCATAAGTGATTAACAATAGCTCCATAACCCACCCCAAAATAGCATGCAAGGGCATAAGTCTGGACTGGCGTGAGGGTAGATCGCGACCATCCACGGTCATTGACTGCACGTAAAACCGACATTTGCGACATTAGAAAGAAGCCAGCAAACGTATCGGCCAAAAACTCTTCAGGAGATTTGGCATAAGTACTCAACATGGAGTTAAGTTCCTCAAGCATAACTCCATGGCCAAATACATGGTGCCCGAGTTCATGGGCACATGTATAGGCCCGACGCCCGGCCGGACGCTGGGAGCCTACCACGATAATAGGCTGAGGTTCTGGGGAATACATCCCTTCCAAGGACGGCAGGCTCATATATCTTACAGCACACCCACACTTCCCTGCAGTATCAAATGGGTCCACTGGGGCAATATTAGGAACTTTTGCAAAGCGACGCATCCGCTCTGCCTCCATTGCTGCGATCCGCGCTAATCGCTGCTGTTCATTCCAATCCATTCCTGAGTCCTTATTTTTTTAGAGAAGAAAGGAGGTCAATCACCTTTTCAAGGTCTTCTGCTTTTAGGTTCGCCACCTGCCTTGCAGCCAGTTGTAACTTATCCCGAACGGGGTCGACATCTTCCGCTCCCTGCCCAGACAACCAGTTCATATCGACCTGATAAAGCTCCGCAAAGCCAACCATTTCCTCAACCGAAACACGTCGTAAACCGCTCTCTATTGCTGATATAGAGGGGCGAGGTAGACCTAACTTCAAGGCCGTTTGCGCCTGCGATAATCCAGCTCGCTGCCTTGCAATACTTAGCCTCGAACCAATTATTTTACGTAACTCACCAGATTCCTGCATGTTATTACTCCTAAGTTGCTAACGATATTATTCTGTCGGCGATTTCACCAACTGTAAATGCACAACAAAATCCTTTAACATTTTTCCCATGGAAGAGGCTCTCATTCTTACCATCGTCTTCAATGCCGAACCGCTCTCTACAGACCAAAGTGACAAGAACCCCAGTTAGGCTGTCGAAGAAGCCGATACCACCAATTGGGCAGGTTTTTTCCGTTACCTCTTGCACCTCCTCCCCAGCATCTTTCTGCACCTCGGTGAGTATCTCAATAAGCGCGGTTACAACCTCTTTGCGATCCATGTCCCCCTCCCTGATCGGTTGTTGTAAGATATTCTTACACCTTGTCAGCTTTACTGTCAACAATTTATTTGTGCTATCACCCCGCAGGTAAAAAGTTGGCAGATTTCGGGAATAACGCTGGTAACAGCATGGATGCAACAATTTGATATTATTCATGTTTTATGCTAAATTGATATTAGGGCAAGGCAAAAAGGGGGAAGCCCCCGCCCTGACGCGCCCTCCAATCCTTACAAATAGTTAACCTTTAATTTAAGCCCCCCCGTATATCTCACATTTTCGCCACAAAGCCAAATTTGTTCACAAAGCAATTAACCCTGCAATTGCGAATCTCGCAGAATGTGCACTGTGGGAACAGATGTTAGCAATCTCAAAAAGACAGCTGCGCTTAATCAGAATCCAGAAGAAGGGAGGCCCAATGCAATTGATTCAGTATCTCATGTGTGTCGCCACACGGCACGAGCAGGCAATAGACCAACACGCCGAGGAAATTAAGGAATTATTGCTCAGAGAAAAAAGGAGTAAAAGTGGGCGGTATGCTTTTACGCTTACCTATATAGACGAGGCCGTACTGCTTAAGGGGGTCATTGGCTCAGTACGCGGTAAGCCAGCCTGCTTCAAAAAGCTTACGTTACCAGCACTCGCTGCATTTGCCTACATCATCAAAGCCAAAATAGCAAATGATCCATTTATTGAAGGCCATGAAATTATAGACAAGCTCGTCTATGACCCAGAAAGAACAGTCGATTATTTGAAAAGCTTTGAAGAGCTTAAAGAGCAGGGGTGGATTCGATTAATAGAGACACTAGGCATGGCCTTCACTGACCAGCCGCCGTTCTGCTGGTTGCAGTCGGGAATAGAGTTAGGAGATACCTTCCACAAAGAAATGGGAGTGGAAAAGAGTGAAGGCCGCACTTTCACTTCCAATGATGCATATCTGGATGCCGTATTCGCATATTTGCAGGCATTGATTCAAGACGATAGCAACCATTACCGAGTGAGCAATCCTGAAGTCGACCTTTCAACCCTGCAACCGGAAGGCTGGTTTAGACGGATAGCCCAGAAGGTTCAGACCTCGACTTGTTCGCTACAGGCAGCAGAGGCGCAAAAGAAGTATTCCCTCAGCACTTTCCAGTACTTGACCCTAGTCGGACTCTTGGGCATGCGTGAGAAAGATTTACGCCATGATTTCAGTGACCCGGCTGAAGTGACGCATCTGTTTGCCCAAGGCCGGATTTGCCGGAGCCGGATGAAGGATCATTTGTTCGGGGAGAAAAGTCCGTTAATGCGTCATCGACTCCTGGAGGGGACAAATGGTACCTTCGGCGAATCAGTCCGAATATCTCGGGTCGGGATCACTGCCCTTCTCGGGAAACACGGTGACAAGATCACGGTCCAGGATCTGAAAAAGCGAGTTAAGAAATACACACTCTTCGATATTGAAGAACCAAAAATCAATAAGGACTCTCTTCAATTACCGGCTCCTGTCATGGAGGCAATCAGGTCCCTGATTTTCAGCGAATCCCGGGAGGGTAAACAAATCAGGGAAAGTTGGCACTTATCACTGCCAGCCGCCTGGGGTTCACCGACAGGCAGTACCGTGCTGCTCTATGGTCCGCCAGGTACCGGGAAGACTCTGACTGCCCAATACCTCGCCAGCGAACTGAAACTGCCACTTCTCAAGATCGACGCGTCTCGGGTCTTGAGCTGCTGGATCGGGGAAAGCGAACAGAACGTACGCCGGATCTTCGACGATTATTCCAGCCTGCAAAAGGATTTGGGTAATGCTCCGGTGCTACTGCTCAATGAGGCTGACCAGCTACTTGGTGCCCGCGACGCAGGGGCAAATGCGGTTGATCGGATGAATAACAACATGCAGAACCTGTTCTTGGAGGGGCTAGAGCGTTTTTCCGGCATCCTGGTCGCAACCACGAACCGCCGCGATTTGTTAGACGAAGCATTCAGCAGGCGGTTTACCTATAAGTTGGAACTGCCGCCGCCAGACAAGGAGCTGCGAATGGCCCTATGGAAAAGCCATCTGCCAGTCGAACGGCTAGCGGATGACGTTGATATCGCACAGTTGGCTGACTTGGGGTTGACTGGTGGGGAGATACGGTTGGTCATCGAACGGGCTGTGCGCCTGTTGGCCTATCGTGGCGTCACAATTCTCGACCGAAAGACGCTAATGGACATTGCCAGGGAAGAAATTGCCAGCCGTATGAAACGGAACGGCAGCTTGAACAAGATGGGCTTCGGTGCAACCGGTACCAATTAATTCAGCAACTTTTCACGACAATCCCTTCAGTATTTTCTTCCAGTAAACCCCACAAACCACCACTGCATATTAAAGGAGAGCGGCCATGACAATGGACACTTTTTTCGGCCAGGTGCCGGTTCCGATAAAACCCAGGTCGATCAGGCTTAAGCGAATCAGGGCGGTATACGAAAACCTGGTCATCAAAGAGGAAACAAATCAATGTTTGCGACCACTTACCAGATACACAAGTCCATCCCAGATATTTGAAACCTTTTCATTCTTGAAGCATGAAACCAAGGAATTTTTCTTTTCCATCCACCTGGACGGCAAGAATCGTATTTGCTGCGTGGACGAGGTATCAGTCGGTTCACTAAACCAAAGCATCGTCCATCCAAGGGAGGTTTTCAAAACTGCACTCCTGTCCTCAGCAGCAGCTATTATCCTGTTGCACAACCACCCGACTGGCGATCCGACACCTAGCAACGAAGACCTTGAAATAACCAGACGGTTACGGGAGGCAGGGGACCTTATCGGCGTCAAGGTATTAGATCACGTCATTATCGGTGACAACTTTCTTTCGTTTGTAACTCAGGGGCTAATGTGAAAGTGGACTCTGCAGCGGATAGCGAAACGTTACCATCCGCGCAACAACCAACCAAAAGGGGGAAGCCACTCATGAGATTCAATCCGGGGCAGGTGGTAGTAACCAGAGGCGTCAATGACTTGATAGCCATCAACAAGGAGTTCGCCAAATTCGTCTACCTCTCGATTAGCCGTCACGTCGCTGGTGACTGGGGCGATGCGTGCGAGGAAGACAGAGCATCAAATGATTTGGCGCTGAAGGAAGGTGACCGACTCTTATCTGTCTACGTGAAGGAGGGACTCCCGAAAATCTGGGTGATAACGGAATGGGATCGTTCAGTGACCACAGCATTACTTCCGGAGGAGTATTGAACCTGCCCAAGACCCATGTTGTAATAATCTGACAATACCCCCTCCGAAAACTGACGAAAGCCCCACGGCATTGTTCCAGGGTAATTCACCCGGTTTCAGGGTTTTATTACAACATCCACTACAACATGAAATAAAAAAGGCTAGCCAGAATCGGCTAACCTATTGTTTTTATTGGAGCGGGAAACGGGATTCGAACCCGCGACCTTCAGCTTGGGAAGCTGACACTCTACCACTGAGTTATTCCCGCTTAAATCGAGTGGTCTTTGTACCGCATTTTACCCGCCGCTGTCAATATCTTTCTTGGCTTACCTTGCACTGACTCCACTTCTGTCACGCTTACAACGACTTACTTGGACCTGCCCATCACTATCTTGGAAAGCATCTTCTCGGCCACGGCACGACCGGA
>Ga0209317_1002137_pt1 | contig 14965 bp, 14 predicted proteins | sample RifGroB2_FD_183994 | JGI IMG/M metagenome (GOLD analysis project Ga0209317, IMG submission 183994) | Soil microbial communities from Rifle, Colorado, USA - Groundwater B2 (SPAdes) (version 2) | ecosystem: Environmental > Terrestrial > Soil > Unclassified | place: Rifle, Colorado | collected... | reverse complement strand
TCAGTTGCATAATTTTAATTTTACGAGCTCCAGCGCGCTTTGCAAGGAAATAATCTGTGCCGCAGTATCGCGGCGCCCCTGATATTCCGCGTTGCCATCCTTCAGGCCGCGCTCGCCGATGACGATGCGGTGCGGGATGCCGATCAGTTCCATATCGGCGAACATCACGCCGGGACGCTCGTCGCGGTCATCCAGCAATGCCTCGATGCCCGCCTCGCTCAGCTCGGCATAGAGTTGCTCTGCGGCGTTGCGCACGGCCTCGCTTTTCCTGAAGCCGATGGGTGCGATGGCGATCTGGAATGGTGCCATCGCAGCGGGCAGGGCGATGCCGCGTTCGTCAAAGTTCTGCTCGATGGCGGCAGCTACGATGCGCGACACGCCGATGCCGTAACAGCCCATCTCCATCATTTGCGACTTGCCGTTCTCGTCGAGGAAAGTGGCGTTGAGCGCTTCGGAATATTTGGTGCGCAACTGGAAGATGTGGCCGACTTCGATACCGCGGCACAGCTCCAGCGTGCCCTTGCCGTCCGGCGAGGGGTCGCCCGCGACCACGTTGCGCAGGTCATGCACTTTGGCTTCGTCGAGCACCACGTCACGCTCGAAATTGACGCCGGTGTAATGGAAGCCATCGTCATCTGCACCACAGACGAAATCGCTCATGGCTGCAGCGGAGCAATCAATAAGAATACGAATTTTTCCTGCTTCAGAAAGTATGGTATGCGGAGTTCGTTTATCTAACTCATTATTTTTCTGTTGTGCCTTAATTGGGCCAATATAACCAGCACGGCAACCGATATGCTGTTCTATTTCATCATTCGTGGCAAAGCGGAATTCGCCCAATATTTTTGCAGCTTTAATTTCGTTTAGTGTGTGGTCACCACGCAACAGTAGCAGGGCGAAGCTACCTGAGCCATCAATCACGGCAATCGTTTTAAGCACTTGCTTTGGTGTGATGTCGAAGAATGCGGCGACTTCCTCGATAGTTTTTACGCCAGGCGTATTGGTCTTCTGCATCTCCTGTGTCGCAGCGGCGCGGGACATGTCCGGTGCGACGGCCTCTGCCATCTCCACGTTTGCCGCGTAGTCCGAATCCGGGCAGAACGCCAACGCATCCTCGCCCGCATCGGCCAGCACATGAAACTCGTGCGAACCGCTGCCGCCGATTGCGCCGGTATCCGCCGCGACGGCGCGGAACTGCAAGCCGAGGCGGGTAAAGATGCGGCTGTAGGTGTCATGCATGACCTGATAGGTTTGCTCCAGACTGGTGTAATCGGCATGGAACGAGTAGGCGTCCTTCATCACGAATTCGCGTGCGCGCATCACGCCGAAGCGCGGGCGCACCTCGTCGCGGAACTTGGTTTGTATCTGGTAAAAATTCACCGGCAGCTGGCGGTAACTGCGAATATCGCGCCGCGCGATGTCGGTGATCACCTCCTCATGGGTGGGGCCGAAGCAGAAATCGTTGCCGTGCCGATCCTTGATTTTCAGCATCTGCGGACCGAATACCGCCCAGCGGCCGGTCTCCTGCCACAGCTCGGCGGGCTGCACGGCAGGCATCAATAGTTCGATGCCGCCGCTTTTATCCATTTCCTCGCGTACCGCGTTTTCCACTTTGCGTAACACGCGCAGGCCGAGCGGCATCCAGGTGTACAGGCCGCTGGCCAGCTTCTTGATGTAACCCGCGCGCAGCATCAGCTTGTGGCTGGGCAGTTCCGCTTCGGACGGGGCTTCTTTCAGGGTGGAGATGAAAAACTGTGAGGCACGCATGGTGAATAATGGCAAAGTTGGTAATGAAGGCGCAATTTTACAGCGAATGCGCGCCATCCGGTATGGCGGGGCGCATTCGCTTTCCATTACAGGGGAAATGTGAAAGAATCCGCCCATTGAAATTAACCGGATAGAGTGGCAAATGATCGACCGAGACGGCTATCGCCCGAATGTCGGCATCATTATCACGAATGACAGAAATCAGGTGTTCTGGGGCAAGCGGGTGCGGCAGCACGCGTGGCAGTTCCCGCAAGGCGGCATCCAGTATGGCGAAACCCCGGAGCAGGCAATGTTCCGCGAGTTGCACGAAGAAGTCGGCTTGATGCCGGAACATGTAAAAATACTCGGGCGCACCCGCGACTGGATGCGCTATGAGGTTCCGCAGAGCTGGAGCAAGCGTGAATCGCGCGGTGGCTATCGCGGACAAAAGCAGATCTGGTTCTTGTTGCGCCTGATTGGTCGTGATTGTGATGTCTGCCTGCGCGCCTGCCCGCATCCCGAGTTTGATGCGTGGCGTTGGAACGATTACTGGCTGGATATCAGCGCCGTAATCGAATTCAAGCGTGAGGTTTACACGATGGCGCTCAACGAGCTGGCGCGTTATCTTCCCGCGCAAAAAAATAATGCAGTTTGTTCGTCACATGTGCATCATGTGGCATAGATAGTTTTCAGTAAATTTTTCAAGGAGTGACAGTTGTGATCAAGGAATATGCCCCACTGCAATCTTTTCCGTTAAAAGTGGGTTCATCTTTTGCCCGTCCGGTGCAGGTTTTTCCGGAGCAAGTCAAGCTGAGCGACCCGGCGGTAAACGTGATGACCGATTTGAACAAGGTTTCGGTGGTCAGCACGCGTGCCAGGACTTCGATGGATAAGGCCAATGCCAAGATGATCCGTTATGGTGTGCGTATGCTGCTGGTGCTGGATGACAACGAGCAGTTGGCAGGGTTGCTGACGGCGACCGATGTGCTGGGAGAAAAACCGATGCGCTTCCTGCAAAATATGGGTGGAACCCATGCCGATATCATGGTGCGCGATATTATGACCACGCAGCGCGAACTGGAAGTGATGAAGATCGACGATGTGCAGCATGCCAAAGTCGGGCAAATTGTCGCTACCCTGAAAAAATCCCACCGGCAGCACGCGCTGGTGGCGGCTGAAGGCGCGGATGGCAGACAAACATTGTGCGGAATGTTCTCTATTACCCAAATCGCCCGCCAGTTGGGTGCTCAAGTGCAAAGCTTCGAATTGGCGCGCACTTTCGCCGAAATTGAAGCTGTGATCGCGCGCGGTTGAATACGTTTGAAAAATCCTGAGGTGAATCTATGAATTTATTATTATCGCGGCGTGTTGCGCTGGTTGTGCTGTTGTTTACTGTTGCCGGATGTTCCACTGTCAATGATGCCAGGGATTCCGTTACCGGCTGGTTTAATGGTAATGGCAATAACAGTGTGTTGAACACCGAGGCCGGAAAAAAATCGACTGGTGGCGGTACTGGGCCAACACTCAAATATGCTGCAACATTGCGTGTCGGCAAGTATGCTGACCAGCGCAAACTGAATAATCCACGCCTGCTGGGGATAACCACGCAGCGCGTTCGTGGCGTGGATGGCAGTGAATTGCTGCTGGATCAGGAAATCGCCAATATCGTTACAACAGCCATCAAAATGCGCTTTGACAAAGAAGGCTACCAGGTGCTGGATGGCGGCGGCGCCAGTAACGCCCTGTTTGAAGTGTCCGGAGCCATCAAGGATTTGACTTTGAATGTCAAGGACCGCGACGAAATCAACATCGCGATTGAGACTACGCTGAAGGATCTGACTACCGGAAAGGTGGTGTGGTCGGGCCTGGTAACGGAAAAGAATGATCGCTTCGCCGGCGTTTCAGGCAACAACAAGGATGACGTGATCGCATATCTCAATAAGGAGTTGCGTGTCGCCAGCAGTAAAACGGTTGAAGCGGTCAGCGCGTCTTTGATGGCATCTCAGCCGGAACTCTTCAATTTGACCGCAGGTACCAAGCCGATTCCCGGCGTGACGGTTTATGTTGCACCCACCGCCGCCAAGCCTGCACCTGCAGCCCCGGCAACCATGATGCCGAGCCACGGCATGCAGCCGGGCAGCGCGGTTCCGCCGCCGGCATATACGCCGCGTGCCAGCGACACAACAGGACTGTTGCTGGTGAATACCAGCCCGTCGCGCGCCAAGGTGTATCTGGATGGCGTGTATTACGGGTTGTCACCGTTGCGCCTGGAAATGGAGCCTAGTGTGCATGCGATCAGCGTGAAGCTGGAAGGCTACAAGATGGTCACCGAAAAGGTATCGGTGCGCAGGGGTGACAATACCGAAATGGAATTGAATCTGGAGCGTTGATTTCTTGATTTCGTAATACGCCAAAACAAAAGCCCGCAGAAGCGGGCTTTTGTTTTGGCGTACCATACTGTTCAGTCAATGCTTGCCGGTGCTGCCGAACCCGCCGCTGCCGCGTTCGCTCAACGGAAATTCTTCCACGATATTGAATTTTGCCTGCATCACCGGCACGATCACCAGTTGCGCCATGCGTTCCATCGGCATCAGCGTGAATGGGATCTGGCTGCGGTTCCACAGCGAAACAAAGATCTGCCCCTGGTAATCAGAATCGATCAAGCCGACCAGATTGCCAAGCACGATGCCGTGTTTATGCCCCAGGCCGGAGCGCGGCAAAATCATCGCGGCATAGCCAGGATCGTTCAGGTGGATGGCGATGCCGCTGGGGACGAGTTCGCACTGCTTGGGCTGGATCACCATATTGTGCTCGATGCACGCGCGCAAATCGATCCCCGCCGAACCGGTGGTCGCGTAGTCCGGCATGTTCTCGTGCAGGCGGGGGTCGAGAATTTTCACATCAACCGGAATATGCTTCATTTGTTGGCTCCTTCGTAGCGTTGCGCAATATGCTGCATCAATAGTCTGGCCAGCGTCAGCTTATCGGCGCGCGGCAGGGGATGGCTGCCGCTGTCGTCGAACAGGATCAGCTCGTTGTCGTCGCTGCCGATGGCCTGCTGCGCGAGATTGCCCACCAGCAGCGGCACATTCTTCACGCAGCGTTTCTGCTCTGCGTACTTCGCGAGATTCTCGCTCTCGGCGGCAAAGCCCACGCAGAACGGCGGATCCGGCAGGTTGGCGACATACGCCAGGATATCCGGGTTGGGCACCAGTTCCAGCGTGAGATTAGCCGCGCTTTTCTTGATCTTCTGTTCGCTTGGCTGCGCGACGCGGTAATCCGCCACCGCCGCTACGCCGATGAAAATGTCGCAATCGCCGGTGCGCTGTTTGACCGCCTCGAACATCTGCGCGGCGCTCGTCACATCCACGCCTTGCGCGCCCTGCGGTTTGGCCAGCGCGGTCGGGCCGGACACCAGCGTGACTTGCGCACCCAGCTCCAGCGCAGCCTGCGCGATGGCATAACCCATCTTGCCGGAACTGCGGTTGGTGATGCCGCGCACCGCGTCGATCGCCTCGTAAGTCGGCCCGGCAGTAATCAGGATTTTTTTTCCGAAGAATCGCTTGGGCTGGAAAAATGCCGCAATGTCCTGCGCCAGCCGCTCGGCCTCCAGCATCCGCCCCATGCCTTCCTCGCCGCAGGCCTGTACGCCGCAGTCCGGCCCGAGCACCTGTACGCCATCGGCGAGCAGTTGCGCGATGTTGCGCTGCGTCGCGGCGTTCTGCCACATCTCGCGGTTCATCGCCGGAGCGACCAGCAGCGGACAATTGCGCGCCAGGCACAGCGAGGAAAGTAAGTCGTTCGCCAGGCCATGCGCCAGCTTGGCGATGAAATCAGCCGTCGCCGGCGCAATCACAATCGCATCGGCGGCGCGGCTCAGGCCGATATGCGCCATGCCGTTCGCCACGCTCATATCCCACTGGTTGGTGAATACCGGTTTGCCGGACAATCCCTGCATCGTGGTCGGCGTGATGAAATGGCCGGCCGCTTCGGTCATTGCCACCTGCACCTCCATGCCTTGCTTCATCAGCAGGCGCAGCAGTTCCGCCGCCTTGTAGGCCGCGATGCCGCCGGTGATGCCGAGGAGGATGCGCTTTGTGGGTTGTTGTTCCATAATGCCGCGCATCTTACAAGAAAGTGAGACTTTTATGGCGATCACCGACTGGCCTGAATTCGAGCGGCCCAGAGAGAAGTTGCTGCAAAAAGGCGCGGCCTCGTTATCCGATGCCGAGTTGCTGGCGATCTTTCTGCGCACTGGCGTGACCGGCAAAAGCGCGGTGGATCTGGCGCGCGAACTGATTATCAGATTTGGCAGCCTCACCCAACTGTTTGCCGCCAGCGAAGCCGACTTTTGCGAAACACACGGTATGGGGCAGGCGAAGTATGTGCAACTGCAAGCGGTGCTGGAAATGTCGCGGCGCGCATTGCAGGAAGAATTGCAGCGTGGCGACGCGCTCAACTCGCCGCGCGCAGTGCGCGATTATTTGCAGTTGTTGCTCGGCGGGCGGCAGCAGGAAGTTTTTCTCGTGTTATTCCTTGACACCCAGCATCGCGTGATCGCCTCGGAAGAATTGTTCCACGGCACGCTCAGCCAGACCAGCGTGTACCCGCGCGAAGTGGTCAAGCGCGCCCTGGCGCACAATGCCGCAGCCGTTATTTTCGCGCACAACCACCCCTCCGGCGTCGCCGAACCCAGCCAGGCCGACCAACATTTGACCACCGCCCTGAAGCAGGCTCTCGGTCTGGTGGATGTGCGCGTGCTGGATCACTTCGTGGTGGCGGTTGGCCAAGTGCTATCGTTTGCGGAAAAGGGGCTGATATAGCCGGAAAGGTGTATGGTTTTTCATGATGCATTAAGGGCAGTATAAGTTGTTCATGATTGAAACTTTTCTGGTATCTTGCTAGTCTTATCGCTGCAATATGTTTAGCGATTAACTCAGGAGAACACACATGCAATACCCAACCGCAACGCAAGCAGGCACATTTACAGTCGAACAGAACAAGGTACTGCGCAATACCTACATGATGCTCGCGCTGACCATGATTCCGACGGTGATTGGCGCGTTTGTCGGCATGTCGACGAATTTCTCGTTCATGGCGGAAAGCCCGATCATGTCCGCGCTGCTGATGTTCGGCGCGATGATGGGTATGATGTTTGCCGTCAGCGCGCTGCGCAACAGCGTGTGGGGCATCGCTGCCCTGCTGGGTTTTACGTTCGTGGCTGGCGTGTTTCTTGGCCCGATCCTGCAAGTTGCCCTGCATTTCTCCAACGGCGCACAACTGATCGGCTTGGCCGCAGGCGGCACCGGCATCATCTTCTTTTCGCTGGCGACCATTGCCACCGTGACCAAGAAGGACTTCAGCTTCATGGGTAAATTCCTGTTCATTGGCCTGATTCTGTTGGTTGTCGCCTCGCTGGCCAACCTGTTCTTCCAGATACCGGCCATGTCGCTGACGCTATCTTCAATTGCCGTGCTGATTTTTTCGGCCTTTATCCTGTATGACGTCAGCCGGATTGTGCATGGTGGCGAGACCAACTACGTGATGGCGACAATGGGTCTATTCCTGAGCATCTACAATTTGTTTATCAGCCTGTTGCAGTTGCTGATGGCATTCAGCGGCGAGCGCGATTAAGCTTCATCGCTTCAAATGAAAAAGGCGGCCACCTGGCCGCCTTTTTTGTAGCCCAGGCTCGACCCGCCCTGCATCATGATACCTTCGGCTTGCGCTGCTCCGGTCGCAGGCGCGGCGCAAGCAGTTCATCGGCCGCATCCGCATCCAGCGCTTTTCCCTTCGCATTTACCATTGACTGCTCGAAATCGGCCCAGCCGCGCACACCGGTCTTGAGCGAAACCACGTTGACGAAACCCATCCTTTGCATCATATCGGCGGCAAGCGCCGAGCGCTTGCCTGAGCGGCAAATCACCACAATTTCCCGATTGCGTCCGGCGGCAAGCAACGGCTCGGTCTCGTCGTAATCCCATTCGCACGATTGTTCCAATATGCCGCGCGGCACGTTGACCGACCCGGGAATATGCAGCAACGCAAACTCTGCCGGTTCGCGCACATCGAGCAGGACCGGCGTGCCGCCCGCCGCAAGCGAGCGGCTCAGATCCCACGGCATGATCTCCTTCACGCGCGTCAGCGCTTCGGCCACCATGTCGTCATAGCGTTTCATGATTTGACGAACACCGCAATGGATTCCACATGCGAAGTATGCGGAAACATGTTCATCACTCCCGCCGCTTTCAGCGTGTAGCCGTGAACCTGCACCAGCACCTGCGCATCGCGCGCCAGCGTGGCGGGGCTGCATGAGACGTAGACGATGCGCTGCGGTGCTGTTTCCGGGGTAATGGCCTTCACCAGTTCCACCGCGCCGTCACGCGGCGGGTCGATCAGCCATTTGTCGAAGCGGCCTAATTTTGCCAGTGAGGTTTCATCCATTTCGAACAAATTCATCGCCTGAAATTCGGTATTGCCCGACAGCCCGTTGTGCGCCGCATTCTGTGCGGCGCGCTTCACCAGCGCGGCGCTGCCTTCGATGCCCAGCACCCGCGCGCCGCTGCGCGCGATGGGCAGCGTGAAGTTGCCCAGCCCGCAGAAAAAATCGGCGATGCGTTCGCCGGGTTGCGGGGCCAGCAGACGCATGGCACGGCTGACCATCAGCCGGTTCATTTCGCTGTTCACCTGAGTGAATTCGGATGGTGCAAACGGCATCTCGATGCCGAATTCCGGCAGGCTGTAACTCAGCGGCGGCGCATCCGGCGGGTAGAACGGCACGACCGTTTCCGGCCCTTTGGTTTGCAGCCAGAACTGCACCTTATGCGTGTCGGCAAATTGTTTGATCGCCGCCTCATCCGACGGCGAGAGTGCTGCAAGGATGCGCAACACCAGCACATCCACGTTGTCGCCGCAGGCCACTTCGATCTGCGGCAGGATATCGCGGGCGATAAAACTCTCGTTCAACTCCCCCAGCAGCGGCAACATACCGGCAATCTTCGGCGGCAGGATTTCGCAGTGCTGCATGTCCGCCACATACTTGCCGTTCTTCTCGCGGAAACCCACCAGCGTCTTGCCTTTTTTCAGCACATGGCGCACCGACAGCCGCGCGCGCTGGCGATAGCCCCATGCCTGCCCGTAGATCGGCGGCAGCAAGGTTTCTGCCTTGACCTTGCCGATGCGTTCCAGGTTGTCTTCCAGCACGCGCTGCTTGACGGCGACCTGCGCACGCGCTTCCAGATGCTGCATGGAACAGCCGCCGCACACGCCGAAATTCGCGCACTTCGGCTGCACGCGCATGAAACTCTGCTTCAGGATTTGGCCGACTTGCGCCTGCTCGTAGCTGGGCTTCTTGCGATAGGAGGAGTAAGTGACGCACTCGCCGGTCAGTGCGCCCTCGATAAAAATCACCTTGCCGTCGGCATGGGCGATGCCGCGACCTTCCTGGTCGAGGGATTCAATGATGATTGGGTTCATGCGGTTTTCTTGTCAGGCCACTGCGCCAGGAATTCTTTCCAGTGCGGTTCATCGGATTTGGCCAGCATGCTGCGCACCAACTCGCATTCCCGCTCATAGCGCGCCTTGGTGAACTGGCCGCGCATCAACTGGAAGCGCGCGAACACCAGCCAGGTGTTCACCACGTCGGTCTCGCAGTAGTTGCGGATCTCGGCGAGCCTGCCCTGCTGGTACGCTTCCCACACCTTGCTGCCGTCCATGCCCAGCTTGCCGGGAAAGCCGATCAGTTTGGCCAGCTCGTCGAGCGGCGCATTGGCGCGCCCGGTGTACATCGCCAGCAAGTCCATCAGGTCGAGGTGGCGCGAGTGATAACGGCTGATGTAATTATTCCACTTGAAGTCCTTGTCGTCCTCGCCCTGATCCCAGTAGCGCGGCGACTGGATGCCGTGGATCAGGCCGCGGTAGTGCAGCACCGGCAGGTCGAAGCCGCCGCCGTTCCACGATACCAGTTGCGGCGTGTATTTTTCGACGCCGTCGAAGAAGCGCTGGATGAGGCTGGCTTCGTCTTCGTCCTGCTCTCCCAGTGACCAGACGCGGAAGTTGTCGCCCTCGCGCAGCACGCAGGAGATCGCCGCGACGCGTTGCAGATGATGCGGCATAAAGTCGCCGCCGGTTTTCTGGCGGCGCAACTGGAAAGCCATTTCCGCCACTTCCGCATCGCTCACCGCAGCGTCCAGCTCATGCAGCGCGCGCAGCCCGCCGATGTCGGGGATGGTTTCGATGTCGAAGACTATGGTTGGGTTCATTTCTTGTCTCAGATTCGATAATTCGTAGGGCGGATGAGCGTAGCGTTATCCGCCAAATGGGATTCTCATACGGCGGAAGGCGCTACGCTTTTCCGCCCTACTGCTACGAAGCTCACTCCTTCGGGAGAGAGATTACTTCTGTTTCCAGGCGCCGCCGCTTTGCACCCACCAGCCCGGCTGGGCGCGCTGTATCCAGCGTTGCGCGAAGGTGCTGCGGATTTCCGCCTGCCATTCCGGGTGGCCGTTGGCGTTGGCGATTTCGGCATACAGCGCGTTGCGGTCGTTGTTCTCGGCGGCCACCAGCGCATTCACGGCCTGGCGTTGCGCCAGCGGCACGGCGCCGGCATCGCGCAGCGCAATCAGGCCGTCTGCCGTCAGGCCAACCGCGCCGCTGTTGTAGTGCCCGGCAAGCTGTGCATGGCGCGCCTGCATGCTCTGCTTGATGGCATTCACGCCCGGCGTGTTGACCTCGAGATCGGCGGCGGCGAATACATTCAGCGCGGCAGTCAACGCAACGGTTGCAACTAAAAGCTTAAGTATGACGTTCATTTTGTCTCCTTTGCGGCAGGTTGGTTTGCGGCGGGCTGATCCGTTTTCTGGGTTTGCCACACTTCATCGATAATCTTGTCCGCAGCTTTCTCGGCGGCCGCAGCGGGGAAGTAGATGTTGATGGTGACGCAGGCGCTCAGTGCGAATGCCGCCAGCGGCAAAGCTACCCAAATTTTTTTCATCACAATTCCTTTCATTTAACCACGGCTTGCATATTGCCCTGTGTCACGCGCTTCAGGCGCGTGATCAGCTCGTCCCACGAAACGTTGCGATTGTAGCCCATCACGGTGATTGCCGGAATGCCGCCGCCCTTGACGATGGCGTAGGCTCCGCCGTTACCGTTATCCACACCGCCCATCGTGCACACGCCGTTGCGCAGCGCACAACTCCAGCCGATGCGGTCATAGCCGAAATTTTCGAAGAAGCGCAGGTAGCTGCGCTGGATCGCTGCCGCCGCGCCCGCTCCGCCCAGCGCGGAGATATTCTGCACCGCCCTCTGGCTGATCTTCCGGGGATAGTTTCCGGCGCTGCTGGCCAGGCGCGCATCGAAGCGCGCCGGCTGCCAGTCCTGCAGCTCCAGGTTGTTCACGTCCACGTCGATGCGCCCCTGCATGCTGCCGAACGAAAAAGTGCGTGTCAGCAGGTCGAGGTCGAGTTCGCGCATCGTCAGGTTGCCGGACAGGCGCGGCGCGCGCCCGAACGGATCAACCAGTTTGAGCTGCGTCGCCGCCACGGTGCCGTCGAACACGTTGAACAGCAGCGCGCCATCGACATTGATTGCATCGCCGTCGTAGCTGATCCTAGGAATGCTCCCCGCCAATGTGCCGAGCATCTTCGGCCAGCCCGCCACCTGGCTGAATTGCTCCATCGAAATCTGGCTGAGCGAGGCGGCGAATTGCCAACGCCACGCGGCATCCTTGCGATGCAGCCGGAAATCGCGCAGTTCGAGCCTGCCGTCCAGCACCGGCAAAATGCCCTGCGCCACGTCGAATTCCATGCCGCGCATCTGTACCGCCCACTGCCCGCTGCCCAGCGGCGCGCCGAGCAGCGCGCCACCGGCAAAAGCGATGTCGGCGGTGCGTGGCGCATCTGCCTGCCAGTCGATGTCGCTGTTCACGCCGAGCAGCGCAAATCGTTGTTCCGCATCGGCAATACCCGCCTCGCGCAAAGTCAGGCGCAGCGATTGCGTCTTGCCGCCACGATATTTCCAGTCCACATCTGCATGACCATATAAGGATGACTCGGCCAGCGCGCCCTTGTCCAGAAACGGCCTGGCGTAGTCGGCGAACAGCTTGCCCAGTGCAATATTTTCGCCGCGCACGGTTGCGTCCAGCAACTTGCCCTGTCTGTCATCCCACAGTGCGGCGAGTTGCACGCGCCCGATTTCCGGCAAATCAACTGTCGCCTGTTCAACTTCGAAATTTGTTCCGTCATAGCTGCCGGACGCGCTCAGGCTGTGCCCGCCGCCACCCAGGTACAGTGGCTGCCAGAACAGCTCGCCGGATTGCCATGTCATCCCGGCCTGCCAGTTCCACGAGTCAACCTTGCGCGCCGCATTCAACTTGATTGTCCCGCGCAAATTTTCTGCCGCATGCAATCCGCTGGCATCGCTGAATCCGATTTCTGCCAGTTGCATGTCGGCATCGAGCGCATTCGCGCCAGACGCATTGCCGCTGATGCGCAATGCGCCGCTCAATGTGCCTTGAGTAAGTTGCGGCAGATCGGAGGGCAGAAATGATGCGAGGCTTTTGCTTTTGAGGCTGTGTAGCTGCGCGGAGATTTGCCAGTTACCCGTACCGAAGCTATGGCCGAATTCCAGCACCATACCGGGAACTTGGTCCAGCGTGCCGCTGTGGCAACGCATACTCGCCGTGGAGAGCGTGAAATGCTTGCAATGCAGGCGCAGCTTGCGCAGGTCGCGTTGTTGAATACGCAGTTCGCCAATGTGCAAATCCGCCGAACCATCCTCCGGCAGGATCAGCATCAGGTCGCGCGCGGAAAAATCCGGCGCGGAGATGTCGGCAATTTTCAGGGAAAAATCGGCAGCGCCAGCTGCTGAGCAGACCAGCAGCAATGCAAACAGGATATGCCGTATGTGTTTGCCGGAACGTCTTTGCGAGGGCATGACGGAATCCTTGAGACGCATTTTTGAAGTGTGAGTGTCATCCAATCGGGAATCTGCGTCAACACGCCGCCACGCACCTGATTGTGTTATGCGCTTCCGTGCGTAAGCCATGAACGGCATCGCCCGACAGGCAGCTAGGCATTTTCAAAAAGCAGTTCCCACAGCTTCCTGCACGCGGCAGTTTCGATCACTTTCTGTTCAATGCGGCACGGCAACCGGCTGTCGTTGAGCCGGATGCGGTGTTGCGTCTGGCGCAGGATGCGGTATAGCGATTTGGTTTGTCCGGCTAGATCGACAGGGATCAGGCCGAGTTCTCCGGACAGCTTGAGCAAGGCCAGATTGCCGATATTGGCGGTCAGTTGCGGGTGCTGATGGGCATAGGCGAGTACCAGATATTGCACCATGAACTCGATGTCCACCATGCCGCCACGGTCGTGCTTGATGTCGAACAGGTCGGTGTCATTGGGGTGGCCGTCGAGCATTTTCTGGCGCATCGTCAGGATTTCCTCGCGCAAGGTAGCCAGGTCGCGCGGCTGGCACAGTACCTGCCGGCGGATGTTTTCAAAGGCGGCGCCAACTTCCGTATCGCCGGCGCTGAAGCGGGCGCGCGTCAAGGCCTGATGCTCCCACATCCATGCCTGCTTCTGCTGGTATTCGGCAAACGCCTCGACCGTGCTGACCAGCAGGCCGCTCGCGCCGTTCGGGCGCAGGCGCAGATCGGTTTCGTACAGGCGGCCGGAGGAGGTGTAGCTGCTCAGCATGGTGTTGATGCGCTGTCCCAGCCGCGCGTAGTTTTCCTGCGCGTCGGGGTGGTCGTCATCGTAGAGAAAAATCAGGTCGAGATCCGAGGCGTAGCTCAGCTCTTTGCCGCCCAGTTTGCCGTAGGCGATGATGGCGAATCTCGGTTCGTCGCGGTGCCGCTTGCGCGCGGCCGCCCAGCTCAGCCTCAGCACCTGGCGCAGCAGCAGGTCGGCCAGATCGGAGAGGTGGTCACTGAGTTTTTCCAGCGGCAGCAGGCCTTGCAGATCCATCGCCAGCAACTGGAAGGTCTGTTCCTGCTGGACCAGGCGCAACACGTCCAGCTGCCGTTCGGCATCCCCGGCGCAGTCGTCCAGGCGGCGTTGCAAATCGCGGTCGATCTGCTGCCATTCGGGCGGCTGGTACATCTCGCGCGCATCCAGCAACTCGTCGAGCAGCGCCGGGTGCTGGGCCATGTACTCGCCCGCCCAACTGCTGGCGGAAACCATCCTGGTCAGGCGCTGCATGGCCTGCGGATATTCGGCGAGGAAGGCGAGATAGGAGGCGCGGCGGCTGATGCCTTCCAGCAGGGCGAGCAACCTGGACAGCGTCTCGTCGGGGTTGGCTTGCTGCGCGCACAGGCCGATGAATTGCGGGATCAGCTTGTCCAGCCGCTGCCGGCTGAGTTCGGGCAATTGCCGGTAGCGGTTGCCGCCTTGCAGTTGCAACAGGCGCTGTGCACTGTCGTTTGCGGCGCGGTAACCGAGCTTTTCAAGGCAGACGTGCAATTCTTCGGCACTGACACCTTCATGCCAGAATTGCGCGTCGTCCTGTTCTTCCTGTGACTCTCCGAAAATCAGTTCAAATTGCCGGTTGACCAGCGCGCGATGGCGATTGAGGTCGATCAACAGTGCGGCGTAATCCGCGTAGCCCATCGCGTCGGCGATGATTTCCCGGTCTTCGGTTTTTTCGGGCAATTCCTGGGTTTGCTGGTCGTCCAGATATTGCAGACGATGTTCGAGATTGCGCAAAAAAATGTAGGCAGCATCCAGCTCGGCGACGACCGGCGCGGGTAACTGGCCGTTTTTTGCAAGCTGTTGCAACGCCGTTTGGGTGGGACGGACGCGCAACTGGGCATCGCGCCCGCCGCGTATTAACTGGAACACCTGCGCGGTGAATTCGATTTCGCGGATGCCGCCCGGGCCGAGCTTGATGTTGTTGAGAAGGTCGCGGCGCTGAACTTCCTGGCGTATCTGCGCGTGCAGCTTGCGCATCGAATCGATCGCGCCGAAGTCGAGATATTTGCGGAATATGAACGGTTGCGCGAGTTGCATCAGTTCGTTAATGTAAGACTCGCATAGCGAGTCGTTTGCCTCCTCTCCCGCTTGCGGGGGAGGATTGAGGTGGGGGGTATTTTGCGGACAATCAGCAGGGGAAATCACGCGCGCCTTGATCCACGCGTAGCGCTCCCATTCGCGCCCCTGGCTGACCAGGTATTCCTCCAGCGCGGCGAAGCTCGTCACCAGCGGGCCGCTGTCGCCGTAGG
>Ga0209317_1002135_pt1 | contig 14978 bp, 9 predicted proteins | sample RifGroB2_FD_183994 | JGI IMG/M metagenome (GOLD analysis project Ga0209317, IMG submission 183994) | Soil microbial communities from Rifle, Colorado, USA - Groundwater B2 (SPAdes) (version 2) | ecosystem: Environmental > Terrestrial > Soil > Unclassified | place: Rifle, Colorado | collected... | reverse complement strand
TTAAGCATCTGCCTGATGCCCTCACGGCATGGGGAGCATTTGCCGCACGATTCAACGGACAGGAACTTGAGAAAGTACTTGGCGACATCGACCATACAGATATCTTCATCCATCACGATCATGCCGCCGGAACCCATGATCGCGCCGACCTTGCGCAGTTCGTCAAAGTCGACTTCTATATCCAGGTATTCCTCGGGAATACATCCTCCCGATGGACCACCCGTCTGCACCGCCTTGAACTTCTTGCCTGCCGGGACACCGCCGCCCAACTCATAGATAATATCCCTCAGGGTGATGCCCATGGGGACTTCCACGAGGCCGGTATGATTGACCTTACCGACCAGTGAAAAAATCTTGGTCCCCTTGCTTCCCTCAGTGCCGATTGAGGCGAAATACTCAGGCCCCTTGTTGAGAATCAAGGGTATATTGGACCATGTCTCCACATTGTTTATATTCGTCGGCTTGCCAAAGAGCCCTTTCACGGCCGGATACGGCGGCCTCGCCCTTGGCTCGCCCGGCCTCCCCTCCAGAGATGCGAGGAGGGCCGTCTCCTCGCCGCAAACGAAGGCGCCGGCCCCCCGATGTACCTTCACAGTGAAATCGAAGCCCGAGCCGAGGATGTCTTCGCCGAGAAAACCATGCTCCTCTGCCTTCTTGATTGCGAGGGTCACGTTTTCGACTGCCAGGGGATATTCCTGCCGAACGTAGATATATCCCTCGTGGGCGCCGACCGCATAAGCCCCGATGGTCAACCCTTCAAGGACTGCGAAGGGATTCCCCTCTAGAAGGCTCCTATCCATGTAAGCCCCGGGGTCTCCCTCGTCGGCGTTGACGATCACATACTTCGTCTCATCGGGACTCTTTCTGGCGAATTCCCACTTTAAGCCCGTTGGGAAACCAGCGCCCCCCCTCCCTCTCAGCCCGGATTTTTTCACCACCTCCACCACCTGCTCCGGAGTCTGCTGAAACAGAGCTTTCACCAGAGCGGAATAACCACCCACGGCGAGATAGTCATCAACGCTTTTAGGATCGATACTGCCGTTGGCGCCGAAAACGAGCCGCCGCTGTTTCTTGTAGAAGGGGATTTCAGATTCATAAACGATCTTTTTCTTGGTGCTAGGGTCGGTATAGAGCAGGCGCTCTATGATCTCCTTCCCCTTTATGGTCTGGGAGAAAATTTCCGGGACGTCCCGGGGCTCGATCTGCAGATAACAGATTTCCTCGGGGTGAATAACGATAATAGGGCCCCTCTCACAAAAGCCATGGCAACCCGTCTTTCTGATATCCACCTGACCGCCCAAGCCTTGTTTCTGGATCTCCTCTTCCAGACTCGCAGCGACCTTTCCACTACCGGAAGCATGGCAGGCAGATCCGGAACAGAGAGTAATGCAGGGCTTATTCGGATCTCTTTTCGATATGATATCCTTCCTGAATTCTGCCAATTCAGCAGGTGAATTTATCCGCGCTATACTTTCCCTACTCATAATTTTTCAACACATCTTGCGACTTGGCCGGCGCCATCTTGCCGTGATGTTCGCCGTCGACTACCATCACCGGCCCTAAAGCACAGCAGCCGACGCAGTTAACGGTGTCCAGGCTGAACTTGAAATCCTCGCCCGTCAGGCCGGGTTTGAGGCCGGTCACGTCTTGAACCGCGCCGAGGACACGCGCCGCGCCACGAACATGGCAGGCAGTGCCCGTACATACGTGAATCTCATGACGCCCCTTGGGAACTACGCTGAAGGCCTTATAAAAGGTAGTTATATGCTGTATCCGGTTTAGAGGGACTCTCAATCTTTCGCTGACCTTCGCCAATGCTTCTTTGGGAAGCCAGCGATGTTCGCTCTGAATTTCCAGTAATACCTGAATGAGTGAGCTGGGATCGCTCGGATATTTATCTAGAATCTTATCGATCTTGCCTTCATCCATAGCCGCTATCCTAAGCTTTTTCTTGCCTCTGATCTCCTTCCAGCGCTCTTGCCTTAGACCGGAACAAAGCGCTTTTGCCTTTCATCGAATTCGATCAACCCCTGCCTTGCCGAACTGTTCAGGTGAGTTGATATTGTAGACGCGTCCACACCTAGGATCTCGGAGATTTCTCCCGCGGAGAGAGGTCTTTCGCGCAGGAGCAACAGAATCTGGCTGATCGCCAGTTTGTCTACGATTAATTCATGAAATAACCGGTCTACCTCTTCACTGGCGAAGAATTTGTTGTATTCCTCTTCCGTATCGAAACGTACTCTGAGCCTCTCCCTCTCTACCAGCTTGATGTAGGGGACCAGGTCGGTAACGGCTTCAAGTTTCAGCTTCAATCCGTTTTCATCTATTCCTTCGCCTTTGCCGAGAGGTCCCAACTCCTCCAGCTTGCCGGAAAAGTCATTCATGACTGCGGCGAAACGGGTACCTTGAGAGGCGGATACCCATTCAAGCCTCAACCTCTCGGGGTTCACCCCTATCTGTGCCAGTAGTTTTTTGCATAGATGCATCATGCTTAACGAAGCGTAGTTTCCCTCGGTGATGTAATGGCATTCGCCGGGCCAACAACCGCCGAGAAACACCCCGTCCGTGCCGTTTGAGAAGGCTCGAAGGATAAATGCCAGGTCGACTCTGCCGGAGCACATCAACCTGATCACCCTAATATGAGGCGGGTATTGATAACGGGAAACTCCGGCAAGGTCCGCCCCCGCGTAGCAACACCAGTTGCACAAAAACCCTATGATCTTTGGCTTAAACTTGTACGCTGCAACCATTCTTCGCTCACTCCCGAGGCAGCCATCGCTGCTTTGTCTATGAGCGGAGTTTCTGCGGGGGCTGGAAACGCCGCGTCGATTTGGGCAAAGATCTCTTCATCGGTAAAGTGCTTTAGAAAAATAGCCCCTGTTGGACACCTGGAGTTGCAGAGGCCGTCTCCTTTACAGAGAATGGGATTCACCATGGCCTTCTTGCCTTGTGGCGTCTCATGGAAGTCTATAGCGTCATACGTACAAACGGAGATACATCCCCCGCACGAAACGCACGCAGTCTCATTGACCTCGCAAATAGCGCCGGAGGCCACGACGGAATCCTTCGCGAGAATCGTTACAGCCCGGCCGGCAGCCCCGTACGCTTGGCTGATCGTTTCCGATATATGCTTGGGATAGTGCGCTATCCCGCACAGGAAAACGCCGTCCGCGGCAGAGTCAACCGGTCTTAACTTCACGTGGGCTTCCTGGAAGAAACCGTCCGGGTTCAAGGGGATTTTGAATAATTTGGATACTTCACGACTTGTCGCCGAAGGAATAACGGCGGCAGCCAGAGCGACGAGATCGGTATCTATAAGAAGTTTTTGGCCCAAAATAGGATCGGTCGCGGTAACTCGTAGTATCGGCTTGCCATCCTCTTCAACGGCCTCGATCCCGGGTTTGTCATCCGGCTCATAGCGGATGAACTTTATATCTTTACTCGCCGCTTCCCGGTAATAATCCTCTTTAAACCCATAAGTTCTCATATCCCGAAAGATGATGTAGATGTCCATCCCGGGGTTGATCTGTCTCAGTTTCAGGGCGTTTTTGAGAGCCTGATCGCAACAGACGCGGCTGCAGTAATTTCTGTCTTCCTGGCGGCAACCTACACATTGGATCATCACCATACCGCTGGAGCCAATCACCCTTTCGTCTCTTTTGGCGATTCGCTCCTCCAACTCCAGCTGGGTCAACACCCTGTTATCTTTCCCGTAGAGGTATTCCGTGGGCTTATATTCTTCAGCCCCGGTAGCGATGATGGCTACTCCATGGTGGATCTCCCTGACCCTTCCTTCAGACGTCACTTTGGTTATGAAATTCCCCACATAGCCGGAAGCCTCGGTAATGGTAGAATCGGTAGATACATGAATTGAGGGGTGTCGGTAGACTTTGCCGATCAGGTCACCCAAATATGCTTGAACGTCCATCCCTTCCAGGGTGTAATGAATCCTTCGAGCCATCCCCCCCAGCTCCGTGTCCTTTTCCACCAGGTAGACTTCGAATCCCTGCTCGGCCAAGCTCAGGGCACTGGTCATTCCGGCCAGGCCTCCTCCGACCACCAACGCCCTTTTGTCGACCGGCAGCTCGAATTCCCGCAAAGGCTGTAATCGGGCGGCTCGAGCCGCCGACATCCGAACGATGTCCTTTGCTTTCTGGGTGGCGTCTTCCTTTTCTCGCGAGTGGACCCAGGAGCAATGCTCCCTGATATTCGCCATGTCGAAGTAATACGGATTAATTCCCGCTTCACGCAGCGTGTCCCGGAACAGCGGCTCATGTGTCCTGGGCGTGCAGGCGGCGACGACCACACGATTGAGCCCTTTGTCCCGGATCGTGTCAGTTATTTTTTGGGCGGTATCGGCAGCACATGCAAAGGTGCTCTCTTCGGCGTGGGCGATATTCTTTAGGGTGCGGGCATACTCGACGACCGAACGGACATCCACCACCCTCCCGATATTGGTGCCACAGTGGCACACAAACACCCCCACCTTGGGCTCCTCCGCCGCGACGTCCTTTTCCCGTGGATATATCCTTTCTCTGTTCAGCTTCCCGCGCCGGTAGGCGAGGAGTTGACTACAAAGGGCATCAGCCCCGCTGGCGGTCATAACCGACTCGGGAATGTCTCTGGGTCCCTGGAATGCGCCGCTGACAAAGATTCCGGACCGAGAGGTTTCAATTAGATTCAGAGGATTCGTCTTACAGAATCCGTGAGAGTTAAGTTCTATGCCGAACTTGGTGGCCAAGTCCCGCGCATCCGCCGGAGGATTCAACCCAACGGATAACACCACCAGATCGAATTCTTCCTCCTTTACCCCGTCCCCGGTTGTCGAGTATCTTATCGTTACATTCTTATTTTCCGGGATCTCTTTACCGATCGACACATAGCTTCTTACAAATCGAACCCCGGGAAGGTTCGCTGCTCTCTGATAGAATCGTTCGAAATCCTTGCCATACGACCGGACATCGTTGTGGAAGATCGTAGCCTGAATCTCAGCGTCATGGTCTTTGGCCAAGATCACCTGCTTCTGGGTATAGGTACAGCATACCGAGGAACAATAGCTGTTGCCGCCCGGCCGAACCTGTCTGGAGCCGACGCAATGAATCCAGGCTATTCGATGCGGATGTTTCCCGTCGGAAGGGCGCCTGATCTCACCTTCGTGCGGCCCGGTGGCAGATAACAGCCGCTCAAACTCCAGGCTGGTTATCACGTTCTCGATCTTGCCGTAGCCATAGTCGCCCCTCAGCTTGGGGTCGAATATCTCATAGCCCGGAGAAAGAACGATCGCTCCCACCCTCACTTCCATCTTCTCTTCCTCTTGATCGAAATCTATCGCTTTGTCCTGGCAGACTCCCATACAAATGTTACATTGCTCGCCTTGAAGGTAGAGGCAGGCTTCAGCGTCTATATAACTTACAAGGGGAACCGCTTGAGAAAAATAGATATGGATGGCTTTGTTCAAGGATAAGTCTTGATTATACGGATCGGTGACCTTGACCGGGCAATACTGCGCACAGGTCGTACAACCCCTGCACTTGCTCTCGATGATGTATCGGGGCTTTCTAGTGAGGGTGACCTTGAAGTCTCCTGCTTGCCCTTTCACGCTGTCAACTTCGGTAAGCGTCAGGAGCTCTATATTGGGATGTCTGCTGCATTCCAAGAACTTCGGAGATTCAATGCACATGGAACAGTCGTTGGTTGGAAAAGTCTTGTCAAGCTGGGCCATCTTGCCGCCGATGGCCGGCGCTTTTTCAACCAGGTAAACCTTGAAACCCGTCTCAGCAAGATCGAGAGCGGCTTGAATACCGCTGATCCCACCGCCGACAACCATAACATCTCCGAAATTATCTTCGCCTTTTTCCACTTCTCTGGGTCCTTATGGGCTCATCGGCTCCTAAAGAGCTTCCGCGATCATTTCCGTGACATCCTTGATCTCTATATTTTCGACAACATCCAGAGTTTCCCTGCTACCTTCGAAATTGCTGATGCAGTACGGGCAAGAAGTAACAAGCACCTCGGCCCCAACGTCCATAGCCTGCCGTAATCTGATATCGGAGAATCTCTCACGCTGCGGCGTCTCCATCCAAATTCTGCCTCCGCCGCCTCCGCAACAGAAACTGTTCGCCCGCGACTCCGGCATCTCATTCAGCTCTAAACCGGGTACCTTCGCCAAGGCTTCCCGGGGCTCGTCATAGATGCCATTATGGCGACCCAGGTAACATGGATCGTGATAAGTCACTTTCTTCCCGGATTCCTTGTTCGGCTCGAGCCTTCCCTCACGGATAAGCTCGGCTAAGAGTTGGGAGATATGAACCACTTCGAAGTTCACCCTGAATTCGGGATATTCGTTCTTGAAGGTCTGGTAGCAATGGGGGGAAGAGACAAGGATCTTCTTCACCCCATGCTCGATAAATGTTTTGATGTTGTCCCTGGCCAGACGTTTGAACAACTCCTCATCGCCCGTCTTGCGGATGCTTTCTCCACAGCAAACCTCCTGGGAACCCAAGATCCCGAAATCTACTCCTGCCTTGTTGAGGATATTGACTGTGGCGGCGGCTACCTTTTTTAACCTCGGGTCATAGCTGAGATAGCAGCCGGGGAAATATAAAACCTCCCTCCCCTCGGTGAAGGTTTTTACAGAGAGACCCTTTGCCCAATCCGCCCTCTTTTCGCGTTCTTCGCGAAAGGGGTTGCCGTTACGAACGAGGCTTTCGGCTATAACACGGACAGGCTTGACAGAAGCTGGAAAGACCCCGTATTCAGTGGCAATCCTTCGTAAGGACACCCCACATTCTATGATTTTCACTCCCCTGGGGCATTGCTGGGGGCATTTCCCGCACGTCGTGCAAAGCCACATCTCTTCATTTTCTATCTCCGTCAGACCGAAGGTCGCCTGTCGGATTATCTTGCGCATGCTGAAGGTTCGAACCCTGTTCCACGGGCAGACCGTATCGCACAATCCGCATTGATAGCACAAGCTGAAAGCGTCTCCGCCGTTCTCTTTGATGACGTCTATGATCTCTTTGGAGGGGGCTACAGCTTGCACCGTTTTCCAAACCTCTTCTTTCATCTTAAGCTTTAGCCCTTTGACAATCGGGCAAAGGTATCCATGACCTTTTTCTTTCCATGTTTCTTGACCAACGCGTCGAATACGATCTCCATTTCCTCCAGCTTCACTTGCTCTTTTTGTTCTTCAACCAGCTCTTCCCTCTCGACGTAAGTGAGGGCATCCTGCTGGCACGCCTGCACACACAGGGGCTCTAACAGCGGCGGTTCGTCCTCACACATGTCGCATTTCAGGGGGAGACCGGAATCGGGTTCTTTGAAATAATCCCTGGACGGGCAGCAGGACGGGCAAAAGCTGCACTCGGAGTATTCCTTCCCGTTAATCGTATAAATGTTTCTCCCCGTACACTCGGCTTGGGTATACTCGCCGGCACGGATCGGAACGTAGATATCTCTCGACTCATCGATGATCACTCGAATGCGGGCCCGCGCCGGATTCAGGCTGCTGTATTTCGGCACGGAGTGAAATGCCGAGCAGGCCATCTCGCACGACCGGCAACCCGTGCATTTATCCACATCGACCTTTATCTCTTTGACCAATTTCTTCTTTAAACCGCCGTTCACGGTTACCATCCCCCGGACCTATTGCTTCTCCTGCTCCTTTGAAGTCTCTTTCGAGGGAGCGCCTCCGTTCCCCGTCAGGATTCCCCTCTTGATGAAGTCCTCGCTCACGTAGTTCAAGCCCAGTTTGTCCAGCGTCTCTTTGGTTGGAATACCGTCTTTATTCCATCCCTTGAATTCATAATAGTCGTCCAGCAACTTTTGTTCAGTCTCCTCGTCTCTTACCGCCCAGTGGTCCTCGGGCGGCCTTTCATCTCTTCTCCTCAACCCCCTTCTTACGTTCACGGCTCTCACCAGAGTCCGGATCCTTTGAAAAGTTTTCCACAGTTTGTCCTTATCGAAGTCCACACCGGTCGAAAGCGAGATCAGCTCCGGGATATTCCATACGTGATATCCGGTCTTGCCGCCGAATTGGCCTCTGAACGATGATACAAATCCGCAGAGTCCGAGGCTGTCGTCGATGTAATGCATCGCCTCATTCCAATCGGTGATGGCACAGGATGCTTCATTAGATATTTCATTGCGTTTTTCCCATGCCAGGAACCATTTTTTAAACTTTTCATCAGGGACTGCGACCCAGTCTTTGACAAACTTCTCTCGCGCCTCCATGGTAGGAAGGGGGTCCTGGGGAAAGGACCCTTCGATCTGGGTGATCGACATCTTCTCGCCCGTGGCGATCATAAGAAAATAGGGAGGATTCACCTTCCCCAGCTTGATGGGCAGCTGCTCGAATTTTTTCACGGTATTATGGTCGTATTTTTCCGCCCCTTTTCCGATCTGGCGCGCGGCCCAATAGGCACCGTTGGCGAGAACGTCCCCGATCCCCTCGCGCCGCGCGATCTTCTCGAGGATGTAAAAAAACCTCCCTCTGACGTCCGACGGCATTCCCGGAAAATCCTGATCGCTCAAGATCCCGGCTTCCAGAAGCTCAAGGGCAAAGGCGATGACTTGCGGCGTTGAGTAGGAGTCCAGTCCCAACTCCTGGGCAACACCCAGAATTTCGTAACTAAAGTCCAGTTCCAGAAAGGCAGCCATGTGGTAGGTATCTTTTCCGTAGCACTTGTAGGAAAATTTTTTCCGTCCCGGCCAGGAAATGACGTTGTGGCATTTCTTCGGGCAGTTGTAGCAGCCCGTTTGCCGGTCCATGTGGTCGTACTTCCACTTCGTCCACCTCTCTTGAAGTTCCTTGCTCCAAAAATTTTTTCTCCGCACACGCGCATTGCCCCAGGAGAAATTGTCGTGGTGGAAGCTGTCATCCTCATCGACCGCCATCCAATCTCCGACATTCGGGTTGTCAAAAAGCTCCTTCGCCATGCGAAGGCACTTCTCAAAGAGCTCAGCCGGGTAAGCAATATGGATGTCCTGCGTTCCACGAATAGCGATTGCCTTTAATCCTTTGTCTCCCATGACGGGGCCTGGCCCTCGAGCCGCGCTCGCGTGACTGTGATCGATGGAGGCCATGTAGACCCTGTTTTCACCAGCCGGTCCGATGGCGGCTACCTGGACTTTGTTATCACGCAGCTCTTCCTTAATTAGCGCTGCGGTTTCCTGAGTGCCCTTTCCCCTGAGATGCCTGGCGTCACGGATTTCCACTTTGCCATTATTTATCCACAGATAGACGAGGTCGGGGCTTTTGCCGCGAATGACGATCTTGTCATAACCGGCGTGTTTCAGTTCCACCCCGAAATAGGAGCCCATTAATGCATGTGCCATCAGCGAAGTCTGGGGGGAGAAGGTATTCACGGCGGTGCGTGTGGCTCCGGGAACAGGCGTGCCGTTAAAAAGGCCGCTGCTGAATATGAGCAGGTTCTCGGGAGAAAAGGGTTCGGCTTCAGGAGGGACCCTATCCCAAAGTAACTTGGCGGCGGTACCCTGTCCCCCCAGATAAAGCTCCATTAATCTTGGGTCGGTCTCTACCCTATCAATGGCTCCTCGGGATAAATCAATTTCTAAATCATACCCCCTCTCTGCGTACCTCATTTCCTAGCCTCCGTCTGTCCCAGCTTTGTGGAGAGGAGCAGCAACAACCATGCCGGTTGGCCCTGAAGCGTAGCCTGCTAGAATTTACAGGAAATCTTATGAAGAAAACTTCTTAGAGAACTTCTTTAGGACAGGATTCTCCTGCCCACTTTCCCAACCATGGGATTTAAAAGCGGAGTAATTCCCAGCAGTAGGAAATCCTGGCATGTCCGGCCGACGGCTTTACTTATTGAGTCTTCGATTCTGGGTCCGCTACCCGTAGCGGTTTTTTGGGGGGCAATTAGGAGCATTGGGAAATTGCGGAAGTTCAGGTAAGTTGTCTGAAAAGCGGGAGATTTTCGCTACTTAGACCCATAGTCGGTATGGGTGATATTATCCTCACGAGGCCGAAAGTATCCGATAATGATGTGTTATGTCAACCTGAACCCGATCTGTGGGTAGGACTGGACATCTACCCCTAATCGGAGTAAAGGGGTTTTTAAATCACTTGGCTGTAGGACGGGTCGAAGGTGATCTCTTGGATCGAGTCAGCTCCACAAAGTGGGACTCTGAGCCAAGAAACAGGTCGCTGGCCGATTTCTGGTCGGCTTTGAACTCGTCGGCGATGCGCCGCGCCATGTCCGGCATAGACGGGTCGGGGGCGAATTTGATTTTAGCGTTGACCTTCTCTTTCTCACGGTTCTCCCGTCAGCTCATAGGCGGCCCAGTAAAACGGCTCTGGAAACTGCTCCATCGTTTTAAGCTGCGCCTGTCTCAACGCCTCCGACTTCTTGACCGTCTTTAAATGCTGATAAAACTCCCGCATCAGCTCGTAACTCGCCCGATCATTGACTTTCCACAGCGTCGTCACCACCGACGGCGTCCCTGCATAGATAAACGCCCGCGTCAGCCCAATCATCTCATCCCCATTGCTAAGCTTCCCTAACCCGGTCTCACAGGCCGAAAGAACTACCATGCCCGCCTTGAGGTTCAGTGAGAATATCTCTCCCACTTTAAGCCGCCCATCGTCCTTTCCCTCGCCTGTGAGCAGAAGGGCAGAGCTTACCGGATCATCTTCGTTCAACTCGGCATGCACGGCAAAGTGCAGCATATCGTACTGGGAACTTAAAGAGACAGCCCTAGGTTTGCTCGCCTCTGAGCGAAGATACACGGCACTTTGAGGATAAAGCGCCGCTATTTCTTTGGCCTCCCGCTCAGCAAAGCGAAGATTGTACGCCTCATCTCCCAGATTAGGATTGCCTATCACAAGGGCGTTCTCTCCACCCGCCCTCCTCTTCGCCGTGGTAAACTGCATCAAGCTGGCGCTCGACAGATAGTAAACCGGATAGTCCTGGATCAGATATTTGCCCTGTGGAGAGAGCAGCGCCTGAAAGGGCACATAGTGCAGCACGTCGTGCGGAATGATCAGAAGTTCTTTTCCCTTCATAAGAGAAAGCGCCGGCCCTATCAAAAGCCCGTAAAGCTCCTGCGAAGAAGCCTTGAATTTCTCTTTCTCTCCGACCTGATAGATGCTCTCCCTCAAAGAGGTGACCTTAGCGACCAATGCCTTCCTGCCTGTAGGAACCCTCACAAACTGCGCCTTGTCTTTCTCCACGATCCAAAGCAGAACTTCCTCCTCTGTCACAAAATACTCCAGTACCGTCACCCCTGGCTCCAAAAGCTCCTGCACCTCCTTAAGAGTCAACGGCTCGACGGTCATGAGGGAGGCCTGCTCTTTGTCTTGCTTTCTGACTTTCGAAAGAAAAGCTTCGTAGGCCTTCTCTGCTTCTGCCAGCTCTCTCCTGGACCCCTCCCACTCCTTACCGCCGACTCCTTCCTCCTCGCCCGCCGCCAACTTAGCCTTAAGCGCAGCTATCCGCTCCTGCAAAGCTCTCTCCTCTTCCAGCAGGCCGCCCTGCACTCTCGACAATTGGACCTTGCTGCCTAAAATATCCAGGAAGGTTCGCGAGCGAGCGCGCTCGCCGTAGTTGAAAGCCTCCTCCTGTCTTCCTGCTGAAACAAGGGCACCCATCATGCTGATATAGGGAGCTAGCCCCCCTTCGAAAAAGGATTGTCTGTACTCTTCCGATTGGAGCAGGGTGCGGGTCGATTCGACTTGTTGGATAGCTCTCTGATAATAGGGGATAGCCTCAGCGGGCTTTCCGCTCTGGTTAAAAACATTCCCGATCCAAAGGCTCGCAGAGCTGATCGCAGCCGGCCATTGTAGGCTTTCGGACAGACCGCTTTCTGCTGGCGGCCTCGCGCTGAACCGCTTGATAAGATCGACTCCCTTTTCATAAACCTTGATCGCTTCTTCCACATTACCGGCCCGTTGGTACGCCTGCGCAAGCTCAGTGAGACTAAGGACCACCAGGTGCACTGAGTTTTGAATAGCACTTTCCTTTGCGTTTGCTCTGTTTCTCACAAGGTAAGTCAGGTGAGAGTCTTGGACTTGAACGGAATAGGAAAGGTAGTCAATCGCCTCTGGCAGATCTCCACGGCGCAGAAAATCCTCTCCTAACAGCCTATTAAAAAATCCCTCATAGCGTTCTTTGGACAGCCCAGGTGGGATCTTCTTCGTGGCCTCGATTCCCTTCTCTGTCCATTCCGTCGACTTTTCGTATTGCCCCAGAGAGCCGTGAACTAAGGCCAGAAACAAAATGGCTCGGACCCGAAGTTCTTGATCCCTCCCTTTTTCCGCAAGCTCGAACGCTTTGCCGGCGTAAGAGAGAGTTTTCTGCAATTGGCCGCTGTTCTGAGCCGCCCATGCGGCCTCGTTGTAGGCGCTTGCCGCTAAACGCCAGTTCCCTTTTTTTTCCGCCTCTTGGGCCTGGACCTCCATCGCGCTTAAAAACTCCTTCGCTTCACCTTTAGCAATCGCCTCGTAGGCAGAAACTGAATCCGGCTGGTACTTCTGGGCAACACAACCCGTCGCTATAAGACACGTAAGGAAAAGACTGTAAAGCGAGCTGCTTACTATCTTTGGCAGTTTCATCTTTACCGCGCCTCGTGAGATCTGCGTCACCTGTAACGAAAGCTTTCTAAGGCCGAAAAAGACTCTCATGGCACGGACAATTATCAGCGCCAGCGGGGCTAGAGCTTGGGCCAGTTATACTCCGCCAAGACCTTTTCCGCTTCCTCCTGGAGCACTCCCCTGACCACCTCCAGCTTCATGTGCATCATCTGGCTGAGACCTTCGGCCGTATACGTCCTGGGCGCCACTTTTCGAATGAGCGCCAAGGCTTCTGAGCGGGCACCCACGACCAGCTCGATGTTGGAGAACATCATTGCGCCGGCGCACATCGGGCACGGGTCGCAGGAGGTGTAGAGCGTGCAACCCTTCAAGGCAGGGGTCTTCAAATGGACCGCCGCATTCCGGACGGCCATAGTCTCCGCATGAGCCGTCGGGTCGCCGCTGGAATTGACTGTGTTATAGGCCCGCCCTACTACCTGGCCATCCCGGACAATGACCGCACCGAAAGGCGGCTCGCCGGAACGAAGGCCCTTTTGCGCCTCTTCAATTGCCATCGCCATGAATTTTTCATGCTCGCTGCTCATTGGGTCTTACCTCCGCTCTTGATTCCCGCTTTTCCTTCCTAGCGCCACAAACGCTGGATAAAGCCCTCCTTCTCAAGCTCCTGGAAAAAGCGCGCGTCGATGAACTGTTCCGGTTTCATTCCCACCACCCTGGGATCTTTTTCTGCCATTTGGTTCAGCACCGTCTGGACCGACTCCGGCGTGGGATAAGGAACCTTAGGGATATAGCGCAGGACGTAGAGATCGTAGATGCCGTTCAGAAAGTTCAGGTCGTTATTCTTGAGATATTTTTTGAATACTTCGATGCTGAAGCTGCGCTGGTTCTTGGCGAAGTGGCTGCCCTCTACGTAACCACGGATGAATTTTCTCACCGCATTCTCATTACGCCGGAGGTAGGAGCGGGTCGTGTTGATCGTCGACGTAGGGAAGTTAAGTCCCAAGGCAGAAATGTCCACAAGCTCTTTCAACCCCTCTTTCCTGGCCAGGATGGTAAATTCTGCGTTGAGCATGGCCGCATGTAAAGCCCCGCCTTTAAGGGCGGCCAGCATATCGGGCATTCCGCCGATCTGAATTACGGCGAAGTCCTTCCCTCGCTTGATCGGCCATTTCTGTTCCGCGTAAAGCAGCGCAGAGTCGGTGGCAGAGCCGAAGCGTGTGATGCCTATGCTTTTTCCCTTCAGGTCCTCCGGTTGGCGTATTTCCGGACGAGCCACGAGAAAGAACGGCAGCACATCCATCTGGCCGGCGACGATCACCAGGTCGCCTCCGGCAAGATTGGAGTTCACCACCGCGCCTCCAGTGAAGGTGCCGATGGGGACCTCACCCGATTGGACGACTTGCGCGGCTAGGCCTCCGCCTCCAACGTATAGCAACTCTACCTCAAGGCCGTGCTTGCGGAAGATCCCCGCCTCGTAAGGAATCCATACAGCCGACTGGGAACTGCCGATGGCGCTGTAGACCACGCGGATCTTTTCAAGAGCCGGCGCCGTCTGGGCCATCAATGGATAGGGAAGAAAAACTGACAGAAGCAAAAGCAAGGTCGAGAGAGTTTTTCTCGGCATAAAGCCTCCTCAACGCTCAGCGCAGGTGGATAGGATAAGAAGTTCCTTTTCGGCAGCGCAACCGAAAGCCCAGAATTGCCCTGGCGATCACCTGCTGCCGCGCCTTTAAAAGCCCCAAACAGCTATCAGAGAGAATAGGCTGACCCCCGATCGCCATTTCGGGCCGGAGAGTATCTGATAAGGTGACGTTATGTCAACTGAGGATTTTTTTAGAGCGTTACCACCAGGATCGTGCCCAGCACTGTGCAAGCTGTGCCAATCAAGATTGGCAACGTCACCGCCTCTAAGTCCCTCAGAAATATGGCGGAGAGAACTACCGTGAGGACCGGATTAGTGCCGACCAGAGGCTCCACGATGACTAGCTTACCAAAACTCAGGGCATAGATACTCAAAAACATTGCTACTGTGTTGACAATGCTGGCGGCGAGAAACCATCCGAAGCTGCTTCGCGGCAACGCGAAAATCTCTCTGCCGACCTTTGTCCGGAGCATCACTGGAGCGCAGAGAAGCGCGGCAGTCGCCGTCACCACCGCTGCCATGAAAGGAGCATTGTCTAAAACAAACCCAAACTTGCGCAAATTGGTAGCGCCAGCGTAAAGGAAGGCTCCCAGGATCGGGTAATATAAATCGATTGTGCGCCACTGTCGCTCTTTCCTGCCGGGGAGCGAAAGGATGACGACACCAAGGACCACGAGACAGGTTCCAAGCATGTTCTGCAGAGGCCATACCTCGCCCAGAAGGATCACGGCAAAGATCGATGCAAAGATTGGAGCAGAATTTACTATGGAAACGGCGCGG
>Ga0209317_1002133_pt1 | contig 14986 bp, 15 predicted proteins | sample RifGroB2_FD_183994 | JGI IMG/M metagenome (GOLD analysis project Ga0209317, IMG submission 183994) | Soil microbial communities from Rifle, Colorado, USA - Groundwater B2 (SPAdes) (version 2) | ecosystem: Environmental > Terrestrial > Soil > Unclassified | place: Rifle, Colorado | collected... | reverse complement strand
GGTCTCCAGGGGGCGCACGGTCGCCGAAAGGGCGATGCGCTGGAACTCGCCGCTTAAAAGGGTCAGCCTTTCCACCGCGGTGATCAGGTGCGTGCCGCGCTTGTCTCCGGCTACGGCGTGGATCTCGTCCAGGATAACGGTGGCGACACCGGCAAGGGTGGCCCTGCTCCCCTTGGAGGTGACCAGGATGTTGAGGCTCTCCGGGGTGGTGATGAGTATCTCGGGGGGGTGGCGCAGCATCCTGCGGCGCTCGTCGCCGGGGGTGTCGCCGCTTCTGGTCTGGACGGCTATGGCGGGGAAATCGACCCCCTGCGCGGCGAAGAGTTCGCGCAGCTGGCTAAGCGGTGTCAGCAGGTTGCGCCGCACGTCGTTGTTGAGGGCTTTGAGCGGCGAGATGTAGACCACCCTGGTTCCACCGCAGGGCCAGGCTCCGGTGACCAGCTGGTTTATCGCCCACAAAAACGCCGCCAGCGTCTTGCCGCTGCCGGTCGGCGCCGTGACCAGAACGTGGCGCTCCCGGCTGATCTCGGTCCAGGCGCGGAACTGGACATCGGTCGGCTCTCCCACTTTCTCGGTGAACCACTTCTGGATCAGCGGGTGGAAATGTCTCAGGATCGATGGAGGCATAGCTATGACTGTAGGCCATCAATGCTGTTTGTTCAAGGTGCTGCGCCCTGATGAAGTGGGAATGATGAGAGCCCGGTCACCGTTGTGACGACTGTGATGCCTGAGGTAACGGGACGCAGAGGAGGGGGTAACCGAAGAGAAACAGCGGGCTGTCAGGAGTTATTGTCTCAAGTTCAGCCTCCTTCGAGCCGACTGGAATAGGAGATGAGCGATCCGGCCAGGAAAAATTCATTTACATGGCCATGCCTTAATGGTAATGGTGCCTCCTGTTGACGCTGCTTCTGACGCGGTGTTGCCGCGGCAGCAATGACAAAGGAGGAGACATGAAGGGACTGGTACTGGTGGCGATGCTGCTTTCGGCTATCATGGGCGGTTGCGCTGGCGACAAGGGGAAGGAGCTTTTTGAGACGGCCCAGTTCGAGGAAAAGCAGAACAACCGGGAGCACGCGAAACAGCTCTACCAGGAGATAGTGGCAAAGTACCCGGACAGCCCCGTGGCAAAGCAGGCCCGGGAAAGGCTGGCGGCACTGGGCAAATAGACCGGACTGAATCACGGCTGGCAGAAATGCCGGTTCTGGCGGGAGAGGGGTGCAGCGGCCTGCTTTTCTGGAAGGTGGGACTACGAAAACAAGCGAGGATAAGCCGTGAAGTTACGCGTACTAGGTTGTTCCGGCGCAGAATTTCCGGGGCACAGCCCCTCAGGTTTCCTGATCGATGACTCTTTGCTTCTGGATGCCGGCACGGTGGGCTCTGCGCTTGACCAGCAGGAGCAGCGTCGCATCGAGCACATCCTGGTGACCCACCCCCACCTGGACCACATTCGCAGCATCCCGCTTCTGGCCGACAACATCGTGGTATCCGGCTTTGCCCAGAAGGTGCAGGTAATCAGCATCGCAGAGGTCATTTCCGCGCTCCGCTCCCACCTCATGAACGGCCTGATCTGGCCCGACTTCACCAGGATCCCCACGCCGCAGGATCCGGTCTTGAGCTATCGCGAGATCCGGACCGACGAGGAGTTCCGGGTAGGGGATTACGCGGTGCAGGCCTGCCGGGTGAACCATACGGTACCGGCGGTCGGCTACCGTGTTACCCGTGGCGGCACCTCGTTGCTTTACACCGGCGACACCGGCCCCACCGAGCGCATCTGGGAGATGGCAGGGGAACTGGCCGCCCTGGTGGTTGAGGTCTCCTTTCCGAGCAGCATGGAGGAGATCGCCCTGATGACCGGGCACCTCACCCCGGCTCTGCTGGCGAAGGAGCTCGCCAAACTGTCCCGCCTTCCGCGGCGCATCCTGATCACCCACCTGAAGCCGCAGCACGAAGAGCCGATCACGAGCGAACTGGAGTCGCTGGCGATTCCCGGCCTAGAACTTTTGCAGGACGGCCTCGTCTATGACCTGTGACTTCGGTAGCTTGAGATTCACGCGGCGCTGAGAAACTGCCCCGGAGCCAGACTCGTCGCCAGCATCACCATGTTGATGTCGCCGTGGGACCTCCAGTGCTCCGACCCCTTTTTCATTTCCTCGATCCAGAACCTCTCGATCTTTTCCGATAGGTTGCGGAACCAGAGCATGGCCTCCAGGCGGGGCTGCAGCCAGGACATCAGTTCACCCCCCTGCAGGTCGGGATATTCCTCAAACAATCCGGCCAGGCGCGCTACCCCCTTCAACCCTATGGACAGCCCCAGTTCGCGGAAGGCGAGCCGGTACCTGGCCTGCTGATCCAGGAACCCGCCCCCCAGATCCTCCAGCGACAGGAGCGCGTCGTGCACCATCTGCCGGAAGAGCCTGAGGTCCTGAAAGCCGTCCTTGATGATCAGCTCACCCGTCCGGCAGGCGTCGCAGAGCATGCTGCCGATCCCGAGGCTGTCGCTGGTGCTGAAATCCCTGTCGCGGCACATCGTGGTCAGCTCCCTGATCTCCCGCTCCAGGTCGGGAAGCGTCTCTTCGGGGAAGCGCCTCGCCGCAAACTGCAACTCGCTGTAAGTGATCAGACCGTCCAGCGGATCGTGCTGTCCGACCGACGGTACCAACGATCGCCTCAGATCGCTGCTCATCTTCCAGTACAACCCCGGCGTGCCATCCGGTGCGGTGGAGAAGCGAAACGCGCGGTGCGTGGTCTGCGCCAGTTCCATCGCCCAGCGCAGGTAGCCCGGCTCTCCCGTGACGCGGCTGATACGGCTCAAGGCACGCATCCACTTGGTCAGGTAGTGGTAGTACTGACCGTCCCGCTCCCACTCCAGGCGCTCGTCCATCGGATCGTCGGGAGCGCGCTCCTGCATCCTCTTTCCGATGCGCAGCCCGCCGCGGGTGGGATGCTTTTCTCCCTCCTCTTCGTCAAGGCCGCTCAGCCAGCCGTTCCTGGCGGCGTCCAAGCGGTGCCGACCCAGGGTGTGATGCACCTGGTCGACCAGCCGCTTGGCCAGCAGCAGCCACTTCTCGTCCTGCGAGCCGTGATACAGCTCCAGAAAGTTGCAGACGGCGAAGGCGTCGGTCCAGAGATAGCGCCTGGGTGGCTTCTGATCTTTCGACAGACCGGTCTTCTCTGCGAACGCCAGCATGATCTGGCCGGCCAGGGTGACGTTTCCCTCTCTGTCCATGTGCGCTCCTTAGTCAGTCGGCTGTTCCGGTCAGCCAGGAATTCCTTCCGCATAGCCATTTTTCGCAGGGGAGCGTCGCTGCAGGGGGTGGGGGCGGGAGCGCCCCCACCGAAGCTGATGCGGGTCAGGGGAAGGTAGCCAGGATGTACTCGCCGATCTTATTGGCGTCGTCGTTGGAGATCATCGCCTCGTCGAACTTGCTCATGCCGGGTCCGGGGTTGCGCATGACCTTGACGATGTCTTCGGGCTTGGTGATCTTGCTCGCGGTCAGGGCTTTGGCACTCAGGGTCTTGGAAGGCGAGATGGTGTTGCCGCCGTTTGGATGGCAGACGGCACAGTGCTGCTTGAACAGTTGTTCGCCGGTAAGACCGGTTGCAGAAGGTGACGGCGGGGCTGCCGGTGCAGCGGGCGCGGCAGTTGTCGTCGCGCTCTGTGGGGGTTGGGCCTGCTCTTCGCTTTTCTTCTTGCATCCTGTTACAGCACTGATGAGTGCCAGAATTGCCAGTGTTACAACCAAACGCCTCTGCATGTGACACCTCCTGTTAGGGTTAGTTCATCCGGCGAGTATAGCAAAGAAAGATCTCTTTGCTGATATACCACTCACATTTATGTCGGCTTGCCTTTCATCGAACCGCCACTCGACTTTACTCAAGCTCCCCGCCTTTTCCCTCAGTCACCCAAAAAAGAGTTGACAGTGACAGAGCCGATCGTTATCATGACATCCACTTTCAATTGGGGATTTTCATGAAACGAGCCAAGAAAAAGGTTTTCGCCGACTTCATGTCCCAGCGTGGGCTCAAGTCGACCAAGCAGCGTGACATCATCCTCGACAGTTTCCTCTCCAGCGACCGGCATCTGAGTATCGAGGAGCTGTACCTGAAGCTCAGGTCCAAGCACCCGAACATCGGCTACGCCACCGTGTACCGCACCTTGAAGCTCTTCGCCGAGGCCGGGATCGCCCGCGAGATGCAGTTCGGCGACGGGCAGACCCGCTACGAGCATGTGGGCGAAGGGGAGCATCACGACCACCTGGTCTGCACCAGGTGCGGCCACATCGAAGAATTCGAAAACGAAACCATAGAAACACTGCAGGAAGAGGTGGCCGACAGCCGCGGCTTCCTGATCGAGCGGCACCGCCTCGAACTCTACGGCCTCTGCGCCAACTGCAGGAAGTAGCCGGGCTGGCTGGCTAAGGGTAGGGGGCGCTCATTAGGGCTCCCTTGCGCTTGTGACGGCCCGGTCTGCTAAGGCCTTGAACCACGCAGCAAAAAATTTTTCCCGCCATCATGAAAGTGACATTCATTGACATTTCATTGGCAAGCAAACGTTAAAAAGGGGTAGTAGAAACATGTCATTTTTCGGCAAGAAGGGTTCCTGTCATGAAGCTCCAACCGTTACCAACACCGGTGCAAAGAAAGTGGCACTGGTCGGGAATCCCAACGTCGGGAAAAGCGTACTCTTCAACGCGCTGACCGGCGCTTACGTAACCGTCTCCAATTACCCCGGCACCTCGGTGGAGGTATCCCGCGGCAATGCCGTGATAAACGGTGAAGAGTTCGAGGTGATCGACACCCCGGGCATGTATTCCATTCTCCCCATCACCGAGGAGGAAAGGGTCGCCCGCGAGATCCTTTTGACCGAGCGTCCGCACCTGGTGCTCCACGTGCTCGACGCACGGAACCTGGAGCGGATGCTGCCGATGACGCTTCAGTTGATCGAGGCGGAGCTTCCTGTGGTCTTGGTGGTGAACATCATGGACGAGGCGGCGCGCATGGGGCTGGAGATCGACATCCCCTTGCTTTCCCAGCGCCTGGGCATCCCGGTAATCGGCGCCGCCACCGCAAAGAAGGTCGGCCTCCCCGAGATCAGGGCGGCCATCGCCGGCTCCACCTCGAGCGCCATCCCCCCCTTCAACTTTTCACGGCTGATGGAGGGCGACATCGCAGAGATCTCCGACTGTCTCAAGGGTGACTACATCCTCTCCAGGAAGTCCCTGGCGCTGCTGCTGCTGCAGGGGGACACGGAGGTGGCCGACCTGGTGCAGAGCACCGAAGGGGAGGGCTTTGGCGCAGTCGAGGCCGCGGTCCGTGAGAAGCGCTTCGAGCGCCGTGAATCCTTCCATCTCGACCTCTCCATGGAGCGCAAGGCCATCGTCAAGAAGGTGCTGGACGGCGCCTTCAAGACCCCGCAGCAGCGGGTAGTCACCCTGGCCGAGCGCATCTCGCGCCTGACCGTGCGTCCCGCCACCGGTGTCCCGCTGCTGCTCATCGTGCTCTATTTCGGCCTGTACCAGTTTGTCGGGGTCTTCGGCGCCGGCACCCTGGTCGACCTCCTGGAAGGGAAGGGGTTCGAGGAATTCTTCAACCCTTGGATTACCGAAGTGGTGAAATCGAACGTACCCTGGGCGACCATCCAGGAACTCTTCGTCGGCGAATACGGCATCATCACCCTGGGCTTTCGCTACGCCGTCGGCATCATCCTTCCGATCGTGGCCACCTTCTTCCTCTTCTTCTCCATCCTGGAGGACAGCGGTTACTTCCCGCGGCTGGCGCTTCTGGTGGACCGGCTCTTCAAGACCATGGGGCTCACCGGGCGTGCCGTCATCCCGATGGTACTCGGCTTTGGCTGCGACACCATGGCGACCATGGTTACCCGCACCCTGGAGACGGTCCGCGAGCGCGTGATCGCGACGGTGCTCCTGGCGCTGGCCATACCCTGCTCGGCGCAGCTGGGCGTTATCATGTCGCTCCTCTCCCAGACTCCCGGAGCGCTTATGGTCTGGGGCGTCTGTCTCTTCCTCATCTTCCTGCTGGTCGGCCTGCTGGCCGCCAAGGTGCTCCCCGGCGAGACCCCCATGTTCTACATGGAGATCCCGCCGATGCGGCTGCCGCAGTTCTCCAACGTGCTGACCAAGACCTACACCCGGATGCAGTGGTACTTCATGGAGATCCTGCCGCTTTTCATCCTGGCCTCGGTTCTTTTGTGGCTGGGCAAGATCACCCACTTCTTCGAGAAGATGATCGATGCGATGACCCCGGTGATGGCGTCGCTCGGGCTACCCAAGGAATCCGCCGTCGCCTTCATCTTCGGGTTCTTCCGCCGTGATTACGGTGCCGCCGGTCTCTACGACCTGCAGACCAAGGGGCTTATGAACCCGCGGCAGCTCACCGTGGCCGCCGTGACGCTCACCCTGTTCATCCCGTGCGTGGCGCAGTTTCTGATCATGAAGAAGGAGCGCGGCTGGAATGTCGCCCTCAGCATCGGTCTCTTCGTCTCCACCTTCGCCTTTGGCTGCGGCTGGCTGCTGAACCGCTTCCTGCTCCTGACCAACCTGGTCTAGCCAGGCAGGAAGGTTAACGTCGAACGTTGAACGTTGCACGGTTTTTAGAGGTTTGAGATGAGGTGCGGATTTTGCGGACACGAGTTCGCCGAGAGTGAAGGAAACGTGGGGTGCAAGAATTGCCCGATGTCATCCGGGTGCAAGATGGTAAAATGTCCCCGCTGCAATTATGAGAACCCGCCGGAACCCGCCCTGGTCAAGGGGCTGAAGAAGATGTTCGGCAAGAAGGAATAGATAGCGCCGCAAGGCACGTGGGGCGCAACGATGACCCTCCAGGAGGGAGTGAAAAGGAGATGTTATGAAGCTTAGTGATAAAGCGGAAGAGATATTGGAGGCGCTTTGGACCGAGTCGGAGGAGAGGGGGACCGGCTACGCCGAACTGGACCGGATGGAGATCGATCCCTCCGATCCCGCCTACCATGAGCTCTCTTCGCAGGCCCTGGTGGAGATAAGGGATGGGCGCATCTACTTCCGTCCGGAGGGGCGTGAGGAAGGGCGCATGACCATCAGGCGGCACCGCCTGGCCGAGAGGCTGATGATGGACGTCCTGAACATCCGGGGCGAGAGCGGCGACGTGAAGGCCTGCCAGTTCGAGCATCTGCTGAACGAGGGGGTCGACAGCAAGGTCTGCACCATGCTGAACCATCCGGCGACCTGTCCGCACGGCAAGCCGATCCCCCCCGGGGCATGCTGCGAGGAGGCGCGCAAAAGCGGCGACCTCGGCGTGGTCCCTCTTACAGAGCTGAAGCCTGGCGACGACGGCGACATCGCCTACATACAGACCGAGGACAGCAAGAAGATGCAGAAGCTGATGGCCATGGGGGTGCTCCCGGGGAACCGGATCTCCCTCTTGCAGGCGTTTCCCTCCTACATCTTCAGGGTAGGTTTCTCCGAGTTCGCCATCGACTCCGCCATGGCCCGCGAGATCTTCGTCAGGAGATAGCTCAAGAGCCGGCACGGGCAATCCCGGTGCCGCGACAATCTAGATGCAAGGAAAAAGGCGCCCCTGCCGCAGGGTCGCCTTTTTTCGTGCCCCGGATATCGGATTAATTTGGAGAGGTTTTCGACTACATGAGAAAAAGGCTTCAAGATCTGCAAAACCGTGACGATAAAATACCAAAGCCCGGACCAGTGGCGAAACGACGGGGCCCGTGGTGCGACTAATCCTTAGACAACAAAAAGGAAACGTATGATAGCTGCCGGCAATGATACCAGCAGGCAAGAGTCGGAATTGAGGAGGCTGTCGCAAGGATGGTCGACGGTTCTGGCCAAGGCGGCGGCGGAACTGTCCGTTATTTCAGGGACGACGGAAGACGAGTTTCTCGCCATCGGCGGCCGGCTGCAGGACTTCTACCAGCGCGGCCTGGGGATCTCGGGGCTTGCCTCCGAGATGGTGGGGGAGGTCGCCGGTGATCACGTAACCGGCGCCATGGACGGCCTGGGCGACATGCTCGATCACATGGAGCACTACGTGGACCGTTCCCAGAACGAGATCGAGGGGAGCGCTCAGACGCTGCGCGAGATCCTCGGGCTCCTGGAAAAGGTCGGGGGTCCGCTGTCGGGATTCAAGAAGGTGAACAAGGTGCTGCGCATGCTGGGGATCTCCACCAAGATCGAGAGCGCGCGGCTTGGCCAGAGCGCGGCCGGCTTCGACACGCTGGCCAGCGACGTCGGCGAGCTTTCGGTCCAGGTGAACGACAAGGCCGCCTTCATCATGAAGAGAAAGGACGACCTGGCCCGGGCCATCGAGCACACCCTGAGCGGCGTGCTCGAGTCGGGCGCCCAGCAGCACGACAAGGTCATCGAGGTCCTGGGGCGGACCAAGAGGAGCCTGCAGGCCCTGACCGAGATCAACACCCGCTGCTCCAGTTCGGTGGCGGCGGTCTCCGCGGTGTCCGACGAGGTGTACCGCTCCATCGGGGACGTGGTCATGTCCATGCAGGCCCACGACATCGTGCGCCAGCAGATCGAGCACGTCGAGGAGGCGCTCTCCGAGCTGAAGCGGGGGCTTGCCACCGAGAGCGCCGGCGCCGAGGCGGCTGCCACCATCTGCGAGCTGCAGACGGCACAGCTGCGACACGCCGCGGATGAGCTGGACGGCGCCGTGCGCATCATCATCGAGAGCCTGAGGGAGGTGGCGCGCAAGCAGTCCGGGCTCTCCACCCAGACCAGCGGCATGGCAGGCATGGCCGATCAGGCGGGGGGGAGCTTCTTCACCGAGATGGAAAGGGATATCTCGGTGGTAAGCGATGCCCTCCTGGAGAGCTCGAAGGTGAACCAGGCGCTCTGCGTCGCCATGGGGACCGTGGCGGAGACGGTTGGAGAGATCGCCACCTTCGTGGGCGACATCGAGAAGATCGGAGAAGAGATCAAGCTGATCGCCCTGAACGCCCAGATCAAGTCGGCCTACACCGGTGACGAGGGGGCGGCCCTGGGGGTGCTCGCCGAGGCGATCCAGCGCCTTTCCATCGATGCCATCGACCACACCGGCGCAGTCTCCGACACGCTGCAGGGGATCATCGCGGTGACCGACCGGCTCAGCGAAGGGGTCAGCGTCGAGACCACGGGGCTTGAGTCGGAGGTGCACGACCTGGTCGAGACGCTGTCCGGCCTGGTGCAGACCTTGAGGCAGGTGAACGACACGCTGCATCACTCGCTGCGCAGGATGGACGACTCGGTGACGCAGCTCTCCTCGGACATCGAGCAGGTGATCGGCGGGATCACGGTCCACCGCAAGGTGGCGCAGGTGCTGGAACAGTCGATAGGGGAGCTTTCCGGCGTCGTGGCGCAAGCGCGCAGGCTGGCGCCTGCCGGTGTCGCGGGAAACCTGGACCAACTGGCCCAGCGCTACACCATGCAGAGCGAACGCAGGATTCACGAGTCGCTGAGCGGATCCGGCGCCGGGAGACGAGAGCCGACCCTGTCGGCCCCCGCACCCCCAGCGGCGGCCAACGACGACGATTTAGGCGGCAATGTGGAGCTTTTTTAAACAACCAAGAGGACAGATATGGACCAGTTCACGTTGGAACGTGCGAAGGACCCGAAAGGGGGAAAAGAGATCCTGAAGGTTTCCGGGGGGGTCACCATCGGCGAGGCCGGGGAGTTGCGGGACGCGCTTTTGGCGGCACTGGAGGGGGAGGCCGAGGTGGAAGTGGATGTCTCGGGGCTGACCGGCATCGATCTGACCGGGCTGCAGCTTATGTGCGCGGCGCACCAAAGCGCAGGTACCAGCGGCAAATCCCTGCATATCGTGGACGGTGGGAACGGGACCTTCAGGGATATGGCGACGGGGGCAGGATTCCGAAGGCATACCGGGTGTGCGTACGACCGAGCTTGTAGCTGCATATGGGTGGGAGGAGAGAGCTAATGGCCAAAGTGATAATGACAGCGGACGATTCTGCAAGCGTCAGGCAGATGGTAACCTTCACCCTGAAACAGGGGGGGTACGAGGTGGTTGAGGCGGTGGACGGCAAGGACGCGCTGCAAAAGCTTGCCGGCACCAAGGTGGACATGCTGATCACCGACCTGAACATGCCCAACCTGGACGGCATCGGGCTGATCAAGGGGGCCAGGGCGCTGGCCAGCTGCAAGTTCATCCCGATCGTGATGCTCACCACGGAGTCGCAGGACTCCAGGAAGCAGGAAGGAAAAGCGGCGGGCGCCACGGGCTGGATCGTCAAGCCGTTCAAACCCGAACAACTGATGGCAGTTGTGAAGAAGGTGCTGGGATGATCGACCAGCACCGGCAGGCATTCAAGGAAGAGGCGTACGAGCTCCTGACAGAACTGGAATCATCGCTTTTGGAGCTTGAGGAGCGGCCGGATGACCAGGATCTGATCGGCCGGGTGTTCCGCGCCATGCACACCATCAAGGGTTCCGGCTCCATGTTCGGCTTCGACGACATCGCGGGTTTCACCCACGAGGTCGAGACGATCTTCGACATGGTGAGAAACGGCAAGCTTCAGGTCACCGGCCGCCTGGTGAACCTGACCCTGGCCGCCCGGGACCAGATCCGCGCGATGCTGGACGCAGCCGACAGCGGAGCGGGGACGGACCTGGAGGCGACTGCCGGGATCATCGTGGGGCTGCGCGAACTGGCAGGCTTCCAGGGCGCAGAGGCGCCGGTCCAGAAGGAGGAGGCCAAGGAGGCGCCCAGGGACCCGGTGACCTACCGGATCCGCTTCGTCCCCTCGCGCGACATCTTCATCACCGGCACCAACCCGCTCACCCTGCTGGCGGAGCTCAAGGAACTGGGGACCTGCACGGTTGTGGCGCAGACCGGCGGCTTCCCCTCCCTTGAGGAGATGGACCCTGAAGGGTGCTACGTCTACTGGGACCTGATCCTCACCACGGACCAGGGTGAAAACGCGATCCGCGACGTATTCATCTTCGTCGAGGACGACTGCGAGTTGAAGATCGGCGCGATCGCGGAGCACAGCCGCTACGACGAGCAGCAGGATTACAAGAAGCTCGGCGAGATCCTCCTGGAGCGCGGGGACATCACGCCGCAGGAGATGGAGGCTGTGCTCGCCCAGCAAAAGAGGTTCGGCGAGCTCGCCGTGTCCCAGGGGATATTGCACGAAGGGAAGGTGCAGTCGGCCCTGGCGGAACAAAAACACCTGAAGGAGGTGCGCCAGGAGAAACAGGTGGCGGACTCCTCTTCGAGCATCCGCGTCCCGGCGGAGCGGCTCGACCTGCTGGTGAACCTGGTAGGCGAGATGGTGACGGTGCAGGCACGCCTGTCGCAGACTGCCGCCCAGCACGGCGAGCCGGAGCTCCTGGCGATCGCCGAAGAGGTGGAGCGGTTGACGGCCGAGCTGCGCGACAGCGCCCTCAACATACGCATGCTCCCCATCGGCAGCACCTTCAGCAAGTTCAAGCGCCTGGTGCGCGACCTGTCGGCGGAGCTCGGCAAGCAGATCGAGATGACGACGGAAGGGGCCGAGACCGAGCTGGACAAGACGGTGATCGAGAAGCTGAACGACCCGCTGGTGCACCTGATCAGAAACAGCATCGACCACGGCATCGAGCTTCCCGAGGCGCGCGAGGCCGCAGGCAAGCCGGCGCGCGGCACCGTGCACCTCGGGGCGGTCCACTCCGGCGACAGCGTCCTCATCACCATAGCCGACGACGGAGCGGGGCTGGACAAGGATGCCATCCGCACCAAGGGGATCGAGCGGGGGATCATCTCCGCCAGCGCCGAGCTCTCCGAGAAGGAGCTTTTCGGGCTCATCTTCGCCCCCGGCTTCTCCACGGCCAAGACCATCTCGTCCGTGTCGGGACGCGGGGTCGGCATGGACGTGGTGAAAAGGGCGATAGAAGCGTTGCGCGGCAGCATCGACGTATCGAGCGTGCGCGGGCGGGGGACCCGCATCACGGTCAGGATCCCGCTCACCCTGGCGATCATCGAGAGCCTCCTGGTCAAGATCGGCAACGACTGCTTCATGATGCCGCTCTCCCTGGTCGACGAGTGCGTCGAGCTGACCCGCGAGGACGTGGCCCGCTCGCACGGCAGAAACCTCGCCCACGTGCGCGAGCAGCTGGTGCCCTACATACCGCTTCGGTCGCGCTTCGGCATCGGGGGCTGCGCTCCGGACATCGAGCAGATCGTGATCACCCGGGTGGACGGGGTCCGGGTCGGCTTCGTGGTCGATCACGTGATCGGGGAGCACCAGACGGTGATCAAGTCGCTGGGACGCGCCTACAAGGACACCGAGGGGATCTCGGGCGCCACCATCCTGGGGGACGGCTCGGTAGCCCTCATCCTGGACATCCCGCAACTGGTGCAGGCGGTGGAGATGGAGCGGGGCTAACCGATTCCGGGAGGTAGCGGCAATATGCAAGCAGCGGGGGCAGTTGTCATGGAAGAACCAGGTCGTATGGAACAGGCCGCATCCCTGTCGGCGCGGGACTTCGGCAAGCTGAGCCGGTTTATCTACGACACCTGCGGCATCAAGATGCCGGAGGTGAAAAAGACCATGCTGGAGGCGCGTTTGCAGAAGAGGCTGAGAAGCCTCGGCATGCACAGCTTCACCGATTACTGCGACTTCCTGTTCTCGGCCGAGGGGATGGACCAGGAACTGGTGCACATGCTGGACATGGTCACCACCAACAAGACCGACTTTTTCCGGGAGCCGGACCATTTCCACTACCTGACTCACACGGTGCTCCCCGAGTGGGTGCTGAGGCACCCGGGCGCCACCCTCTCCATCTGGAGCGCCGGCTGTTCCTCCGGCGAGGAACCGTACACGCTCTCCATGGTGCTTTCCGAGTTCGCCGCCAGGAACCCGGGCTTCGATTTCAGGATACTGGCCACCGACATCTCGACCCGGGTGCTGGAAAAGGCCAGGACCGCGATCTACACGGAGGCCCAGGTCGAGCCGGTCGCCATGGAGCTCAAGAAGAAGTACCTGCTGCGCAGCAAGGACCGCTCAAGCGGCATGGTGCGCATCGTGCCGGAGCTGCGCGAGAAGGTCCGCTTTCGCCGCCTGAACTTCATGGACGACGACTTCGGCATGCGGGAGCCTTTGGACATCATCTTCTGCCGCAACGTCATCATCTACTTCGACCGCCCCACCCAGGAGAAGCTTCTGCAGCGTTTCCACCGCAACATGAAGGCCGGTGCGTACATCTTCATGGGGCACTCCGAGACGCTGAGCGGGCTGGACGTGCCGCTGGTCAGCGTTTATCCGACGGTGTACCGGAAGCCAAGATGATGCCGTCCGCGGGGGAGGAAGCCCTTTTTCTGAAACCGGGCCAGATCATGGTGAGCTCGGAACCGTTGCTGGTAACCACCCTGCTCGGTTCATGCGTATCGGTCACCATGTTCAGTCAAAGGCTGCAACTGGGGGGGATCTGTCACGCCCAGCTTCCCGGCGGCGGCGATCCTCCGGGTGCCGAGCGGCAAAAGCACCCGGGCAAGTTCGTGGACTGCGCCATCAGGGAGATGCTGGGACGGCTTTTGGCGCAGGGGGCGCTGCGGGGCGAACTGGAGGTGAAGCTCTTTGGCGGTTCCGACATGTTTGACTCCCGCGGGAGGCTGCGCAGCGTCGGCCGGCAGAACACGGAGATGGCGCTCAGGATCCTGGAGCGGGAAGGCATCAGGGTGTCGAATCAGGATCTCGGTGGCGAGCGCGGCAGGAAAATCATCTTCCACACCCACACCGGCGCGGTGTTCCTGAAGCGACTGAAAAAATCGGGGGTCTGTTAAATGCCCAAGAAGAAGATAAAGGTGCTCATAGTGGACGACTCGGCGGTGGTGCGCCAGACCCTGGTCGACATACTTTCTTCCGATCCGCAGATCGAGGTGATGTCCACGGCCGGCGATCCCTTCATCGCCGCCGATCGGATCAAGCAGGAGATTCCCGATGTCATCACCCTCGACGTCGAGATGCCGAGGATGGACGGGATAACCTTCCTGCACAAGATCATGAGCCAGCACCCGATCCCGGTGGTGATGTGCTCGAGCCTCACCGAAAAGGGGTCGGAGACGGCCCTGAAGGCGCTCGAATACGGGGCGGTGGAGATCATTCAGAAGCCGCGCCTGGGGACCAAGGCGTTTCTGGAAGAGTCCCGGGTGAGGATCTGCGATGCGGTGAAGGCGGCGAGCCAGGCGCGTCTGCGGCGCGTCTCGGCGACGACGCACCAGGTGGTACCCAAGCTCACGGCCGACGTGATCATGGAGAAGCCGAAAACCCAGGCGATGATGCAGACTACCGAGAAGGTGGTGGTGGTCGGCGCCTCCACCGGCGGAACCGAGGCGCTGCGGATTTTCCTGGAATCGCTTCCGGCGGACTGTCCGGGGATCGTCATCGTGCAGCACATGCCGGAAGGCTTCACCCGCGCTTTTTCGCAGAGGCTGGACGGGCTGTGCCGGATCACGGTCAAGGAGGCGGAGAACAACGACACCGTGGTGCGCGGCCGCGCCCTGATCGCGCCGGGCAACCACCACCTGCTGTTGAAGCGCAGCGGCGCCCGCTACTTCGTCGAGATAAAGGACGGACCGCTGGTGTCGCGCCATCGCCCTTCGGTTGACGTGCTGTTCCGTTCGGCGGCGCGCTACGCCGGCAAGAACGCGGTAGGCGTGATCATGACCGGCATGGGGGACGACGGGGCGCACGGCATGCTGGAGATGAAGCAGGCGGGAGCGCTGAACGTCGCCCAGGACGAGGCGAGCTGCATCGTCTTCGGGATGCCCAACGAGGCGATCAAGCTGGGAGGAGTCGACTACATCCGCCCGCTGGACAACATCAGCCGAGAGGTGCTCAGGCTTTGTCAGTAACGGGTTTTAGGGATAGGGGTGGTTCATGGTTGAGGAAAAGTTCTTTCTCGGGCGCCAGCCCATTCTGGACCGGACGCAACAGATCGTGGGCTTCGAGCTCCTGTTCCGCTCGCCGGAGAGCCTGCACGCCGCCAACATC
>Ga0209317_1002132_pt1 | contig 14992 bp, 12 predicted proteins | sample RifGroB2_FD_183994 | JGI IMG/M metagenome (GOLD analysis project Ga0209317, IMG submission 183994) | Soil microbial communities from Rifle, Colorado, USA - Groundwater B2 (SPAdes) (version 2) | ecosystem: Environmental > Terrestrial > Soil > Unclassified | place: Rifle, Colorado | collected... | reverse complement strand
CTACCGGCGAGGCTGGCATGTCGCCGCGACCTTCAACCTGTCGTGCGTCACGTTGCTCGTCTATCTTCTCGTCGTCGGGCGGTGAGCGCCGGCAGCCTCTCCGCGGCATAGCGCCCGGAGAAAACAGGGGTGCGTCATGTTCGAAACGCAGTACAACGAGGAGATGGAGGCCGAGGTGAGGCGGCTGGAGGCGAAAAAAAGGGCCGCGGACGCCGGCCACCCCGAATGGGATAACGCCTGCGCTGTCTGCGGCCGCCAACTGACCGGCGATCAGGAGCTGCACTGCAACGCCTGCAGCGGGTGACCTCCTGCTGCGGCAGGTCCCCCTACTGGAGCTCCACGGTCAGTAGCTCCGACTTGTCGCTCTCAAGGCCGTCCGCGTCCTCTGCGGTCACCCGCAGTTCATGCGTCCCCTTCGCCGCATCCAGCACGAAATAGGTCCCGGCGACACTCTCCAGCTTCTGATAGATCCCCACAAAATTCCTCTTGTAGACCACGTAGCGGAGCACGTCCTTTTCCGGGTTGGCCCTCCAGTGGATCACCTTCTTGCCGTCCTGCTCCCTGAGCGTAACCCCTTGCGGGACGGCTGGCCTGGCCTTGGTGGACCCGGTGACGGAGGTCGTGATCACGCTCGGTATGCCGTGGGCGTCGATCCCCTTCACCGCATAGATGTAGGAGGCGCCGTGATCGACGGCGCTGTCGACGTATAACGGCTCCTTCACGATCTTCAGCCTGGTCACCTCGTTTTGCCCGACCCCCCCGCGGTAGACCTCGTAATCCTCGAACTCCTTGGCGCTCTCCCAGCTCAGCGTGACCTTGCCTGCCTGGCCGGTGCTCGCCTGCAACTGTTTCGGCGCAGCGAGAAGCGGCCTCGTGGTCGAGGATACGGTCTGGGAGGGGAGGCTCTCTGAGCCGGCCTCGTTGAAGCAACTGATCCGGTAATGGTAGGTGGCGCCGTCGGAAAGCGGGCGGGTCCCGTCCCCCATCAGGGATGCGAACCTGGACTGCCCCTTCTCGGGCTGACCCTTCTCCCGGTCGTCCGTGAAAGTGGTCTTGCCGTACGGGATGTCGGCTACCCTGGTGAATTCGCCGTTCTCCCCGGTGGCGCGGTACAGGCGATACCCCTTGATCTCGTCCTCAGGGGTGCCGCTGTTTAGCCAGCTGAGCACCACCCGCCTCGGCTCGTGGTCGGAAGCGGCCAGGCCGGCGGGCGCAGCGGGACGCTGGCGGGTGGTGGCGGACGCCGCGTCCGACTTGGAGGTCTCGCTCCTTCCCCCGAGCAGGGCGGCGACCCGGTACCAGTAGGTGGTGTCGTCCTCCAGACCGGTATCGAGGTGGCTGTTGGCGCCTCTTCCCCTGAGTTCGGCGACCTTCTTGAAATTTTGGTCCGCAAGGGTGGAGCGGTAGATGCTGTACCCTTCCACGACGTCGCTGTCGTTGGGGGCCCAGGTGAGCAGCACCGTCCTCTTTCCCCCGGCAGCCTTGATGTTGCTGACGGCCTGGGCGCTCTTCGCCTCAAGGGCGGAGGAGAACTCGCTCTCGACCTTGTCCGGGTTGAAGGCGGTGAGAGCGTAGCTGTAGAGCACGCCGTTTTTCATGTCGGCGTCAAGGTAGCTGGCCTCGCCGGCATCGACCTTCGCGATGGCCCGGTAATCGGCCTCGTCGGCTGCCTTGCGGTAGATCTGGAACCCGCTGGTCGTCTGGTTCCTGTCGCTGCCTGAATAGGGGCGGCTGTACCAGTTAAGACGTGCCCCCGCGAGATCGCTCTTTATATCGATGAAGATCGGGGGGAGGGGGGCCAGCGAGGTCTTGCCCACCAGGGGCGGTGTCAGCTCGCACTCGATGCCGCTTTTGCTGATGGCCTTGACCTTGTAGTAGAAGAGGTCGTTCAGCTTCAGGTTGTCGTCGGTGTAGCTTGGCTTGGTGGTGGTGGCGATCTGCACGAAGGAGCCGTTGAGGGCGTTGGAGCGCATGATTGCGTAGCCGATCACCTGGGGGGATTCCGAGGGGGCCCACTTCAGCCTGATGCTCTTCGGGGTGCCGCTGACGGTCAGGGCGGCAGGACAGCCGATCCTGGTCTCGACGGGAGGGGGAGCGGTGTTGAAACCCTTCACCTTGGCGACGATGGTTTCCGCCATCTCCTGCAGTTTTTTCTGGAGTTCGTACTCAGCGATCCTGAAGCTCTCGGCGTAGTAGGCGTTGCGCGAACCGGAACCGACCACCTGCAGGTCGATCAGCGCCGCGTTGTCCGCCCGGCTCACGTTCCCGACCACGAAGACGTCGAAGCCGGCGCGGTTGGCGACCTTGTGCAGGGTGTCTTGCGACATCGAGCTGACGGTGGCCGCGTCCTGAACCAGGACGCTCTCCACTTTCTTCCTCTCCACGATCTCGAAAAAGTCGGCCCTTTCGATGTGGTTGAACAGCTGGGTAGAGATCGCCTCGGTAAAGGAGATGGCTTCCACGCTCTTGGCCACCAGCGGGTAGAAGGCGAGCTTTGGCTTGGTTTTGAATTCCACCGCGAGCGCCGTCGTGCTGATCAGCAGGACAAAAAGCAGGCAAAGCGCAGCGAGTCTTCTTTGCATCGGGATCCTCATTCGGTTGTTCGCGCCTGTTCGCGCCTGAAATTGACTGCCGGAGGGGAATTCCTTCCCCTCCGGGCGAGATGCGCGCCGCTTCGCTTATTTCGGCTCTGCTGGCGCCAGTTCCGCGACGGTTGCCGGAGCCGGGGCGGGCGCCGGAGCCGGGGCCTCTGCTTCCCGCTCCAGCACGGCCGGATCGGGGGGGAGCTTCAGCGCGACCGGTATCTTGGTCTGGGGGGCTTTCTGGCGCGATACCTTCTCCGCCTCGGAGAGGTCGTCGATCGGCTTCTCGTACGAGATCGCCTTCAGCTGGAGCTCTATCTCGTTCCTTGCCTTCTCGGTGATCTGGCTCGGGTTGTTCTTGATCTCCTCTGCGGTGATGGCGTCCATGTACCTTTCAACCACCAGCTCCGGATCGCCCTTGGTTTTCATGGCTTCCGCGGAATTGGAGTAGAGCACCTGCAGGTTCTGGAAGCGCGACAGCACTGCGTAGCCGAGCTCTGCGATGATCGACTCCACCACCTGCTCAAGCAGCTCGGTGTCGGAGGGAAGTTTCAATTCCTTGAAGGGGATCTGCGCGAATTCGACCCCTTCCGAGTAGGTGTCGGAGACCTCGTGCTTCTTTTTCAAGGTCTTGGTTATGATGACCTCGCCTTCCTCGACGTCGATCACGCGGAAGGAGACGCTCACGTTGGCGGTTTTCTTGTGCGTTGCCACCTTGTACCTGATGATCTCCCTGATCTCTTCCTTCACGCTCTGGGGAGGCGCGAGGTGGCGGGTGTCGGAGGAGTTGCGGTTCGAGTTCATCCACTCCTGGTAGGCCGGGTTGGGGACGGAGCGCGTTCCGACCACGGCGTTTACCATCTTCTGACCCTCGTCGATGTTCTTCTCGACGTTGTAGTTGAGCACGCTGCCGAAGATGAAGACGTCGGTTCCCTTGAGCTTCCCCCCCTTCTTGGCGCTCTCGATGTCGTAGAGACCGGCCTGCCCGAGCTCGATCTCCTTGAGCAGGGTTCCGAGGACGTCGCGGGCCAGGATCTTGATGTCGCCGCTTGAGTTCCTGGTCAGGTAGGAGAGGAGGTTGTCGGTCATGATCCTTCCGGCATCCTGGCTGGCGGCGGGGCTGGTGAAATCCATCAGCGCGATCTTCTTTACCACGCGCTGGCGCAGCTTTTCCTTTAGCGCCTGCGTCTTTTGAACGATCTCCTTACTCCCGCCGAGCTTCATGGCCTTCTCCTGCCAAGTCAGCGCGTTGCCGAAGCGGTTGATCTCCTCGTAGGCATCCGAGCGCTCCAGCATCGCGGTCACCAGGCGGTTCCTCAGTTCCTGCACCTTGGGGGCGTCGGCCGCGCCGGCGTCGAAGCTCAGGAGGGACTGGTAGCTGTTGTAGGCGCTGAAGAGGTTCTTCTTGGAGAGGTCCTGCTCCATGTTTTCAACCATTACCGCAGAGGTCTCCCGGAAGAGCCGGTCGATGCTGGCGAGGATCTCCTGGCTCGGGTCCAGGTCCTTCGCCTTCTTCATGGATTCCAGTGCCAGTACGCACTCACCCCTTTTTGCATACCCCTGCGCCTTGTCCAGGTAGTTGCCGGGGGTGTTCAGCGTCTTTACCTGCTGTGCCAGGACTGCGATGCGCTGGTTGTCCGGCTGAAACTTTTGGGCGGCAGCCAGGGATTTGAGGGCGCCGGCGTAGTCCTCGGAGCTCTGCTGGCATTCCGCTTCTTTCAGATAGGCCGAGGTCCCTTCCTCTTTCACCAGCGCCAGCTTGGTCTGGACGTCGAGGTAGCCGGGGTAGAAGGCGATGATCTCGTTGAGGTTTTCAACGGCAACGCTCCAGGATTTACCTTCCTGGGCCTTGGTGGCGGAGGCGTAGAGCTGCTCGGCCTTTTTCACCATCGCGTCCATGTCGTTCTTTATGGTGGCGGAGAGTTCCTTGGCGGCCTGGTTGCCGGGCTCCAGGGCGAGGGCCTTGTCGATGGCCGTCAGGGCGGAGTTCAGCTTGGCGAAGTCCGCCTGTCCTGCGGCCAGGATCGATTTCGCCCCGTTCAGGTGCTTGTTCACCAGCGCGCCCTTTACTGCCTTGTACCCCGCCGCGTAGGTGGCGTTGCCGGGCTCCATGGCGATGGCCTCTTCGTACATGGAGATGGCGTCCTCGTAGCGTTGCTGGCCCTGCAGGCTGAGGCCGCGCTTGAAGCTTTCGTTGCCGGCCGGCGGTGCGCATCCGAAAAAAGCTGCTACCGCCAGCACTGCGGCGGCCTGTGATATGAACCTATGGCGCATGTCTTGTTACTCCTTGAACCGGTTATTTCCTTTTTATCCGCAATTCAAGGGCGTTGGCGGAGAGCGAAGTCACCTTCACAGCTCCTCCCTTGAACTCCATGTTGCTGATGCCGGCGGCAAGGTCCTTCGCGCTGCCGATTATCTCCAGATCCATCCTTGCCGTGTCGCCGCTGAAGCCGCGCTCGTAGACGTCTTCCACCTCGTCGAGACGGTCCTTCAAGAAGTCGGTGAACTCCTTCAACTCCTCGTAGCTGAGACCCGAGGCAACCAGTTTCACCATGCCGGACTTGATCACGCGGTGCTTCCACCTCTCCAGGATCTGTTTCTGCAGCTTGTCGGCGCACTCGCCCGCGGCCTTCTCTAGTGCCTGGGCGGCGCCGGCAGTGGGGTTGACGTGGGGGACCATCGCCGTCGCAGTGAAGGAGGCCAGCACCTCGCCGTTGTCGGTGTTGATGGCACGGGCCGAGACGGTTGCCTGGCAGGGTTTGAAGTTGGTGCCGCCGGCCCCGGTCGTCCCGGCCTTGGCGTAGGCCTGACCGATGATGGCGACTTCCGCCTCGCCCGAGGAGAGGATCCTGACAGCGGCGTCGTTGGAGATGTTGGCGTAGAGTTTTCCTTCCAGCCCCTCTTGTTTCAGGTTGGCCAGGATGGAGTCGCGGTCGACGAAGTTGAAATCCTTCCGGAGCAGCCTGGTCACCATGGTGTTCTCTGCGACCCCCATGTCTATCGCGTCGCCGCCCCACCAGTAGGAGGGTTTGTCCTGGGTCACGCTCTGCTCGGACAGCAGCATGACGATGCGCGGCTTCCCCATTTTCTTCATCATGAGGCCGTGGCTGTCCAGCCCCTTTTCCAGTTTCACCTTGGAGACCAGGGCCTTGATTTCGACCGTGCAGATGTCCCCGTCGAAGTTCTCCTTGGTGATGCTGTACTTCTTGATGTACCCGGCACTCTGGGAACAGATCTTGTCCTTGACCAACTCGAAGTTGTTGACCACGCTCTCCGATTCGATCATCACGCCGACAGCCTGCTCCACCGCCCTGCGGAAGGCGTTCTGGATGGCGCTTTCCCTTGCCAGGTCCTTCCTGCCGTCCATGACGTTCGCGTAACCGACAACCTCCAGGTAATCCGGCTGGGCCGCCATGGCCGTGGACGAGAGAATAGATAGCAGCAGAAAAAACAGAATCTTGCAGGTTTTCAAGGTTTTGGCAATGGACATATTAGGCTCTTCTAGTAATAATTTTTGGCTCAAAGATACGGTATTTCTATCTCTATTTCAAGGTAATTGTATAAAAATGTGAGCTTTTTTGATGAGAGCAAACTCAAATCCAAGAAGTGAAATCACTGAGAGATAATGTTTCTGATTTCTGAGAGTAGCTCTTGAGGTTGTGTCAGTTGAAGGGAGAATTCTGCTTTCTTTGGTTCTTTTGATGCCGGTCCACGAGTGGGTGCAGGAACGAAAAAAGGGCCGTCCTTTATGGAGGCCCTTTCGGCAGATACCGATGTCGGTTGGGAGTTTGCTACATTTGCATGCGCTGTTCGGCTGCGTTCCAGTCGATGTTCTGGAAGAACGAGTTGATGTAGTCGGCCCGTTTCAGCCCGTAATCCGTCATGAAGGCGTGCTCGAAGACGTCCATGATCAGGATCGGCGTGCAGCAGGCCGGGTGGCCGGCGTCGTGTTCGTTGATCCAGAAGTTTTGCATCCTGCCGGTCATCTGGTCCTGGTAAAGGATGGCCCAGCCGATGCCGCGCATGGCCCCTATGGCTTTGAAGTCCTGGACCCATTCGTCGTAGCCGCCGAAGTCCTGGTGGATCCTGGCGGCCAGTCGGCCGTCCTGGTTGATCGGCTGGTGTCCTCCCAGGTTTTCGAAGTAGCACTCGTGCAGTCTCATGCCGTTGAACTCCCAGCCGAAGCGTCGTTTCAGCTCGGCGAAAGCGGGGTCCGACCCTTTGCCCGACCTGCGCATCTCGGTGAGGGTTTGGTCAAGGGTGTTCGTGTTCTTGACGTACCCCTGGTAGAGGGTGAAGTGGTTGTTGAGGAGTGATTCACTGAAACCCGGCATCCCTATCAGTTTCGAGTAATCCTTCGCCGCGAACTCCGTCATAGCTTTCTCCTTGTACTTGGGTTTTAGGCATCAGAAATCTCTTCCTGGTTAAAAATACTGCCCAATTGTACCGGAAGGCTTAGTGGTGTCAAATGATGTCGCTCGATGCCGGAAGGTTCGTGCCCGGTTGAAAAACCTTGTGAAATCGGCTGAGTGCGCGGGGGGCGCGGCAAGCGGGGCGAGGTTGCCGCGCTAGAAGGCGTAGTTCACCGTGACGCCCGTCACCTTCCCCACCTGGGGCATGATGGTCAGGTTTTTTACCTTTTTCGCCTTCTCTTCCTTGTGGTAGCTGAGCACCGCCTTGCTGATGAAGTGCCCCAGGGCCGCGCCGAAGAAGGTGTCCGAGGCCCAGTGCTCGTTGTCGTGGATGCGGGCCAGGGCTGTCAGGGTTGCCAGACCGTAGGCGACCGGCGCCACGTAAGGCGTCTCCTTGTACTCGTTTGCGACAACAGTGGCAACGGCGAATGCGTTGGAGGTGTGTCCGGAACTGAAGCTGACCCAGTCGCCGTTGTTGGTCGGGCCGTGCCAGTTGGTCGGAAGCGACCCTGTGAGGGGGCGGTGCCTGCCTGCTACCGTCTTCAGCCCCATTGTGATCGCCCCGGATATGGTGAGGCTTTCCAGGGAGAGCAGCGACACCCGGCGCAGCTTGCTGTTGTCGGTGAGATACCCGTACAGGTAGGAAGCCCCGACCGCGGGGAATACGTACATCGGGTCTCCGATGAAATTGCCTACATCCGCCAATCCCGAACTTACCGAGCTTTGGTTCTTCTGGGCGAAGTTCCTGATCTCCTTGTCCACGAGGAAGAGCGCGGATGTGCCGCCGAAGACAAGGCCGACCTTCATCCAGTCGTCGGCATTCCATCGCAGCGGAGAGGTGAGTATCTTCCCGGTATCCGTTGCGTACCCTTTGATGTATTTGAGGTCAATCTTGTCCATATCCGAAAGGGCGCCTTCCTCCTCGCCCTTTTCCAGGCTCGGGTCCGGCACGGCCGGGGCCGGTGTCGCTTTCGGGGCGGGGGATTCGATGGCTGCTTCCGCAAAAGCGGGATTGGAAGGCCCTGCATGCGCGGGAGCGCCGAGAAGTGTCGTGCCAACCAGCATTGCCGCCGCGAATACTCCGCTCACTACCTTTGACCTCACAACCATGCAGACTCCTCTCAAAATGCTTCCTGTTTTGAATTGGACGCGTGTCCCGCCCTCGAACGCCCGGGCATCTTATTTTGATAAAAGTCAAAAAACAACAAAAAAACAGGCTCTTGCCGGTCGTTTGTGAAGTATTCGTTTAAACGTGTGAGCTGCGTCACAAAAGCGGCGCCGGGGGCTTCGAGAGGGGAGAAGGGCGTGAGCGGCCGGTAATAATTTCATTGACCCGATTGGGCTGGATGGTTAGAGTGTCTGACTGTCCTTCGACTGCGGGCGAGAAACCTGCCAGGGGTTCATTTTTCTTGCACATTTGACGTTTAACCTGTAATCGACCTGGTGCCGGGTGCGCCTGGTCCCGTCGGATATCGAAATTGAGCAATGTCATGAAACGAGGTGTACCAGTGAAAAAAACCGTCGGTGCCGTCTTAGTTCTATCTGCTCTGGCTGCTGCAGGATTTTTCTTTTTCAAGAAGCCCCCCAAGACCCAGTACAAGACGCTCAAGGTGGAGCGCGGCTCCATCGCCTCTTCAGTTTCTGCCACCGGCACCTTGAACGCCGTGGTGACCGTCCAGGTCGGTACCCAGGTCTCCGGTACCATCTCCAAGCTGTACGCGGACTTCAACTCCGCCGTGAAGAAAGGGGAGCCTATCGCCCAGATCGACCCGGCACTGTTCGCCTCGGCCGTGCAGCAGTCGCGCGGCAACGCGCTGAATGCCGAGGCGAACCTGGCCAAGGCAAAGGTGACCCTTGCCGATGCCAAGAGGACCCTGGGGCGGAACAAGGCCCTGCTGGCTGAGGGGATCATCGCCCAGAGCGACCTCGATGCCGCACTGACCGCCTACGAGTCCGCCTTGGCCGGGGTCAGGGCGGCCGAGGCCTCCGTCATGCAGACCCGCGGCGCCCTGAGGCAGGCGGAGACCAACCTCAATTACTCCACCATCCGGTCGCCGGTCGACGGCACCGTCGTTTCCCGCAATGTCGACGTCGGCCAGACGGTCGCCGCCTCCTTCCAGACCCCGACGCTCTTCACCATCGCGCAGGACCTGACCAAGATGCAGATCGACACCAGCGTGGACGAGTCCGATATCAGCCGGCTGCAGGTCGGGCAGACGGCCGAGTTCACGGTGGATGCCTATCCAGAGCAGCAGTTCGAGGGGACCGTGGTCCAGATCAGGAACGCCCCGGTGGTGACCCAGAACGTGGTCACCTATGTCGCCGTCATCGGTGTCAGCAACCCGGAGATGAAGCTGAAGCCCGGGATGACGGCGAACGTGGCCGTGCAGATCCGGAAAAAGGACGATCTGCTCAAAGTCCCCAGCGCCGCCCTCAGGTTCAAGCCCAAGATGGACAAGGAGCAGGAAAAAGGCGCCAAGGGAGGGAAGGGGGGTAGAGGCGTCGCTACCGAGTCCGCCGGCCCGAAGGGGGGGGCTCAGCGACAGGGGGGCGGAAAGGGAGGGCGAAGCGGCGCCCCCGGCCAGACGGTTTACCTTTTGAAGGGGGAGGATCAAAAGCCTGTCCCGGTGCCCATCGTCACAGGGATAACCGACGGCAGCTTCGTCGAGGTGGTGAGCGGGGAGTTGAAGGAAGGGGACGACGTCATCATCGAGCAGGTCAGCCAGGAGAAGAAGAAAAACGGCATGGGCGGCTCGCCCATGGGGCCGAGGTTCTAGATGAGCGAGGTAGTACGTCTAAGCGATGTCGCCAAGGTGTACCTCATGGGGGAGGAGCGCGTCGAGGCGATGAAGGGGGTCTCCTTCGTCGTCAACCGCGGCGAGTTCGTCTCCATCATGGGCGCCTCCGGTAGCGGCAAATCGACCTGCATGAACATCCTAGGCTGTCTGGATGTCCCGACCCGCGGCAGCTACCTGCTGGACGGAGTGAACGTGGGGGAACTCTCCCCGGATGCTCTGGCCGAGGTGAGGAACAAGAAGCTCGGCTTCGTGTTCCAGGGATTCAACCTGCTGGCGAGGACCACGGCCCGTGAAAACGTGGAATTGCCGCTGGTCTACTCCCATGTCCCCGCGTCGCAAAGGCGTCACCGCGCCATGCAGGCGCTGGAGCGGGTGGGGCTCGCCGGTCGGGAGGGGCATTATTCGAACCAGCTCTCCGGAGGGCAGCAGCAGCGCGTCGCCATAGCGCGCGCCCTGGTGAACGACCCTTCGATCATCCTGGCCGACGAGCCTACCGGCAACCTCGACTCCAGGACCACCGTGGAGATCATGTCCATATTCCAGCAGCTGAACCGGCAGGGGATCACCATAATAATGGTCACCCACGAGCCGGAAGTGGCGGAGTTCACCGGGAGGCACATCATCTTTCGCGACGGCCTGATCACCTCCGACACCACGTATGCGGCGAAGGACGCCGTCCCCCCGGGGGAGGCAGGCAAGCCATGAGCACCTTTTACCAGAGCTTTCTCATAGCCATGCGCGCGCTCAGGGTGAACAAGATGCGCGCGCTGCTCACCATGCTCGGCATCATCATCGGCATCGCCGCGGTGATCGCCATGGTCGCCATCGGCGCGGGCGCCAGCAAGATGATCTCGGACCAGATCTCCAGCATAGGCTCCAATCTGCTCCTGGTGCTTCCCGGTTCCACGACGAGCGGAGGCATGCGCTCCGGCGCCGGAACCACGCAGACCCTCACCTACGAGGACGCCATGGCGATAAAGGAGGAGTGCCCTTCGGTGGCCGCGGTGGCCCCCCAGGTGCGCGGCACCGGCCAGGTCGTGTACGGAAACCAGAACTGGTCCACCGTGGTGTACGGCGTAGTGCCTGAGGTGATCGACGTGCGCGACTGGACCATCGTCTCGGGGCGCAACCTCTCCCAGTCCGACATCGACGGCGCCACGAAGAACTGCTTGATCGGCCAGACCGTCGCTGATACCCTGTTCGGCGCCGCGGACCCGGTCGGCAAGATCATCAGGATCAAGAAGATCCCCTTCACCGTGGTGGGGCTTCTTGGGGCGAAAGGGCAGTCGCCCCAAGGGCAGGACCAGGACGACGTGATCTACGTGCCGCTTCGGACCGCGCAGCGCAAGCTCTTGGGGAGCCAGTTCCCGAACACGGTGGGCTCCATCATGGTGCAGGCAAAAGATGCGGAGGTGCTCAGCCAGGCAGAGGAAGAGGTCAAGTCGCTGTTGAACCAGCGCCACCGCATCGGCCCCAACCGCGAGGTCGACTACACCGTCAGGAACCTCTCGGAACTCCTCGCGGTCACGCAGCAGTCCTCCAAGGTGATGTCGATCCTGCTCGGGGCCGTCGCCTCCATATCGCTGGTGGTCGGGGGGATCGGCATCATGAACATCATGCTGGTCTCCGTCACGGAGAGGACCCGCGAGATAGGGATCAGGATGGCCATCGGCGCCAAGAGGCGCGACATAATGCTGCAGTTTCTGACCGAGGCGGTGCTGCTCACCACCTGCGGCGGCATCATCGGGATGCTGCTCGGGGTGGCCGGCGCGCGGCTGGTGGCGTCGCTGATCGGCTGGCCGACGCTGGTCTCCGTCAACACTATCGTCGTCGCCTTTGCCTTCTCCGCCGGAGTCGGCGTGTTCTTCGGGTTCTACCCTGCCAGAAAGGCAGCCACCCTGAACCCCATAGACGCGTTGAGATACGAGTGACAGCCAAAAAGCAGAAAGGATCGCACCCATGAAGAGAACCGCCAAAACGACGGCCGCCGTTGCCATTTGCCTTTTGCTTGCTGCCGCCGTCCCCGCCTTTGCACAGCAGGGGGCGGTCAACCTGACGCTCAAGGAGGCGATCAGGCTCGTTTTCGAAAGAAACCTCGATCTGAAGGTGGAGCTCTACAACCCGGCCATGGCGGAGGCCGATATCCGCCGCAGCCTCGGGATCTACGACCCGCTGGCATTCCTTGGCGCCAGCTACAACCGCAGCAACGCCACCAACACGCTGACCTTCAGGCCGCAGGAGATCGACGAGGCCTTCGTGAACGCCGGGATCAGCCAGCTGCTCCCCACCGGCACCCTCGTCGAGGTGACCGCCGACAGCGGCCGGATCGACAACTCCGCCAGGTTCTACACCAATGCGGTCAACCTCGCGGTGAGCCAGCCGCTTTGGCGCAATTCCGGCAAGGAAGTGACGGAGCTGGAGATCAACGTCTCCCGTCTGGGCAAGGAGGAGTCGCTGGAGAGGTTCAGGACCCGGCTCAGCGACACCGTGGCGCAGCTGCGTAACGACTACTTCGGGCTCTACAACCTGCGGGAGGTACTGGCGGTGCGGAAGAGCTCGCTCGCCCTGGCCAACACGATTCTGGAAGAGACCAAGGGGAGGGTAAGGGCCGGGGTGCTTCCCGCCATGGAGATTCTGAACGCGGAGTTCGTGGCGTCGACGCGCGAGAAAGAGGTGATCGATGCCGAGAGGGCGGTCCGCGACCAGATGGACGTGCTGAGGGTCACCCTGCAACTCGACCCCGGTGTGGAGATCGTCCTCGCGGACGAGCCTTACAGGGAGAGCTACCCCGTTTCCCCCGATGCGGCGTTGGCGCTCGCCCTGCAGAACCGTCCCGAACTCGCGGCGCAGCGGAGCGCGATAAGGATCACGGACCTGCAGCAGCGCGTGGCCAAGAACCAGACCCTCCCCGACCTTTTGCTGACCGCGAACCTCGGGGTAGGGGGGGACGACCGGCGCTTCATGCGCGGGTTGGAGAAGACCGCATCCGCCGAGGACCCCAGTTGGGGCGTCGGGCTGCAGATCAGCTATCCCCTGGGAAACCGTGCCGCGGAAAACAGCTATATCCGGAGCCGCCTCGCCATGGAGCAGGCGCAGACCCAGTTGCAAAGCCTGGAGGCGGGGATCTCTAGAGACGTGAAGGCTGCGGCACGCCTGGTGGAGTCGAGTTACAAGCAGATCGAGGTGACCAGCCGCGGCAGGGCCTACGCGGAGGAGAGGCTGCGCGCCTTCGAGAAGAGGCACGCCGTGGGGCTTGCCACCACCAAGGACGTGTTCGACGTCGAGGAGGACCTGGTGACGGCGAAGGGGGCCCAGATCCAGGCGCTGGTCGACTACAACAACGCCATCACCCAGCTCTGGCGCGCGACCGGGGAGATCCTCGAGCGCGAAGGGATAAGGGTCTCCGAGCGCCAGGCCGATCCGCTGTACGAGAAGCTAAAGTAGCGGGGAAGGGGGGACAGGGATGGGGCGCCACGCCCCCCGATGCTCTCCCTTGCCATGGAAATCCGACGGATAACAGCCGCTTGCGCTCTTCCTGTCAAAAATTGCCCCCCGGTTTGCCACCAGCACGAATCACGCTACAATTGGCTGGTGCTAATGCGGCACAGGGGGGGTGCTTATGCCGGGGGTGCGTTACGAGCATGTACATCAGATAAAGTTCACAGCCGTGGGAGCCAGAACCATAGAAGACCTCATCCGGAACTTCGAGGACAACCTGCAGTTGTTCAAGAGGTGGCAGGAGAAAGGGGTCAAGCTGGACCCGCACGGCGTCGGCAGCAGTTACGCCATCTTCTACACCTACGACGAGCAGATTGCCCGTGAAGAGGGTTTCGAGAGGATCCGCACCGAAGCCGGCAACCCTCTGCCCCGCCGCTGACGCGGCCGAAACCCCTAATGAAAGTTTCGCTTCCAAGATTCGCCTCACCTATGCGATACTTTGCCTGTCGCGCGGCCGGCATTCCAAAGGCCGACAGATCAAAAGCGCGAGCTTCGAAGGCAAAGGAAACATGTCACATCTCCATCGTTTCTCCCGTACCGAACTCCTCATTGGACCCTCGGGTCTCGACAAACTCAAGAACTCCACCGTCGCCGTCTTCGGTCTGGGCGGGGTAGGGAGCTACGCCGCCGAGGCCCTGTGCCGTGCCGGCGTCGGCCGCCTGGTCATCGTCGACTTCGACGATATCTGCCTCACCAACGTGAACCGCCAGCTGCACGCCATGGACGGCACGGTGGGCAAGGCCAAGGCCCTGGTCATGGCCGAGCGGATGCGCCACATAAACCCGCAGGCCGAGATCGTTCCCTACCAGGACTTCTACTCCGCGGACAACAGCGAGTTTCTCCTGGCCGACCACTACGATTACGTCGTCGACGCCATCGACCACATCACCAGCAAGCTGCACCTGATCCGCACCTGCCGCGAGAGGGATATCCCGATCATCTCCAGCATGGGAGCCGCCGCCAAGCTCGACCCCACCAAGATCGGCGTGGCCGACATCTCCCAGACCAACAAGTGCCGCATGGCCCGCTCGGTCAGGAAACTCCTGAAGAAACAGGGGATCGAGACGGGGGTCAAGGTGGTCTTCTCCACCGAGGAATACCGCGAGCAGGAAGTGAAGGACGGCGGCTGCAAGGGGAACTGCATCTGCCCCAACAAGGACGACCAGCGTTTCTCCTGCGAGCACCGTCGCGTCATCCTGGGGAGCGTCTCCTTCATCCCCTCGATCTTCGGTCTTACCATGGCCGGGGTGGTGGTGAACGACCTGCTGGCCGAAGGGGGGCAGTAGCAGTCGCGACCCGCGCCTCTCCCTGCGCCGGGAGATGCCGCCCCCGCATGACCTCGCCATAGGAAACGTGCCCGGCAGCAACCGCTGCGGGCACGTCTTTTTTGTCCGCCGGTCTCAGCAAGGCCCTTCCCCTCAACCTCATGGCGGAGAAGTCAGTCCAAGGGGAGGGGGAGACAGTACTCCTTCATCTTCAGCGCGTTCCTGACGGCGAAACCGCAACGGCTGTTGTTGAACATGACGAAGGTGATCCGGGCCTTGCCGCTCAACCGGCGCGCCTCTGCAGCGAACATCTCCAGCTCTTTGTCGTCGTACAGGTACTCCTCCTCCCTGGCGCCCACCCGCGGGTGCCAGAGGTCCGCGTTCCTGCCGTGCAGTCTCAGGTAGGCGACCGAGGTGGTCGATGCAGGGTGGAAAGG
>Ga0209317_1002131_pt1 | contig 14996 bp, 14 predicted proteins | sample RifGroB2_FD_183994 | JGI IMG/M metagenome (GOLD analysis project Ga0209317, IMG submission 183994) | Soil microbial communities from Rifle, Colorado, USA - Groundwater B2 (SPAdes) (version 2) | ecosystem: Environmental > Terrestrial > Soil > Unclassified | place: Rifle, Colorado | collected... | reverse complement strand
ATCTCGTTGTCATCGACAACCAGCACCGTTGCCCCGCTGGCATGGCGCGGCAACTTTTCGGCCGGCCGCTGTTGGTGCTTGTCAGCCTTGGCCTCGCCTGCAGGCCTTGGGAGATAGACAAGGAAGGAGGTCCCCTGGCCCGCTTGACTCACCGCCTTGATATAGCCGTTGTGCTGCTTCACTATGCCGTAGACCGTGGCGAGCCCCAGCCCGGTGCCGTGCCCGACCGGCTTTGTGGTGTAGAACGGCTCGAAAATGTGGCGCATGACTTCCTCGTTCATGCCACAACCGTTGTCCGTGAACGACAGGAGCGCATGGGCGCCTCTCCTCATTCCGGGATTCAGCTTGGTGAACTCGTCATCGAGAATCACGTTGCCGGTCTCAATCAGGATTGCGCCATTGCCGGTTATGGCATCCTGCGCATTGACCGCGAAATTGACGAGGATCTGCTCAATCTGGCAACGATCGGCAAAAATGCTGGCGCCCAGGGGGGTGAGGTTGGTCTTGATCTCGATATTGGCGCGGATCGTTCTCTGCAGCAAATCGAGCAGCGACACTATCACATCGTTCAGTTCCAGCATCTCCATGGTGAGTATCTGCTTGCGCCCAAAGGAGAGCAGCTTCTTGGTGAGGTCCGCGGCCATCTGGGCGGACAAAAGGATGCCGTCCATTCTCTTCCAGTTGGCATCCCCGGTGCTGAAACCGCGCTTGATGATATCGGCATAGACAAAGATCGGGGTCAGCAGGTTGTTGAAATCGTGAGCCAGACCGCCGGCCAGCTGCCCGACCGCCTCGATCTTTTGCATCTGCCGCATCTGTTCTTCCAGATGCGCACGGCTCTCGTCGCTCCGTGCCCGGTCTATGGCGATACTTGCCATATGCGCCGCCGACTCTATGAGCGCAAGTTCCTCTTCACTCGGGCTCCGGCAGCTGCGGTAGTAGATGGCAAAGGTTCCCAGCAGGTCCCCGCCCGTGGACAGGACCGGTTCCGACCAGCAGGCCCGTAGACCTGCGTCGCGCGCCGGCTTGAAGTCCTTCCAGTAGGGGTGCGTCTCGATATCCTCAACGATGACGCGCTTTTTCATGAAAGCGGCTGTGCCGCACGATCCCATCCCCTCCTTGACCCTGAGGCCGCTCACCGCCTGATTGTAGAAATCGGGGAGGCTTGGAGCGGCGCCATGCCTGAGCCGGGTCCCCGAATCGTCCGCCAGCAAAACGGAGCAGAGGGCCCCCGGGCTTTCCTGCTCCACGAAGTGAACGATATATACCAGCAGCGCTTCAAGCCCGGACCCCGTCGCCATCTCCTCCAGTATCTTGAGCCTGGTCTTTTCCCGCAACTCGATCCGTTTGCGCTTTGAGATGTCGCGCACGATGCTGAGGATGGCGGGTCCTTCCTGGTACTCGATCGCCCTGCTGCTGACCTCTATCGGCACCATCTCGCCGCAGGAGGTCACGTGCATCGACTCGTACAGTGCGCGCCCCTGCCTTTGCACCATGATCATACGCTCGGGGAGCCTCCATCTCTGCTCCGGCGCGTTGATCTCCTTCAAGGAGAGACGCAATAACTGCTCGTGGCTGTACCCCATCCTGTCGCAGGCCGCCTGATTCACTTCGAGGATCTGGAAATTGAAGTCGTGTATATAGATGGCATCTCCGGCGCTGTCAAAGAGCTGCCTGAACTTCGCCTCCGTGATCTGCAGGACTTTTTCCAGGCGCCTGCGGCGTTGGTTGTTCAGATAGAGGGTCAGCAGGCCGGCCGTCATGAATACGGCGATAATCGCTGCTACCCAGAATGTCGCCTTGTTGACGGCATAGAAGGAGACCGGCCTGTTGATGATCAAGGCCTCGGAGGGGAGCCTTTCGCGGTCTATCTTGAACTTTCCTAGCGCCGCATCGTCGAACATGGCCCGGGAGAGATTCCTCGTCAAAACGGGGATCCCCTCAGCCGCCTCTCCTGATATGATCCTTATGGCAAGCTCGGCGGCCTGTTCCCCCTGGATCCTACCCCCCAGCATGCGTCCGCCAACGACGCCACTGCCGAGCTGGGCCGCATGGACGGCATAGACCGGGACCGAACTGGCAGAGGTGACGATACGGGCAATCTCCGATTGGGTAAAGGAGCGCCCCCCCTTTTCCACCGTGTAGGAAAGCATCAGCACCAGCGTATCCGAGGGGAGCGCGCCAAGTTGCTGTACCGCCTTCTCGATCGGGATCTGCTCAAGGGAACGAAGCCTTACCTTGGTGAATTTGGAGGCCTGCCGGACCAGCTCACGCCGCATGGCGAGCCCGGTAGCGCTGTAATCGTGGATCACGACCACTTCGCGCGTCTCCGGGTGGAGGCGGAGGGCCATCGCCAGCGTCCCGGCTGAATCGTGGAATTCCGCCACCCCTGTTACCTTGTGCCGGCCGGAGATCATGCCTGGTTCATAATCGTTGATGCCGCAAAACACCAACGGGATGTCCGGATAGAGGCGGTCCCGGTAGCGCATGGCGAATTCAAAGGCCGCGTTGTCCATGGCGATGATTATGTCAAAGCGTTGACCGCGGTACTTGGAGGCGAACAGGGTGGCCAGCTGGGGGAAGTGCTTCTTGTCATGAAACCTCTTCGTGTCCAGGTGCTCGACCAGTAAATCCACCCGTGCAAACTTCTGTGACAGCGTGCTGCGCAGCCCCTGCATTTCAGCATCAGACCAGTCGTAGCCGTTGTTGTAAGAGTTGAGCACCAGGATTTGAGGGACTAAGGGAGCAGCGTGCACTCCCGCCACGCTGAGAGACGGCAGGCAGGCGCAGCAAAGCACAAGCAAACAGGACCGCAAAAGGATCTGGGGGGAACGGGAAAACATCGTTTACCTCTACTAGAAACAGCCATGCCATGACTCGCCTGGAACTTACCGATGTCGTTTCAGGCCCAGTTTTCTACCATGATCTGGTCCGTTATGCAATCAATGCCGTCATCGGCAAAATAATGTTTTACTTTACCGCTAAATCATTGGTGTCAGCTCAGACATCCGCGAAACACGGGTAGCAAGGCCTATCATAGCAGATTTCCTCCTGCGGCACGGCAAGGCGCCGCCCACGCTTCTTAGGTCGGTTGCCGGCACCGTTCTTTCCGGAAACCGCTCTATTTACATGCGGGTCGAACTTGGTAACATTAATGACCTGAACCGCGATATCCATTAGAGGAGCCACGGCTTATGCAGAACACCATGCGTGCACTGGTCAAAAAATACCCCAGGCCGGGGTTGTGGCTGGACGAGGTTCCCATCCCCGGGATGGGGATCAACGACGTGCTGATCAAGGTCCACAAGACCGCCGTCTGCGGCACCGATCTGCACATCTGGGACTGGAACGGCTGGGCGCAGAAGACCATACCGGTCCCGATGGTGATCGGGCACGAGTTCGTGGGTCGCGTGGCCGCCATGGGGAGCAACGTCTTCGACCTGAAAATCGGCGACATCGTTTCCGGCGAAGGACACATCGTCTGCGGCAGGTGCCGCAACTGCCTGGCGGGCAGACGCCACCTCTGCAAGGACACCAGGGGGGTCGGGGTGAACCGCGCCGGCGCCTTCGCCCAGTACATCTGCATCCCGGTCACCAACGTCTGGCACGCCGACCCCAACATCCCGATGGAGATCCTCGGCATCTTCGACCCCTTCGGAAACGCCACGCACACGACACTGGCCTTTCCGATTTTGGGCGAGGACGTCCTGATCACCGGGGCGGGCCCCATCGGCATCATGGCGACCGCCATTGCCCGCCACGCCGGCGCGCGCTTCATCGTAACCACCGACATGAACCCCTACCGCCTCGACCTGGCCAAGCGTATGGGTGCGACCGTCGCGCTGAACGTAAAAGAGCGGAGCCTGGCGCAGGTGCGACAGGAACTCGGCATGAAGGAGGGGTTTGACGTGGGGCTGGAGATGTCCGGAAACGGCGCCGCGTTCAAGGAAATGCTGGACAACATGTGCCACGGCGGCAAGATCGCCATGCTCGGCATACCTTCCGGTGAACTCGCCATCGACTGGAACAAGGTCATCTTCAACATGCTGACCATCAAGGGTATCTACGGGCGCGAGATGTACGAGACCTGGTACCTGATGCAATCGCTCATCAAGATCGGCCTGGACCTGAGCCCCGTCATCACGCACCGGATGCACTACACCCAATTCGAGGAGGCGTTCCAGGTGATGAGTTCGGGGAATTCCGGCAAGGTGATCCTGAACTGGGTCGAGGAATAAAACAATCAACTTCGACTCACGCAAAGACGCAAAGACGCTAAGAGAGACAAGATCCGTACGGCTTCACTATGGACGACGCCGTTGGCCCGGTTTTTCACCTGCGGTAGTAGCTTTTGGTTCGCTTTGCGCCTTTGCGGCTTTGCGTGAGACGCTTTTTGGAGGTTCATACCATGCCGGATAAATTCGACTGGATCGTCGACGAGCTGAACGCCCTGAAGCGGCAGGGGCTGAAGACCACCATCCGTACCATCGGTTCCGCCTGCGGCCCATGGATGGTGGTGGACGGCAAAAAGGTGCTCAACTTCTGCACCAACAACTACCTGGGACTCGCCAACCACCCAAGGCTCAAGCGATCGGCCCAGTCAGCGGTAGAGGAGTGGGGGGTCGGCCCGGCGGCGGTACGCAGCATTGCCGGCACGCTGGAGCTGCATCGCCGGCTCGAGGAGCGCCTGGCCGCCTTCAAGGGGGTGGAGGATGCCCTCTACGTTCAGTCCGGCTTCTGCGCCAACCAGGCCGCCATCCCCCCCATGGTCGGCAAGGGTGACGTCATCTTCACGGACCGGCTGAACCACGCCAGCATCATCGACGGCTGCAGGCTCTCCTCGGCAAAGGTGGTGGTGTACGAGCATTGCGACGTGGAGGATTGCGAGCGGGCCATCAGGGAGAACCTGGGCCAGTTCCGGCGCGCCCTGCTGATCACCGACGGCGTCTTCTCGATGGACGGCGACATAGCGCCCTTGGACCGGCTTTTCGAGATCTGCGAGCGCTACGGCATCATCACCATGGTGGACGACGCCCATGGAGAGGGGGTGCTGGGGCGCGGCGGGCGCGGCATCGTGGACCATTTCCAGCTGAACGGCAAGTTTGACCTGGAGATCGGCACGCTCTCGAAGGCGTTCGGTGTCATAGGGGGCGTCATCGCCGGGAGAAAGGTGGTCATCGACTGGATCAGGCAAAAAGCGCGCCCCTTTCTCTTCTCGAGCGCCGTTACCGCGGCAGACACCGCCGCCTGCCTGGCCGCGGTCGATCTGCTGGAGGAAAGCACGGAACTTGTGGAAAAGCTTTGGGAGAACACGCGTTACTTCAAGGAGGGGATGCAGGCGGCGGGATTCGACATCGGGGTCAGCGTCACGCCGATCACCCCGGTCATGCTGGGAGACGCGTCGCTCGCCCAGCAGTTCTCGCGCAGGCTCTTCGACTCCGAGCCCGGCATCTTCGCCATGCCGATAGGCTTTCCAACCGTCCCGCAGGGAAAGGCGCGCATCAGGGTGATGATCAGCGCGGCACACACCCGGCAGGACCTGGACACCGGTCTTCAGGCCTTCTCCCGGATCGGCAAGGCGCTCGCCGTCATCAGCTGAACCCACCAAACACAAACCAGCGCCACCGGTTAATCGCGGCAGGAATGCCGCTCCTGCAGGTGGGACGCGCCCGAGCGGGAAGCCCCGGTTCGGCGCGCTGATCGGATCACCGTTTGGCCGCCTTTAGCGCCCGGGGGTTGCAGACGGACAATGGATCGTCCGCCTTCGCCTTGCATTTGCTGCAGAAAACTATCGGACTACGTTCGAGCTGCTCGATCTCCTCTATTGCACCATCCTTTTTCAATTTGCAGATGCGCACCTTTTGCTTGGCCGGGTTCTCACCCTTGGCGTTCCCGCTCATATTTCTCCTTGGCAATTTGACGGTGCAGTAATTTTTTTAAATCGCACCGAGTTCGATTCTAATCAAAGCGGCGTGCGATGGGAAGGGATACTTCACCTGCCGGCGCAAAGGGCCAGGGTGACGAGTAGCGGGAAGAGGTTGAGCCCGGCAAAGAGTACCGGCTCAAAGCGCCGGAAAGGGGTGATCAGCAGAGGCGCACAAAAGGCGAGGCACCAAAGGGGAGCGTTTTCGGCGATGATGCCGAAGGCTGGGAGCAGCAGCGCCCCCGCAATCATGGCGGCCACCCAGAGCCGGCAAACGGGGGGCGGTCCGCTTCCGCTCCCCGCAGGGGCAAAGAGCGGGAAGCCGGCGCGCCGGTAATCCCCCGCGTGCCGGCGCTGCAGCAGCCAGAAATGAGGGACCTGCCAGAGGTACAAGATCCCGGCCAGCAGCACCACCCTGAAGTCGGCAAGGCTGCCGCCCGCAACGCTCCAGCCGATCAGCGGCGCCGCCGCGCCGCACAGCGCGCCGAGCAGCAGCGCCAGGGGGGTGCGCCGCTTCAGGGGGGTGTAGACGGCGAGATACCAGAGCGCCGTCCCCGCCCCCAGCAGGGCCGGGACGGCGCCCCCAAAGGCGGCCAGCACCGATGCACCGGCCAGAAGGGCCGCCGCGCCGATCAGGATGGCCGCGGCCGGAGCAAGAGACCCCGCGGGTAGCGGGCGGCTCCGCGTGCGCTGCATCAGGGCGTCGAGATCGCGCTCCAGCACCTGGTTCAGCGCGGAGCCCGCGGCCGCCAGGAGCGAGACGCCGATGAAGACCGCGGCAAGCGATGGCGCCTCGGGGCGGGCCGGGAAGAGCAGGTAACCGCCCATGGCGGCTACGCCGTTCATCAGCGCGAGTGGCAGCCGCGACAGCCGGCACAACCCCGCTAGCGCGCCGGCGGCTGGCGTGCCGCCTTTCATTTCCTTTCCGCTTGTCACTTCACTTCCTTTAGATACTCCAGCATCGCCTGCAGTTCCGCTTCCGGCAGCTCCGCGGCGGCCGGCATGATGGGCGGGAAACCCTCGACCACGGTGGCGGAAGGCATCAGGACCGATTCCCGCAGGAACCCTTCATCCGCCAGCACCACCGCCGGCTCCCCTCCCCTGGTCACCTTCACCCGGCTGCCGAAGAGCCCCTTGAAGGTCGGCCCCACCTTTGGCGAGCCGTCCAGCGAATGGCAGCCGAGGCAGCCGTGTTTCTCCAGAAGCGCGAGCCCCGGATGCGCCCCCCCCTTCCCCTCGTTGAGCCAGGCCGTGTACCGCTCCGGAGAGACCGCCTCCACGGTGGTGATCATGGCGGAATGACTGGTGCCGCAATACTGCGAGCAGAACACGTCGTATGAGCCGGCCTTGGTGGCGACGAACCAGACGTGGTTCTTCATGCCGGGCACCACGTCCCGCTTGATCCGGAAAGCGGGCATGTAGAAGCCGTGCAGCACGTCGCGCGATTCCAGATTCACCTGCACGGGCGTTCCTACCGGCACGTACAGCCTGCTGCTGGTCTTGCCGTTTTCATAGAGGAAGCTCCAGGACCACATCCGCGCCACGGCCGTCACCTGCATGGCGTTTTTGGGGACGTCCCGCAGCGTCAGGTAGCCGGCCCAGCCGTAGTAGAACATCGCCAGCACCAGGATGGTCGGCAGGGCGGTCCAGACGATCTCCAGCCAGAGGCTCCCCTCGGCCTGGGAGGTGGGGTGCGGGGCACGGGAGCGGTGGTAACGCACCACGAACCAGACCATCGCCACCGTGATGCCGACCAGCAGCACCAGGCAGGCGGCGAAGAGGAACATGAAAACCGGATCGACGGCTTGGGTCGTCGTGAGCAGCTGTTTTTCCACGGTCGCCCCTCTAGCGGTAGAGTACATCGAAAAAGGTAAAGCCGATGAAGGTTGCCAGGGTGACCAGGGCAACGAACAGAATGGCGCGGAACAGGCGGGTCTCGTATTTCATGTGCATGAAGAAGGCGATCACCAGTCCCGATTTCAGGCAGGCGATGGCGAGCGCCGCCCAGACCTTGGCGGCCCCGAGATCGACCCGGGTGACCAGCACCGTGGCTGCGGTCAGCACCAGGAGCGCCGTCCAGACGGCGGTCAGCTTGCCGTAGCTTACGATATGTGCTGTGGTGTCGTTTGTCATACGGATATCTCCATGAAAACAGGTCCCAACCTCGACCTTAACCTCAATCTGTTTCTAAAGTATCAGGTAGTAGAGCGGGAAGATGAAGATCCAGACCAGATCCACCAGGTGCCAGTACAGGGTCACGTTTTCCAGCGAGACGTTGTCGCCCGCATGGATGGCGCCGCTTTTCACCCCGGCGACGATCCAGCCGATCAAGGCGGCACCGATCACCACATGGATGCCGTGCAGCCCGGTGGTCAGGTAGTACAGCCCGAAAAAGACCGACTCGCCCGGCGGGCCCGCTATCAGCCTCGGTGAGTCCGGGAAGATGCCGTGCCGGATCTTGGCGCTCCACTCCAAGTACTTGATGGCCAGAAAGATCCCCGCGCAGGCCAGGGTCCCCGACAACAGCGCCAGGGTCGCGCGCCGCGCGCCACGCTTTATCGCGGTGACCGCCATCGCCGCAAGGAGGCTGCTGGTGAGGAGCACCACGGTGTTGGTCGCGCCAAAGACCAGGTCCAGCTGACGACCGCCGGTCGAGAACTGCCCCGGGTAGCGCGCCAGGTAGACGGCGTACAGGATGAACAGCCCGCCGAAGAGGAGCAGTTCGGTGAACAGGAAGAGCCACATGCCTAGCTTCGCTCCGACCTCGTCCTTCTCGATATGGCTCATGGGACCCCTGCCCCCTTGAAATCGTAGGGTCCGTGGGTGACCACCGGATCCTCCTCGAAATTCTCCGTCGGGGGAGGCGTCGCGATGCTCCACTCCAGGGTCGCCCCGCCCCAGGGGTTGCCGGTGAACGGCTCCCCCCGGAAGAGGCCGCGCCACAGGTTCAGCACCACGATGACCAGGCCTACGGCCAGTATCCAGCTGCCGACGGTGGCCACTAGGTTCAACCGGGCGAACTCGGGGAGGTAGTCGTAATAGCGCCGCGGCATCCCCTGCATCCCCAGCACCTGCATGGTGAAATATAGGATGTTGAAGCCGACGAACATGATCGCCCAGCCAAGCAGCGCCGGCTTTTCCCGATACCTCCTGCCGTAGAACTTCGGGAGCCAGTAGTGGGCCGCCGCGAAGAAGGCGAAACCGGTGCCGCCGAACATGACGTAGTGGAAGTGCCCCACCACGAAGTGGGTGTCGTGCACGTGGACGTCGGTGGCGGCCGCGCCGAGGATCAGGCCGGACAGCCCGCCGATGGAAAAGAGCAGGATGAAGGAGAGCGCGAAAAGCATGGGCGCCTCCAGCGAGATGGACCCTTTGTACAGTGTCGAGACCCAGTTGAACACCTTGATGGCCGAGGGTATGGCGACGATGAAGGTCAGAAACGAGAAGACCATCACCGCAGTGTCGCTCATGCCGCTCGTGTACATGTGGTGTCCCCAGACCAGGGATCCGGCAGCTGCGATGGCGACGCTCGATACGGCGATCATCTTGTACCCGAAGATCGGCTTTCTCGAGAAGACCGGTATGATCTCCGAGATCACCCCCATGGCCGGGAGGATCATGATGTACACCGCGGGGTGGGAATAGATCCAGAAGAGGTGCTGAAACATGACCGGATCGCCGCCGCGGCCCGGATCGAAAAGGCCAAGCCCCAGCGTCCTCTCGGCTATCACCATGACCAGCGTGATGGCGATGATGGGGGTGGCGAGGATCTGCACCCAGGCCGTCGCGTAGAGCGACCAGACGAAGAGCGGCAGCCGCCCCCAGCTCATCCCCTCCGCCCTCAGGCGGTGGATGGTGGTGACGAAGTTGATCCCGGTCAGGATCGAGGAGAATCCGAGGATGAAGACGCCGAAGACGGCGAGCGAGACGTTGGTGCCGGTCCGTGCGCTGAAGGGGACGTAAAAGGTCCAGCCGGTGTCGGGCGCGCCGCCGCCGGAGAAAAGCGAGGCCAGGACCACCAGGGCGCCGGTGGCGTAAAGCCACCAGGAAAAAAGGTTCAGGCGTGGGAAGGAGACGTCGCGGGCACCGATCTGTATCGGCATGACCAGGTTCCCGAAGGAGGCGGGTATGCCGGGGATGATGAAGAGAAAGATCATCACCACGCCGTGCACGGTGAAGAGCGCGTTGTAGGTCTTGGCGGTGACAATGGTCGCGCCGGGGGCCATCAGCTCGAGGCGCAGCAACAGTCCCAGTACCACGCCGACCAGGAAAAATCCGAGCACCGAATAGAGGTAGAGCAGCCCGATCCTCTTGTGGTCGGTGGAGAATATCCAGGACCGAAGCCCCGTCTTCGCGCTGTCCTGCCAGAAGCCGCCGGCAACAGCGGCCGTTTGTTCCGCCAAACTCATTTTTCCCCCGTACTGCGTCGTTTGCCGCTTCGGCCGGTAATGATCAAGAAGGTAAGAAATGCACCGCAGCAAAGTATGACGACCGTGGCGCTGACGCGCAGCAGGTTGAACTGGTAACTCCTGCTGGCGGGATCAAAGCTGAAGCAGTAACCGACCACCTTGCTGATGGTGGTGCCGATCCGCCCCTGGCGCGCTTCAACCAGGGCCAGGGTCAGGTCCTTGGCGAGAAAGTGCGTGCCGTACAGGTAGCGCACGATCATGCCGTCCCCCGCCACCACGAAGCTTGCCACCGGGTGCATGAAATCAGCCCCCCGGCGCTGGAACCGGTAGCCGGCGGCCTCGGTAAGCCTGCGGATGCCGGCGGCGTCGCCGGTCAGAAAGCGCCACCCCGCCTCGGGAAAGCCGTCCTTCATGGCGGCGAGGTACATCTTCCGGGACCTGGCCGCCTGCTCCGGTGTCTCGGTCTCGTCAAAGCTTATGGACAGGACCCGGTAGTCCGCCCCCGGAACCGGCCTGATGGCGGGGAGCACCCGGGCCAGACCACCCTGCAGATAGTTGCAGGCGTTGGTGCAGCCGTAGTAGACGGGGAGGATGATGGTCGGCCCGGTGATCAGCTCGTCCAGGCGTCGTGAGCGGCCGGTCTCGTCGCGAAAGACCAGGTCGAGCGGGATCTTGGCTCCCAGTCGCTCGTCCAACCCAACCTGGACTCCGGAGGCGATCGGTTCCTGATGCTTATGGGCTTCCCCTCCCGGTTGGGCGAGAGCGATGCCCCGAAGCAGCAGCAGAGCCAAAGCCGCCCCCAATGCTCCCCTACGCGATACAGTAAGCATCTTCACCCGAGTTTCCCATGAGGTTAAAAACATAGGTCCTCATTATAAAGGCAATATCACCGCCTGTCCATCGAGTACGGCGAATATATCCGAGCGTTTAGGAAGCAAGGCTCCGCGGCCTGGAGACAATCCCTCCGCCTGGCTGTGCAGGAATTCCGACTGCGGGTGAGATTATCCTTGACTTAAAATTTTCTTAAATTAAAGTATCACAATGTATTTTCTCATATGGAAAAATCTGGCCGCGGGTAGCTACCCCGCGCGCGCTCAGTACCAAGGAGGCCGGCTATGAAGAGAATCCCGGGAAAAGTCATCATGGTAGCGATCATTCTCTCCTGCGGTTTTGTCATGCAGGCGGAGCAGTCCTCTGAAATCAAGTCCAAACAAGCCAACGCCGAGGCAGTGAGCCGTAACGTTTCATTCGACCAGGACCCAGCCGGAGACACAGAGGGTTTGACTCTTAAGACCCACCGCGACTCATGGTAAGGCAGAAACTCCCCGCATTGGCATCCGGCGCCGTGACTGCGGCGCTGTGATCGCATGCCCCACCCCGAAATCGCGTATACAGTCGGCGCGCCTGCTTTGCCCAACAAATTGAGATACCCCACCTGTGAGTGAGTCAATAATCGCTTAAGTTTTAACCCCGCCACGACGATAATCCTCTATGATTGCCAACCCGAAAGATCATACAGGAGATCGTACATGTCATTCACCTCTCGCATCATAACGATCAACATAGTTGCCATCAGCGCCCTGGTCGTCTCCACGATTCTTATCAACGGCGGCGCCAACCTGCTACTCACGGCGGCAGCCGGCCTCGCCGTACTGCTCCTCTCTTGTCTCGCCTGCTGGCAGCTGTCCCGCTCCGAGACGCGGGCTCTGCAGGAGGTCGCCACGGCGCTGGATGCCGCGGCAAAAGGCAACCTCTCCTGCCGGGTCGGGAATACCGGCAATGGCGAGATCGCGCGCATCGGACTTGCCTTCAACATGATGATGGGGGACTGGAACAAGACGATGCACCAATTCTTCACCGTCACCGACCTGGTACGTGACTCGGTCGCCCTGGTGAGCGCCACCAACGACGCCATGGCCTCCGCGGCCGAAGATGTCGCCCTGCAGGCGACCACCATCGCCACCGCCAGCGAGGAGATGTCCGCCACCTCCGGCGACATCGCCCGCAACTGCCTCTATGCCGCCGAAAACGCGCAAAAGGCGACGCAGGAGACCACCTCGGGGGCTGAGATCGTCAGGAACAGCGCGCGGCTCATGGAGAACATAGCACAGCGCGTCATGGCCACCTCGACCTCGGTTGCCGGACTCGGGGAGCGCTCCGACCAGATCGGCGCCATCGCAGGAACCATCGAGGACATAGCCGATCAGACCAATCTGCTCGCGCTGAACGCCGCCATCGAGGCCGCGCGGGCCGGCGAGACGGGACGCGGCTTCGCCGTCGTGGCGGACGAGGTCCGCGCACTGGCCGAACGGACCACCAGGGCCACCAAGGAGATCGACACCATGATCAAGTCGATCCAGACCGAGACGAGGGCGGCCGTCGGTTCCATGAGCGAGGGGGTTAACCAGGTAAACCAGGGGACCGCCGAGACCTGTCGGTCCGGAGAGGCGCTTTCCGGGATTCTCGGCATGATCAACGACCTGACCCTGCAACTGAGCCAGATCGCCACCGCCGCCGAGGAACAGACCGCCACCACGCATGAAATCACCACCAACATCCAGATGATAACCAGCGTGGTCAACAGTAACGTCGAGAGCGCGCGGAGCACCAGGAGCGCTACCGGGAAGCTGGTCCAGCAGGTGGACGAGCTGCACAAACTGGTCGGGCATTTCCAGCTGACCGACGCCCTGACGTGGGACCCAAGTTTCAGCACCTCGATCGACACCTTCGACGAGCACCACAAGAAACTGTTCGCCATGGTGAACGAGCTGAACGAAGCGATGCAGCACAAGCGGAGCAAGGAGGCCATCGGCTCGGTCCTGCAGCGCCTGATCGCCTATACCGGTTCCCACTTCGCCGCCGAAGAAGAGGCCTTCCGTAAAACCGGGTATCCCGAAGAAGCGGCGCACGTCAAGCAGCACAAGGATCTGGTGCAACAGGCGCTCGCACTGCAGGAGAAGTTCAACTCCGGCGAAACCCTGCTCACCCATGACGTCATCGAGTTCCTGCAGGATTGGCTGGTGAAGCACATAAAGGGAACGGACAACCGCTACGGCAAGCACCTGCGCAGCGGCGGCATCCGGTAACAGGAACCACCCGCACGGCACCCTGCACCCCCCTTGAAAAAGGGGAGTGCAGGGTGAAAAATCCCGCCTTCACATCAAGCAGGCATGCGCCCCCTTTCCCTCCATTCCAGGGCATTCCCCCCCCAATCGAATTAACCTGTTCTCCTGAGCGGCTTTTTCTGCTACATTTTGGCTAAACTTTTCCCCAAGAGGTTGCCATGCCAGAAAAAACCGCGCTCCTTTTGCTCCAGATGGGAGGCCCCGATTCCATCGACGCGGTGCACCCGTTCCTTTTGAACCTGTTCACCGACCGCGACATCATCAAGATCGGGCCAGCCTTCCTGCAGCCTTTCATCGCCCGGCGCATCGTCAAGAAACGCGCACCGAAGGTGGAGGGGTACTACCGGCAGATAGGGGGCAAATCGCCGATCAGGGAACTGACGGACGCACAGGGGAAGGGGTTGCAGCAGCTTCTGGGCGACGGCTACCTCTCCTTCGTCGCCATGCGCTATTCCCGCCCCTCCACGACAGACGCGCTGGCGGCGATCAAGCGCGAGGGGATCAGCCGGGTCGTCGCGCTTTCGCTCTACCCGCACTATTCCAGGGCCACCACCGGTTCCAGCATCAACGAACTGCAGCGCGTATTGAAGCAATCCGGCGCCAAGTTCGAGGTCACCTATATCGACCGTTTCTACGATCACCCGATCTACATAAAGGCACTGGCCGAGAAGGTGATCCAGGGGATCGCCAGCTTTCCCGACCCCAAAGACGTGGAGATCGTCTTCTCCGCGCACTCCCTGCCCCAGTCCTTCATCGACGAGGGAGACCCCTACCTCTCACACATCCAGGAAACGGTGCGCCTGGTCATGGAGCAGGTCGGGGAGGGAAGCCATCAGCTCTGCTTCCAGTCCAAGGCGAGCCCGGTCAAGTGGCTGGAACCCTCGACCGAGGCGACCATCCAGAGGTTGGCGGCGGAGGGTCGCGGCAACCTCCTGATGGTGCCGCTCTCCTTCGTTTCCGACCACATCGAGACCCTATACGAGATCGACATAGAGTACGGCGAGAAGGCAAGGAAGCTCGGCATCGAGCGCTTCGTCCGCTCCGAATCGCTCAACTCCTCGCCGCTCTTCCTTGAGTGCCTGGCGGACCTGGTAAAGACGGCGGTAAAATAATGAGAACCTGCAGCATCTGCAAGAACGAGTACGATGAAAACGAGCCGGCGTCGCTGTACGGCGAGGCTGGCGAGTGGCTCGCCGGGGAACTTTGGCAGGATGCCGGAGAGCTGTGCCGGAGCTGCCTGGAGAACCGGGCCCGGCTCGCCATGATGTACTGCCACGAGATGAACCGATAGGGCCGACAGGCCTTGGCTGATAAGGAATTGGAGTCGCCATGGAAAGGATCACTTTAGACGGCATCAACCTGACGCTGGCCAGCCCGATCGAGCTGCCGCTTCGCTGGGTGGGGGACGAGGAGCTGCTCAGGCAGCTTCTCGCGGCATGGATGGTGATCGACGAGCGGGATATCCCGTTCAACCCGCGCCTGATCGGAAAGCCCGGCGTCGGCAAGACCACGCTCGCCTACGCCGCGGCCAAGAGGCTC